>ERZ826146.444-NODE-444-length-49046-cov-14.038783_pt1 | contig 49046 bp, 46 predicted proteins | sample MGYA00519857_ERZ826146 | MGnify/ENA primary metagenome ERZ826146 (study PRJEB31778, sample SAMEA3449222) | human gut metagenome | biome: human gut; feature: human-associated habitat; material: faeces | place: United Kingdom | collected 2010/2012 ...
TATCTTTGGATAGTGCGTTTTTTGGAAATTTCGGTGACAGTGCAGTTGCATTGATACACTCACGAAATTATTAACACCCTGTTAGTATAGGAAATGTTTTCAGCGGTGCTAGTGATACATTCTATTATACTGCCGCGTTCTTAAATATACTCTAACAATTTAATAAAAAACTACACGCTACGCCAAGCACTAATTTTTAGCTCCCTTGCTAAAGGGAGCTGGCTTGCGGCAAGGCTTACTTATTTTCAATACAATCATATTCAGCGATGCTTACACCATTCATATTACACATACCTTATCTGCCGTCAAGACTGAGGGATCGCTTGCTATTAACTTTTTCACTTCTGCCATCACTTCCGCTAACAATCCCTCAGTCACAGTGCCGAAAAAACCAGTTCTGTTCTACACATATTTAACCTAATATTTGAAGCAATACCGAAAATGTTGCGCCGCACTGTGACAGCTCCCTTTACACAAGGGAGCCAAGTACTGTGTTGGCTATAAGATACACAAACGATTGTGTTTCAAATCCCGTTATAAGCGGGACGCTGGCGCTCTGTTCGACCCGGGGGACTGTACAGATATCTTTGGATAGTGCGTTTTTGGAAGTTTCGGTGACAGTGCAGTTGCACCGATATACTTACGAAATTATTAACACCTTGTTGGTATCGAAATTGTTTCCGGCGTTGTTGGCTGTATATTTATTGTTTTGACGTTTTTGCAATATACTGCATTGTAATTTTAATGAAATTTTAACAAACTAAAAAGCTACAATGAAATTGTTGCATTTTGTCACAGCTCTAGCTTGTAGAAAAAGAAGTTTTTTCGACAGTCTGAAGCGCCATACCCGTAAAAGATATACTGCTCCGTATCATAAACTCATATCACCCTTTGAAATAGCTGTACAACCTGCACATAAGCATACCGTTATACAGCTTTCTGTTCTTATCTGCTTTCTTGCCGAAAAGCTCCTCAAACTCACCGTCCGGAGTGATAACGAACAATCTTCTTCCGTCTGTCGGGAGCATTCTCTTACCCATGACTCTATACAGCTCATGAGCCTGCTCCTCGTCAAGCATACGCTCACCGTAAGGCGGGTTACAAAGCACTGCCGTACAGCCCTCAGGATATGTAAACTCGGCAACATCACGCCGGTTTACCTCGATATATTCGCCCACACCTGCCTTAGCCGCATTGTCACGCGTAAGTCTTACCGCCTCAGGGTCGATATCAAAGCCGTACAGCTTAAAGTTTTCGGACTTTCTGATATTAGCCCTGAGCGCTTCTCTTTCCTCGTCCCACAGCTCTTTGGGCAGGAACTCCCACTGCATCGCGGTAAACTCTCTGTCAAGGCACGGCGGGATATTCAGTGCCTTGAGCGCGCTCTCGATAAGCAGTGTACCGCTTCCGCAGAACGGATCGCAGATGATATCGTTGTCCCTTATCCGCGCAAGGTCGGCGATACCCGCCGCAAGCGTTTCCTTTATAGGTGCGGCATTTGAGAAACGGCGGTAGCCTCTCTTATGAAGCCCCTCGCCCGATGTATCGAGCGTCATAGTGACGTTATCCTTCATTATTGAGAAGCGGAACTGAAACAGCGCCTCCGTTTCCTGAAAGTAGCCGATTTTATATACGCTCTTCATTCGTTCAACCATAGCCTTCTTGATTATCTTCTGGCAGGCAGGAACGCTTGTAAGCTTTGAATTTAAGCTGAAGCCCTTTATCGGAAACTTATCGAACTTGCCGACATATTTTTCTATCGGAATTGCCTTTACCCCCTGAAACAGCTCCTCAAAGGTCCTCGCCCTGAACTCTGACAGCAATATTCCCACGCGCTCCGCAGTCGACAGGCACATATTGGCTCTTATAAGCACACGCTCATCTCCCGTGAACGTAACACGTCCGTCCGATACGGCTATATCCTCGCCGCCTATTTTGCGCACCTCAAACGAGAGCGTCTTTTCCAGCCCGAAATGGCACGGTGCCGTAAGTCTGAATGTCATAGAATATCCTTTCATCAAAACAGCGGCTTTTGTATAGCCGCTGTAATCTGTTTTATATCAGTTTGAGCTTGTATCGCTCGTGCTGTCGTCCTGCTTTGTGTACCATTCGGGCACAAGCAGTGTTTCACCGCCGTGCTTTTTCACAAACTCGCCGTCCTTATGGCTCGAATTACAAGTCTTTGGCAATGTATCCGCCTTATAATAGCCCACCGCCGTGCTCGGACACTTTGATGTGGCGAGCAGTCCGGTCTCGGTGCAGTAGTTCTTTTCTACTACATTCGGATCCTTGGTGAATGTCTTTGTAGACTCATCGTTCACGATGTTCACCATAAAGTTGTGCCATACCTGTGCGAGATAAACATAGTTCGTATTGCCGATGTTCTTATTGTCATCATATCCGAGTCTGATAACGCCGCAGTAATCGGCTGTAAGACCCGCGAACGCCAGTACACGTTCATCGTTTGAAGTACCTGTCTTGCCGACAACCTCAATTCCGTCAATTCTCGCATATCTACCTGAACCGTTTGTGGTATCGGTGACCGCCTTGAGCAATCTGTTAGTGATATAAGCACTGTCACTGTCCATTACCCTGTCGCCGAGCGGTTCCTGCTCAATAACGACATTATCGTTGTAGTCTGTGATGAGGTTGTATAGCTTTGGAGTATAATACATACCGCCCGAGCCGAATATCTGATATGCACCCGCAAGCTCAAGCAGCGTCATACCCTGTGTCAGCTGTCCGAGCGCGATAGGCGAATAAGCCTTATCGTTCGTGTAATCAAGTGTCGTTACATTCAGCTTATCGGTAAGGAAGTTGAAGCAGGTATCAATTCCGAGCACCTGCGCCATTCTTACAGCCGTAGTGTTCTTAGACTGCTGTACCGCATACCACGCAGGTATATATCCGCCCGAGCCGTAGTCGCCCTCAAAGTTACTCGGCCAGCTTGTTCCGTCCGGAAGTGTGATACATCTGTCGAATATCATTGACGAATAGCTGATGATATCCTTGTCTATCGCCTGACCGTAAACCGAGATAGGCTTCATAGTAGAACCGATAGGCAATATAGCCTGTGTTGCTCTGTTGAAGCAGCCGTCGCCGGGCTTATCTCCGATGCCGCCCGCAAGCGCCACGACATTGCCCCTGTAGTCTGTCAGTACAAACGCCGCCTGTGCACAATTCTCCTCGATAGCCGTAGTATCATAGCTGTAGAAGAAGTTGTTGGGGTCTTTGAAGAACTCTTCAAGCTTATCCTGGATATCCATATCCATATTCAGATATATCTTGTAGCCGCCCTTGTAAAGGTCAGCCTTTGCCTCGGAGTAAGTCATACCCTTGGCTTTTCCGATATCCTCAATGACCTGTTCTATAGCCGCGTCAACATACCAGTTCTGCGATATCTCATACTCATTCCAGCGGTAAGCCTCGTAAGTATCGTTATCGTCATACTGATCGCTGTTGTCGTCCTGATTTGCATTGTTTCCGTAATATTCATCATATCTCGGATCTTTATAGCCGTAAGCGTCACCCTCAACGATAAGTCTGAACTTGACCTGCTCGACCTTAGCCGCTTCATACTCATCGGTCGTGATAAGGCCCTGCTCGTACATACATTTCAGCGCGTACAGCTGTCTTTCCTTTGATCTTTGAAGATTAGCATACGGATTAAGCACACTCGGCGAACGCGTCATACCTGCAAGTATCGCGCTTTCAGCGATAGTCAGCTGATCTACCGTTTTTCCGAAATAATAGTAAGCCGCCGAACCTACACCGTAAACCGTACCGCCGAGCGGAACACGGTTAAGATATGCCTCCAGTATATCGATTTTCGTGTATTGCTGTTCAAGGTTCAGCGCACGGAAAATCTCTCTTATCTTACGCTCGGGTGTCACCCTGTCGTCGCCTGTGATATTCTTTACAAGCTGTTGGGTTATGGTCGAACCGCCCTCGCCGTAGCCGTTGAACAGGGTCGATATGGTGACGCGCACCGTTCTCTTCCAGTCAACGCCGTCATGCTCATAGAAACGCTTGTCCTCTACCGCCGTGAACGCGTCCTGAGTGTGCTTGGGTATCTGCTCCATATCTACCCATATACGGTTCTCGTCACCCGACAGACGTTTTATCTCCACCTGTTCACCCGCGCTGTTCTTTGCGTAAATGAAGCTGGTGTAGCTCAGGTCAACGTTCTTAAGATCAACGTCAAATGCGCTGTCCGCAAACTGCATGATGTAGACCGTCAGCGTCACCGCTACTATACAGCAGGTGATGATCACTATCATAAACAAGCTGAGAAGTGTCGTTCCGATAACGCCGAATACGTGCCGCACAGTGCTTACAGCCTTATTCTGCTTTTTCTTCTTTTTTTTCATCTTTGTCTTAGTGCCGGCAGAAAGTTCTTCTTCAAGCTCTGCATCGGCATTAAGATATTGAGTGTTATTTTTGCTCATATTTACGTCCTTTTAAGGTGTGTCGTTCATTTTATTATTGCCGTTTCAGGCAAAGTTATGTTCTCTGTAACAGAGTATACCACGTTGTAAGTATAACACAATTCGTATCAAATGTTAAGTCTTTTGTGCCGAATTTTCATAAAATATTCAAAATAGCTGTCACAGCCGCCCGAATAATGTAAATTTTCACTAAGCAACAGCATAGCCACACCGCCTTTTTCCCGGCGATGAAAGCAAACTCAAAATCGCCCCTCCCGCCGCACCGATTATCTCAATTTCCACAAACACCGCCAACCCCGCACTATCCCCACGCACAAAAAACCGGGCAACGATTTTCCCATCGCCGCCCGGTCTTATTATTAACTTTTATTCAGTAGCAATTACTTCGCCGCTGTCTTTCCGCTCACATTTCCGTAATTACCGTAAAGTGCAGTCTTACCACTCATATAGTAAGCCTTTACTCTGAACTTATAAGCAGTGTTCTTAGCAAGTCCTGCCTTTCTGTAAGTAGTCGTATTGCTATTAGTAATCTTTGCAACTCTTACCCACTTTCCGCCCTTGTACATCTCAACAATATAACCTTGCGCGGAAGTGTTCTTAGCCCAGTTCACTCTTAAAGCGTCCTTAGCCTTACCGCCGATCTTAACGCCCTTAACAATCGAAGGATTTGTCCTTACCGTAACGGTCGCACTGTAATTGCCGTAAAGCGCAGTCTTACCGCTCATCTTGTAAGCCCGTACTCTGAACTTGTAAACGCTTGAAGCCTTAAGTCCCGCTTTTCTGAACGTGGTTGTGCTGTTGCTTGTTATCTTTGCAACTCTTCCCCACTTGCCGTTCTGATACATTTCAACAATGTATCCATCGGCAGAAGCATTCTTAGTCCAGTTGATACGGAGAGCGTCAGCCGCTCTGCCGCCGAGCTTTGCGCCCTTTATAACAGACGGATTTGTCCTTGCGGTAACTGTAGCACTGTACTCACTGTAAGCCGCAGTAATGTCATACATTTTGTACGCCTTAACTCTGAACTTGTAAACAGTTCCTGCCTTAAGTCCGGCTTTTCTGAATGTCGTTGTGCTGTTGTTTGTGATCTTGCCAACACGCGCCCACTTATTGCCCTGATACATCTCAACAATGTAACCGTCGGCAGAAGCATTCTTAGTCCAGTTTATGCGGAGCGCGTCAGCCGCTCTTCCGCCGAGCTTAACGCCTGTTACCTTAGAAAGCGTAGGTTTGTCAAGCAGTTCATATGTGAAGCCGTTGTCCTTTGCGTACTTTTCACCGGCTGTGCCAGGATAGCAGTAGATTTTGAAGCCAGTTACTCTAGCTTCATTATTATAATATCCGAAATAATACCCTAATGCGTTTTTACCAATTTGTGTTACGCTGTTCGGTATTGTTATGCTTGTAAGGCTTTCGCAATTATAAAAAGCCTCTTCGCCTATACTCGTCGCACTATCGGGTATATTTATACTTGTAAGACTTTTGCAACTATGAAAAGCCCAGTTTTCAATATTTGTCACACCGTTAGATATAGTTACATCTGTAAGGTATATACATTTGTGAAAAGCGAATCGTTCTATACTCGTCACGCTGTTTGGTATGATATACCTCTTACTATTTTTTTGGGCGGGATAGCATATTAACTCTGTTTTGTCCTTATTAAACAGAACACCGTTTACCGATGTATAATTCTTATTATCTGCTTTTACGTTGATATCGGTAAGACTTATGCAATCGCTGAAGGCCAAGTAGCCTATATCTGTCACGTTTTGTGATATTTCTATGTCTGTAAGGCTAATACAACTACCAAAAGCAGATGAACCTATACTTACAACGCTGTCCGGTATCGTTATATTTGTAAGGCTTGAACATCCATAGAACGCATCCTCGCCTATACTCGTCACGCTATTTGATATTTCTACACCAGTAAGGCTTGTGCAATCCCTAAAAGCATAACTGTCTATGTTCGTTACGCTACTCGGTATTTCTATGTGTGTAAGGCTTTCGCACCCCCCAAAAGCGTCAAAGCCTATACTTGTCACACGTTTTCCGTTGACCTCAGGGGGAATAACGACATCGACCGCATTTCCTTTGAAACCATAAACATACAAATTGTCCTCACTGTCAGTTTCGTAAATTAATTCATATGTTTTTGGTAGTGCTTTAATGTCAGTCGCAAAACCACATTTGGTACAATGGTGTGATTTTATGCCAAAATTATCAACCGTGGCTTCTTTGTCGACCGTCCATTTATCGGAATATGTATGTAAACCTGTACAAGGAGTTTTATACTGTATGCCGTTTTCCTCCGCATAACTAGCTGCCACGCTACTATCTGTACAGTATATGACGAAAATATCGTTAACAACTCTATCCGTTTTTTCGTAGTTATATATATCATAATAGCCAAATGCTTTTTCGCCTATTTTTTTAATGTTTGCCGATATTTCGATATTTATAAGCAAAGGACAATTTGCGAAAGAATTATCACCGACACTTGTCACACTATCGGAAATTTCCACACTTGTTAGATTTGTGCAGCTGTTAAAAGCATCATTGCCTATACTCTTTGTACCATTCAGTATCGTTATACTTGCAAGTCCTGAATATTGAAAAGCAGAATCGCCTATACTCGTCACACTGTTCGGTATTGTTACACTTGCAAGACTTGCGCACCCTTTAAAAGCATTACCGTATATACTTGTCACACTGTCTGGTATCGTTACGCTTGTAAGACTTGTGCAATATTTAAAAGCACTATCACCTATCCTCGTCACGCTCTTCCCATCAATTTCAGCAGGAATATCAACCTTTTCCGCACTACCGTTATAATCGGTAATCTCCACTGTACCGTCATCAAGCACACCGTACTCAAAATCCCCATAAGTCTCCGCACCCGCGCACACCGCGCAGAACACAGCCATCGCCGCAAAGGTCATAAACCCCAACAGCCACTTTTTCACTTTCATAAATACATACCTCTTTCCTATTAAAATACAAAAAGGCACAGTCCGCCGTGAGCTGTGCCTTGATATCGATATGTATACCGCCTCTGATATCAATATATCTCCCACGGATAATAGCTGTATCTTTTTGCTTTACAGTGTTTTCAGTATATCACCGCCGGTAGTTATTGTCAAGCTTATTTCTCTGCTTTTTCCATATAGCACCGACAATACACCCACAGATAAATCAAAGGCACCGATCGCTCGATGCCTTTGTTCTGTTATTCAGTTATAAAACCGTTTTCAACTCAGTTCTGCTGCATTAAAGCTCTGTAGGGTTCAAGGTAAGATTCTACAGTTCCGAAGTAAGAATCACGGAGACTTGTGTAGGATTCACCGAGCTTGAAAGGTCCGCCGAGGACGCAGCCTGCGCCTTCGCTGTCACCCTGCTGGAGCATTGTTGTAAGATCTGTCGAGAAGCCGAAGCAATCATCAAAGAGGAATGTGAACTTGTCACTTGTTGTATCCTTAAGGTCTGAATAGATCTGGTACAGATCCTCAGACATTGCCGAGTGCTTTTTATTCTCTCTGCGTGCTGCACCACAGCTGGGGCACTTTTCTAAAGTCTTGTCTGCAGTTGAAACGCCGCATTCGGGGCATTTTGGATAATAAAGATGCTCAGCCGTCATTTCAGCCTTTGACTTAGCAATCAGTTCAGGGTCGATTTCGTTAAGACGGCATATCTCCATATACTTGAGAGCAGCCTTTATATTCTGTGCACCTGCAGGAACGAGGTAACCGAATGTATCTGTGTTTGTGTAGTATGCATCAGCCTGATCATCTCTCGGTATCGGAACAAATCTGATATCCTGATCCTTAGCTGCAGCCTGAGCCGTTGTCCAGCCCCAGTCAAGGCCAAATTCCGCAAACAGTGTCTTTGTATCGGTAAGACAGGTGCTGGGATCTGTATATTCCGCATTGACCATGCCCTGTTTAGCAAGGTCTGCGAGGAAGTCCTGACATCTCTGAACGTTAGCGTCCTTCATGTTGTTGATGATCTGCTTGTTAGGACCGTCAACATCGATAAGCGTTGTACCTGTCGAAACTATGAAAGGCATTGCAACGAAGCCTGTGGGCATTACACCGTAATACTCATCACCGATGTTGCACCATTCAGTCATTATATCCTTCCATGCAGTCCATGTCCACTTGCCTTCCTTATAAAGCTCCAGCGGGTCTGTCTTGATACCCTCATCGTCAAGAGCTGTCTGGTTGTAGATAAGAACAACACCTGCGTTTACACGGTAAGGAAGATAGTAATGCTTGCCGCCGTAGTTGAAGTTCTCGATCATATCCTTCATACCCGACCATGTATCGCTGTCAAAGTCTACATAATCGTCAAGTGATGTGTAAAGGTTGTTTGCTACGCCGTGGGGGTATGACTGCCACTCATAACGCACCATATCCGGAGAGTCGGAAGATGCAACAAGCTGTGCGAGCTTTGTAAAGTATTCGGCCGAGCTTGTTGAAATATATTCTACAGTATAGCCCTCATCTGCAAACTTATCTACGATCTCCTTGTCATCTGTGTTAAGATCATAGTAGCCGAGCCACTTTAGTGTAGTACCGTTTGAGGGTGCTTCTACAACACTGCCGCCGTTGTTGCTTGCAGAAGAATTGTCCGTTGAATTATTGTCCGTACCTGAAGTACTGCTGTTTGCCGTTGAGCTTGTATTGCCTGAAGCATTACCGCTGTCAGCCGAACTGCTTGTTGTGCTTGAACCGTTGCAGGCTGAAAGCATAGATGTTGCCATAGCCGCTGTAACCGCACAAGCGAGTATTCTCTTTGAGAGTTTCATTTTAGTCCTCCTTTTAATCGTACTTGTATGTATTCGTTTACACCAAGATATTTATATTATAACCGAAACCGTTTACAATTTCAAGTCACTATTTCTACAGTTTATTATCAACAGTTTTGGTTAATGTGCACAAACGCAGTGAACATTATATGTATATATTTAATCAAAAAAGAGTAAATTTAAGTTGCAATTTAAGCAAATTTAAGTAACTGCATTTTAAACAGTCAATTGATAAGCCCTGATTTTTAAGCTTTACGCCAAAGCTGTGACAAGCCGGCATCGGTAGCTCGGTATATTACAATCTTTCCGCAAAAACGTAACTTTCCTGCGTTGTTTGGCATATAATACGTCAGTTAATATATGGAAACGAGGTGCACATCATGTATTTTATAGTACTGCGTTCGGCTACTGCCGCCGAGAAAGCAAGACGTATTCTCAGCGGTTACAAGATATCATCTTCTACAGGAAAAATAACGACAACCAAAGGCTGCCGTTTCGGAATTTATACGGAATACGACCCCGACAAGACCTGCCGACTGCTGTCCCTTGGCGGACTTAACTGCCTTGAGATCAGAAACGGCGGTGATGCGGGATGATATATCTTGACAATGCCGCCACCACCTATCCGAAGCCTGTTTCGGTGCTCCATACAGCGGAAAAAGCACTGTACGATTACGGAGCAAATCCCGGCAGATCGGGTCACAGGCTTTCTCTTGAAACCTCAAAGCAGGTATTCGGAGCAAGGGAAAAGTGCGCGGAATTTTTCGGCGGCGAAACCGAAAACACTGTATTTACGCTTAACTGTACACACGCGATAAATTTTGCTGTTAAGGGCGTATGTCAGAGCGTGGGACATTGCCACGTCATAACATCAGACCTTGAGCACAATTCCGTTATCCGTCCGCTCCACGCGCTTTATAAGCAGAAGCGGATAAGCTACAGCATTGCGGACAGCGGAAACAGCGACAGTGAGCTCCTGGCTTCGCTTGAGCGGCTTATCCGCCGTGATACCGCCGTGATAGTGATCACCGCGGGCTGTAACGTAAACGGAAGAATAACGCCGCTTTCCGATATAGCAGCGCTGTGCCGCAGACATAATATCTGCCTTATTGCGGACTGCGCACAGGCCGCCGGAGTTATACCGCTTAGTCTGTCGGACGGCATAAATATCATATGCGCTCCCGGACATAAGGGCTTATACGGTCCTATGGGAACAGGTGTTCTCGTAACGGACGGTAAGTTTCCGCTGAGCACCCTTATAGAGGGCGGAACGGGAAGTGCCAGCGGCGATATAAACCAGCCCGATTTTTTACCGGACAGCTTTGAAAGCGGCACTATAAACACTCCGGGAGCAATAGCGCTAGGCAGAGGTGTTGAATTTGTCGCCGCAAAAGGCATCGACAGGATCTATGCTCACGAAATGTCGCTGTGTGAGCTTTTTGTAAAACGATGCGAAAGCATTAAAAGCATAAAGCTCTACCGCTGTGAGAACGCAAAGTCGCTTCCTGTCGTATCATTTACCGCAGGTGAAGAAACAAGCTCGGTTACAGCCGATATGCTGTCGCAAAACGGATTTTATCTGCGCGGCGGACTGCACTGCAACTTCCTTGCGCACAAGAAGCAGGGCACTCTCGAAACAGGTACGGTGCGCCTCGCTCCATCGGTGTTCAATACCCGGACGGATATCATTAAGCTTACGGAGCTGTTATACAAAAAGTACGGCGGCAAAAGCTCATAACAGCGTTGATGCAAAACAAATGCCGGCGATGACACGAAAGGTGTTGTTGCCGGTTTTATCATTGTTTGGCGTAAGGACGCAATAAAACGTTCTTGAAAAAAACTCCCCGATATGCTATACTTTATAAATACGCCGAAAATGTTAAAGCGTTTAAACTGCATTCACATTTCAGTTATAGAATATTTGTCAAAACGGTACGGAAAGGGCTGAACAATGGCTGACAACAACAAGGACGTGCGTGAACTGCTTAAGCTTAAGCAGGGTCTTATAGACGAAAAGGACAGCGATATACAGGAAACCGGATATGATGTCAGAATGGCGCAGACCGCCTCAGAAAAGACAAAGAACTTTCTGTGGTATCACAAAGCGATGATCGCAGGCGGCATAGTTCTGATCATATTGACCGTTATAATATATCTGGCATTCTTTGTGAAGAAAAAACCGGATATCACGATATACAGCATCGGAAACTACGCTATGTCCGTTCGTACAAATTTTGAAAACACAATGGCACAGTACGCCCCCGACTTTGACGGCAACGGCGAACGCAACATTACCATAGAACAGGCAGTGCCGGACGAATTTTTAGGCGATACCGAGCTTTTCAATGAAATTCAGAACGGCAACAGCCAGATATTCATCGGCCCGGAAGATGAGATAAAAAGCGTGTACGAGAGCTTCACAACCGTATCCGGTGAGCCGGTTTTTGCCGATCTCGGTGAAATAACGGGCGAAAGCGGATATATGACAGATATCAGAAATACTGCCTACGGGAAAAGGATGCAGCTGTTCTCGACCCCGATATACATTGCCGTGCGCCGCACAAACGATGAAAGTCAGGAGCACGCAATGGAATTTCTGAAAAACCTGCAGGACGGCGTATTCTTTCAGCAAAACAATTAAGGAAAGGCAAGATAATGTCAAAAGAGAGCGATGAAAAGAGAGAGCTTTTAAGGCTCAAGCAAGGACTTATAGAAGACAGTGATATAATAGAGCAGGACGTGCACGAAGAGCCGGAAAAGCAGACCGCGGTAAAAAAGATAGACAACTTCTTTTACCGTAACAAATGGTTTGTGGTCGTGGGAGTGTTCTTTGCCGCACTCATAGCGTTCTTCGCATATCAGATATTCACCAGAGAAGACCCCGACTTAACGGTGATGCTCGTAATATCCGACACCGATAAAGCCCCGGGACTGTATCAAAAGGTAAATGACATTGAGCTTGCGCTTGAGCAGTACTGCCCCGACTATGACAACAACGGCTATGTGCACGTTGCGGTATACTTTATAGATCTTACAAAAGGCTCAGACAGCCAGTATGTGCAATCAAACACGGCGAAATTCTACGGAGAGATACAGCGCGGCGTTGCAGAGCTGTACATCTGCGATGAGGATATTTTCACGACCGAAAAAGCACCGGAAGAATACGACCCCTCGCAGGACTATATAGATACCGATGTTTCATACGAAACTATGTTTGCAGACCTCGGCGAAGCGCTCAATATGAGCGAATATAGTGGAAAACTCAGGATTTGTCTGAATGATACGGAATTTGTCAAAGACGCAAAGTGGGAAAATTCCTGCCCCGATACACTGGCTTTTTCTGTCCGTCTTGAAAAAGAGGGAATGATAAGCTACAAAAATTCGGCAGAATATCAAAAGCGTGCAAAAGAAGTTCTCACAAACATTCTGACGGGCAACAAAGTGAATGAAGCCGCCGAAAATAATTCCTCGGAACAAGGAGAATAGGAATGGATTATTACACTAAATCGGGCAGACAGCCTTTTATAAAACTGCTTTTATCCGGATTTCTGTTTATGGTATTCGGAAATCTGTTGAGCACGATCGTGACTATATCGACAGCCCCGTTTATGAGCTTTGAATTTTTCAAGGTTATAGTATTTATACTCACGCTGTTCATATTCTATTCGCTGATGTTCACAGCAGGCTATCGTGACGGCGACAGAGAGCAGAAATATGTAAGACTTCACAAGGTCGAACCGCCCAAGGAAAACAAATGGGTGCTTATCGGTGTGATACTTATGCTGATAATGTTTGTTCCGTCTGTTTTACTGCTTCTTGACAAGCTGTGCGGGTGGTATTTTGATATGACTTTCGTACACCGGATCATAGACGGCGTTGTATATCCGCTGTCACTGATGATAGTTCCTGAAAGCACTATTGACTCTATGGCTGTATTCGTGCCGTTCATCTATATGCTGTGCTATGCGGGAATACCTGTTGCAACGCACCTTGGATATTATTTCGGATACACGCAGAAGTTCAATAAAGACGAGATAATGTATAAATAAAATTTGTATAGATAAATAAGAAGCTGTGATGAAATGCAAAAAATTTCATCACAGCTTCTTAGTTTATCAAATTTCATTAAAATTACAATGCAGTATATTGTAAAACGTCAAAACAATAAACATACAGCTAACAACGCTGAAAACAGTATCCGTGCCGATAAGGTGCTCATAATTTCGTGAGTGTATCGGCGCAACTGCACTGTCACCGAAACTTTCCAAAGACGCACTATCCCAAGATACCTGTACAGCCCCGGCTCGAACAGAGCGCCAGCGTCCCGCTTATGACGGGATTTGAAACACAATCGTTTGTGTGTCTTATAGCCAACACCCCATTATGGCAGAGGAGATGAGGAGTCAGGAAAAAGGTAGCCTGCTATCAATGTTAATTACTAAAACGATATAGAAATGCACTATACAAAAAGTGAGCCGTGCGCACTATTTTTGCGCTTCGACTCACTTTATCTTTTCCGGGTTTTGGCATAGCCCTATTTTAACATCTCTTCTTTTTCTTCCATTGTAATGATTATGAACGCGGTTGTCATAAACACGGCACATATCATAATCGCCCACTGCCCTATGGCAGTCACGCAAAGATCGCCCGCTACCGCACCGACAGCAAACATTGCGTTTATACTGAACAGAAGCAGTCCCTTTCTTAGGTCATCACGATTTCTGTGTGCAACATACTCACATATTGACGATGCCGCAGTCCTCATATTGCCGATGCACATTGTAGTTGCACAGGCATAACTCTGAGGATATGCTCCTCTGATGCTTATCTTCCTGAATGCCTCGACCTGTGCACCGCAGGCAAGCGAGATCATACAGTTGCACAGAATGTTCAGCTCATACGGTATAAACGCCGCCGCAAAAAGCGTAACAGTTTCAAACAAAATAACTATCTGTCGTCTGTGAAGAGTACGTCCCTTGAAAATATGATGCACTGTCTGTGCAAGTACCACCCCTGCAATAAAAGCCATAACAGGCGCAAAATATCTCAACGCCGTGCCGAAGTTACCCTTGGCGAGATTTACCGCCATAAGCAGTATGTTACCTGTCTGTGCATTAGCAAACACTTCTCCGCGGCACATATAGGAATATGCGTCCATAAAGCCGCCCGACATTGCCAATATGTACACAAGCGCCATTGAATTTTCACATACTCTCAGTTTATTCTTCTTATTCCTCATATTATCACCGTTAATAATTTTAGCACATACCTCTCCGACTTTCTATCGTTAATTGATACAATTTTTTATACCCTATGTGCTTTAAGATGTACAAAAATGAGCCGTATAGCAACGGCTCACTATCATCACTAACAATTTATGTTCCGCTTCTCTTTCCGCAAGCTGTGCAGAATGCCGCCCCATCAGGCAGCTTTGCACCGCAGCCTGTGCATACTGCTGTCGGAGCTGTGTTCACTCTGTGACCGCAGTTAGGGCAGAATATTGCGTCTTGTACAAGCGCATTTCCGCAGTTCTCACAGAAGCTCGCGGCTGCGGATCGAGCAGATGCTTCGGGCTGTGTGACCTCTGAAACAGGCTCTGTAGACGCTTCGGGCTGTGTGACCTCCGAAACAGGCTCTGTAGGCGCTTCGGTCTGTGCGACCTCTGAAACAGACTCTGTAGGTACTTCGGGCTGTGTGACCTCTGAAACAGGCTCTGTAGGCGCTTCGGTCTGTGTGACCTCTGAAACAGGCTCTGTAGGCGCTTCGGGCTGTATTGTTTCAGGAACTGTCGGAGCTGTCGGTTCTGTCGGTTCAGGTACAGGCTCGGCATAACCGGGAGCAGGCTGTGCATTCATCACAGGAACAGCGGCAACAGGCTGTTCGGACATCTCGGGAGTAAGTATTGTCGGTTCTCCGGAATTGCTCTGATATTGAGAATTATGCTGATATTGCTGAGGGTAACTCTGTGATACATTATGCTGATACTGCTGAGGGTAGCCCTGTGGTACATTCTGCTGATACTGCTGAGGGTAGCCCTGCGGTACATTCTGCTGATACTGCTGAGGATAGCCCTGCGGTACATTCTGCTGATACTGCTGAGGATAGCCCTGCGGAATATTCTGTCCGTTCTGACCATATGGCTGATAAGGATTATACCCGGGCGCTCCCTGAGGAGCAGCCGCACCTCTTATCTTTCCGTTTATACCGTTATACTTACCTCTTGCCGAACTGTTGACAATAAACGTGATTATGCCAAGCAAACCGGAAACGCCGAAATAAAGTCCGTAGAAGAGTATTACAGTGCCCGCCGACAGATCTCCGGATACAAAGCTGTCAAGCGACATACCGAACCTTGTCGGAGCAAGCAGTATCCCGAGTATTTTTTCCTGTACCGGCAGCGAAGCGTCAGCGAATGCACCGTCTGCTGACAGAAGCGAAAGCACTGATACACCGGCGAAAACCAGTATGCAACCGATACCGCCGATAAAGTCGAGTATTGTAATGATCTGCGCCAAGACTTTCACACCACCGTGTTTTCCTTTACTGTAAAGCGGCGCAAGAATAAAACATACTACAGATGTAATGGCTATGGCTATAGCGACCCAGAACATAACAGTCGGAATGAACATATTTTCCGACAGATATGCGTAAATGTACTCTGCCTGTGAAACCATCGTAATTCCTCCTTCAAGAACATTATTTCTTGCTTTATTCATAATATTATTTCTCACAAATCGGATCGTTTGTGTTACTATATTTTATCACGAACCGTTGACCGTGTCAACATCAATTGCATCGGCACACTTGCCTTTTAGCGTCAAATGTGTTATACTGTATTTTGTATAAGCCGACGGCTTTGTACTTATTAAAGAAAAATCAGAATAGTATTTTATAGCGTATATCTCGGATATACAAACTCCGGTTTACGAAAGGCGGAATAAATTTATGTGTGGAATAGTAGGATATGTCGGCGCAAAAGAATGCACCGCAATACTTGTAAATTCGCTCACGAAGCTTGAATACAGGGGCTATGACTCCGCAGGCATAGCCGTATTTGAGGGCGACAGGATAAAAACCGTCAAAGCAAAAGGAAAACTCAAGGACGGTCTTATCAAAAAGCTCGGGAACGAACCTCACTTCACTGCTACCGCAGGCATAGGTCATACACGCTGGGCAACGCACGGCGAGCCGAGCGATATCAACTCTCACCCTATAGGAAACGGCAGAGTATCCATTGTTCATAACGGTATTATCGAGAACTACCGCAAGCTGAAAGAATTTCTCATATCAAAGGGCTACGGCTTTGAAAGCCAGACCGATACGGAAGCTGTCGCAAAGCTGCTTGACTACAACTACGACGGCGACCCTATTGATACTATAATCAGGACAATTGCTGATATAGAGGGCGCTTATTCGCTCGGTATAATGTTCAGAGAACACAAAAACCGCATATTCGCGGCAAGAAAAGAAAGTCCTCTGATAGTCGGCAAGGGAAATGGCGAAATGTTTATCGCATCCGATGTCACAGCGATAATCGAATACACAAGAGAATACTATCTGCTTGAACCCGGAGAAGTTGCGGATATCACTGCAGACGGTGTAACATTTTATGATATGCACAAGAATGTCATAGAAAAGGAGATACAGATTGCCGACTGGGACGTTTCGGCAGCTGAAAAGGGCGGTTACGCACATTTTATGCTGAAGGAAATATGCGAACAGCCCGATGCGCTCAAAAAGACTATAAATCCCCGGATCAAAAACGGTATGCCCGACTTCTCGGAATGCGGTCTTACCGATGAAAAGCTGAGGAGCTATCACCATATCTATATAGTAGGATGCGGTTCTGCTATGCACGCCGGTATGGTCGGAAAATACGTCATAGAAAAGCTCGCGCGCACTCCTGTTGTTGTGGATATCGCATCGGAGTTCCGCTATCGCGATCCTCTGCTTGCCCCTGACGATCTTGTGGTAATAATCTCGCAGTCGGGCGAAACCGCAGATACGCTTGCCGCTTTGAAGCTTGCAAATTCTATCGGAGCGGATACGCTTGCCATTGTCAATGTAGTAGGTTCATCTATAGCAAGAGAAGCAAAAATGGTAATGTACACGCTTGCCGGTCCTGAGATATCGGTATGCTCCACAAAGGCATATATGGTGCAGACAGCATTTATGTATCTGCTGGCTTTCCGCGTAGCATACGCAAGAAATGCCATAGACGAAGCAGAGTGCAGACAGCTGATATCGGAGCTTGCCGAAATTCCGCCAAAAGTGCGGAAATGCGTTGACGACCAGACGCAATATCAGAAGGTAGCCTCAAAGCTTATGAGTGCAGACAGCCTGCTGTATATAGGCAGAGGTCTTGACTATGCACTCAGCATGGAGGGCAGCCTTAAGCTCAAGGAGATCTCATATATCCACTCCGAAAGCTATGCCGCCGGCGAGCTGAAGCACGGCACTATATCGCTTATTGAAGATGGAATGCCTGTGATTGCAGTCGCAACTCAGCACAGTCTTTACGAAAAGACTATGAGCAACATAAAGGAAGTAAAAACAAGAGGTGCAACTGTAATAATGGTCTACAGCGAAGATATGAGGTTTGACGAAAACGATGTTGATTATCCCGTTATGCTTCCGCTTGCCAGAGATCTTCTGATGCCGCTTGTGGCAGTAGTTCCTTTGCAGCTTATCGCATACTATACTGCGGCACTCAAAAACTTTGACGTTGACCACCCTAGAAACCTCGCAAAATCGGTAACTGTCGAATAATCACGGAAAAGGAATGTTCAGATGTACGATATAACAAATGCGGTTTGCCTTTGGGAGCACTTAGCCGCGACCTCAAAGCCGATAATAATATACGGCATGGGTGACGGCGCACAGAAAATACTTGATGTCTGCGCCGAAAAGAATGTGAAAGTATCGGGCTTTATGGCAAGTGATGACTTTGTGAGAGGTCATAGCTTTGCGGGCTTTGAGGTAAAAAAACTGTCAGATATTGAACAGCAGTTCGGCGACTGTATCATACTCGTTGCGTTCGGAACGCATATTGACGAGGTGATACAGCGGATCATAGCCATTTCGGACAGACACGAATTATATGCCCCTGATGTTCCCGTGATAGGCGGCGGATTATTCACAAAAGAATATGCCGAAGAACACAGAGCCGAGCTTGAAAGAGTTTACTCGATGCTTTCGGACGAGAAATCAAAACAGGTTTTTGACGGCTGGCTCGAATACCGTATAACAGGCAGAATACAACCGCTTATCCGCAATCAGACAGACAAATCGGACGGCTATGGTATCCTTGCGCTCGGTGAAAACGAAACCTATGCAGACCTTGGTGCGTACAACGGCGATACCATATCCGAGTTTCTGAGAGTCACCGGCGGGCGCTTCAACAGGATTTTTGCAATGGAGCCTGACGGGAAGAATTACGCAAAGATGAAACGCATACACTACAAGCTGAACCCTTATGATTTCAGGACGGTAAATGCAGGCGCATGGAGCTGTGACACAGTATGCGAGTTCATATCAAAGGGCGGAAGAAATTCATCGCTTATCCCTTACGAAAAGGGCAAGCCGATAAATCCGTCAAGGATCAAAGAAATAGATATGCGCAGTCTTGACAGCTTTGTAAAGGACGAGCACATAACTTATATAAAATATGACGTTGAGGGCAGTGAAAGCGAGGCGCTTGACGGCAGTAAAACAGTAATACAGCGGGACAAGCCTAAACTCCTTGTTTCTCTTTATCATCGAACCGAGGATATGTTTGCTCTTCCGCTTAAGGTCAAAGAGCTTAACCCCGCGTACAAGCTGTATTTAAGACAGCATCCGTATATCCCTGCGTGGGATATGAATCTTTACTGCATCTGAAAGGGAGCATAAATGAAAAAAATCGTACTTGTTATCCTGCTTGTACTTGTTACTGCGGGAATAGGACTTTTACTGTATATGCTGCTTACACGCACAACTCCCGTATATGCCGGCAGTAACAGTGAAATTATAAGCGACGGCTCAAGCTTTGCCGTATCCGCAAGCTATTATTCGGGACTTGACAAGACAGAGGTCGAAACCGCTCTGCTTGATGTTCAGGACGGAGTCGAGGGTGCACTGACGGCATATGACGCTATACTGGCAAAGGGCACTCCGGTATTCAACCCTACATTCAGCATTGCATTATCCGACTACGGAACAGGTTATTTTTCCGTACAGGGATATGCAGAAGATGTACCGCTTGACGGTCAAAAGCAGGTAGGCTTCTACTGTGCCGACCTTACGCTTAATGTTTACACGGACGGAAATTCTAAGCTCATTTCAATGCGCAACATCATGCCCACAGAGCTTACCCGCCGGAACGTTACCCTCCCGGTAATATATGATGATGCATTATCCGCAACGGCTCTTCTGAACGACAGCACCGATTTTGATATGAGCCTTGCTTTTCTTGACGGCAAGACAAGTACGACGCTGACTTTTGAATGGACGTATAATGTACGCTGCAGCGTTCCGCTGAACCTATCGGGGCTTGACGAGCAGACGGTGAGCACCGACATTACATTCACAAACAACAACGGCATTGTGACAGCCGCATTTGCCGCTTGATGCAAAAATCAAAATTTCGAGTTGCACAGATTAAACATTTAATGGATATTTTATAGTTGCTAATCGCCATAATTATGTTACTGTGCAACGTTTTTTTGACAAAATTGCATAATTCTTTGCAAGAAAACGAAAAAACGCTTGCAAATCGGCTTCATTTGCATTATAATTAAAGCATGGGTGCAGTGAAGAACTGCGTTAAAATTCTTTATCATAAGGAGTTTGCAATAATGGAAAAGAATGAACTGAAAAAGCTGAATGAAGAAGCTAAAAAGCAGTATGACGAGCTTTGCAAGCAGGGTCTGAAGCTGGATATGTCAAGAGGCAAGCCCTCTCCTGCACAGCTTGATTTATCGCTTGATATGCTGACGCATTGCCTTGACGGTGATTATATGTCAGAAACCGGTGTTGACTGCCGTAACTACGGTGTACTTGACGGTATAGAAGAAGCAAAAAGACTTTGTATGCCTATGCTCGGTGTTGCTCATGACGAGATAATCATCGGCGGTAACTCAAGCCTTCAGCTTATGTACGATACAATGGCAAGAGCGATGCTGCTCGGCGTACTCGGCGGCGACAAGCCCTGGGGAAAGAACGAGAAGGTAAAGTTCCTCTGCCCCGCCCCCGGTTACGACAGGCACTTTGCTATCTGCCAGAGCCTCGGCATTGAGATGATTACAGTTCCTTATACCCCCGACGGTCCCGATATGGACGTTGTAGAAAAGCTGGTAAGCGAAGATGAGCTTATCAAGGGTATCTGGTGCGTACCTATGTACAGCAATCCCGAAGGTATCACCTGCTCAGACGAAACGGTAAAGCGTTTTGCTAACCTTTCGCCTAAAGCAAAGGATTTCAGAATATTCTGGGATAACGCTTACTGCGTTCATCACCTCACAGATACTCCCGACACTCTGCTGAACCTCCTTGAAGAAGCTAAAAAGACAGGCAAGCAGGATATGGTATTTATGTTTGCATCCACATCGAAGATCTCGTTCCCCGGCGGCGGTCTTGCATTCATCGGTGCGAGTGCGGAAAACATCAAGTTTATCAAGAGCCAGATGACATTCCAGACCATCGGCTACGATAAGCTCAACCAGTTAAGACACGCTCGTTTCTTCAAGGATTTTGACGGTATCAAGGAGCATATGAAGAAGCACAGAGCTATAATTGAGCCTAAGTTCAAGATCGTTCTTGATATGCTCGACAAGGAGATCGCTCCCACAGGCTTCGGCTCATGGCACAAGCCCAACGGCGGTTATTTCATCTCATTCAACGGTCTTGACGGCACTGCAAAGCGTACTGTTGAGCTTTGCAAGCAGGCGGGAGTTGTTCTGACAGGCGCAGGCGCTACTTATCCTTACGGCAAAGACCCTCATGACAACAATATCCGTATCGCTCCGACATATCCTACAGAAGCAGAGCTTGCAAAGGCTATGGAGGTATTCTGCGTTGCAGTAAAGATCGCGGCTACAGAATCCCTGCTCAAGTAATTGTACTTGCAAAATCGTATAAAGTATGTTATACTAAAAGGGCTGACAACCGTCAGCCCTTTACATTTGCGCCTGTAGCTCAGTTGGATAGAGCAATAGCCTCCGACGCTATGTGTCGTGCGTTCGAATCGCATCAGGCGTACCAAATTCAAATCCTCGTAAATCCGCATTACAGACGGGTTTGTGAGGATTATTGTTTGTTTGAATTTAGCTCTTTGAAATCGTCAAATTTATTAAAAAGCGTCAAAAAGGTGTCAAAGTGGGTGTCAAAATGGGTGTCAAGTTAGGAAGCTAACTGCAATTTCAAAAATGCACATTAAAAAATTCATTTACTTTAAAAAAACTGAAATGTGGCTATTGACAAAAAAAGCGAATATGTTATAAAATTGTAGTAGTAAAAAAATCGGTTGTATAAAATTAATATAGTCATTTCATTACTTTTCAAGGAGAGAAATGCCATGAATTTAATAAGTGAAAAACTCATAGATAAAATTTCATCTGTCTTAGATATTATTTATGATCCATTTGGATTAAAAAAAGGGCAAAGGGATTTTACAAACGCTCTTTTTAATAAAATTGCTAACTGTGAAGATTTGAACATAAACATAGAAGAACGAATGGCAGTAATCAATGAATACAAACTGCTGTTACTTAAAAATAAAAATAGAAAAAATATCGTTGAAAAAGCATGTGAGAATTTAAAAGATAATGCATCGCCCAGTTCAATTGACAATAGTTGGTTGTTAAATTTTTGGGATAAATCAGGAACTATAACAGATGTTAATTTGCAAGAAATTTGGGGAAAAGTTTTGGCACAACAAGCCAATATGCCAAATTCAATTTCAAAACGATTATTACATAATTTATTTTTAATGTCTAAAAATGACGCTGATAATTTTTCTATTTTAGCTAGTTTCTGTTTTGATGATAATAAATATAATATCGCTCATCCGTTAGTTTTTATTAAAAATCACCCTGTGGCTTATAAAAATTGGGGATTGACGACCGATATATTAAATGAATTAGCGTCGTTTTCCTTAATTGAAACAAATTACGAAACAGGATTTGCTTTTGAATCCCAAAGAGAGTTTTTTTATAAAAACTATAGTATTACTGTAAAAAAAGAACATTTCAAAGAACATTTCTCAGTGGGAAATGTAAGATTAACAGAAGATGGTCAAAAATTGTATCAGATAATTGACAAGTATAAGCAAGAAAAAATACTCGAATATACGATAGAGCGTTTGCAATATAGAAATTGTTATGTAGATATAACTACAGAAAATTTATTTTGAAGTAAACAAAAAAGTCCCCCGACAGAGCCTGATATGTAGCTCCGTCGGGGGATAACTATTTTATTCTGCAGTTAAATCCTTGATGTACATCCATCCGGTAACATCAGTACCGATACCTATCAGTGCTTCCTTGCCGTCCTTCGACATCGTGATAACGTCGAAAATCGTCGTATAAACAAACGGATAAGGCTCTGTACCGTCTGAGAACATAGTGCCAGCGTTAACCTTGACTTTACCACCTGTTTTAACTGTCTTGGCAGTCGACTGAGCGGACTGTTCGGCAAGATACATGTTTGATATGTACATCCATCCTGTCCACTGATCGCCTATACCGATACGTGCTTCCTTGCCGTTGCGTGATATCAGCTGCACGTCATAGACGGTGTTGTAGACTTCCGCAAACGGCTTCGTGCCGTCCGAGAATGTCGCTCCTGCCTTTACTCTGACCTTGCTTCCGACCGCAATTGCAGCACTTGTGGGCTTCTTTTTCTTGTAGAACGATTTTTCGCCCAGCAGATAAGGCAAAGGATCTACATACTGCGTACCGTCGTTAATGTCAAAGTGCAGGTGCGTGCCATAGGAGTAACCTGTATTGCCTTCCATACCTAACACCGTACCAGTCTTGACTTTCTGACCGACCTTAACCTTTATACTGCCCTTGACAAGATGCAGATAACGGCTGTATACGCCGCTCTCGTGCTTTATTCTCACGAAGTTGCCCGCCGTATATACCTTATCGTCAAAGCCGTCTACGCCGTCCTGTACAGCCACAACCTCGCCGTCTGCTACAGCAATTGCGTTGCAGGCATGACCTGCGTCATTGATAAAGTCCATACCGTGATGTGTGCTGTATGACGGCTCTCTTGTGCCGTAATCGGCTGTGCAATACTGACTTGCTTTCCAGTACATGATACTTAAAATTATACTTTCCGCTCATATTATTCGTCCTCGCTTTCGCTCTTATTTTTGATTTGCTCCATTATGTTGGTTAACTTCTTCGGCACGGGAAGCCCCAGTGCGGCGGCATTCTCGATAATACTGATGCCTTCATTTGCGATATAGAACAGCATCACGGCCGACATTGCGGCAGGCGTTCCGCCGAGTATGTATGTATCGGCGATATGGCCAACCGCAACAAATACCAGTATCAGAAATTTCTTTGCCAGACCTCTGAAACCAACCTCTGATGATAAACGCTTTTCGATTATGGCCACAATCACGCCCGTGATATAATCCAGTGCCATAAAAGCTATCAGCGCCCAGAACAGCCCGTTCACCTCGCCGTACATAAAGCCCAGCACCGCCCCTACAGCACCTGCTATGCTGTCAATAATTATCTGTATCTTGCTCATTTTTTATCCTTTCCGCCTATTCGGCTAAAAAATCTTCTATTGCTATCATCTCGGCAGGTGTCAGAGCGACATCAGTCGAGAGAATATCAATCTTCTCGGATATGTCAACATCGATGTTGAGCAGTTCTTCAAGCTCTGCGTTGCAAGCATCTACGTTTTCGGGGCGGATAACGTACTTCTCGCCGTCCTGCTCACCGTATTTCTGCAATAGCTTCTGACGCTGTTCATTGTACAGCTTTGTTTCTTCGTCGATACGCCTTGCCAGCTTTGCCACAGTATACGACTGTCTGACAGGCAGTTCCTTGCTCATCAACTTACTTATGACGGGGATCGCGTTTACTACAGTTGATAATTTCATAATGTCCTCCTTATTCTGCGTCCTGAGCGGTATATACCGCGGTCTGAAACTCCGTATAATCCGCTCTGACTGTGGTTTTGTTTTTTTCGTACAACTCCGCGTTCGATACAGTCATACTCACGGTGGCGGTTTTATCCGCACGGATCGTAGCACTGAAATACGCAACGGTCTGTTCGTTACCCTCTCCGTCAGTAATGTAACTTGTACCGTCAAACTGTGTTGTTTTGTTACTTCTAAGCATAATTAACTCCTTTCGCTTAGTGCTTTCCTTAATCTTTTTATTTCTTCCCACATAATAGGGATGAATTGCTCATATGCCAGTGCGTAATGACTGCCGTCGCCGTTTATATCACAGAAACCCGCAAAATCATTTGTGGACAGTCCGCATTTTTGCAATGCCGATAGAACATCTTGCGCGATAAATCCGTAATTTCTTGCGGTAGAAGTGTCGCCGTTATAGAAAAACGACTTTCCACACAAAAAATCAAACAGATTTTCCGAGCCACTCGGCAGATCGGATATGTGATTTTTCACACGCGCGTCCGATGATACCGTTATCGACCTATTTGAGGTTATGGAGTTTGTTCCTGATATCGATACGGTCTTTCCGTACATGTTCACTGCGCTATCTTCCTGTCCAGCATATACAAGCTTGTCGGTAGCATTATATAATTGGCGGAATGCATAATATTTTTCTCCCCCGTGCGTGACACCTATTCGTATTCTGTCAGGCATCGTAAAACAATACTTTTCAATTGTTGCGACAGAATCAAAATTAACTCCGTTGTTAATCAGGATTCCTAAATCTATTTTACTCCCCGCAGTGCTTATACGCCCGTTGTTATCGATAGATGAGAGATATAATCCGCCATCTCCATAAGTACCATTATCATCGTGATTGAACAGTGATAACGTATTGCCATACAAGCGCCCCATGTATTTCACATTATTTATCAATTTTTGTGTGATTGATACAAATGTACCACCGTCAGAAACCATCCCACTTGTAAATTTTCCTCCGTTTATTGTTATATTTCCGCTCGTGTCAATCTTAAAATTCTTACTATCCCAACTTCCATCAGACAGTGATAATTTCGTGCCACTCTTTTCTGCTACATAATTAGTGCTCTTTATAATGCCACCTACAATCATATCACCTTTGATTTCGGTGTTGGCTATTATTTTCAACGCTTCGCTTGTCAGCGTCATGCTACTTGCCGATGTACCCGATTTTACAAGCCACGATATTTTGTCTGCTTTCTGCTCTACCTCTGACACCTTAGTATTCGTCGCATAAGTACTTTCAACGGTTGCTTTAAAGCCGTCTACCGTCTGCTCTAGCGTTGACTGTTTACTCGACAGAGCTGTTATATCAGCTGCTGTATCCTCAGGAGCGGGCGACCAGTCAGTCGGCTTGTTGCCTTTTTCAAGCTTTATGCCGCAGACTTCTATATAGTTTCCTGCCGCCGTAGGTTGCAGATATATTCTCGCACCCGAATATATCCCGGTGCTTTGCGGCGAAAATTTAGCCGTAAAGCTGATATACTGCCATTCGTCCGAGATAATTATATCCTGTGTGTTGCCGCTGTGGTCGGTGGTCGATTTATAGAACGGCTGTAACCTGCACGGAACCCCCTCCGCCGAATTACTGCGTATCCGGCAGGAAAAAGTATATATCACTCCCGAATTAAGCGGTATATCGTCCTGCCCGCAAATTATCTGACTGTTTTCATCCGTAGAAGTCAGTCGTATCCCTTTGCTTACACACGATATCGGCGTGTCGGTGATATCAACGGTCTGTATCGTTCCCGCCGTTGAGTATTTTCGCCAGTGCCCCTTGCTGTGACCGCCGTAGCCGATAACCGCATCAGCAGTTCCGGTGACGATATTTCTACCGCCTATCTGTATATTATCGACCGTCGATTTCGTAGCGTATGTTTCCGACACCGTTGTACGAAAGCCCGACAGGTCGCTTTCCAGCGCGGAAGTACGGGTACCGATACTGCCTATGCTTGCAGTCAGTTCAGTGAATTTTGCATTTATAGTCTGAGATGTTCCGTCTATGACGACCTTACTTGTATTAAGATAGGTGCTGTTATCGGCGTTGATACCGTCAATAACGCTCGAAATGTCCAGCTTATCCTGATTTGCGTCTATACAGCCTGCGTATACATTCTCTATGCCGAGAACATCAGCAAGCATATCGGCTGTTTCAAGTAACGTCATACGCCTGTTTTTTCCTTAAAAATTTTTGCAAATGAGTTTTTGACAAAATCCTTTTTGTCACCTGTTATATAAGGCTCGAGCCAGTGATCTGTCCTGTTATTACGGAATTTCAACTTTTTGTCGGTTACTTCTTTCTTTATACCGCTTTTAGCCCAAGCACTTTTGGTATTCGGATCAACCATAACCTTACCATAGTACAGGTAACGTGAATACAAAGCACTGTGGTCAATCGTGGCGATGACAGTATTACCGCTTTTTTCCGAACGAACAAATATACCGTTGATAAGGTCGCCCCGGTCAAGCGGTGCTGTGTTCTGTACTTCGGTCACTACCTGTTCCATCGCCGCTTGCGCACTGTCAAGCACTGCTTTTTCAATCTTTGCTATAGCAGCCTTATCGAGCTTTACGGTTACCTTTATCACTATATCAGCTCCAGTCTTGTGTAATTTACCGTCCCGTCGGGGTTTTTAGCCTTTTCCGAGCCGTATATCTTGTACTCTCTGCCACCTATCTCCACAGCTCCGTCAACTATCGGACTGTCCGGGGCAATATCACCGCAGAAAAGAGCCTCGCCGGACAGCGTTATAAGCTGTTTTTCTGCTGATAATTTCTGCCGTGCTTTTTCCGAATGGAAGCATTTACCCTCAAATATGACCGTCCGTTTCTTTGAGCCGTCACGGTTAAGTCCGTCTGTACGATACACGGTACAAGATGTTGTACAAACCCTTTCGGGTACAAGTTTCGGATATTTCACATTATAACCCCCTGTAGCAAAGCCCCGTCTGCAACAGCGTGTTATAAACCTGCCGTGTTGTCGTAACGCCGCAGTAATTTATAACCTTAGAGCTGTCAAAAGACATTGACACGCCGCTGATACTATAGGAACTGAGCGGACTGTCAAGCAGCTCGGCATTGTCAAAAACAAATGCTGTCTGCTGTGACAGTGCCAGTCTTACCTTATCCTGCTGAAACGCTGTCAGATTGTCGAATCCTATAGTTGTTATGCGGTTGAAGGTCAGTGTGTCGATGTCGCTCTCCGCCCTGTTTTCAAGAGCGTTGTACTGCTGTTCGGTTATTGAGCTGTCGGGGCATAAGGTCTGAAATTCCGCAAAAGCGAGGTACATTAAGCCTCACCCTTTTTTGTCTTTGCCGCCCTTACCTGAGCAAGCTCATCACGGAGCTTTGCTATCTCCGCCTGAGCCTTTTCATATTCGGCATACGGCACGGTAGCCTGCGGAGAATGCTCCACAGCCCCGTTATCGCCGATTATGTCATACCCCTGTGCAAGATATGACTTCTTCTCGGCTTCTGTGATAGTATACTGCTTGTTTGCCTTTACTGCTACCATAGTTACCCTCCTTAGTATGTTACGACTATAGCCTTTGCGTTGCCGGGAGCGGTATTGAATGTTATCACACCCGATGACTTGTCATAGCTGTAGTCTGTTGTCGCTGTACCGTCCACAGTTACGCCGATGAGCTTTTCGGGCTTGTCGGTCACTGTGAATGCAGTTGTCGTGCCGTTACCTGCAAATGTCTGCGTCAGAGCAGATACATTCATGATACAGCCGTCAACAAACAGGTGATCTATGCTTGACGAGTTTGCAACTGCGGTACGGTTGCCGATAGTGCCGACAAGCTCAGGACCTTGTTCGTTTGCTATGAACAGATCGCCGTAATCGGGGAAACCGCCGTCGGCATAACCGAGAATACCGAGTGAACTTATATCTGCCCAGTTTTTCTTCTTAGTTTCTATCGGGAGCGGGATTATGCTGTCTGTATTATCAGATTGCATACTTGCACCACTAACGGCAGTATCAGTCGGCGATTTTTCACTGATATAATCGCTGAACAGACCATTTACCCAGTTTCCGTATTCTTTCCATATGTCACCCAACGCTTGGGCTATAGACACGGCTATGCTTGCACCGCCTTGTGTGAGAATGGTATACACAAAATCAACTATCGCTTTAATAATATCGTTATCACCGTATAATTTCTCTAAGCCTCCTGTTACCCACTTCTTTACGCCGGATTGCAAAATTGAAGAGCCGAGTTGCCAGTTTTCCCAGACCTTACTCCAGTTACCGGAGAAAATTGATTTGTACATATCATACGCAGCAGAGCTTAGTATGTCATCGTCTGTTACACCGCTTATAATACCTAAAAGTCCTTTTACAAATTCTGATTTTGCCGCACCTTTTGCAATATTTTCGGAGAAATCGTCCCAATTTCCCGTGAATATATCATTAAACATATTTGTCAGCGCATCATCAATTATCTTTGTATCAGTTTCTCCGGTGATTGCCGTAGCAAGTGACTGTAACAAGGTCTTTCCCAATTCGCCGCTTGATATTCGATCCCATATTTTCGATAAATCAAGGTCAAAGTCAAATCCTATGTTTGTATTCAATCCCTTAATCTGATCCTGTACATCACCCAACGCATCAGCAAGATTGTCCGCATTTTCCACATCTTCAATTGACACCACACTTGAAGCAAGCGTACCTGAATTACCCGACAGTCTGTTAAGTTCATCAAACCCTGCAAGACTGCGTTTTACGCTGTCTGTAAGATTGTCCGTGCTATCCGCCACCTCGCCGACGCCTTTTGCCGCCTTGTTTGCCGCTTCATTCTCTTTCTCAAGCTTTTCGGAATTGTCGTCTATACCCTCTGTGCCCTTATTTGTTGCTATGCGGAATAGTGCCAACACTCCGACTATAAGCCCCATCCAGCCCATCGTTGCTTTTAATGCACTCGCAAACGTAAGCTGTTTTGGTATAAGCACACCTAATATTCCAGTATAAGCAAGCTTTGCGGCGCTCATCAAACGAGTTGCCGCTGTCACGGCAGGTATTGCCACAGCCATACCGATAGCAATTTTCAGCATTGTCTGCTGTGCCGGCGTTGCCGCTTCGACCTTTGCCTGTATATCGGAAACAACATCACCAAGACCGCCGACAGCTTCAGCCACCGTCATTATAACAGGCTTTAATGCATTAAGAGAGCTTGACAGCACAGGGAGTACGCTCTGAGCAAGCGGCAGGAGTGCTGTACCTGCTTCTGCGGCAAAATTCTCAAGCTCTGCCTTGAATGTTGTAAGCGCACCCGAATAGGTATCATTTTCCTTTGCATAGTTGCCTGCCGCATATTCTGATTTATCAAGGAACATCTGCATAGCGGCATTGACCTTCTGCTGTGTGGTTTCCAGCTTGCCAAGACCTTTTTCCTGAGCGTATATCTGTAAATTCGTGTCGTTAATGGCAACACCGAGATTATCCATCATGGTGAAGTTGCCCTTAGCCATGCCTGCGACCGCTTCCATAGCGCTGTCAACAGATATACCCATAATACTTGCCACATCAGACGCTCGTTGCATAGACTGCGTTACCATATCGGTAGACTGTGCCACCGAAAAACCCGAACCTTGAAATAATGCGCCCATTTTTGTGGCGGTCGCAAGATACTTTCTCTGCGAAAGTCCGAGCGAAGAAGCGGCAGTTTCTGCGGTTCTCTGAATTGTGTCGGCATAATTTTTGAAGACCGACGCTGAGCCGCCTATATTCTGTTCGAGATCACCTGCAAGTGCTGTAAGCCGATGAAAATTCTTCTGTTGTTCATGTTTCTGTCCTTTCTCCGCCCACTGCGTTCATTGCCCACAACGTTCGGAATAATTTGTTTTTGGGTATAAAAATACCGCCCATTTCGGGGCGGTAAAATTATTAAGTTTGGTTCTGATCTGCGCCGAACTTCACAAAAAACGGCTGTTTTTGTGAAGTTGGTGTTTAAAAACGCATTTAATTTTTAAAAACGCATTTAATTTTTAAAAAAACGGATAGAATAAAACCGCTCACGGCTGTGGGCGGTTTTAAGGCAAAATAAATGCTTTTTTCTCTTCTTTGCTCAAATCTGAAAATTTCTTATTCGTCTTCCGTAAGTATTCTGCCAATCGGCTAAGATTATATTCATTAGGGGGCAAACGCTTTTCGCCTCCTACAAATACCCCATCAAATTCCTTAATATCAGGATCCGGTATTATTTCAGTCATTTTTATATCCTTTCAAAATTATATTTTGAGAGAATTTGCTCTGCCGCTTCCCCGTCTATTATAAACTGATATTCATGAGTGATTGGCAAGTGAACAGCGCCAAAATTCTCTATATAATGATTAAGAACTTCTTGATTAGCCACATATCCGTATATACATCCGGTCTCATTTCCCGCTTTTACGGACTCCTCTATAGCCGCCGCAAATAAATGTCCTCCGACTCCAATAAACTTCTGTTTTCCATTGTTAAGCAGTTTGTTGTTGATAGGTGCTGTACTTGCATACGACAAGTATACACCGCCTTTATCTTTGCGTATAGCTATAAGCCCCTGTGGTTCTGTATCGTTTTTAAGATATACTCCTAAGACCTGTTCACCATCAGGAATATCTGACCAATCTATATTCCAACCATCAGCCTCCTTGAAGCGTGAATATTCAGATTTCGTGAGTTCTCTAACTTCCGTCTGAAAAATCTCACCGGTTTCTGCATCTTTTAAACACGGTACAAATTCATCAAATTCTATATTAATTATACCATTTTCCTTTGATTTGTCAACACCATCCCCTGCAAACCTCATTGGTTTATCCGCATTGACTTTACCCGCACTTCCTGCAACGTACCGCCACTTGCCGTCCTCGCCCTGCTGTAAGTTCCGCTCCCACTCGTCAAAGTCAACATCTGCGCCTATCTCATCGCCCAGTTCGGCGAGCTCTTTATCAAGATCCTCCTCGCTCGGCAGAACAGGGAGCGTTGTAGAACGGCAGAACGGGTGCATAGGCGGAAGATTTACACCTGCCTGTGCGCTGTTGCGCTTGAACACCTTACCATCAAGCTCACAGCATAGATCGCTTGTGCGGCTGTCAAGGCAGGCGGAAAACTCGTATTCGTCAATGTCAAGCTCCTTGTAGCCATACAGCTCCGCCGTATTCGCAACGCAGGTGGTTTCCGTCTGGACAAGCCTGCGTGCCTCGAAAGCGCCGACACCGCAGCGGTTCATTATATCGTCCGCCATATGCCGCTCGGACTTTCCTGCCATAATGCCCACAAGCATATCGTGCTTCAGCCCGTCTGCAAGTGCGTTTGTGTTATCCCAGACACGCTGGGAGAACATCTGACCGCTCCAGTTAGTAGACAGAATAGCTTTCACACGGCTTTCGGGAATTAAATCAAAAGCCGCACGGTAATCCGCACCCTTCGTCACATCGAAAACCGTCTGCATATACGCACTCTGAATTATATCGCCCAGATGCGCTGTATCAACGCCTATTTCGGCGTTTGCAAGGCGTGAGCACATATCACTTATCTTGCTGTCAAGATCATTTAAGCGCCCTATTCTGTGGGCGTATGCAGGCGATGATAACAGTGTTTCAAGCTGTTGTTTCTTCTGCTCATCGGTGCAGGTAGCAAGAGCGGTCTTTATCTGTTCAAACATAGACTTATTCGGTGCGTTTTTGAGCATTGTTTCGGCTTCGGCGATACTCAGTTCAAACTTATCTGTAAAGGCATTAAAAACGTCATTCGCTTTCCCTTGCAGATACCGTGCTGTTGCGTAATAAGCCTTACCGAGCGTATCGGCGGTGCTTTCCGCTTTTGCCGTGTAGCTCACCATTCGTCCTGCGGCTCTGTCCTCCCAATATTTCTTACTCGGATTCTTCATTGCTTTCGCCCCTTGCAAGTGGTGTGTTCATAAACATCTGCTGCTGTGTCGCTATAGCGTCCTGCTTCTGCTGTCGGAGTTCTTCTGCGGCACTCTGAGGATCTTTAACAAACGGCAGGAGCGACAGTAAAGTTTCCTGCGGCACTTTACCGTCAAGCGTTGCCACCACCTGGGATAATTCAAGCTCATTTTGAGGAAGCGAGCGTGTAAAGGTTATGTCTATCAGCTTCGGATCGATATGACCGCCCTTTATACCGATTATGTTGGAAAGGCACTCAAGGCGGTAACGTAAGCCTTCTGTGAAATACCGCTCTTTCGTCTTGGTTATCTGTTCAAGGTTCAATAGCTTGTACTTCATGGCAACACCCGAAGCATTCCCTGCAAAACTTTCATCCGACATATCGGGTACGCCCGAAATCTTGTGTATATCGGTAACAATGCTCTTTCTCAGCACTTCCACACTCACTTCATCAAACTGCCGTGTCAGAAATCCTATTTCGCCGTCCTGCGACAGCTCAACTACCCTATTACGCTGAATATCGCTGTAGGTTTCAGCCTTTTCATCGTCTGTTTCACCGAGTATCTGACCTTTAATGTACATCAGGCTGTCAACGAACTGCTCCTTGTCATTAACCCTGTCCGACTGCAACGTGTTATATGCGTCAATAAGGCTTATAACCTGCTCAAAATCGCCCTGTCGCTGACCGTCATTATAAATCTCATTCAGCGGTACTTTGCCGAAATAGTGCGGTATTATCTCGCCCTCCGATTTAAGTCCGAAGTTGCTTGTAAGCTCAAAATCCTGCGTTATCGTATCAGTCATAAGCTGACACTTGAAGCACTCAGGCGTACTGTTGCCCGGCTCAAAAACGGGATAGTAATACACCGCAAATACGGGATTTTGCTCCACAGTATCATCATAAACGACAAATGCGGTCAGCGGAGTGATACGGGCGAGCTTTGGGCGGCTGTCAGTGTCCATATAGATAAGCTCGTAGGCTCTGCCGAATATTGCGGCATCGAGCGCAAGATCTGCGTCTTGCGTACTGCTGTCGGCATAATTCAGACAATCGGTTATTGCCGTAATATCCGTATCATCTTTACCGCTGTAAGAAACAGGCATAGCTATCAGATACGAAGATGTAAACTTTGCGATATATGCGGCGTGATTTATCATAACACGGTTGTTGCACAGCATATCGTCACTTTTACGTCTGTCGCAGATGTGCTGTCTGCCGCAGTAGTAATTATCCAGCATCGTAAGGCGTGTCATTTCGTACTTATCGTGCTTTTCTATGTAATCCCGTGCTACTTTCGACGTTATCATCTCCGCCGTTTTGTCCGTTGTGAAAATCGGTGATGTTATCATAAGATCTCCTTAATAAATGCCTAATTTCCGCTTACTGAGCGTTGATTTCACTATCTTCCTGCCGATATAGTCCTCAAGAGCATAACGGATAGCGTCTATGGTGTGATTGTTCTTGTCGGGGAAGTCCGCTTTCAGCTCGCCCCTGCTGTCACGATCAAGCTCATATTCGTTGAACTCACGGGCGGCATTCGGGCAACGTGTGCCGTCAATAACGATTTCTTCAAGGTTCTGAAGCCACGTTATACCGTGCTCAACGCTTCCCGGACCTTTGACTGCCGTCCTTATGCGAAAACCTCTGTCCCGAAGCTCATCGTTTGAGCGTGGCTCGGCGGACTCAGCGATTATTGTACCGTTCTGCGTGTTCTCTTGGCGAATTGCGCTTGCAATAACGTCATACTTTGCGGCGCACCTGAAAAATTCGTAAAAAATAAACAGCCTGTTTCGCTTGCTGTCGAAATGAGCTGTTATATATACAAACGGATCTGCGCCGTAGCCCCAGTCTATACCACGCTTGATATGATCGAATGACTTTATTTCCTCGTCCGTAATAGGACGGATAGTAATGTTTGTGAACACCTCAGCACCTGTGCCTGTTACCTCTCCGAGATATTCGTGTCTGTACTGCTCCGGCTTTGTCTGCTCAAGGTGCTTTGCTTCAATCAGAAACTGTTCTCCGAGCCATTCTGCCGGCACAGAACGATAGTCGCTGTGATGCACTATCTTGTCCGAGCGGGGAACAAGCACCTCGCTGTTTATCCAGTTTCTTTGGCTTTTCGGCGGATTGAACGTGTAAAAAACGGTGTATGTCGCACCGCCTCTGAGCAGGGATTGATTGATGGTGCGTATCTCTTCCATACCGCCGAACTCGTCTGCCTCCTCATACCACACATAGCGGATATAGCCCTTTTTGACTTTGGTAGATTTCAGCTTTTTCGGCTTGTCTGCGCCACGAAATAAAATACGCTGTCCTGTCGGTGTGTAGACAAGCTCAAGCGGTGACTGCCTGCACTGCCATAAGTGCGACACGCCGAGCCTTTCTATTGCCCACAGTAGCTGTTCATAAACGCTGTCTTTCAGATATAGACCGACTTTGCGGATAACGACCGCATTTGCCTGAGGGTTTTTCATCATACCGAGCGGTATCTCTGTTGACGCAAAAGATGATTTTGTCGAGCCTCGCCCGCCTTTCAGCCAGTAATGAGTGTGCCTGTCTGCCTTTATATCCTTGTGCAGATCGTAGAACGAGGGCGCTATAATGTCGCTGAGCTTAACAGTCGTCAACTATCTTCACTCCCACATCTCCGTCAATACTGACCTTCTGCGTGTACTCCCCCGTCATCTTATTCAGCGTATCGATCGCTCTAATACGGTCAGCAGGGCTATTTTTGCCGTTCTTTGCCATATCGGAAAGTATCGCCTGCCGTTCTCTTGCCGTCATTATGCGTGCGGTCTGGGCGTCTTCGGTTAATTCACGGATATAGTCTGCTATGTTAGTATTTTTTAGTAATTTGTCAGCGTTCTGACCTGCGTATTTCTCGCTGTATCCTGCCTGTATTGCACTCTGGGCGGCGTTACCGCACTGAGCGTAGTATTCTGCGAATTTCTTCTGCCTTTCGGTCATTGGCGGTACACCGTCCTTTCTTTTGGGTGTAAAAATAGCCGCTCCGGTTAGGGAGCGGTTAAATATTATAATTCATCAATTTTAATCTGTAATTTATTTTTAAGATTAAGAGCCAAATCTAAAATATCGCTTTGTTCTTCAGATGACATATTTGGATCACGACGTAAATCTTGAATAAAAAATAATATTTTTCTTCGACAGTAAATCAATTCATCTTTATCAAGTTCTTCACGATTAATCGCTTTATAAATATCATTTTGTAAATCTATATATCTAGCCGCAATACAATCGTTTCGTGTAGCAGAATCTCTTAATCTTCTGTTTTGCATCACTTGCGAGTGCTCCAGTCTTCTTACAGAATTTAAAATCGAACTTAACATCACTTCATAAATCTGCTTATCATCAGACTCGCTTTGTGCTTCAGCAGAAGCAGACGGTATCTTTGCAATTGACATCAATGATATGCTATCTTCTTTCGCAGTAGATATTATTGCTTCTGAAATTTCATTTTGTGATGCAATAACATCTTCATATGTGCGCCTACTATTATAAAACACTGTATTGATTGCAGACACATCAAATATAGGCTGAGATTTCTCGTCTTGTATTAAAACAACTTTTTTACCGTAAGCCTGTCTTATACCTAATTCATACATGACGTTAGGGTTTCTCGAGCTTAAATCACATACCGCCATTTCGCTCTCAACAAGACTTCTTAATATTTTATCAATTATGCTATCACAAATACGATCATCATCCACTCTATGAGGCTCATAACCAGCTTTTTTTACAGCCGGCGCAATTATCGTATCATAAACTTGCTTGAAATGATTCTCCGGATAGCCCTCTGGTGTAGATATAGGCATAATTATAAAGCATTTTTTATTATTGGGGACTTCAGAATCACTTTTTGCCTGTTTTACATTTTGTTCACTCATTTTAGACACCTCCAAAAATCATCAGTTTTCTACATTATAACCGATTATTTTGGAGGTGTCAACAATTTATTTATATTTTGTCATTTTAAATTATAACACCCTTAAAACGAACAAAACGAACAACATTAACCTAAATATCGATTTATTCTCATTCTTACTCCGTCCGGTGTATTGTCACCGCCGATTTCTACGGCAGTTTTCGATAACTTATACCCCTTGATGTACCTTAGCTTAAACATATCTCTCGTTTGCTCGTCTGGGATGTCATCAATAAACCGTTCCACCTCTGCTTTTTGTGCTTTAAGTTCGGACAGTCTTCTTTTCTTGGCAAGGTGTGTATCGTTATCCGGAACGCCGGAAATCGTGACGCTATGTTTGACATAGGGGTACTCGCTCTGCGAACCCTGCGTGCTGTCGGTTACTGCCGCATCGTTCAGCTCTGATTCAAGCTGCTTGATACACTTGCAGGTGTAGCGGTATCGTCAAGTATAACCGGGATTTCATGCTCGATACACTGCGGCAGTTCCAGATAATCCTCTGCTTTCATACTGATGCAGATATCGCTTATGGCTTTCAGTACGGTAGGCTCTGCGTCGTCTTTAGGTTTGTAATCCGTAAAATGCCCGCCGTGCGTATTTGCTATGAAATAACGCTCTCTGAACTGCGTGATATTTTTTCCGAGCCTCGCCCCTTCATCAAGGAGATATATCTGCGCCCACAGATCCATAAGTCCCTTTGATGAAGGTGTTCCTGTAAGCAGTATAACCTTTTTGCACAGCGGACGTATAAGTTTCATTGCTTCAAACCGCTTACTGCTGCTGTTCTTGAAACTTGTACTTTCGTCAAGCACAACCATATCAAACGGCCAGTCCTGTCGGTAATACTCGACAAGCCAGGGGACGTTCTCACGGTTGATAACATACACATCACCGGGAGTATTAAGAGCTCGTACACGTTTGGCCAGAGAGCCGAGAACCGTAACTACTCTGAGATGGGTGATGATACGGCTTATCGCCGTATTGAATGTAATTTAACACACTGAAAGTCACAGTCAGCCATTTCTGACTGTGACCTTTATATTTGTCCTTTTTATCGTACACACCCTATGCTAAAATAACTACAATAGCTAATCAGATTTAGTATAGGATACGGACTCAACAACTTAACACCGGTATACCGTTACTAAAAACGAAACTATTATATGTTTACAGCGATTCAGTTGAGAAAGGAATTAAATATGACGTGTAATTACACTGATAATGCTTCCGCAACAACTGTACAGAATGTCAGCGGAAAAGCATTTCAAGGCGAGATATGGCTCGCAGACCTTGGCGAAAAAACAGGAAGTATCGAGTACGGAATAAGACCGGTACTTATAATACAGAATAATATCGGCAATCATTTCAGCACAACAACTATCGTTGCTCCGCTTACGGCACGATATAAAAAACAGCTCCCGGTCCACTTTGATCTAAACAGCAAATGCGGGCTCATGTTTGACAGCATAGTACTCATGGAACAGATAACCACTATCAATCAAGCACAGCTTATTGTCAGAATAGGTCGCATCAATAAAGAAAATTACTCTGTAGTGCGTAAATCGATAACAGAATCTTTTAAAGGAATATTTGAATAGATGCGAATGGAGCGATATTATGTTTGACTGGAACGGAAACGGTAAGCACGATACCTTCAACGACTTTGTAACCTTCGGGCTTGTTCATCATATAATCGAGGACAGCAAAAAAATGAACAGCCGCCTGCGCAGAATAATCGCAGGGGGATTTATCGTCACTATGATAATACCGACACCCGCAGTGAAGCGGTAAAATGCTTGTGGATGATTTTCGGAATTGCAATTATGATCGGCGGTGTTGCCCTGACTGTTTGTTTTATCGAAAATCAGCTGCTTTTCATACTTGCTCTGCTGGTTACGGTGATAGTAAGCTTTATCGTAGCGTCACAAGGCAACGACAGAGGCGCTTAGCATAAAGTAACAGCCCGCAGGAATTTTATCTCCTGCGGGCTGATTTTTGTTTTTAATTTATTTATACGCTTACCGTTTCTGCGGTAACAGCGGCATTTGCCGTATTTGCCGCGCATACGGGACAGACATTTTCTGTTTCGCCTGCGATGAACTTCATCGCCTTGTCGGTACTCCAGAAGAAGCGCTCCTCGCCGTATGTTTCGATAAGTCCGCAACGGTGGAACATTTCGTCAACAGCAGGCTGTACGCACGAAAAGTATATTTCTATCTTCCTTGCGGAAAGACTGTCGCAAAGCTCCTTCATAGCCTGTACGCCGGAAATATCCGCTATAGGCACGCCTCGCATTGAGAATATCAGCTTGCCGCCGTCCTCTACATCAAGGTGCGAAAGCTTCTCTGACAGCTTGTTTGATGTTCCGAAGTAAAGCGGGCCTGTGACATATACGACCTTTGTGCCGCAGAGCTTTCCGTCCTTGTCGGCTATATCGATCTTCGCAGGATCAACATCGGCAACATTTACCGTCATATCCGAAACCTTAAGCACGAACATGATGACAGAGAAAAGAATGCCGATTATAATTGCGACAGTGAGGTCGAATATTACCGTTGCCGCCATTGTGATAAGATACTGGAACATTGCAGTCTTTATTTTTCTGCCGAAAATGTCCTTTATTACCGCAAACTCGTTCATTCTCCACGCAGTTATGATAAGCACGCCTGCAAGCGCCGCCATAGGTATCTTTGACATTACGCCGCCAAGCAGGAACATTGACGCTAAAAGCACCAACGAATGAATTACACCCGCAATTCTCGTCTGTGCGCCGCTCTTTATGGCAACGCTCGTTCTTGCGATTGCCGCTGTAGCGGGAACGCCGCCGAAGAACGGTATCAGCATATTACCTATACCCTGCGCTACAAGCTCCTGATCGCTGTCGAGCTTTTCGTTCTTCATTCTGCCTGCACTCGCGCCGCATAAAAGGCTTTCGATAAGCCCGAGCGCCGCAATGCTTATTGCAGGGAATATAAGATTTTTGACCGTGTCGAAGTCTATCGCCGTAATATCAAGCCTGTCATTAAGTAAAAGCGTCTGCGGTATCTCGCCTACAATGCCGACATCAAAGTTGAATATGAAGTTCAGTGCCGTTGCTATTATAATAGACATAAGCGATGACGGGATGATAGCATTGAGCTTTTTGGGATAAATAAGCATAAACACTATAACGCATACACCAATTGCTATTGCCTCGAAATCCAATGTCTGGGGCGTGTTGAAGTAGCTTACTATCTTGTCTATAGTAGACGCACCCTCGCACTTAAGTCCCGTAAGATTATTTATCTGTCCGAATGCGATTATTATTGCTATACCCGATGTAAAGCCTGTAATAACAGGTGTCGGTATAAACTGCACCAGTCCGCCGAGCTTGAATATTCCGCACAGCAGAAGTATAGCACCGGACATAAAGCAGGCTATGAACACACCCTGCATATGATATGTAGCCACAAGCGAGCAAAGGATAGCCGCCATAGCGCCCGTAGGTCCTGATATCTGATATGAAGCACCCGAAAGCAGTCCTATTACAACACCTGCGATAAGTGCAGTGATAAGTCCTGCGGCGGCAGTCGCACCGCTCGATATACCGAATGCAAGCGCAAGCGGAAGTGCCACAGCCGCAACTGTAATACCGGCAAGCACATCTTTTCCGAATTTTCCCGCATTATAGCCTGTAAATTCTGTCTTTAAACGTTTGAAATAACGCTTTACCATTTCTCTCCCTCTTTCTGTTCCTTTGTCCTGCGGACAAAAAGCAACCTCTATATTTTATACCTGAAAGAGAAATTTGTATATATCAAAACTCAACAAAGATTTGTTCACATTGTATAAATTTTAAGTGACATATTCAAAATATAAAAGCTCCTTTCCGAACATTTCCTGTCCGGAAAAGAGCCTGTCGTTTTCAATAATATCAGATCTGTCCGTAAATCGGAGCATATTTACTCCTCACGCTCTCAGATACAACCCATATTCATAACTATCCCCCTGATATTTCTCGCTGATTTTACCGATCAACTGCGTAAATCCGAGCTTTGAATATATGTGTACAGCCGTTTCGTTATCATCTTCGACACCGATCGTAAATTCAGAGTAACCTTTTTGCGAAAGCGTGGAAATTACCTCATTCAACAAAAATTGTCCGTATCCCCTGCCTTGAAAATCCTTATGAATACGGAAAGCAAAGAGATAAACACGCTTGTTTCTTACGGCAAACCTTTCATCGTTATGGACATAAGCGGCGTGTATCTCTCCTATCAGTCTGTTCTCCCGGAACAAGCCGAATATATCGATTTTTCCCTCGTTAATATCTACTGTATTTTCAGCTGTCATTTCATCGGGATCGTTATAGTCAAAGAGCTGAAACAGCAGATTTAATTCTCCTGTGTACAAAGTTCTGATATTCACTGTTTTGTTTCCTTTTCAAAGTTTATTATATAATACCATAAAAAACAACATAATTCAACGCAACCGACATAATAAACGGCATTTTCGTGAGCCTGCAATTTCTGCGACCGAAAAAGCTTTCTTGACATCGCATAAATACTGTGCTAAAATCAGAAAAACGGCGAAACGGAGGGAAATCACGTGGAAAGAAGCTCGTTTGAAATATTCAAAAGCAACATCTGCCACCTTGTAAAAGACAAGGGCGAGCTTTCCTTTATCCGTGATATGCTGTGCAGTGACGAAGTAAGCAAGCTATACGAGCGCCAGTGGTACGCCGAATGCCTTTACCTGCTTGCTATGATCGATTACCTCAGCCGCAAGAACGATATCCCGCTTTATAACGGATATGATAAGCTGAGAACGGGCAAGCTCGACAAAGTGCTTTATCCCTCGGGAATAATGGCAATGTACAGTCTTTCGGGCGACGAAAGCATATTGATAAAAAGTTTTGATGAATCCATACCGGAGTTCAAGCGCTTCAACATAGTAGAAAACGAAATTGAGAATGTTGTATAGATATAAAAAACAGAAGTATCACAATTTAGCTCCCTTGTGTAAAGGGAGCTAAAATCAGTGCTTGGCAAAGCGTGTAATCTTTTATTAAATTATCAGAGCATAAAAGACATATCCAACACCGCTGAAAACAAAAACGACCTACAGGCTCACCTGTAGGTCATCTTCTTATTCACTCTTTATATCACTATGCTCGTGCGTACTTTCCTTAGCTATCTCCCTGAACTTCTTTCTGTCCTCTTTGGCTATCGTTTCATTATGCAGCCACATCTTTATAAGTGCTACCGAATAAAGAATACCGGAAAGAAGCATTACTCCTATACAGATAAGAATAAGTAAGGATGATGCAGGCGATCCCTCGGGGAATACTCCCGGGAAGAACAACAGAGCCAGTACCGCAACATAGATAATAGCGGTGCAGACCTTTCCGTACCAGCGCGCGCCGTCAAGCTTTGTCTGCTTTGTCTTTAAAAGCACAAGTCCCATAATTGCCATAAAGCCGTCCTTTAAAAGCCATATAGCAAGCAGTATCCACATAAGCGGATAATTTATCGCTATGCAAAGGAACAATGTTCCCTGCGTCAGCTTATCGGCAAGCGGGTCAAGGAATTTGCCGAACTCGGTGATCATATTACAACGTCGAGCGATCTGCCCGTCAAGGAAATCGGTAATTCCCGATGCTACAACAACGGCGGCGGCAAGATAATACTCCCCGCTCGTGCCTGCCGTGACATATAACCATACAAATATCGGGATAAGCAATATTCGTATAAAGCTCAGTATGTTCGGAATTGAAAATATATCTTTTTTCATCGGCTCACCCCTTATATTTTGTCGAAAAAAACAAATAAAAATCGACTTTTACCGCAGATTAACGCTTTAATTATACTACAGAAAGCCGAAAAAATCCATATTTACAAAATAATTTTGTAGGATTAAACGAAACTTGGTAATAAATTCACGGTTATGTGTGATTTTTGCTTAAATGATCACAACTTTTTTACATCATCAAGGATTATTTTTCCGAAATCAGCGAGTAATATACTTTATAAAGCTCCTGTGTGGAGTTCTCAAGGAAATAATAGTGTCCTATATACGGCACAAGCAGTACAAGCAGAAGCACCGACAGTGCAAGGAAATACACCTTTATAGAAACAAGTATCAGCGACAGCAGAAAAAATACCCCGAAGCTCATCGTCACTATGAGATGGATAAGCCTTTCGTGCTGATAAAAGCCTATCCTGACAAGAAGCTCTTCCGCAAGCTTCTTCTTGTCTGTATCGGGGTCTGCCGCCTGTTTATTTATATATTCCTTATATTCTTTGATCTCATTTTTCATAAAATCGTCTTCTTCCCGGCTTATTATAACGCGCTGTAGTAATCGCGCATTCTTACTGCAAGCCTGTCACAACGTTCGTTTTCGGGGTGTCCTGCGTGACCCTTTATCCATCTGAACTCAACATCATGCGTATCAAGAAGCGGCAGTAACCGCTCCCACAGATCTACATTCAGCGCAGGCGTATTGTCAGACTTTTTCCACCCTCTGCGCTTCCAGCCGTTGACCCAGCCCTTTGTGACCGAATCGACAACATACTTACTGTCGGTGGTAAGTATCACCTTGCACGGATATTTCAGTGCCGACAGCGCCTCGATAACTCCGGTAAGCTCCATACGGTTGTTCGTTGTATGCTTTTCGCCGCCGCTGAGTTCCTTTTCTTTACCATTCCAACGGAGAATAGCACCGTACCCTCCCGGACCGGGATTGCCGCTGCACGCTCCGTCGCTGAATATTTCAACCTTGGTTTCAGGCATTTTTATTTTCCTTTCCCGCTTTTCTTTTCGCCGACATTTTAATAAACACATCTTTCCAATATCGCTGGAACGCCAGCAGATTATCAGTTATATGCCGTTCAAAGAACGAGGACAACGCCTCTATCAGAACAGTTGCGCCCATAAGGATCCCTGTCATAACTATCATTTCAAAGCACATCGGCTTAAGGTCGAGCAGAAAATCACGCAATATGAATATATCCGCCGCAAATCCGCCTATCAGGAAAACAAACAGACCGATTTTCCACGGCTTGAACGGCATACAAACCTTGAACAGTATCACGAACGCCGCAAAGCCTATACATATGGTCGACATTGTTTCGATGCTGTGATCAAAGGTTTCTCTCGGAATTATATCCATCCACCCCGAGATATAACGCATAAGCACTATCCCGACAAAATTGAACGTAATAAGCAGTCCGTGCATTATCGATTTCGGCAATACGTTTTCAATAAACTCACCCTTGACACGCTTGAAGTTCGGCTCCATAGCAAGCAGGAACGATGGTATGCCGTTTGTGAACATATTTATCTGCGTAAGCTGTATTGCCTGAAGCGGATAGCCCATCGGCACAAAGCAGAACATAAGCGCCGCCAGAAACGAATACACCGTCTTGTAAAGGAACAGCACGCTTGAACGCTCGATATTGTTTATAGAGCGTCTGCCCTCGCCTACTATCTTCGGCATTGACGCAAAGTTGCTGTCGAGAAGAACGATATTGGATACATTTCGTGCCGCATCGCTTCCGGACTGCATAGCTATAGAGCAGTCCGACTCTTTGAGTGCAAGAACATCGTTTACGCCGTCGCCTGTCATCGCAACCGTATGACCTTTGGCTTTAAGCGCCTTTACAAGCTCAAGCTTCTGATACGGCGTTACACGTCCGAATATCTTATACTTGTCAGCCGCCTCCCACAGCTCCTCATCTGTAGTAAGGGTAGACGCGTCAACGTAATTATCATAATGTTCAAGCCCTGCGCGCTGAGCTACTCCCGAAACGGTAACGGGGCTGTCGCCCGAAATAATTCTTATGTCAACGTCCTGCTCTGCAAAATATTTCAGCGTTGCAGGTGCTTCTTTTCTTATGCAGTCGGTAATTCTTACAAGTGCCACAGGCGTTATATTTTCGGGCAGTGCACCGCCCTCGACTTCGGGCGGCATATTGTCGCTGTGCGCAAACAATAGAACTCTGTATCCGCCCTCCGACAGCGTCTTTATCTGCTCTCTCAGCGCATCTGTCATGGTATCGCCCAATATAAATTCAGCCGCACCCAGAATATACGTCCCTTTATTCTCAAAAGCCGCAAGGCTCCACTTTTTCGCACTTGAAAAATGTATCGCCGTCTTTGCCGACCATTCACGGCTTGGCAAAGAGCCGTCTTTTTTATATCTGTCCATTACCGCAAGCGCAGTGGGATTATTGTCACCGAGCGCATATATCATCTCGCAAAGAGCTTTTTCATGATCGCTGCCGTCAAGAGAGATAACGTCCGATACTTCCATTCTGCCCTCGGTTATCGTGCCTGTCTTGTCAAGGCAGAGAACATCTACTCTTGCGAGCGTTTCCACGCAGTATAAGTCCTGCGCCAGCGTCTTGTTCGTAGCAAGTCTGATAACGCTTACAGCAAGCACCATACTTGCCATAAGCACAAGCCCCTCCGGAATCATTCCGATTATAGCCGAAACCGTATTTACAACGGCATCGGTGAACGTGTTGTGTGCAAGCAGCATTTCCTTACCGAACATCAGCAGTATCATCGGGATAATACACACAGAGATCATCTTCAATATATAGTTTATGCTTGCTAGCATCTTTGAGTTATTCTTCTTGATATATTTTGCGCCGCTTGTTATCTTATTGGCGTAGTTGTCTGCACCTATGCGGATAACCTGCGCCTTTGCGTTACCGCTTATAAGGAACGAACCCGACAGTATCTCATCGCCCTTGTGCTTTACGATAGGATCGCTTTCACCTGTGATAAGGCTCTCGTTCACCTCGCAGTCGCCCTCTACCGCTATGCAGTCCGAGCAGACCTGTCTGCCGGCCGACAAAATCATTATATCGTCAAGAACAATATCCTTTACGGCTATAGTCTGTATTTCGCCGTTTCTCAGCACATCAGCTTTGGGCGCGGAAATAAGAGCCAGCTTGTCGATGGCTCTTTTTGAGCGTATTTCCTGGAATATACCTATTGCCGTGTTGCATATGATAACGCCTAAGAACAGACAGTTCTTGAACGAACCTACCGCAACGACAAAAGCCGCCAGTATTATGTTGATAAGGTTGAAGAATGTAAGGCAGTTATCCTTGAATATCTGCTTTACGGATTTGCTCGGTATATCGAAGTCACCGTTGACCTTTCCGCAGGCTATGCGCTCATTTACTTCCTCTGCGGTAAGTCCTGATATCACATCTGTTACATTTTCAAGAGAAACGTGTTCTTCGGGCATTGACATATATAAGTTGTCCTTCCGTAATTATTGGTTTTGCGTTGTACTGTCCTGCAAAATACTGTCCGAACTGTCATCAGCCTGAGTATCCGTATTTCTGATATAGCTTACATAGTCCTTCAGTTCCTGCGATATCCCTTTTTCGCCGTAGATATCAGCGGTTATATGCTCACCGAACTCCCAGAACCTTTTCATTTCGGCGGTGTTAGGCATAATATAAGAGAAATCAAGCTGGTCAACAAATCCGTCAAGCTTTTCGCTTATATTGATATTTGTCGCCGGGAGCGTACCTGTTATTTCGGTTCTCAGGCTCTGCATATCAGTGCTTAGCAGATATTTTGCAAAAGCGTCCGCTTCTGCCGGGTGTTCACTCTTTGAATATACAAACATCGCCCTTACACCTGCAAGAGAATATGTATCGCTTCCGTTGTCAAATGCAGGAAGCGGCACTATACCATAGTCAACACCGGATGCGTCCGCCTTTGTTATAAACCACGGACCGTTCACGATCATAGCCGCACCCCCGCTTAAGAACATATCGTCAAAATCATCATAGCTGTAATTTGTTATATCCTCAGGGAATATATCCTGCATCTGCTTGAGCAGAGTAAGCCCATAGCTTGCTCTTGAATTGAGCAGACCGTAGTCGTTACCGAACATAAGTCTGTTTTTGCCGGAGCTCATAAGCATAGATATAAAATATACCGTATCCGTATGGAATATAAATCCGTACTTACCCGGATATAGGTTATTGAAAGCGCCGCTCCATGTGATAAGACTCTCCCATGTAGTAGGTATATTACTCTCTTCGACTAACTTCTTATTGTAAAACAATGCATATGTTTCGCATGACATAGGGTATCCGTACATTACATCATTATATACGGTAGCTTTTCTTGCAATCTCCAACGCCGTGGTATTGACTATATCCGTATCCTCTGTCGGAAGTACCAGCTTATTTTTCACCAGTTCACCCGTCATATCACCGGGGGCGGCAAAAACATCGGGCTTTTTAACGGTGCTTTCTGTATCAAGAAGCTCCGGTGTGGATTCTTTCAGGTCAACATTGACATATTCTATGTGTATATTGGGATAAAGTAAATTAAAACTCTCTCCAGCTTTTTTTATCCACTCATCGGGACCGTCTTTGGATTCCCAGACGGTGAGTGTGATATCATCTCTTGTAAGGCTGTCGTCGGTCGCATACGGCTTTGAACTGCTTACGTCGTCCGTTCGTGGCGTATGCTGAATAATTATATGACTGCTTTCGGAACAGCCCACTGTCACAGTGCATATAAGCACGGCAAGCATAGCTATCGCTCTTTTGTATCTCATATCTCCTCCAACGGATAATCACAACTGTATTTTTACTGTAATAATTGTACAACAACTGCCCGATTTTGTCAACATCGGATGTACTTGCAAATGCCGCGCCGTTATGATATAATTACAGTAATTACCGCCAGCCGGCAGTACATGACACATACATTGGTATGCACTGCGTGAAAGGAAATAAAATGAACCCTGAAAAGAAATTTGAAACAAGCAGTATAGATGATATCAAAGCTCTTTTTGAAAACAGAACGGAAGAAGATATTATCCCACCCGATTCGTTCGGCAAAAGCGAAAAGCAGGTCGTAACAAAAGAAGCTGTGCAAAGCGCAGTCAGAAAGACATCATCAGGAAGCATAAAAAAGCGGAAACGAAACCGCACAATAGCAAATATTATGATATACAGCGGTATCGGACTGCTGATAGTTGCCTGTGCCGTATTGGTAGCCGTTATATTCAACGGTAACAACGGCAGCAGTATAAAGAGTCTTGACATTACAAACAGCGGCGAAATAACTCTGCGCGTCGGACACTCACAGCAGATAAAGGTAAAGACAGAGCCTGCCGACACCGAATATGCCCTGTCGTATGTCAGCGGTGACACATCGGTAGCTACTGTATCACTTGACGGAAAAGTCACTGCCGTTAAAAACGGAAAGACAGAGATCACCGTAAGCAGCGGCGAGCTTTCTGACACAATAACGGTAAATGTTAAAAAAGATATAATAGAGTCGCTTGACGTTTCGCTTGCGGCGTTATCACTCGACGGCGGCGAAGAACAGAAGATAGACGCAAAGCTTACTCCCGCTGACGCAAAAGATGTTAAGCTGAGCTGGAAAAGTGCAGATACAGATGTAGCTACCGTTGATAAGAACGGCGTTGTAAAAGGTGTAAATACCGGCGAAACAACCATCACTCTGACCGATTCCATAACGGGTCTTTCAAAAGATATCACTGTCACCGTGAACGGACTTGAACTCCCCGAATCGATGAAATTCGACAAGGACAGCGTAACTGTCGAGGTAGGAGATGTGTATAATTCAGTTCTTAAGTTCACTCCGGAGGATATTACCTACACCGGTGCCATATACTATACCAGCGACTCATCGGTAGCGTCCGTCACAAACGAAGGCGTTATAACCGCAAAGAGCGCCGGAAACTGCACCATCGAGGCGTATTACGAAAACGACTACCGCCTTGTGGCATCTATGGAGGTGACCGTTATAGATCCTTTCCCTATAACAAGTCAGGAAACAACCGCCCCGGAAACTCCGTCACCTGAAACAACAACTCCCGATACCGAGCCTGAGCCCGAGCCCGAAACCGACCCGCCGGCTTCTTCAACGCCCGCTCCCGCACCTGAATATAGCGGCTCGCATAAAATGGAAGTGATAGACGGCATCACATATTTTGACGGTGTTATGATAGCAAATAAGACCTACACCCTTCCCGCGAGCTATAATCCGGGCGTTCAGCCCGAGGCGATGGACGCATTCTACGATATGCAGGCGGCTGCGGCGGCAGACGGCATTTCACTCTGGATACTTTCGAGCTTCCGTTCGTACGAGGATCAGGATGTTATCTATAACCGTTATGTGGCGCAAGACGGAAGAGATGCCGCAGATACATATTCGTCACGCCCGGGTCATTCCGATCACCAGACAGGATATACGTTCGACCTTAACTCTCTCGAACAGGACTTCCAGTACGACCCCGCAGGACAGTGGCTTGACAAAAACTGTTATAAGTACGGTTTTATCATTCGCTACCCGAAGGGAAAAGAAAGCTCCACAGGCTATATGTATGAGCCGTGGCACGTAAGATACATAGGTGTCGACCTTGCAACAAAGGTAACTCAGAGCGGACTTTCACTGGAAGAATATTTCGGAATAACATCACAGTATCAGGATTAAATTCAAAACAAGTACATAACCGAAAAGGGCTATTACACAACTTGAAAAAGAAAAAGTGAGCCGAGCGCACTATTTTACGCGCTTCGACTCACCTTTCCTTTTCCGGGCTGTGTCACAGCCCCATTTTTTGTATATAAGCAATAATTCTCATTACAGCACATTTCCGATAAGGCAGTATTATGAAACATACAGCCAACACCGCTGAAAACAGCTTCCGTGCTTGCAAGGTGTTAATAATTTCGTGAGTGTATCGGTGCAACTGAATTATCACCGAAACTTCCAAAAAACGCACTATCCAAAGATATCTGTAC
>ERZ826146.446-NODE-446-length-48823-cov-3.880906_pt1 | contig 48823 bp, 44 predicted proteins | sample MGYA00519857_ERZ826146 | MGnify/ENA primary metagenome ERZ826146 (study PRJEB31778, sample SAMEA3449222) | human gut metagenome | biome: human gut; feature: human-associated habitat; material: faeces | place: United Kingdom | collected 2010/2012 ...
CGGTATCTGCCGTTTGGACCATTGCCGATATCTTCAATGCTTGCATGGCTGTTCCTAACATGATTGCTGTTTTGGCTCTCTCGGGAGTAACTGCTAAAGAAGCACGCAACTATTTGAAGCGACTGAAGGATGCAGGTGGCGATGAAAGCAAGATGGCTCCTCGTCCTGATGATTCCGAAGACTGGAAAACCCCTAAGGCAGTTGCCAACAAGCAGATTGAAGAAACGTTTGCGAGCTAATCTGCTCGCTCGTTAAGAGGCACTCGTTAAGAAACATTAAAACAAGAACTACGAAAAAGCTGTGCGGTAAGTCCATTTGGGTAACTCTGGGTAAGTAAACTTTGAGTCAGTGAGCAAAACTTACAAACCCGAATCGGATTTGCTGCATGGTTTTTTGCTTAAACGTTCATTAGCTGATCGTGCAAAATGTTTCGACATTACATTATTTAAAGGAACATACCGACTCACACCTCATACAATGAGTGCACAGATCGATATCAATTCTTGGATACAAGAAACCTTTTTCGTCAGGAATCATTGCAAGCGCTCCAACAGGGCAGATCGAAACACAAGCGCTGCATCCACAACACTCTTTTCCTCACGAAATAAAATTGGAGTTGCCGATGTTTTTCCGCTAGATTTTTTACGCTTGACGGTACTAGTTTCAGTATCTAGATTTTCAGCATCTAGAGTTTTAATATCCGCAGCTTTCGATTCTGCGGCTTTTAGTTCTGCCACTTGGATGTTTAGCGTTTCAGGATTAGCAGTTTTTACATCCACGCTCCAGCTTTCACAAACACTGCGAACAACAGCGACCTGGCAAGGAGTTCCCGTAAATAAAACTGTCTTACCTGCTTCTAAGTCAGATTTAACCTGTTGCACCGACGTGCCCATAACGCTTTGAGAATACTTGGAGCCCATACACCGTACAACTTCATCCATGGTTTCGCACCGAATATGAATTGCTGCATGCTTGCTATTAAAGGCGCAACCGTACACTATCCCGCCCTGATCAATAACGCACTTTGCTAAAGCATAAAAAGCACCTCCGAAAGAACTTTGCTTACGCACGCTATCGAAACGATGCTTTGCCGCAAACGCGCATGGAAAGTTAGCCTTCTTACAAAACTTACCCCAAACCACGCTATATTCCTGAGTGATTCCTTCCACCCAAGAACACCTACTTTTTTGCAAGCTTTTTCAAATCCTGCCTTGCGATACCCCCCCCAAAAAAAACTTTTTCTGCCAATTTTTTTCTGGCTGCTTATACAGCATAGGTTGCTCTTCATTGGCTACCTCCTCGACAAGAGTCTTACGTAACTCAAAGGAATCTTTCGCCTTATCAAGCAACGCAAGGCCACGCTCATCATTGACCAATAAGCACGACACACCCCAGTCATCTTTGAATTCCGAAATAACTTTTTCTATACCCCAATCGTCACCTATGGTTATGTTTCCGGGTCGTTTTAAAGAGTGATACTTGCAATCAAAACAGCTTTCACGAAGCAAATACCAATACCACAAACGAGCCCATATTTTAGTTAAAAAATAGTATTCCGACTCAGTAAAAGCCACATTGTTGGAATGGAACAGAATATCTATATTAAAAAATCTTCGCTATAAATTTCGCGCTCAGATTCGAAAACAATATTATTGCCAACCACAAGGTCACGACTATAGAGATAGGTACAAGGAGACCAAGGAAGCCTTCTTTCTTGATCCACCTTGAATTGAGTTCCCACTATACGCGGGATCAATATTTCTCTTATTTGGTTACTGCGATATCACTGAGCTTTTTCCAGCCTTTTTACCTTATCAGCTTTGGAGACCATAAATTTTGATACTACTTTTAACTGACAGCCTGAAAGGTCGTACCCACCCCTGCGCACCATAGACAAAGATCCTCGTACATATACCGCGAAATCACATCATCCGAGTCTACAAACGCCAGGTATTCCCCTTTTGCTAACTCAATACCTTTGTTACAAGAAAGCCCCTGACCAATATTAGTTTCGTTACGAACTATACGAATGTTGTCGAAATTTGCCTGATATTCACGACATATTTCAAAGGTATCGTCCGTTGAGCAGTCGTCTATCACGATAGTTTCTATTCGCGGCTGTTGCTGCAGCACCGAATCCAGGCAGCGCGCAATGGTTTTCGCTGCGTTATACGCAGGAATTATTACGCTAATGTCTACAGTACCCGTAGCATCTGGAGCTTTAGCTTTTGCAGTACCTGTCTTGAAATCAACCTCCGCTGCACCTTCGGCGCAAAACGCACGACGATTACTCATCGTGCTCATCACTCACCCAACCACGTCGATCAAATGCAGCTGGCCCCTTTTCGGCATACAAGGCGCACCATTCTTTGATTCGATTTCTATTGGCAATCTGGTATCGACGCATTACTTCAATAACAGGAATTCCAGCAAGTCGATCTTCAACTGCAGCTAATTTTGTTTCAGGAGAATAGGATCGCGGTCGTTTTTCGGGATGTTTGAACATGTCCGAGCCAAGTGCTCGCCACAAATAAACCCATTCCCGAACCGTTTCTTGACTGATATTTAATTGATGGGCGACCGCTTTATAACTATGACCACTTTCAAAAAGCCGAAGGGCCTTCATTCGCATCTTGTTATCCCAACGCATTTACACCGCATCGCTCATTCATTTGCTGGACAAATCGACAGGAAAACCAAGACAACTTTGGTATTTGGACATAAAAAGAGAGACCTCTTCGATGAAGAGACCTCTCAATTAATTGAACTAATGATGTAAGTAAAGATGCGGATACTGTGCCTTCAGCAACAATAACAGCTGCTTCTAAAAAGCGACCCCCCTATGAAACATTTTCCATAGAGCCAAAACCAAGGGTAGCAGCTCTTGTGATGACTGGGACATTTTCTAATTCTTTTTTCAAGAACATGTGTAACCCCTTCCCTTTTCGGATATGGGTTTTACTACATTTTTAAAGATCGTGTTGAGGCGTTACCTTCAAAATCATAAGAAAATAATTCTCTGTTGAAGAAACATTAATCTTACGATTATTGTGTGATTCTAATAAAACGCCCAAACATCATCAACCCATCAGGCATTTTAATTATTTCTAAAGCATAATTTCATCCTTATTTCTTCCGACAATACGCCATGGTTCAACCAAAAAATGAAGCCAGTAGCATTCCGCAATGTGTAGCTGAGCCTTAACGATTAAAGGCTTAGCTCGCTTAACCTCTTGCACGGCGACGCGCAATTAACAACATAATGAGGGCAAGTAGCGCTATTGCTGCTGCTCCAATGGCAATTGGTGTTGTCATGTCACTGGTCTTAGCAAGTGAATCCTTATGGCTTGAAAGGTTTTCGTCGTTGTTCACGACGACGTCATCTCCGTTTCCATCACCATCACCATTGCCACCTTCTCCTTCGCTGCCGCCATCATTGTCTACCCATAGCAGCTCAAAGGGGCCAAATTGCTTTGCGGGAACGTTAAACATTATGCCATCAGATGTTTTTTCTACCGAAACTGCCCATGCCTGTGTTTTCGCTAGTTCAGCATTCAAATCAGCTGATGGCATATCAATAGTGTAATCACGCGTAAGACCATCAAAACCAACCACTGCTATTTCATCAGAAGAATCAAGCGAATCGAAATACGGAATAAATACCGTAACATCACTATTATCAGCAGTAGAAACCCAAATATTGCCGTCATTCATATCCACCAAATCAAGATACTTGAATCGCGTTTCAACACCTTGGGATGCCTTAAACGTGTTACCAGCAACCGCACGCGCCTTTTCATCGAGAACGCTCATTCGCTCAGGTGAGCCTAACACCTCTGGCAAGAACTCATCCCATAAAAGACCGATTTGCGCACCTTCGTTAACGGGCAGATCGCCATTACCGTTTCGCAGGAACGTTGTGCCTGAAACTACATGAGCATGAGGTTGCAAGCTATCACAATCCCCAAACGCAGTGCCATTGTCATTGAAATTATTCGCAAGAGGATCCGCGTTAGCCTGCCTGGTTAAGCTATCAAAAATAGTTGCTGCAGAGTTTGTTTTCGAGTTGTCAAACACTCCCTTAAATAAAGACTCATCATTAGACGCTGCAGCATCGTTATCGGTCACTTCACGTACCTCAGTAATAACATCACTACCATCTTCAGTTTTAACTACTCCATCTGCGGGAAGATAAAGTGGTTTCTCGTCTATATATACCCGATGATTTCCATCTAAAGGCTTAATTTCCAAGCGGTATAAACCCGCTAGAGCAAAATCCTCTACCACTTCCCCCGTAGCAGCATTCACATAATTCCAGGCAAAGGGCATGCCTTGTTCTGTGATGTCCCAAGACTGACCGTCCACTGTTACCTCTGTTTCAGCAGAAATATTCGCCCATGCTGGTTGCGGCATGCCGTCAGCGCCATTGGTTTGATCGGTGCCATTACCGCCTTCATATGCGGTTAAATCTTGCGCGAACGGCTGAAAGCCCGTTGTGGAAATGTCGCCCTCATATTCAATGGTAATTATCCAGGTTATTGGTGCAGAAAGGCCATTGACTTCATCGCCTACCGTAGTTGGAATATACAGATGAAGCTGCAAAGTTTCGTCGATAGAAGTATCTGTTTCATAGATGAGCGTTTTTGTTTTAAACACTGCATCTGGAGAACCTGTTAACCCATTCGGATTCTCTGGATAAGTCGCCGATAGCTCAGCTTCTGCTAAAGCAGCTGCTAACGTTTCATCTGTCTGGGCTTCGACATATACACGAACAGGTCCTTTGATGTTTTCCACCTGTAAAGCAATATCTTGATCAATATTGTCCCCAGGCATTACTGAAGTAAAATTCTGAAACAAATTATCATTTGGCGCATTGCGCAGCTCTAATAATCCACTATCTCCATCAAAATAAATCGTAGGATTGTCCGCCGCAAACGCTAAGCGAGTCGCCCCTATACAAGTAAGCAAAGTCACAAATATCGAAACGATTATCACAAAGAAAATAGACAGTAATTTTTTAGAAGAGCGGACGTCCATTATTAAGCCTCCCCTTCATTTACATTGGCTACAGACCCAGAAGATGGGGTTAAGGTGCCATCATCAGCCACGGTAACACCCCAAGCTTCAATTGCTGCATCTTTTGGATCCGCCTGAATGCCCTGGATGGCAATATCGGCACGGAGCGAACGGTTATCATCATATGATTCAATTAGATCTTTGTAGACGTAGAGTTCATTGATAAGATGCCCTGTACTGCCTCCAGGTTGCAACGGTTTTGACCAGTAAAAATAGCCATCGTCGCCCTTAATCCATGTACCATCATCAGGGCTAGAAGTACCTAGCTCTGCTACATCGCCCCATGAAATTTCATAATCTGAAACAACTTCATCTGAGCCCAAATCGCCTGCTTGCGTCCAAACGACAGTTCCATCTTCTGCTTGCCAAACAATATTCACCAATGCTCGAACATACATCGGAGCATTTTTATCTGAACTTGAAACAAAAACGTCCTTTTTAACTATATCCCCCTCATTGAAGGTTTCCTCTAGCGTGGAATTTGCTTCAGCAATAGCAAAGGCGTTATTTGCTTTATCATAAACAGTAAGCCAAGCAATTGTTCCTCCTATTGCGCCTACCACTATTGCAATTGTTGCTGTTACCAAAAGAACATTCTTGACAGACCACATTGGCAACGACAAAGACTCTTGTACTCTTGCGTGTTTCGCATGCGTATATTTTTGACGGTGCCCGAATCTAGAGAATAAGCCAAAACGAGTCATATTTATTCACCGCCCTCATAGCCTTTGGTAAGAATATTTGTCTTATGATCTTCACCATCAAGCCACTGATCGTTAACTCTTGAGTTATTTATTGCAGCTTGAGCTGGTATTGGATTGTTTTGGTCGTCATAGCCACGATAGAACACCGACACCTTTCCATCGCTGCTTTGTACTATATTTCCGCTATTATCCGAAACACTGAGCGAACCTGTGTAACGCCACGACCAACCTTTCTCTTCTGAAACGATATATTCATCATAGGGAAGCGTAAGGGTTACAGAACCTGTATATTCACCCTGATCGTTCGGCGTATCTCCAACCGTTATAACAACTTTCTGTGATTTATTTTCACGATCAGTCGTTCCAATATCCCATGCATAAGTAGGGGCAATGTCGACCACGAAGGATTTACCAGCTGCGTTAGAATCTTTCGTTGTTTTAGTTATGGTTAAACGTCCATAGAATTTCAAAAGCGCCATGCCTTCATTCGATGTCTCGTCGGTCGAAAGCACTGGCTTTGTATCCCCATCTTTACCAAAAGCAGAAACGCACAACCCTTCTACGTCAGCCTCCTGCGATCCGTCAAATGCATACTCGACAGACTTCACATAAACACGCAACTCTGGCTGGATATAATCTTCTTTAAAGGTCACGTTTATTTGATCAACGGTTTCACCATTTTCGCTCTCATTGGAAGTTATCGACCAATTAAGCTTGGAAGTGTAATTTGCTAAATCATTCAAATTCCCTTCAGGCCAATCCGCATCCAACGCATACATTTTGTAGGTAATAGGATAGATATCAATAGTGTTGCTTTCGATTTGTTGAGCAAGATCAGCCACCGTCTTTTGGTTGAAATCGCTCCATCGCAACTTAGTGTCTCCTGCACTCAGCTGCCAATCGCGGAAGATTTCTTGCTTTTCTGTGTTGTCTTTACCCGCTAGATGCTGTGCTATTCCCGTAAATGCATCCACATCTATAGGTGTAGTTACTTTTTCATTTCCCGCCGATGGATCCTCAGGATCCTTTGGCGCTTCTATCTCGGTAACAAAAGTACGACTTCCATCATCTGTCGAAGTAGAATAAACCGTGCTGCCGTCAGTTCCGTAATAGTTGATGGTATAAGTAGTTTTCTTTTCGTAGATTGCGGTATACGTCACTTCTTCACTTGAGAACAAACCATCAACAGGCACACGATAATTAGTGCTTGTCGAAACGGAATTTCCATGATTTCCGTTGGTTGAATTGTAATCTGTCACCCAACCTTCGAAGCTGTACGTTTGATCCCCTATTATGACACTCTCCTTTGCCCATAATTGCAAAGTTGTGCCATCGGGCGTCTTGGTATAACCGCGGAACTCAGCTGGACTATTGCCTGCTTCAGTTGCCGCACTGTCAATATTCGAATTTACGTTAATATTGGCAATCTTATAAACTGGCCACAAATCCATCGAATGAGTAACTACCGTTTTACCTGAAACAAGAGAAACATCTTCGCTCCATTGAACATAATTGTTGAATGCAGCTTCCTTTTCTGTCCAGCCAACAAAGAATGCATTTTCTCCCGCATCCCAAGAAGGATCTTTGTCCGTTTGCGGCAACAAGCTATTCAAGTTAGCGGTATAGACAACTGTCGAAGGATTATCCTCGCTACTTTCCCCATCATGCAAGTGATACGTTACCTTTGCTGGTACGGGCGTGTAATTAGCAATAAAGGTATAGCTGGTGCCCGCTTCTACAGTATAGAAATATTTTCCAGTTTCATCAGGCGCAATAGTTTCATTTTTTCCGTTATATTCCACCGTTACCGATTGCAAGGTATATTTATCGCCTTCGCTGCCCTGCAAATACGCATCGGTTTGAGGCTGAATTTCTACACACGATTGATGTTCGTTGTTGTAAGAAAGAGAAACGCTTCCTGTGCCCTGATAAACCGTTCCGCCATCTTTGTTGTAATTAACAGTTACTACGTCAGAGCTTGCTTCAATTCCTCCATCAGCTAAAGCAGGATCATTGGGGATGTTATACCCTTCAGGTACTTCCGCCTTAGCTATATTGGTAGTTGTTTCCAAACCGAACGACGAATACACAGGATATAGATCCATCGGGCGTGTGCATATTTCGTTTTCACCAACTAAATACGGTTCTATTCGGGATGCATCCGCCATTACGTATGTACCTGAAATTTCCGAACCGTTGCTTATTACCGTCGAAGTATCGCTTAAGAGATATCTCCATTCCCCTTCAGAGACTCTTGGGTCGCTTTTGTCTATCCAACCAAGGAAGAAATATCCATCAAATTCTGCCGCATCAGGTGCTGCTTCGCTCGTACTTGTAGTAGTTGGTGTTCCGCTATGAACATCGTAGTGCCAGGTGTAAGAATTGGTTATTTCTTCTTCCAAAAAGACACGTTGCTTATAGGTGCGATAGGTTGGAACGTTCGAAATTTCGCCACTAGCAGACTGCACACTGCGGAATAACACTTTTGCTTGAAGGTGTGCTTCTGCCCACCAGCTTGCCCCTGTAATGGAGCGATCAGGCTCCCACGTCTGCTCCCTCGACTCGAAGGTATTTCCCAAAACTCCGCTTGTACTATTTCTGTCGAGCGTCCAGAATATAAAGCGAGATTTTTCCTGATTACCAAGTTCAAGATTTAGCCTATACCTATTAAAAAGTATAGAATCGCCTTCTATCTGCGCAGTGCCTAACCCTGGGAAATCCGTCGTTACATAGATTTTCTGATCGCCGCCAGAACTTGCATGATGAGCAACAACTGTTGTTGGGGCTACAATCTGATCTGCAAATTCATCATTTATATCGCATCCTAATAGTCCATCTCCATCAGGTGGATTTCCTTTACTCCAATGCAAGAACGCGCGTTCTTCTGTATTGGGGCCTGCAATGTTTTGGAACTTCTGTTTATAGGTATGCCATACCGTGGCATATTCAGCCCATTTAGCACTAACACCGTCTGCCGCCCAATAATCAACCGCATATTCAAAACGTGCTTCATAGGTGTGCGTAGCAGAAAGATCTACGCCCGCTTCGGTAATGTCGAAGGCAAAATAGCTTTCGCCCGCATTTAGTGATATTTCTTCACCTTGATCACTTGTTGGTACGGCTTCACCCTTGCTTACGCGTACCCAATTTGGTGCATCCTCTGTACCAACGTTTTCATACCAGCCGAGGAATCGTACCTTTCCTGTTGTAAGCGGGCTGTTTTCAAAAGGAGCCACTACTGCCTTGATATGTCCCTCTTCATTTACGATCTTTGCTTGACCATAGCCTTCACGCAGCGTCAGGTCTTCGCTATTGTCTTGCTCATTCCCCTCATAAATTACGTTTACATTCGAGCTATAGTCGGTATACACGGGGTACAAGTTGCTTGGCTCTGTAACAACAAACAGATCTCCCACCTGCCAGAAAACTCCATCGTCTTTGAGCCTCTGCAAGTCGGTAGAGGTAATACCTTCGTATCCTGATGCAGAACCCGATGCTGTGTTAGGGCGAGTAGTCCACCCTACAAGCGTAGCATTTTCGCCCACTTCATCTGACTCTACCATGCTAGGCAGTGTTATTGTTCCTTCATAGTCGTACCAATCATCGCCAGTATCTCCCGCATTAGTTTTCGTGCCATCCTTATTAATAACGGCACCATTCTTGTCGTGCAGAAGCACCTGTGCCTGAGCATAAGCAACATATAAATTGTTGTCAGCATAATCAGTTGGTTCGCTTGATTCATCAGTATCTGGTTTATTTACTGTTAGCTTATAGTCAGGTTCCTGATAGTTATCCTTAGTGCCAATCTGGTATTTGCTGCCTTCCGCAATAAGCCCTGTATCTTGAGTTTTTAAGTCCTCATCAGGCTGCGTAAACTTACTATGAATGGGGTCGATGTCATTTACCTGCACCTGCTGCGAAGCATACCATCCCATAAAGCGATAACCTTCGTTTTTGTTATCGGCAGCCCAACTACTCTCTGCAGGAGCGTTTGTCGTTAGCGTAAAGCTAATATCAATAGATTCTTCATTCGCCAAGAAGCCCTGCACTGCAAAGTCGTATGGATCAGTAGTGGATTGCTGGTCATCTTCGTCCGCTAAACCAGTAGCACCAATAGTAGTAGTACCACTTCCAGGGAAATCAAGCGTTGCTTTAATGGAGCTGCCATGAACAGGAATACCACGTTTGTAGTCCATAACCCACTTGTTGTAGTGAGAGCTTGTCCAATCTGAATCAGCTACGGCACTGGTAAAAGGATATTCCCCTTCGCGAAGCATGCCGCCTGCAAAGTCAAAGTCACATCCTTCCCAAAAATTGCGATCGGTATATTGTTCATCACGAGGACCAAAGTTTTGCCCATCGGCTTCTCCACCACTATAGGAAGTTTTATAAGCAAAAATGTTTTCGCTAGTGCTACTGCTTGATCTATTGAAATATGCCTGGTCAATAGTAGAGTTTTCCCCACCACGACCCGTTATAGCACCAAGGTATTTATCTTTCTCGATAACAGGGATTCCTAATAACGCAATATTATAGTTATAGCTATGAAGATTACCTGCATAGCTAACGCGCTGAATCTGATTAAGACTTGAACTATTATCTACAGTGTCTCTAACTATGCCAGCAATACCACCCGTATAGCCACGCTGAGCACCAAGTAGGCCCGACACTGCAAAGTCTACTTTTGACCAAGAATACACATCTGCTGTGCAATAGCAGTCAATTACCTTTGAACCACTATCTTCGGCTTGCATACCGCCAACAATGCCGCCCGTAAACAATTCAGAATAATTCGCTACATTTACTGCACTTTCATACTGATTCTTAACTTCGGCATACGTGCGTGATCCATCTTCGTTCAATATGTCACTCACGCGGCTATATTCAATAACAGTATCGTTGGCGAAACCAACAAGGCCACCCATATACAAGGTTTGTCCGCCTAATGCACCAACACCCATAGTGGCATTACACACAACACGACCTGCACGCATTTCGCAGTTATAAAGCGTAGAGCCATTGGTCTCGCCCGCAATCATGCCTGCCGTCAAACCAGCATTCGTAATAAGGTTAATAATGTTGTTAGAAGGAATAACGCTTGATGTGCAGTTGGTACACAATATATTCAACAGTAAAGTATCTTGAGCAGAGCCAACCACTACACCGCTGCGGCCAGAGGCGCCAACGTAACAATTATCAAAATTAATGTTTTTAATTACCGCTTCTTTTGTAGCGCCAAAAAAGCCACAGTCACTTACTGCCAGAAGGCCTTCACGTTCATTGTTTAAATTCTCGAAGGTATGATTTTTTCCGTCAAACGTACCTTTGAATGGCTTGTCGCTAGAGCCAACCGCAAGTTGTGTTCTGCCTGCTTCTTGGTCGCGATTCCATTCGTATTTTGAAAAATCAATATCATCGTCAAGCTGAATTAAATATCCATCAAAGTCGTAAGTACGAGAATAGAAAGCAAAATACCACCAACCACTACACGCCTCGTGAGATTCAGCCCACTGCTCCCCAACAGGATTGTAAATGCGGTAATGAGCGGGCATATCGGCAGTTGCCTCAACCCACTTAAAGCCTGGTGCATCTTTAATTCCTTCAATCGGAGTTGTATTGTAAGTCGCATCTCCAACATTTTGAGGGGCTACATTATTAGCTGAATCACCATTCGCCGTTTGTTCGCTATTTTCTGCAGTTTCTTCATTAGAAGTTTCTACCTGCACAGCATCGCTAATTGGAGTATCAAATTCAGTTGACGAATTATCTGGTTCATCAGCATAGGCGCTCACGGGAATTACTGGCATAAGAGTAATTACCAGAACAACAGCAAGGAGCATTTTGCCTATACGAGACATTTGTTGTTTAACTACAGACATTATGCACCCACCTTCGCACTAGTGCTTGTCGGCCAACCTTCAGCGTCTAATGCCGAAATATCATTATTCTTGGTTTGTACTGCTTGAACTTGAATATCAAACTGGTACTGGCGCTGCTTTCCGCCCAACTTATCAGGATCAATATCAAGAGACTCAATAAGCACATTCGTCAGATCAGCACCTGATGCGCCCACTATTCCAGAAAAGGCATCTAGAGGCGTTGTGTAATAAAACCAACCATTGCTTGAAGTACTATCCGTTACATAAACCCATGAATTATCAGGTAGTACTCCATCCGATGGAAATTCCGTGAGAACATTTTCGCCAAAACCATAGGTAACTGCAGAATTCGCATCAATCCAACTATCACCTTCGGTTGCTTTCATGTTTAGCTGAACACGAACCCAGCAAGGTTGTTCGGCAGCATTCTGCACACGAACAATACGACTCGCAGCATCTCCTTGAAGTTTCTCGGAGAAATCTTTCGGAACCGCTTGTTCGCCTTCATCGGTAAGCATAGTTTCCAAGAGACGTATTTTGACATTGCCGAACGAAATTACATTATCGGCTTGAGTTTGCTTCACGATATATGCTTGGCTCCCCAGAAATCCACCGAACGCAAGTGCGCAAACAATGAGCAGCACTAATGCCAAAATACGTTTCTTTTTTTGAGAAGTATGTTCCACTGCTGCAACATGCTGAGGGCCTGCCTGGAAACCAGCCTCTGCTTCGAGCAGGAAATCCTGAATGGGCGCTTCCTCAGATTGCAGATTTTCATTACTACGCGGCATAGAAAAAATCTTTCTAACTAGAAATGCTTTTCTCGCTTTGAGCACCAAACCAGCAATTTGCCCAAGCTCTCAGAAGCTTGGGCGCAGTCGCGTACACAAGTTTGTATACAAATGAACACACGGACGGTTTAATGCATACTGCCAGCGGGAACGGATCATTCCCGCTGGCATTTTTATCACGATATGCGGCTATCGAGATTCTTGATAAGGTATAGGATACCCACCCTTTAGGGCATAAAAATCAACTCTAGGAACTAGCGCAGGTGTCATCCCAAAGTTTTGCTGCTTCTACAGCAGCGTCGTAGCTACCCTCACCAGAGGTTGCAGGGGTGCTCTGCGCTGCATCGGTATACTGAACAGAATAGAGATACGCAAATACATCCATGGTTGGTTTTTCTGCATATTTGTCCAAAACAGCACCCTTAGGAACAATTACTTCGCTAAAGACTTCGCCAGTATAATCATCATCACTTTCGCTTGCCTTAAAGATATGAGAATTTGGTTCGGTGCCGCCCTTATAGACGAACAAACCACCTGTGTATGCGGTCTGGTCTTCACCTACGGCAATAGAATCGGCTTCAACTGCTTCCCAGCCTTCATTCAGGAAGAAATAGGGCGCGTTCGTAGCAATATCACTATCGGACGCCTGCGTATTGTTGTCTACATACACAAATACATAGGCATCGTCTGAGCCCTCACCAATACCTACATTAGGATTCTTGGCAATTTCCGCACCCTGGTACACCTTGGAAAGGTCAACCCACTTAGTTTCGGTGAGGAAACCATCTGCACTTGGATCAGAGCCTGGTTCATCGGGATCGCTTGGATCGGGCTTAACGCTAGGCTCATTAAATTCACCTACAGTGAAAGTGTTCTGCGCACTATCCTGGGCGGTAAGCCATGCATAAGTGCCAGTAATTGCTGCTGCGATTAACGCAAGCACCAAAACGACAGTAAGCACAATTTTGCGTTTGTTTCTGGTTTCTTCCATGTGCTTTCTCCTTTCTTTTTTACGCTCCCGAGCAAGCACCTTACCCCGAAGCTTTTCGCGGGGAGGAACCCCGCACCAATCAAAAACTTTCGCATCGTTTGATGCGGTATTTGCCTAAACAGAATTTCCGAGTACAAAACTGCTTAAGCTTTCCTTCCCGCAAATCAGTGCCTTGCACAGGAATGGCGTTTGCTCTTGCTTCCATCCGCAATAAAAGAAAGAATGACTGCCACAATCGCGATAGCAATAAGCACATACATGCCAGGTGGTGTCGTGCAAAAACTGCTGACATAACCCAGCAGGGGAACACTAAAAACAGGTACGCCAATTACGTGCGAATAGGGAACAGGATCTGCGTCATGCAAAATGTTTCCATTTTGATCTTGATTCGCAATTCCCTGGGTATAAATAAGGCCATTGTTATGGTCCACTTCATATACTTGATGAGTAACTATTGATCCAGATTCTTTTTCAAACGTTATAGCCTGCCCTGGCTGAATAGTTTCAGGATCTGTCGGAGCGACATAGATAAGAGAACCTACCGAAAACTGCGGTTGCATTGAGCCACTTAATACCGCATACGGAGTTACGCCAAAAAAGCGAGAAACCACCAACGCCACGGTCAAAACGCACAACACAATTAAAACAAATGTGAGTACTATGTTAGCCAGACGTTTCGTTTTCGTCCCCACCCTTATAATTTCACAACATTCTTAACGTTTTCGCTGAATAAGCGCTAATTGCGTATATGATACCCTCCCCCCGCCATTTTTTTCGAGAAATTCTACAAATCTGGATCAAACGGCTGTATATCTGGTAATAAACACGAAGTTTCGTTCCTCATTCAATTATTAATTGAATCAATAACAGCAAAGCTTTTGATCTTTCATCAGCATAATGTTCAACAAATTTCAAGCTTATCTATCCCCAGTTAACAAAAAACGCGCGCCTCATAAGGCGCGCGCCAATTCAAAATCGTTCTTTTACTCGATTAGGCTCTCGCTTTACCTATTCCCTAGATGTCTCGACGACGTAAAAATGCAACAATCCCCATAGTTGCCGATACCGCCACAACAACAAGCGAAGCCGAGATTACATATGTTAACGAATCGCTCGTTTCGGGAAGGGAACTTCCTGCTTTATCTCCGCTACTAGAAGTCTTTTCTTCAGTTGCTGCATCACTGCTGCCAAGTTGATCTTCGGATCCATCATTGAGCTGACCGTCTGAGCCATCGCCTGTTTCTCCTCCAGGGACGTTGCCTGATTCGCCAGAAGCGTCCGTTAACCACATAAGCTCAAAGGGGCCAAAACCACAAGAGAAGGGACCTCGAACAAAACACCCGTTTCGGTCTTTTGAATCGCCAATGCTTCTGGCTGACAAGCAGCAATAGCAGCATCTAGCTCTTCAGGATCTTGATCAATAGTGTAGTCTCGTGCAAGAGTCGGAAAACGCACTACCGCAATTTCGTCATCAGATGATGTTCCCTCAGGATAGAGCCAAAATACTGTTGTTTGCTCCGACTGTGTACCTACCCACACGTTGCCATCTTTGTCGATTGCCGTTACTTTAGGGTTCCCTTCCAATGGCCAAGCACGAAGTTCGTATGTCCCCTTTGACGCAGCAGAAGTTATTACCTTGCTTGAATCTGTCTCTCCCTCAGCAAAATATCCCCACTGAAATGGCATGCCCTTTTCGTCTATATTCCATTCTTCATCATTTACATAGACGGTCCAGCCTTCCCACTGGGCGCGCCACACTGGCTCAGGCAACGCATCGCCCGTTTCATTGTTATTGTGACTACCCAGGCCACTATCGTAAGCAGTTAATCCATACGCCTGGGGAAGCACCGTTTCAGTAACAGGAGTTGGCTTTTCGTCCTTAATGTTCACCACATCAACATCGTTACCAATTAAACCTACGGTTACCAAAGTTTCATTGGACTCCCCTTCTGGATGCACATATCCTTCAGGTGTGTTCACTTCGACAAAAATATAGTTGCCACGTTCTAGACTTAAAATTACCGCTTCGTTTGGATTACCCTCATCATCTGCCAGACAGAGTTTGCCTTCGTCATTAGTAACAAGGTTTCCAAGTTTAGTCCCGTCCTTGGCGATTGCGATATCACCACGCGTACCATCTTCATTTGCTTTATATACCGTAAAGACCGCTCCTGCGAGAGGAATAGCAGATTCGTCCGAATCATCGCTGGTCCGCCCAAGCTTCTGGAAATCGACACTGCTATAACGATTTATTTCTCCTTCAATAATTCCTGGGTCGATTGAAGGCTTACTCGTAAAATCACCTTCAATAACGGCTTCAAGGTCAGTTTTTTTCATGCTTTATCGGTTCGCATGTTTCATCATTAGGGTCGCAATCAGGTATTTCTTGCGCATAGAAACTTGCAGTGTTGTAGTAAATTGGCATACCTTCATCGGTCATAGCAGGAGACGGGTTTACGATGTCAGTATGGTAGACAAGGGTGATAAAATCGCCTTAATCATAACCATTTCCCTTGAAGTTTTTAAAGTGGAACTTAAAACCCTTACCAACAGCTTTGTTAAGGCCTCCAGCTTCATCAATCATTTGTTGCTGTTCGGCGGTGAGTTCTTGTCCTGCTGGAACTTCAAAAAGAATATTATAAAGCATAATGTTACCCGCCCCTTTGAAGAGGGCCAAGTATTCTGTTGGAAAAAAGTACTAATGATTATTTTTTTGACACGAATGAACAGCAAATAGTCTCTACGTTACGTTCTATTCAAAATTCGTTTTACATTTCGAGCGTAGTTATTTATACCCTTTTCTTTTTTTCAGATATGCACCAATAGCTACTGCCGAAAGAACAGCAACACCAACAAGACCAGCAGTCAAAAGCATCAGACTGTCATTCGTTTTTGCCAAGGAAGACTTTTTGTCTATCGATTTATCTGGATTTGATTCATTTTTTCCGATTGCTCCATTTCCTTCAGCTTTATCTTCATCCGAGTTACCTTCGCCTGAGGGAGGAAGCAGAGATTCAAAATGCCATGTTCCTATAAACCGCGCATTGGTCATCATAGTTATTTCTGCTTGGTTGTAGCCAACGAAAGACCAAATGCCTGTTTCTGTTTCGATGGAGTTTGATTCTGGACTGATAGCTCTTGCAATATCACCGTAATGATATTTAGTTGTATCGCTTGGCAATAGCGCTAGCACTTCTTCTGGAAGTTGAGCATCCGAATCGCTTTCAAATATATATTCGACCGCATATTCTTCCTTCCAATTAGTGACAACGGTGCCAAAGCCAAAGCGATCTTGGTCAGTTACGGTAAATTCTCCTGTATTTGAAACCAGACCACCAAAAGCAGAGCCAGAATCGTTTACATTTGCTTCATAAGTTTCATTATTAAATAGATATCCATCCTGAGTGCTAATCTGGACCAAACGATACGTACCTGGAGCTAATGGTCCAAAACCGAGCATGCCATTTTCATCCGTTACACCAGAAAGTCCAGTATCTTGCCAGGTATCGCTATTTTTCTGCTGGAGTTTAAATTCGGCATTCGGAATTACTCGGGTTCGATCATCGCGATCAACCAGCTTAAGTGCAACTTCGCTACTGCGGACCATACCTACACCACCGCCATTCGAAATGGTGTACCAACCAGAATAATTACCACTGGTGGACGGCTCCGTTGAGCCATCTACATAGCTCGTACGATCTGCGTAATTTCTAACTTCTTTTGTTCCAACAATATCGGGGTAATAAGTATCGAACTCAATATAGTAATGAAGAATATTGCCTCCTGTTGGGCCTTGATCGCCAAATATTTCAGGATTGCTTTGAACATACTGTTCGCCCAACCAATAATCGCTATACTTCACGCCATTATTATCATCAGGATCGCCAAGATTGCCAAAATTGGCCATGAACGTCTGTGTTCTATCAGAGGCGGTATATACACCCCATGACAAAGACTTTTCTTTAATCCGATTTTCAAATTGCTCTAGTGATTCATCTGCATTTTGGGTAAGCTGTTCCATTCTCGGCTGCAACCCTTGCAATCCATTAAGTGAATATCGCTGTGTTCCTGTCCGCTGCGCATACAAAGAACCTTCACTATACCCATACTGATTGTTTGCACCTGCTACACCTAAAGTAGGAATTGAAGCATAGATCTCCATCGATGACAGATCGATATAGCCCTTTTCTGGAATAGTATCTTTCACGAAGAACTGTTTATGGGTTTTAATTGCAGGCTTAGTATTTTCAGGATCGGTTGCTGGTGCAGTAGAACGATATAGTGCGATAGACCCTTCAGGATTTACTTCAATTTGCACTACCGCACCAGTAAGATTTCCATTTTCCCAAGCATTTTTCCACAGCACGTTAAAGTCAACCGTTCCAGGATCCTGCGGAGTACTTGGATTACCTCCACCTTCCTCAGTTTTGGAAGAAGTAAATATGATTAACCTCGATGCGTTACCGATATAAAGAGTCTTTTCAACAGGATTGTCTTTTGTTGCACCATGGTCTTTAGCAGTCAAAGCTGCGGTTGAAACTGTTCCTGCAAAATTAAGTTCACCAGCAGATGCTTTTTCACAAGTGAAAGTAATCTCAGATTCAGATATTAATGCCGTGGCAAGTAAGTTGTCGTTTTCGTCTTTTATTTCGAGTACATCTTCGCCTTTGATGTCAAACAGTTCACCAATGTTGGTCTTAAATGTATAAGTTTTATCTTGTTCAAAAGGGTCTCCTGTTGGTGCAGACAGCTCAAAAGCAAACTTAATAAAAGTGTCGCTGCCCTGTTCAACACGCACTTCTTCATCTTGAGCCTTATTGTCTACTGAAATCCAATCAACAGTTCCTGTAACTTCCTCTGATGCAAAAGCTGCCGCTGGCAAACAAAAGCCTAGCACCAGCACCAAAGCAACAAAGCAAGACAATAGCCTTTTCGGAATTGCATTGCGGATCATCATACCCTCCCTTATGTTTCGATTAACGTAGTGCATTTAAGGAGTAACACCCGTGTTGTTATAAAACTCGATCTAAACAACAAATATATTCGCATTTTAGTATATCGTACCCCCTTTTTAAAAGATGAAGTTTTTCCTTAATGCGCAGATCACCATGGTAGCCACTCGAATTTCGCTCATACGAGCTCTACCTTCGTCACACATTAACACGCATGAAGTCAAAACCCGCTTTCACATATGTGAAAGCGGGTCCATAAATCCATTTAGTAAAAACTCTTCAAATTAAATTCGGTTTATCCACTACATGATAGAACTATCTTCTAGCATGAATGCCCTTCGGATTTCTTCCTTTGCGCAGATAGATAGCAATGCCTGCTGAAGCTAAAACGATGAGTCCGACAAAAGTAGCAATGATAGGAGCCATGAAATCTCCTGTTTTGCTTAAATATCCTGAATCTGCTTGATTTTCAGATGAGTCACTATTCTGATCCAACGGACCTTCATTATTAGAACCGTTTCCTGAAGGACCTTCTCCACTAGGATCATCCACCCCCTCATCAGGCTCCCCTTCAGGATTGTCTTCTGACTCACCTTCGTCAGCCGCCCACATAAGTTCAAAAGGACCAAACTGTTTATAAGGAACCTCGAATGTAATGCCTTCTTCTCCCTTAGTTATCTCAAGTGAATGAGCATTGGTAGCAGCCACTTCTGCATCAAGATCAGCAGAAGCCATATCTATGGTGTAGTCGCGCGTCAAACCATCAAAGTAAGCTACGGCAATTTCCGAGTCCTTGGTCATGCTGTCGTTATAAGGAATAAAGACCGTCACACTTGACTCATCAACAGGAGCCACCCATAAATTTCCATCATTGGTGTCAACCAAATCCATATAGCAGAAGTCTTTTTGGTAGCCACCATGAGCAAATGCTCCGCCAACAACATCGGATGCCTTTTCATCCAGCGCATTCATGCGCGAATCACTGCCTAGGACATCGGGAATGAAATCATCAACCAACAAGGCAATATTCGCATCATTATTGACGGGCAATCCGTGGATGCCGTTCTTTTCAAACGTTGTGCCTTCTGCAACATGGGCGTGAATTTGGCTCCTTTCGCATGCTTCGTCGCATATCACAGACTTTGCATTAGCTGAAAACAGAGCAAACGTAGAAGAGCCCCTGGTGCTGTATACGGGCTTAAACAAATCATTCGAAAGCGCAGCAGCCCCCTCGTCATCCGTTACGTCGCGGACCTTAATAACAACGGGTTCATCGTTTTCATCCAACACGGCTTCTTCATTCTTCAGGTCCAAAATATAGCTCTGACCATCGTTAGCTACGGCCGCTACCTCAGAAACTCCTTCTAAAGGCCATACACGCAACTCATAAACACCCTTAAGAGCAGGATCAATTTGTTCGTCTTCCGAACCTACAGGGAAATATCCCCAGTTGAATGGCTCTGTGCCCTTAGGTTGCTCTGTTCCATCAAAGTAGATGGTCCAATCTTCAGCTTCATAGCGCCACTCAGGATCTGGTAGTGCGTCATTGGGGGTTTGCCTCTGACCCGTTGCCGCCTTCATAAGCAACAAGTGACATTGCTTGGGGCTTTAAATAAGCATTGACAGTCCACCTGCCCTTAAATACGACATCATTGTTGGGCATGTAGAATTCGCCTTGGTTTTTATCATCAAACCAGCACTCGTCTGCCACGTCATCAGTTGTCCAACCAGTAAAGGTGTACCCTGGAAGCGACGGTGCTTCTTCCACTTCTTCAACAAGTGAATATTGAGATTCAATTTCTTGTGGAAGATCAGGCGCATAACTTGGAAACTGACCTTCGTATTCATAGGACACAGTATGGGATGTTGCATCGTAATAGATCTTTAAAGGATTGTCCTTTGTTGCATCTTTTGCCTTTGCACTTAAACGATTATTGGAATTATCTTGGTCAAAGACGTAATGGACACCTAATTTTTCAGGACCGCTTCCGTCAAGCGCATCCCAATCAAGTTCTTTTCCATCAAAATCTTCATGGTTGATTGAAACATCTTTGTTGGGATAGCTCTAACCACCTTGGCCATCAGTAAAGAGGACCCAAGACCATTCGCGGCTATCAGGATCAAAGAAATGGTAATACACTTCGTAATACCAAGGCGTCTGTTTAACGTATGTCATATAGTTGCGCTGGTTTTGGTTTTCGCTTTTACCAATTGCCAACGTTGGGTCGTCCTCTAGCATTTTTGCGCTGGGAACATATATGCCATCATCGTCGGCTTTCTGAGCAGCATCAACGCCACCTGCCTCATTGTGGTAGTTGACAAGCTTGGTGCCTGGCGTTGATCCATCTTCAGGCTCAATCGTGCAATCAGCACTGGTGATATTAATAGGGTTGCTTGCCGTAGCACCTGTAAACGAACCCACAACATCAATCACATGGCCCGATGGCAGATAAACATCGTTATCCTGATCAATAACAGGCCCACCATTTTCTCCATCAGCAACTTCGAATGTACCGCCAACGTACACGCCATCACCTTGCGTTTTTGACTGGCCGGAGGAAGCGTTGTTTCCCTTGATGGTGCCGCCTGTCATGACAAGACGGCTCTGATCTTGGATATACGCTCCACCACCCGCAATATCTGCTGTGTTGTCTTCAGTAATGTCTCCACCAGTGATAGACATGGTAGAGCCTTGGTACAAAGCAATACCACCGCCATCCCAGCCAGCATGGTTACCCTGGATGGTACCTCCAGCCATCGTCGCTAGATTCTCTTTTCCTACGCCATAGAGGAATACCCCGCCACCAAAGCGAACAGCTTCATTTTCTGTAATAGCGGTATCGCCCGAGATTGAGAGATGACAATCGTTGCCACTCCACAAGAAAGCAACAACACCGCCTCCCGAATTGCCTGCAGAATTACCCGTAATGGAGCCTCTTTGCAGATCTACAAATGTTTCACCTGCAGGAGCGCGTGATTCTGCCCATGTTAAAATGCCACCACCATAGACATCAGCATGGTTGTCCTTAATAGTGCCGCCCGTCATAGTAAAGTGAGAATCATCGCTTTTAATGACATCTGAGCCAGGGGTACCTGAATATGCTTCATAGTTAGACACATACACACCACCACCATAGCCACCGCCTGAGCTGATATAGTAAGCGGTATTTCCCGAAATCGTACCGCCGCTCATGGTCATATCTGAGGCAAGCAGCGCTACGCCACCACCGCGTGACGAGCGATTCCCGCTAATTTCGCCGCCATACATCTCGAGTTCTGAGCTATTTGCCACAAGAACAGCGCCATAACCAGCAGAGGTTGTTGAATTGTTTCGAACGAAAGAGCCGTCTTTCATGACAACCAACGCATCATCATACGCCTCGACAGCACTGCCAAAATGCCCACTGTTGGTAATGCTGTTTTCAATTACCGCGCCTTCTTCAAGCGTCAAGCTAGACTCATTTTCAACACGAACAATACCTTCAGCCGCATTAGCTTTCTGGCCGTCAAAAACAATGTGATCAAGTGTTACGTTTGCACCGGTATCTATATAGAGCATCCACATATCACCGTGATCAGGATTACAACGCACAATTCGCGCATTACCTTTACCTTCAAGTGAATAGGTAACAGTTCCCGTAGGACGAAGAGCGCCGATAAGCTCAATGGTGCCGTCGGTCGCTAAGAGTTCTTTTGCGCGATCAAATGACTGAACTGCTTCTTCCACCGAATTGCCAGTAGCCTCGTCGTTGCCACTTGATGGATTTAAATAGACAGTATCGAGCAAGTTTTCTTCACTGTTTTGCAAAGAAACACCCTGCTCTTTATTGTTGTTTGAGTCGACTTGATTAGGTTGCGAATTTGACGTCGATTGAGCCTGACTGTTTTCTGCAGAAAGCCCCTGCGACTCGGATTCATTATTTAAACCACCAAAAAATTCGCTTTGCGTTTTATCTGAAACGCTATCTGAAGATTCCGAAGGATCCTTCTCGACAGTAACTGAATTATTAGTGTCGCTAGAATTCGAGTTAGACACCGTATTAGCATCGCTGTTACCTGAGACCGCGTTAGTGCGAACCGCCATTGAACTTGGATCTTCTTGGCCGTCAACCGCAAAAGCAGAAATCGGACAAAGCGAAAAGGCAAGAACGAAAGCTAGCAGCACACCGAGAAAACAGCGACCAACCTTAGTCATTTCACTGTTCTTCATTTTACTAGTGCGTATAAAAGTGAAATCTCTCATACCATATCCCCATACAATCCTCCGCAATTCTTCGTTAGGTACCCCCCTATTCTGGAAGAAAGTTCCTGTGCGAAATTGCAAAAGTCTACAGATTTTTATAAACGTTGATATATTACTATTTTTATAACAATTTAGTACCCCCCCCCAATAATTTTTTAAGCCAAATTACGCAGAGGGCTAAACTTTGTGTCTTTGCGATTTTTTCTCTAGAGATTTGTGGGTATCCCTATGAGCTATAGGTGTTTTATGAGCGTCCGACTTTGTGTTTGTTCCTAATGACATTTTGACATGGAATCATTCTTTTGCATAGTGCTTAGCCTCGCCTGAGCAAACTTTAGCTGCATCTTTCGCGCAGCTTACTTCACTTCTCTTTAGATTAATGCATTAAGGAGTACTACCGCTGCTGCATTAACGACATTCATATACAATGATATGAAACTACTTTTTCACAGGAACAATAGGGAAAGCTAGTTATCGACTTAACTCTTTTCGATTTCTAAACAGATTCAAGATAGGTACCTCAATGGAACAACCCTTAAATAACGAAACCCCTTCGGCAAACCCCACGAACCAGGCAAACCAGGCAAACTCTACAAACACTACGGACCATCTAGGCTCCACAAATCCCGCGAATCTTGCTAACTCCGAAACCCCTGCCGAATCCTCAACTCCAAACGGAAGCACTACCACCCCAAAGAAGCCTCGTTTCCGCATAAGAGGTTCTTTCATTGGATTTCTTGCAGGTGCGCTGATAATTATTGGTTTACTGGTTAATTCCTGCGTATTTTCTTCCCAAGTTGGCGCACTTTCCGTGCAAGTAAACACAAGCGATCCTGCTGTCGAACAAGTTGAAGTGGACGTTTACAAAGGTATTGCATCAGAGGTTCTTACCGACGACAAACCAGACAACGACCCTGAGGCACTCTGCACCATCACCGTTGCCACCAATTCAGCATGCACCATAAGTGAAGTTTCCGAGCAGGGGACCTACACGCTTATGGTAAAACCCGTCTCTGGCGAGACAACAGATAGTCAATCAGATATGCAATTCCAGAGCCCTAAACCTCAAATCATCAACTTGAAGACTGACGACATTACCCTAGTGTTTGAGTTGGAAGGCTAGTCGAAATATCTTTGTCTGTATATTGCCTTTCATGTAGCAATCAAAACTGAAATTTCTTACCTTCAGCAAGAGCTTTGATTACGTCACACATTCGTGTCTGCGTGACCCCAGAAGACCAGCCCCAAATTAAGCCTACAACAATTGCCATTTGCAATTTATTCGAGACCTCGACCATCGCCGTATTACGCTGAACGAACCTTGTGCGGTTGCCAGGTAATTCCTCCAAGAAGAATCCCCATGTCCAAGCATATTTTTTACACCCATGCGGGAGCCATGCCACAGCACCTTGCTGCTTTGGAGGCCGACGCGTATCCGAGCAACCAACAATATGCTTATTCGGCTCGTGCAGAACGATTTCGTGACCAACTCCTTGATCCCCATAGAAAACCCAATCGCCAACTTTTGTATCTTGCCAACGATCCATAATTTTGTAGGTGTTATAAATACGAAATGCTGCAAGATACTCAAAAGCATTGACCGGCCCTTAGAGGTCATAAGCGTAAATGACATATGCAAGAATGCAGGAATTTCGAGACAGACATTCTACAATCACTTCGAAAGCAAATACATGCTTCGATCATGGTGGTCGGAATACTGTGAGCAGTTTTCTCTTGATAGGATCGGAATAGATTTAAGCTGGTAGGAAGCTTCTATTCGCTATGCACAATTAATGCTTTCGCCGGGTAATTTCATATTCAAATCTGCATCAAACAATAGAGCAGAATCAGAGCCCTACGAAAAAATCCTCGTCGAAAGAAGGGTCAATGCGCTCAGGAAAGCATGTTCCTATAGAAATGTTGAAATCGCTCCTGATCTCGAGTATGCCATGCATCATTACGCCCAAAGTTTTCGTTTATGCGGAAACGAAATAAGCGCAGCAGGAGAAAGTAGTTTTAAAGGGATCAATGAGATCAGTAGGTGCTTTATTTTGATCGTGCCCGCAATCCTTTACGATGCCTTACAACTTCCCCAATTCAAAAAACGAAGTCAATTAGAAAACTACAACCTTATTGATTCCATTGTCTGGAAAGTTCTTAATCAGCCTATGCCAACAATATTGCTTTGAACGGCTAGTCGGGCTTTATTCGCTGGGGGCTATCTATTCTTTCCAATCGCCCTCGCTACGTTCCCTTCGTACGCTGCCGTCTAAATTACTTTCCGAATTAGATGCCCAAGAAAAGCTTACTAACATGTAAGAAAAAATTCTGGCCTCTTTTCCTATGATCAAATTTGCTAGGTATACCTATCAAGGATCCGAAAAGACAAAGATCGGATTGGTTCTAATGTCTCAGACGCGTTTTTCTGCCTATAGTCCACTTCGGCGATTCTACACATTTTTCTACAAAGAGGCATTTTTATATCCCAATACGAAAAAAGGCCAGCCGACAAGCGACTGACCTGCGAATTCGTGGAGCCAACGGCCGGACTCGAACCGGCGACCTACGCATTACGAGTTGGAAAAATACCAGGTCAGAACGGTATTTTGTATACATTTTCGTGATTTCAACGATGCAATACGATACATGAGACGACATTAGAAAATGTTGCATTGTGACGCGATTGTGACGCGCTCTCGGTGGCTAGTATTCAAGAGAAAGGATAAACAAAAATGATTACAAGAAACCCAGTTAATAAGCTAGATGCTATAAACAATATTGACCATATATCAGACAGCCTGAGCGCCCTTTCCGAAATTTTTCTAGTAATGCATGAAATAGACAGCATACAAATCGAAAGATCATTTGGTTTTGTAAGCGATCTTCTATTTGAGTATCACGAAACATTAGAAGAGGCGACAAAAATTCTTTGCGAGAAACGAAAGAGCGAATAAAAACCAAAGCCAGGTAACTAGCCCCCCCTGTATAGGTCAGCGGGAGATTTACCTGGCGCGTGTATTATACAAAATAGGCGGTTCACATACCACCTACAGGTGGTAAATGACCGCCTATTTTTAGGCACCTCACGTACCACCTTAAGGTGGTACACGAGACGATCCTATACAAATAATTATAACAGCTTTTGATATACTCTCAAAAGCGGAGTACGCCCAGACCTTCGAATCGGGACACGACTCCGCTTTCCAGAGAAGGTTTCCCCGCCGATTCGGGGGGGTTTAACCTTCTCTTCTTGTTTAACATGCTAATTACGATTTACCATCAGTATTGATAACCTTTCGAGGATTAGTACCAAGATGCTCCCTGATTCGCTTTAAACGTGTCTTAGACGCGTTATATAGACGTTGTGCATTGGTGATTTGCCATTGCTCCATAGCAACCAGATAAGCAACCTCTGAAAACTTTCTCTGCTTCTCTGTAGTGCATTTTGATTCTTTAATAGGCAACGGTTTTGGCGTGGCACGAAAGCCCTTTAAAGCTTCAGAATCGCTATAAGCAGCTCGCAACTCTATAGGGAGTTTCTTTAATTCATCCGTGATAACGCTTTCTTCTTTCTCTAAACTTTTTTTAAGCTGGCAAACTCGGCACATGCCTTTGTTGTTTATTTCTGTTCGATATGTAGCACAAGAATCGCACCAAAATAATTCAGGAACCAACAAAACGCCATCAACGCCCAACGAGCAAAGAACATTCTCCACATCTGAGCATTCGCGCCCAAGGTGATTAGATAGAGATTGCACGGAATAAAACCCTGCATTCTTTAGCAAGTAAATTATTTCGAACGTTTCCCAAGGTTTGCTCACTGTACACACTCTTTTCTCAAATGTATTACAATCGATTTACGGGTAGAAGGGTGGTCTCGCTCAGTTGTGGGGGGACACCCTTCTCTTAGTTTTGCCGCCCATTTTGGTTTTTAAGGTTGAGAGAAAAAAGCACTATGCCCACGGGCGCGCCGTCACCCCAGGGGGAGGGGATACTCCCCACCTTATAGCCATCAGGCACTAACCAGCCACATAATCAAACAAGGCTGGCATGCCATCATCTTTAAGCTTTATGAGCAACTTTCCTTCTGTGTCATAACCCGTTGTCGCAGCCTGTTTAATATCTGATATTGCAGTATCGATATCGCTATTCGCCTGAATCTGATCGACGTATTTCTTTGCATACATTCCAACCGCCATAGTTAACTCGGCGGTATCGTCTAGAAAATGTTTTGGCTGCCAATCAATGCAACGCTCTTTGGCTACCTCGCGAAGTATGTTCAAATATTCATAGCTTACCCAAGACTTTGAAAACCAACGAGCCCGCAATTCTTCTGCCGTAATGTTTTGATTTGTTTTAACCTGACTAATCAAATAAGCTTCGCTGTTTTTTATGCTTGTGTAGTGATGCTGTTGTGACATTTTTGCACCAGCGATTGCACCGCATCGCGAGACAACATAGCTATCAATCTTTTCACGAGCACGAGCTTTTGCTTCGATAATCTGACTTGAGAGTGTGTTCTCGCTATCCTTCCTGAGCTTATCAACGTCAATTGCACGATCTGGCATAACAAGCACAGACGCAGCATAGTTTGTTGCGCTCGCGTCCTTAACTTGGTCAAAGAGAGTATTATTTGTCTTTTCTGTAAACCGCACTATCTCTTTGTGGCAATCTTGCAAAACCTCAATTAGTTTCTTTGCAAATGTCGCGTCTGTGTTGAGATTCACAATACCAACTAAACGACTATCAAACGGTGGTCTTGTATATTTATTCATGTTTGCTCCTATAGTATTATCAGGCTATAGGAGACGGGCCCGCCCAGTTGTGGGGGGGGGGGGGCAACCGTCTCCTATATTATTATTTGCCTATTCCCTGCCAAACAGCTGAGCAACAAACTCACGCTTGGCTTCATCTTCATCTGATTCGCAGTCATTTGCGAATCTGCCAGGTGCAGCATCATAAGCCCCTGCAGGAATTAAAGACCTCAGATACTCTTTTCTTTGGCTCTCTGCATAGCGAGCAATCTTTTGCGCACTTTCTTCTAATGATTGCTTGTCGTGACCAGTGATCAAGCTAGCTGGTACACCTGACATCTTAGAAATATGTGCTTTCATGGCACCTAAGTTTTCGTTTTCCATTTCATACGCCTTACTACTCGATAGCTTCAAACGGATTGCCAGCAACGTATATATATCTTTGGGTGTCATTTGATTCCCTATAGAATTGTTTTGGCCATGATTTGTTCTCTAAATCATAGGTCGCTAATTCTTTCAATTCGTTTAGATTAGCTAGTACACCATTGGTATCTATGCTCACTTTCAGGCACATACATACACCCAAATAGTCATTAAGTCTTTCGTTTGCCTTAGCTTCTGAAAGCCTGATAAAGTCTTTGATTTCCTCGCTTTCAAATTCAGCTAAGGAATACAACGTATCAAAGAAAGATTTACTGAGCCTGGCATACTCGCGAATAGTTTGGTCTATTCCTTCAAAAGCCTTATTCTTAATTGCCTTTTCGGTTTGGTCTGTGGGTTGCTTTTGAATTTTATTTAGTACGTAGAAGAGGCTAGATATGAATTGCCTGTCTCGTTTGCTCATATTCATTTAGACACCTCCCAATATTGCCTAGTTTTATCTCGTAGTAATGTTGTTCGCGAACGTTCATTTCTTAATGAAAGAAAGATAGAAAGATAGAGGCTTATTCATCCGCTAAAAGCACCTGCTATAAGCGAATACCAGAACGATTATTTATCCTTATTTGCCGCCTTCATCTGTCCGCCTTTTTTACCGCTCTTTGCCTGTTTGCGCTTATAGGCAATTCCCGCAGAAACTTCATTACTAGAAATTAATACTTGTCTATCATTCGGAAATTCTTGAATTAGTAGCCCAAGACGAATGCAGGCTTGAATAAAATTTGTCAAATCTTCGTCAGAATCAAAATCAAGTTCATGCAACAATAACTGTCTTGTTAGGCTTTCTTTTATATCAATCTGCCCTTCTGCATCATAAAGAATCTGTTTGAGAGCCTCCCAGCGGCCATACGCTACAATTCCGCCGCACATCATGCGCAACCTCATGATTTCGGGATAATTACGCTCATCAAAAGAAACGCTGTAATAACGGTTAGCTTTCATAAGCAGCACACTCATTATCAGCAACACTTTTGCGAGTCTCAAACTTTCCCTTTAATTCGGGATAGTCACGCATTAGCGCCCGAGCAAAAGCAGGCCTCAAGGTGTTGTTTAGCTTAAAAACGCCTTTGCCCTTTCTACCTTCGAATAGCTCCAAGCGCGCCCATTCAAACAAAGACGAAATAGACAACCGAACACCAGCACGAGAAAGTGCAATTGCTTTATTTGCTATAGCTTCATAATCCTTTGGGTACTCCTTTTTGATTTGATCGACCCACCATGCCGCCGTCTGGGCTGTAATCGGGATGCTACAATTAGGACACACCCTCTGTGGGTGTTTATCGGACTCCCGTGCTGTAACCGACCGCCAAGAAGGAACAGTGCGGGAGCTTTCTTTTGGTTTACTCATACCTCGCCTCCAATTTATTTGACAAAAACTTTTCAAATTCAGACTTGGGCACATACCAGCGCGCCCCAATCTTTATGCCTGGCAAATCTCCAGCGCGCAGCATTATGCGAACATGATCATCTGAAAGTCCTAAGAGTTCGCAAACATCATGTGTTGTGAGGATATCGCCAAACGAATCAATAGAAATTTTCACGTATAACACCCCCTTATCGCGAACTAACTCTTGACAACTTGTATACTATCTACGATTATTTAATTGTGCTAGTTGACAGATTAGTCAAGTTTATAGATTTGGAGAAAAATTGGGAAAGACAAAACCAAATACAAACATTTTTAGTCCTGAACAGTTTGGAAAATCCCTAAGAATGATGAGACACCTCGCGGGGTTTAGTAACACAAGAAGCTTTTCAGAAGCAATTAAAGGTTGCACTGGTGAATCTATTAATTTTGAAGTACTAATGAGATACGAACGCGGTGAGTGTGAGCCAGATTTAACAAATCTTATTGCTATCAGTATGACTATAGCAATCGCACATAAAAAAAATTTTAGCGATTATTTATTGTCGCTCGTATTAGACTCTATGCCTTTAGATGGTTTGTTTTTAGGTGATGATCTTGAGGCAAAAGCAGCGCGAGAATTTATTCAATACTATCGAGCAAAATTCAAAAAAGACCCGTCTGTGAATCTGATTGAAAAGGCAACAGATTCTTTTGTAGATATTGAAAATCTACCTATCAGTACAGAAGAGAAAAAACTTGTAAAAATATACCGCAATGAATCTCAATCATATAAAGACTTGTGCGATTCTTGGAATTTTGAAGTTATACCAATCCAAGATACCCCACCCGATAAAGGGGTTAACGATAAATAAGCCACTAGAGAAAGGAGAACATCATGGCAAAAGGCGACGGAAGTATTCGGGAGGTGAAAACAAAGGACGGCAAAAGCTACCGCCCGAAAAAGTGGCGCGTATGTGTTTCATTTGGCTTTGACCCCATCACAAAGAAGCGTGAACAGGTAGTCCGTATAGTTACAGGCACTAAAGCAGACGCACAAAAGAAACGCGATGAAATAAGGCGCGAACGTGAATTCGGAATAAGCGCCGATGCATACAAGCTAACATTTGCCGAATTTGCCGAATCATGGGCAAAAGCAAGAAAAAACCTAGGTGAGCTACAAGAACGCACCTTGGAGGGCGATAGCCGTTATATTGGGCTCATGTTGCCGTATATAGGCGAATTGAAGTTGCAAGAAATAACCCCGGCCATAGTAGAAAACATGTATACAGAAATAAAAAAGAGCAAGCCGGGACGAAAAGGTAGCGGGCTATCAGGCACTACGATGCATTCAGTCCACCAAAAACTAAGCCAAATATTAAACGATGCCGAATATAAGGGTCTTATATCGCGAAACCCATGCAATCGCGTGAAAGCCCCAAAAACAGACAAACCAGACCGCAAATCATTATCACGTGAAGAGTTTTCAAGATTTGCGCAATACACAACGGCTCAATACCGCAAAACATTAAGCGAATTCATAAACAAAGAAAAAAGACAGATGCAGCGCGGTAACGAATGCAGCCGTTCAATGGTTCGCGGGTTAAGCGTTTTAAGCCGCTTTATAGCCGTGTTTGTTGGTATTTCTACCGGTATGAGAATTGGCGAAATATTGGGTCTCGTATGGGCTTGTGTCGACCTTAAAAAAGGAAAGATAGAAGTTTGTCAGGCTCTTACAAACAACGGAAATATAAAGAAGCCAAAAAATGAGCATAGCCGAACTATTTCAATAGATGATGCAACTGTTTTGTTGCTTTCAGAATGGCAAAAAGTGCAAGCCTATACACTTAACTGCTTGGGTACTCACGCAACAGGAAAAACACCCGTTTGCTGCTCTGACTCCGGCGGTTTTTATGGGATAGCCAATTTTGAACACTGGTTTAGACATTTTAGGGTTGATGCAGATTTTCCGAACTTGCGTTTTCATGAACTACGACACACGCAAGCTACCCAGCTTATAGCTAACGGGGTAGATATTAAGACCGTACAAGAGCGGTTAGGACACACAAACGCATCAACTACACTTAATTTTTATGCCCACGCAACAGAAGAAAGCGACAAAGAAGCGGCAAATCTTATTGGGTCAATAATTAAAAGAAAAGCACCAATTATTGAATTTAAGACCGCTTGATTTTGCCATTGTGACGCGATTGTGACATTTGGCTAAATTGAACCTTAAAAAAGAAACAAGTCACCGGGACAAAATACCCCGATGACCTGCAAAAATTCGTGGAGCCAACGGCCGGACTCGAACCGGCGACCTACGCATTACGAGTGCGTTGCTCTACCAACTGAGCCACGTTGGCATTGAATGCTGTCCTTAGGATAAAAATGAAACAAAGAAATCTATAATTCAAATAGACAACTTGTATCAAGTAATTCTATCGCTAAAGCGCCTGAAAATTATATACAAGTTAGCCACTTCACGCAATGGGTACTTTTGAAGACGCACGGCACTTCCTTACCCAAGGAGACATCGTACGAGAATCCAAGCAGCAAACCCTTCATCTGGAAATATCGTTGACTTCTCCTAGTTCGACACGAGCACTCGTTGCAATTGTTAGTATTTCCCCTTATCTTTTACCAAAACACATAGCAAACTCTCAAAGTGCAACATAAAGGTGTGGCATGGAACTTCTTGAACTAATCTTGTTTTTACTTGTAGCCGTAGTGGCATCGAGTCTTCTTGATCAGGTCTTACACGGCGTTTCTCTTCCTTTAGTTCAAATCATTTTGGGTGTAATAATCGCCCTTGTTATCCCGTTGCCCTCCTCCATTAATTTAGATGCCGAGCTTCTCTTAATCCTCTTCATTGCTCCCCTTCACTTCAATGAATCGCGGCGAGTAGATTCGGGAGAACTCTATCAGAGTCGCTTTGGCATAGCCTCCCTCGTAACGGGCCTCGTTCTGCTAACCATGATTGCAATGGGCGCAACCTTAAATGCCCTAATCCCCGCTATTCCTCTTGCAGCTGCCCTTGCCTTTGGCGCAGCAATGGGATCAACCGATGCCGCTGCCGTTACCGCACTCGCCAAAGAAATGCGCTTCGGTCGTCGTCATGAAGCACTCCTCAACGGCGAAGCACTCTTCAATGACGTCACAGGTACCATTGGTTTTCAATGCGCTATTGCCGTCGTTGTCTCTGGAGCGTTTTCGCTTACTCACGCAGGAGAAGAATTTGCACTTGAACTTTTTGGTGGACTGTTCGTCGGTACTTTACTGGGATTTGCTTTCTGGGGACTTACCAGCATGATGCGCCGCTATGGACTCGACAACCCCACCGTGCACGTAGTCCTTGAATTATTAACCCCCTTCATCATTTATCTCATCTGCGAGCAAATTCATGTAGGTGGCGTTATTGCGGTTGTTATGGCAGGCATGACCATTTCGCTTCTGCCTCATAAACGAACCATCGCTTCCTCTCGCCAGCGCCTCCAGGCTTCAAGCGTGTGGAAAACTCTCGAGTTCGTATTGAATGGCGTTATTTTTGTAGTGCTTGGCATTCAACTCCCCAGCACATTCATTCCAGCAATACAAAGCGGCTCTGTCGATGCAGCCTTGCTCATCCTTGCCGTTTTTGCCCTTACGTTCGTATTGGAAGCTGTTCGCTTTTTCTGGATCCTGGGTATGGATCTGGTTCACACGCGTCGCAGCGGCAGGCCTCTGCGTATTTGCTTTTCAAAAAGAAATCTGAAGGGCACCTTAGGAATGGCTTTTGCCGGCCCCAAAGGAGGCGTTACCCTAGCACTTATTCTCACTATCCCGCTAACCGTAGCATCGGGTGATGCGTTTCCTATGCGTACCGAACTCTTGTTTTTAACCGCCGGCGTTATCGTATGCACTATGATTCTTGCTAACTTCGCAGTACGCAAACTAGTGCCCCTAAAGCCTCTCGAAAAACGTACCAAAGGCTATGCAGACGCGGAGATCGCCGTACTAACCCGCGTTATCGATGCTATTCAGGCAGATGCCCACCTCACTGGGTCAGTTACAGGAGAACAGGCACTGGAAGCCCTCGATAATCCAAACGATCAGAACTCGCCTTCGTTGGCCGCAGCCAACACCTCTTTAGCCAACACTTCTTTAGAACACGTAGCCGAAAATCTCACAAAACGTCTCACCACTCCTGCAGAAGTGCCACTCAAAGATGCTGCTGCCACTCTTTTGGAAAGTTTGTCAGAAAACCTTTCAGGAGAAGCAATCAACCGACGCGAAGAAACCGCCAAAACGTCTACGGGCGACCTACCCAAGAATGAAGAAACCGCCGAAGTGTCTGCCGACAATCTTCCCGAAAGTGTCGATGAACCCGCCACCGCGGTAGTAATGAAGCGCTATGCCGACCGCATTCGCGAGCTTATCCCTCTTGCCAGCGACGAAGTTGCAGCGCAAGCGCGCGCTCTAGTTAAACGATGCGATGAACTCTATGACCAGGCTAATGCCTTTGCTGAAGAGCTTAGCAACATTTACGAAGATGACGATATCGATGTCGAGGGGCTCCAAGCGCGCATGATGGCGGCTCAGCGCGTTAACGAGGCAATTGACGACATCCAGGATGCTGCCTTATCTCGTGAACTTGAATTCATCAAGCTTGCCCAGCGCGCCGGAGAACTATCACCTGAGCATGCTCGCGATTTGCGAAACGACGTTTACGTTCAGCGTATGGTAATCAATTAACATTGGCGTTCAGACAACATTGGCATTCAGACAATCAACGAATTCGCTTGGCTCACTTACCTATGCAACTCGGTAATCGAAACTTACTTATACAGCTCGACTAACAGTTCGACGATCAGAACTTACCTATGCAGCTCAGTAATCGAAACTTGCCTGGACTGCGCAACGAGGAGTACCCAAAGTACTCTCGTTCACAATCACGAAACACATCAAGCCTATGATCAGGGTACATGCTTGGATTTTGTCTACTTCTTAAGATCTTCCAAGCAGCAAACACTAGCCAATCCGATCTAGCAATCAATCCAGTGATAGGACCCTTATGGCAGCATTCGATCGTATTTCGTGTGGCATTCCTCAGCTTGATACTGTTTTCGACAACATTCGTTTAGGCGACAACGTGGTTTGGCAGCTATCATCACTTGAAGATTTTCCAACATTCGTTGAGCCATTTGTAGCACAGTGCCTCGCAGACAAACGCCCCATTATTTATATGCGTTTTGCCTCCCATGAGCCCCTGGTAAAACCGCAGCCAGGCGTTACTATCTATGAGCTCAATCCTCATAAAGGATTTGAGGCATTCACGATCGAAGTTCGAGAACTTATCACCAAAGAAGGTCGCGAAGCCTGCTATGTATTTGATTGCTTAAGCGAATTGCAAGCTGCCTGGTCTGCTGATCTTATGATGGGCAACTTTTTTAGAGTAACGTGTCCCTACTTATTTGAACTTGATACGGTTGCCTACTTTCCTATTATTCGCGGCGGTCATTCGTTTCAAACCATCGCGAAAATTCGCGATACTACTCAAGTTTTAATCGACGTGTATTCTTCACCTGAAAACGATCTGTATGTTCACACTCTCAAGATGTGGAACCGCTATAGCGAAACCATGTTTTTAGCCCACCGCTATTCTCCGCAAACCAAAGAAGTTTTTACTTTGACCGATGGCATGGAAGCAAGCAAATTTTATGCCCTTGCAGGCGAGGAAGCTCAAGCGGCGCCTGATCGCAACACCGACAGTTGGGATCGATTTTTTGCGGCTGCTCAGTCGGACTTCAGGCAAGGAACTTTAACCGCTAACACCTGCACCAAAATGTGCAACATGATGATTACCAAAGATCCCAAAATGCGCGAAATGGTTAAGCGTTATTTTGAACCAACCGATTATTTCGAAGTCCGTAATCATATGGTAGGAACCGGAATCATTGGCGGCAAAGCTTGCGGCATGCTTCTCGCTCGCAAAATGATTCAGCTGCAACAGCCAGGGGTGTATAAGCACCTCGAACCGCACGACTCGTTCTATCTTGGCTCGGATGTTTTTTACTCCTATTTGGTTGCAAACGATCTGTGGACTATTCGCATCAAACAACGAAGTGAAGAGGGATTCATCGATGAAGCTCCTGCTCTGAAAGAGGGTTTGCTCAATGGGTCCTTTCCTGACGACATACGCGAACGCTTTATGCGCATTTTGGATTATTACGGACAGGCTCCCATCATTGTGCGCTCCAGTAGCTTCTTAGAGGACGGCTTCGGTAACGCCTTTGCCGGAAAATACGATTCGGTTTTTTGCGCCAACATGGGATCGCTTGAAGAGCGACTTGATGCATTCGAATCGGCAGTACGCCGTGTCTACGCGTCCACTATGAATCCTTCCGCTCTTGAATACCGTCGTCGTAATGGGCTTGATCGTAAAGAAGAGCAGATGGCGCTTCTTGTCATGCGCGTAAGCGGATCGCATTACGGGCATCGTTTATTTATGCCAACAGCTGCAGGTGTTGGCTATTCCCATAGCACCTATCGCTGGTCTGATTCACTTGACCCGAGCGCAGGGATGCTTCGTCTTGTCGCGGGGCTCGGCACAAAAGCCGTCGATCGAACCCAGTCAGACTACCCACGCATTATTAGCCTTGATAAGCCTTTGGCTCAAACAAATCAAACCTGGGCAGATAAACATCGTTATTCTCAGCATAATGCCGATGTTCTCGATCTGGAAAAACGCACCATAACCGAATGCAACGTGCTCGATTTGGCTGATTTGTTTCCCCGCTTTGCCCAACAAGCCGTGTTCGAGCACGATCGCGAAGCGGAGGGAAGACTGCGCGAACGAGGTCAGTATCGTCCCGTTTTATTCGCTTCGTGTCAGGGGCTGGCTGAAAACCGCGAATTTACGACGCTAATGGCGAACATGCTTTCAACCTTGGAGCGCTGTTACGAACATCCCGTCGATATCGAATACACCGTAAATGTTGGCAAGGACAACGAGTTTGTTGTTAATCTTCTGCAATGCCGACCGCTTCACCTGCTGCAATCTGGAAAGCGTATTGATTTACCAAAACTCCCCCAAGAAGATACGTATTTCAGTATTAAGCAGTGCGCGATGGGAAAATCGCGTGTTACCCCCATCGATGTCGTAATAGTAGTTGATCCCCTTCGTTATTATCAGTGTCCCCATATCGAAAAGCCTACGGCAGCACGTCTCATTGGAATGGTTAACGAGCATTTTCGCAATACGGGCAAAAACTGTTTGCTGCTGGTACCGGGACGCATTGGTACTTCCTCCCCTGAACTTGGTGTGCCTGTTGCCTTCGCTGACGTAAGCAATCTTATGGGCGTATGCGAAGTTGCTTCTTCAGAAGCTGGTTATTCGCCTGAGCTTTCCTATGGCAGCCATTTGTTCCAAGACCTAGTAGAGGCAGATATCTACTACGGGGCCTTGCTAGAAGATAGTTCACACGTGTACTACAACCCTCATTTTGTTGAGCGTTTTGTCGATATCACGGCAGAAGTACTGCCATCGACTGTGACGCCATCAGCGGGAATGGCACCGGTCGCAACGCCGTCGGCGGCAATGGCGTCCGCTGTAACACCATCGGCGGCACAGCAATCCACAAAATCTTCTTCTCAATTTGCAAAATCCGCCCCATATGAAAAGGCTACAGCGTTAGTACAAGTATTTGATACAAGCAATTCCTCGCTCACTTTGTGGCATGATTTGCGCACCAATACCAGTATTTGCGGATTGCGGAAAAGCGTCTGTGAATAACAAGGGGAAATAGGAAATTTGTTAGTTATTGGGGTATTTAGATCTTTTTATCTATTTTTTTACCCCTATAACTTAATAATTTGATATGCATGACTTAGCATACGCCTTTAGAGAAACGTCAACGAACGCGATAAGGCTTCTTACCCCAATACACTTTCGCGAAATGGCGCTTTGGCAGCTGTATCTTTCCCACCATATCAAGCGTGGTCGTAGCAATATCGCGTGCCGCATAGGGACGTCGCAAAGATTCGCCACCAGAAAGCATAGTTTCAAGTCGCTCGGGATTCGAGTGAATTTGATCAAGTTCGGTGAGGAGCTCTTCGGAAGTTTCCGCCTTTACTGCAGCACCAGCCGCAGTTACGGTAAGCGTATTAGCGCGCTCTTGCCCATAGGATTTACCTACCAAAATAAGTGGCAAGCGAGCACATAGACATTCTGTAGTTGCTAAGCCACCCGACTTAGCAATAATCATATCGCTTGCCTCCATAAGCCCTGGGATATCTTCCACATAGTTAAACACCGTAGCGTTAGTGATGTTTCGTTCAGCGAAAAATTCTCGCAACTTATCGGCGTATTCCTTGTCCGCTCCTGCAAGAATCGCAAAGTGCATTTTGGAGAAATCAGACAGACAAGGCAGGATTCTATTTACGATTTCTCGAAAAGGAATATACGGTTGAGACAAACGAGCACCCGCCATGACAATGACGTTGATTTTGTCATGGGGTAAACCGAATTTATCTAAGACAGCATCTCTATCGCATGGTTCTGAAAAGCCCTTACGAACCGGAATGCCCGTCACTTTTATATGACTATCAGGCACTTTTCTTGGCTTGAGCTCTTTTACCATTTCGTCATCTGCGCAACAAAAGAGATCGCAATCGAGATGAGGCCATAGACCCTCCGCGCCGTAGTCGGTCGGCACACACACCATAGGGAACGCTTGACGAGTTATCATGCGCGCCGCTACGGCAGCATTCGCAGCTACGATATGGGTTGCAATGATCGCAATTGGCCTGCGCTTTTCTACCAGTTTAGTGAAAGGCTTGAACATGCACGGCGACCAGCCCCATCCGCCTGCCCAGAGAAGGCGGCCCGTAAATACATGATGCCAGGTGAAGTCATAGAGCGAATTAAAGATCACCGTTACATTGGCAGTTTTGTCGCCATCGAACTTCACATACCCGTAGTCCAAAATATCCAATACCGCAATTTCGGTATCGACAGGAAGATTAGGATGTTTTCCACAAAGATCTTCAAGAGCCTGAGAAACAGCTTGAGCAGCGCTCCGATGACCAGAGCCAACAGAAGCATGCACGACAATTACGAGAGGACGCGTAGAATTTTCATCACATGTCGTGGTTATCATCGCGCCTCCTTTCGTTTGACTCTTGCTCTGCTTTCGCCTGTTCGCACACGCTCTCTTTCGCCTTCGCGTGCGTAATCTGAGCATTTAATTATGCCACTTTCGCCACCGTGTTCCCTCCTTGTGCCCGCATTAACAGGAGAATGCCACGATCTTGCTATATATGCGTTTCACGAAGGTGCACATTTTGCCGACCAGCGGCTGGGAGGGAATTCGTGTCGCGCACCGTACCGAGTGCATTCCGGCCCTGTTTTTATGTCGGTTCGTGTTGCACGCCACACCGAGCACACTTCAGTCCCCTGTTCCTATCAATGCCGCCACTCCGCCGGGCGATCCGACAACCCCAGCTCCACTCTTAAACATCGCCTGCGTTGCACAAAATCTTTTCGGCTAATACGCATCCGAATGCCCAGATATTTCGCCACCACTTTCGCAAGCTCATCAAATGCCCACTCATCATAAACTTGCTGTTTCGTAACGGACAGCACACGCATATTGCTTCGCTCTAACGATATCCGCCTTTTGGAATCCAAGATGATTTTTCTCTTCTCTGCGTGAAATTCATGGCTGTCGTATTCCAAGGCCAACCCGGCATTTTGTGACTCCCCGCTAGCCGATTTGCGAGACGAAAGCCCGCTACCCGATTCGCAAGACAACTCTCCACTAGCCGATTTGCGAGACGAGACCAGCCCTCCATTCTTTGCAATAAACCGATCAGAATAAGTTGCCGTGCCTCTTTCCGCATTTAACGTCCTTTCTTTAAATCGCTTCAATTGCCAGACAAGATCGCACCGGTACGTCTTGATGCGCCAACCTTCGTCCACTTCGACAACCTTATTTAGCTCTGGCTTTGGCAGGGCGTATCCACCTAAGGAAGTTGGCAAAGTGAGCAGCATCGTCAGTTTCGTTTCCATGGGCGATGCCGAGTTTTCATGGATATACAAAAGCGCTTGCTTGGCTTTAGCAGACCCTTTAATCCCTTTTGCTTTCACAACATAGTTCTTCAGATATTGCAGATTTGTTCTTGGTAGGCGCTTCAACAGCTGTCCCGATAACGGATCGGTCGCATACGTTCCGCAGAGCTCGAATCCAAGCTGAACAAGCTGCGTCAATGGTAGTTTGTTTGCCATTTGAACGAAGCATGCTTCAGGGGAGCTAACAGCAACATGTTTTGAATGACTTACAAACGAACGCTGAGGAATGGTTTTCCCGATTGAATGACAGACGATTTCTGAAAAGTTCCTTTTATTATCTTTACCACGAACCACAACATGGAGCGGAAGCTGAATATAGGGCGTTTCGAGCTGGGCATCGGAGACTAATTCTCGAGTCGGGGATCCAAATGCCGTATCCCATGTTTTGACAATTTGAGCGCGACTGGCCAGGTCATAGTACGACCAGTAATCAACTGCAGATTGATATGCCAAATATAACTTCATGCTTTTATGCTAAGTATCTTTATTCACATAAAAGAGAAAAGAACCTCACATATTCGCATCAAAATTTGGAAATCCTTCACATGGCATGAGGCTTGCCCACGCGCAACGGCGGGTTTACCCAAACGCAGCTCAAGCCTACCCACGCGCAACGACGGGTTTACCCTCGCACAGCGTGGGGGTTATCCGTGTGCCCTCGCTCGCTCACCAAACCACCTCTCAAAATGTCCCGTGTGACAAAAAAGAGCGTCATTGCGGCATGCGAATAAACTTGAATTCTTCTTTTGTTGCCTGATGCGGATCAATATAGGCAAAACAAGCGCACGATACACCCCAGATTATGCCATACTGTTACTTTTCCAATTTCCTCTCACTTTTCAATTGACCGTAATGACGCCCTTTTTGTCAAAATCTCACTTTCGAGAGGTGGTTATCACTCCGCGTGGCAGTGATCATGCAGGCATAGGCATAACAGACGATGTAGACACTGACGCAGTAGCAAATGCATGCGCAGCGATAGGCTTCGGGGCTGGCGTAAGCGCAGCAAACAATAAATCGCCCCGTAGGGCGATTTATTTTAATAATGCTATTAAGTTTACCTGCGCTCTGGCCTAACCAAACCCAAACGCACAAACGCTTGCTAGTTGCAAATCTTTCCAGGATTCAAGATCATATTCGGGTCAAACACTTGCTTAATGCCTGCCATCAAGCCAATCGCCGTATCACCAACGGACTCACGCAGGTATTCTTTCTTTGCATGACCGATGCCGTGTTCACCAGAAACCTGACCACGAAGTTCAGTACATTTCTCGTATGCTGCCTTCATAACCTTTGCGCTGCGCTCCAAGAAAACTGCTTCATCCATGTCATTCGCACAGCAGTAAATATGCAAATTACCATCGCCTGCATGACCAAATGAGCGAATGCGAACTTCGTACTTATCGCCAATTTCGTGAGCATATTCCAAGAATGTCGGAATCTTATCGACCGGAACTACCACGTCCATTTCGTCAATAAGATCAGTTTCCGCTTCGATAACGGTCAAAAAGGCACTACGTGCCTCCCAAACCGCACGCTTGTCAGCAGGATGGCTCAATACCAAGGTGTCGTATGCACCAATTTCGTCACCAATCTCGGCCAAGGTTTCTGCGCGCTGGAAAATTTCATCCTGATCGTTGCCATCAAGCGTAACCAGAATATAGGCGCCCGCTTCCTTACCATCGATCACGGTAGGAATGATCTTATTGCCGGTGTAGTTTGCCGAGGAATCCACAATATCGCGTTCCATGAACTCGATAGACTGGGGGCTAAGGCCAGCAAGTTTAATCTTTGGCACTGCAGAAATTGCTGCATCAATATCAGCGAAGGGCAAGATGAAGCTGATATCTTCCTTGGGATTAGGAATGAGCTTCAAGGTAAGTTCGGTAATTACACCCAGAGTACCCTCGGAACCAATCATCAGATGGAGCAAGCTGTATCCGGAGCTTGTCTTAGTAACCGAACGACCAAGTTCCAAAATCTGACCATTTGGCAAAACAACCGTCATTGCCAGTACATAATCACGCGTGGTGCCATACTTTACTGCACGCATACCACCGGCATTGGTGCTCACGTTGCCACCCAAAGAACCCGTCTTCTCGCCAGGATCAGGGGGATACATCAAATCATGTTCGAGAGCATCGGCAGCTAAATCGCACAGACGAACACCAGGCTGTACGTGAACAAGCAGGTTGTTCATGTCATAGTACAGAATTTTATCCATGCGCATGGTGCACAATACCACGCCACCAAACAGGGGTGTTGCGCCACCAACCAAGCCGGTGCCAGCACCTCGTACCGTAACAGGGATCTTGTTGTCATTGCACAGCATCATAATTGCAGCAACTTCAGCCGTGCTTGCAGGTAAGCATACCGCTTCGGGCATTTGCTCGCCATAAATAGGCATTTCGTCATGCGAATAGTCAGCACTGATATCGTCACCGACATAGCAGTTTGCCTCGCCTACTATTCCTTTAAGTTCCTCGATAAGTTCTGGAGTGAGCTTGTTGTACTCAGCCATCGCAACCTTCCAAATAAAACGAAGTACTTCAATTCAATCAAGGGGATCAACTCAAAAAAACGCTGATATGCGATCCCCACCAAAGATTGATCTTATCGTAGGGAAAAAAGATATATTCCCTGTCTAGGTGAAACTCACCGATCTGCGGACAAACGGTACACCAAGTATGGAGGACTCATTAAGAGCAAGACTCATCGTGATGTCCACTTCCCTGGCGATTTTGCTGACGTTCGCCATGATAGCTGGAGTCATCGTGGTTACCAGCGCCCTGATTTGTCTCGCCTTGAGCTGCTATGCTTTCGTCCGTTGCGCCTTGATTCATCTCATTTTCGTCCGTTGCGCCTTGATTTGACGCACCCTGACTTGCCGCACCTTGACCTATCGCTACTCCTTCTCGAGCTGCAAGATCCCGCAATTCCGACATGGTCATATGAGCTGCATCATCCGCTGAGATATCCACTCCCGCATCCACGAGAGAACGCCAGGCTAAGTACTTCCCCATACCAAGACCCGATTCGTGCGCCTCGTGATGTTCTGCGGAAGTAGCACGAGAACAGTGCACACCTTGCCCTGCTGATGAGAAGCAACGTTGGCTTGTTTCCTCAAGGTTTGAACATCTGCTATCGTCGTCACACATAACTGTAACCGCAACTGCAGCATCCGCAGTTAAATAACCTTTATTCACCAATGAGTCATTGAGCGACGCTAGCGCCTCTTCATAGCTCATTCCTACAACATTTGTTTCAGAAAGAATATCTTGCTCGTCAGCGTTAACTCCCTCTGCGCTCACCACGCGATCAAAGTAATTCACGCCCAGTTCTATCGAGGGATTAATATCGATCCCCACATATGCTACGGGAGTCTGGTAAGCATAAGCACCGCCACCAATCCCGAGAGCTATCAATACTGCACAAGCCGCTAGAGTGATTTTTGCCCGAAGAGAAGTTATCACGCGGTTCTTTTTCTTAGTCGGAATGCTCGCGTCATCAGCGACGTCAGTTTGAAACGCGTCGCCAGCGGCAACACTAGTTCGAAACGCATCGCTAGTGTCGACGTCAGCTTGCCCATCTGCCGCATCAGCTTGATCAACGACACCATCAGTTTGCCTCATGCGCTGAGCTTCTATCATCTCAACGGTGCGCATCTTCAATTGTTCCGGCGCATGAACCTTGTCGAAAGCACCGCTCAAAGCATCGCGCAATTGTCTATCGGATTCGCTCATCGCAGTGCCTCCCGTAATAGTCTCTTGCCACGCGAAATCCAGGAATAAACCGTGCCTTCAGGCTCACCGGTCATCACTGCAATCTCTTTAGCGGTATAGCCTTCATAAAGTGAGAGATATAACTCTGTTTTTGGTGGATCGCCTAAAGAATTAAGTGCATCGATAATTTCTCGCAAGCCAAACATCGATTGTTCCACCGATGGCTCAGATAACCCCAAAGCGACTTCGCCTGAGGCTTCGCCTGGAGAAATGCACTCCACACCTTTCAACGAAGCTTCCTTCATATCCCTTGATGAAGCTTCCCCTACAAAAGCACCTTTTACATGATTTGCTTGAGCAAGCTGACAATCAAGCGAAACGTCTTTTCTCCTTGCCGCCTTGAGCACGTCTTTACAGATATTTATCGCCACTCGCAAAAGCCACGCTTTTTTATGCTCCTCATCGTTAAACAGCTTGTCGCACAAAGCATATTTCATAAAGGTATTTTGAAAGGCATCTTCAGCCTCCGAAGGAGCAAGATACACCAAGCAAGCGCGCCACACCGCATCGCCATGGGCATTTATCGTCTGCTCTATGTCAGATGAAGCTCGCATACTAATTTCAGACTCTCTACAGCCTCTCCAACGAATGCTCGTATCTTTGACTGCAATCTTTTGCAAAAATGAACACATCGTCTAAAGACAAAATTTGGCAGCTTATTTTGATTGGCAACTAATGGCAACAAATTTTGTTCGGATAGTTTTGTTCGATCTCAATATACCTTGAAATATCTAAGCATATAAGCTCAATGCAAATTAGGCGCAATGCCGAGCAAATCCTTTTTGACAGGAATTTCCCTTGCCTGCAGAGCTACCCTTATAAGCATTCCCGCAGGTGTCACATATGCCATCATTGTTGACATCGTTACATTTCTGACGAGCATCTTGATATGGGCTGCCGCAGTTGTCGCATATGCCATCATTATTGGTGTCGCTGAACTTCTGACAGATCCCCTGATACGCCTGCGATAAATCGGAATAACTACCGCCTACCGCTTGCACACTCTGTTCAGCCTGAAAATCGTTAGCATCAGATCCACCTAGCGCATGAGCAGGCAAAATCGAGCAGCCAGACAAAGTTACCAGGCAAAGTCCTACCACCAAAACCACCAGCGCCCCAACAAAAGCCAAACGCACTTTTCCCTGAAACCTCCAGCTCGTTTCTCGGCTCGCATTATTAGTACCACTTCTCATAATTGCACCCCTTCGTATCCTTTGTGTCTGAATTTCTTCTTTCACTTAGAACACGAATGGGGTGCGTAATTCCTTGCATATTTTTGAAAAAATCTTAAAACAGGCAATGCGAGAAACCGCGAGAACAAAACCTTTAGCAGACAATGCAAGAAACCGCTAGAACAAACTTTAGAAATCGTCACAAATTGCTAGTTATCTCGCACCAAGCGCTTAAAGAGTGCCACGAACAAAAATGCACAACCAACAGTCCAACCCAAGGTCACCGCTAAAGGAACCAATGCTTCATTCGTAAACAAGTTACCCTGCATCATCAAGCCGACGAGTGTATTCATACCGCCAGTTGGCAAGTACAAAACAAAGCCAGATACCGTTTCGTTGTAAGCACCAAACATAGGCGCCAACGCTATTAAAATTACAGGAACGGCATACAGTCCCGCGGTCATCTGATCACGCGAAGCAAGCCCCAGCACCAACGAAAGCAGAATTATAGGCAATGACCCAAGAACGCCCAATCCCAAATAAGGAAGCAAGAGAGTTACCTCAGAAACATCAGCAATGAAAAAACATGCTGCTGCCACTATAAGCATCATCACCAAAGAAATGAGCGCACGCGACACAATAATTTGTCCAGCACTTACATTTGCAAGCATGAGTGTGCGCAAGGTGTGCTTTTCTTTTTCTTCAGCAATCCCATAGACCACTGCCATGCTTACAACCATACCTATTGCCATGCAAAGCGAAGAGGACAACTCGAACGTAGCGAGTATTTGACCCACTGCAGCTCCCGCCGCATTAGGGTCTTCCCCAACGGTTGCTACCCCTACATCACTGAGCATATAGCGGAAAAGCACCGCAAAACCGATTGGCATAATTAAACACACCAACATACTGGGATTTTTAAGCATGTCGATAAAATCTTTTTGGCAAAGAGCCCCAATTTTCCTCATAGTTGCTTGCATTAGAACTCCCTCCCCGTCAAATCCAAAAAGACTTCCTCTAAATTTGGTTCATCAGAATGAATGGATAAACACTCGCCCGATTCTAGCAACTCACTAATTATTGCAGCCCCCGCCGCATCTTTGGTAGTTGAAATCACCCCACGTGTTTTGGTGTGAATGGTGACGTTATTCCGCGCGTGTTCAAGCTTGAGCTTTTCAGGAGAATCACACGCTGCAATATGGCCTTCATTAAGAATAGCTATTCTATCGCACACGCCATCTGCTTCCGACATATCGTGCGTCGTTAGAAATACCGTCGTTCCTGCCGCCTTAAGTTCTGCAAGCATACGATGCACTTCAGCACGAGCCACCGGATCGAGCCCACTGGTTGGCTCATCAAGAAACAACAGCTCAGGCGAATGGATAAGCGCCGCCAATAAAGCAGCACGCTGCCTCATACCCTTTGAACAGTTCTTGATAAGCGTCTTGCGATCATCCTGAAGCCCCATTCGTTCAAGCAATACAGGAATACCCTTAGGAGAAACCCCTCGGACTTTAGCATAAAACTTCAAATTATCTTCGATAGATAAGCGTTCATAGAGAGCGCTCGTGTCAGACAGAATTCCGATACGTTCATAGTCGGCATCGCTCGCATTTTCAATAGGACGATGAAAAAGCTGAATGCGTCCTCCATCTTTTTTCAGCTGCCGCGTTAACAGCTTGATAGTAGTAGTCTTTCCTGCGCCAGAAGGCCCCAAAAATCCAAATGCTTCACCGCGACGAACCGCAAAAGAAAGATTGTCGAGTACCTGCTTATGAGCGGCGCGAGGCCCTGACCCGATCTTAAAGGAAAGGTTAACCCCTTCCATCGCCATTACCACACTCATTGCAGACCCTCCTTCTTGGTAAAACCGCTCTTGCGATCTTTAATCCCGCCTTTGCCGTTTTGGGCGTTTTTGCTATCTTTGCGCCCGATAAAGTAATCAACGATCGAAATAGCAATATCTGCTATCCCACTATCTTTAAGAATGCTCATAAGGAATTGCGAACCCATTGTTGTCTCCTTTTCGTTTTGCCATCGGATTTTCTGTGCTTCGTTTTGCGTTCCTCAAGTTTTCTCAAGTTTTTCCTTAGGACACCTGAAGTTTTTCATGAACGCCAGTTCAGATACAGAGTTTTGGTATGACGGGAGCACGCCAAACTACGAAAGGAGCACTGGGCTATACGAAAGGAGCATCTTTCCGCTTTGAATAATGCCCCTCATATCTTCGCCCGTACATCCTATGATACCATCTCGCATGACGAAAGATTTTCCAAGCAAACGAATTGCCAACCAACCCACACGAGGACGACTACATGACAGCGAATTCGCCCGACTACAATTCCGTTGAAGAACTTATACAAGGCGAACTTAATAAAAGCATCCATTTGGAATGCGGACGCGAAACCAGTCGAAGTGTCCTTGCTGCGGTACGCTCGGTTTATCAAAAGAAACGCTGCGCGTTTTATCTTGAGTCTGACAAAGGTTTCGAGCGCGATACGGTACGTTCATACTTGAAATTTTTTGCACGCCTTGCGGGAAGCAAGATTACCGCCAAAGAAGTGATTGATCATTTTGGGCTGAACAAAAAGAAGAATACTTCGGTTTTAAAACTTACTCCCGAAGAACGCGCTTTGATGAATTTTGCGCGCATGGCTCTTTTTGAGCCCGAAGTCGTATTTTGCGAGCGCCCTCTGCTTGAACTTGGTCCCGACTCTCGATCGCTCTTTCTTAATTGGATTGCCAGCGAAACTGAAAAAGGCACAATTTTCATTACCGTTGGCGAACCGCTCCGTGAAGCACTATTGATGCCAGGCGATGCCTGGTGGGAAGAAGAAGGACGCTTCTTCCCCGCGCAAACATTGGAAGATAGCTTAAGCGAAACTAAAGCAGCTTCCGAAAAAGAGGATTCCTTAAAAGAATCCGACAACGACACGATTGCTTTTGAGGGAGACGAAGTCCAAGTATGCAAAGTTCAGGCTAAAGCAGGATCTTCTACGCTTTTGTTCGATCCTCGAGAAATCGATTTTATTGAAAGTGTTAATCGCCAAATTTTCGTTTCAGTGCGTGGCGAACTTTACCAAACACCTTCTACTCTCGATGAACTAGAAAAAGAGCTTACCCGTTTTGGCTTTTTTAGATGCCATCGTTCTTACATCGTAAACGTACAACGAGTCGCAAAAGTGGAGCGCTTTACTCGCAACTCGTTTAATCTAACCTTGTCGGACGTTGCACACAGCTCGATTCCTCTTGCAAAAGGACGCGCTGAAGAAATGCGCGCCACCTTAGGAATGAAGTAGCCATGGATAATCTTCGCAAGGTAGCTGCTCTCGCTCTTCATGAAGTGCGTTCGCTTGCGGCAAACCCTTCTATGGTTGCTACTATTTTCGTACTTCTTTCTTTTGCACTATTGTTTACTGACTTTTTTCACTTCTTCGAATGGTTTTCAGTGCCATTTCTCTGTCAGCTTGCCGTGTGCAGTATTGGCGGAATTGGGACCGTATGCATCTTGGCAGAAGAACGTGAACGAGGAGCTGAACAAACACTTCTTTTATCTGGAACCAGCCGCGCAACCATTGCTGCTGGGAAAGTAATTGGATGCATTATCGTTTGCGAACTGGTCTCTTTCATCTGTGCGTTTGGAATAACACGAGATCTAGGGCGTGCAGGCGAAACCGCCCTTCTTTTGCTTTTTACCACTATTCCCGTCGCGTTTATTTCTGTTGCGCTTGGCATGCAACTCAGCGACCAACAACGCGCATCTTCTTGGGGAGCGCCTATATTATTCTGCGGCATTATTACCGCCACCCTGGATGCACTGATTGAAGTATCGCCCTGGATGCTTCCTACTGGAGCAGCGCCAGAGCTTATAGATCTCTTTGTTTTTGGGAATATGGCTTCAACAATTTCTCCAGTGCTCACCTGCGGAATAGCATTTATATACTGCATTATTGCGCTTTTAGTTTTAATAAAAAGCGTCCGATCATAGAGCTCGATACGTTAAACCTCTAACGCTTTTTTAGACTGTCGTTGTGGCTTTCTTGGCCTTCCTGCTTTAGGGCATTCTTCGAGTCGTGCCTCGATAGAACTTCGCAGAACCATGCGCTTAGTTCCCTCTTTCCAGGAAGTTAATTTCCCGTTTAAACACATTTGTGCTACCCGAGCTGAACTAACCTTCAACATTCGCGCGGCATCCGCTGCGGTCACCGCATCTGCATGAGACAGATCGCACTTTACCGAAACCGCGATAATGCGTCCTCCATGCTTCGGAGAATGACTTAGCTTGCCGCCTTCAGGCACCTTATGGTTAGCCAAATTATCCAGCACAGTTTCGTAGAGCCAATCACTTGCTGACTCTACTGCGTCACGTAAATCAGAACCAAACGTTCCGCCCTCCATATCGCATGGTTCAGCGATAATTTGTCCGCTTTCGCTAGGATAAAACTCGAATTCTCGAATATAGATCATTGCCTATCCCTCCGATTTAGCGTAAGCCTGCTTGTCGTAGTATTTTCTGCGCAACTATATCTTCGACTTCTCGATGACGTTTTACCAAAACGGTTACTTTCCCATTGGTGAACTTCTC
>ERZ826146.460-NODE-460-length-48202-cov-122.197665_pt1 | contig 48202 bp, 28 predicted proteins | sample MGYA00519857_ERZ826146 | MGnify/ENA primary metagenome ERZ826146 (study PRJEB31778, sample SAMEA3449222) | human gut metagenome | biome: human gut; feature: human-associated habitat; material: faeces | place: United Kingdom | collected 2010/2012 ...
CCTCCCTGCAACGGATGCAGGACTTCGGCGTCAACCTCATCTGCGTGGAGGACGGTATCGACAGCAGCAAGGACGCCGGCAAGCTGATGATCTCCGTGCTCTCGGCTGTGGCGGAGATCGAGCGGGAAAACATCCTTGTGCAAACCATGGAGGGGCGCCGGCAAAAGGCCCGTGAAGGCCGCTGGAACGGCGGCTTCGCTCCCTATGGCTATGCGCTGGTGGATGGTGAGCTCGTCATCGCCGAGGAGGAGGCCGAGGCTGTCCGGGTCATCTTCGACAAGTACATCAACACCACCATGGGTGCAGCCAAAATCGCAGACTGGCTGAATCAGCACGGCTACAGGAAGATCAAGCGTCAAAACAATACGCTGGATTCTTTTACGGCTCCATTTATTCTCGGGGTTCTAGACAATCCCGTGTACTGCGGAAAGATCGCCTATGGCCGCCGGAGGAACGAGAAAAAGCAGGGCAGCCGGAATGAATATCATGTTGTCAAGACGGACGATTATATGCTGCACGACGGCGTGCATGAGGCTATCATCTCGGAAGCGGACTGGCTGAAGGCCCGGGCCCGCAGGCAGATTACCGGCGTGAAGCAGGAGAAGAAGCACAGCCTGGAGCACGAGCACATCCTCACCGGCCTGCTGAAATGCCCGGTCTGCGGCGGGAACATGTACGGGAATGTCAACCGGAAGAAGAAGGGCAACGGGGAGTACTACAGGGACTACTTCTATTATGCCTGCAAGCACCGTCAGCATGTGGATGGCCACCCCTGCGATTATCATCACCAGTGGGGCGAGGATATCATCAACGACGCCGTAGCGGATGTGATCCGCAAGCTGGTGCGCAACCCGAAGTTTGAGGCTGCCATCCGGGAGCGGATCGGGCAGCAGATTGATACGAAAGAGGTCGAAAAAGAGCTGGAGGATCTGCGGAAGCATCTGCGCCAGCTCAACGGCACCAAAGACCGGATCGGACAGCAAATCGACGGACTGGATTTCGATGATCCGCACTATGACCGCAAGTACCAGGATCTGCAGGAACGGCAGAACCGTGTCTATGATGAAATTGCGCAGGTGGAAGCCGGTATTGCCGAAGTACAGATGCGGCTGACGCACATCCAGCAGCAGAAGATCAGCGGCGACAACGTGTATCAGTTCCTGCTCTACTTCGACAGGCTCTACGATCACTTCACCGACGCCGAGAAGAAAGAGTTCATGACTGCCTTCATCGAGCGCATCGAAATCTATCCGGAAAGGCTGCCGAATGGCCGGATTCTCAAGCACATCGAGTTCCGCTTCCCTGTGTTTTTCGGGGGTCAGGAGATCACGGGAATCGGTTGGGATTCAGAATCAACAGCTGAGACGGTATGTGCATTGTCCAAACTTCAAGAGGGGAAAACATATCGAGATTGAAGCATTTGGGAATGATTTGACTTCAACATAAGGAAAACCCGAAGCAGCATTGGAAAGGTACTGCTTCGGGTTTTTTACTGTTTAGCCTTGTATGCTTCGCCCCACGCCCGCATGGAATCCAAAATGGGTTTCAGGCTTTTGCCAAGTTCGGTCAGCGCATATTCCACCCTCGGCGGCACTTCGGGATAAACCGTGCGGGTGATGATACCATCGGCTTCCATCGAGCGCAGGCTGTCCGTCAGCACCTTTTGGCTGATTCCCTCCAAGTCCTTTTTCAGTTCATTGAACCGCCACGGACGGGCCAGCAGATTTCGTATGATAAGCAACTTCCACTTGCTTCCAATCAGCGCCACAGTAGTTGCTACCGGGCAAGCGGGCATTTCTTCTTTTGTCAGCATCGCAGCACCCCCAATAGTTCAAATTAGAATGTTACATCTAAATTATAATACAGTGCACTCTAATTTTCAAGCAGTTACTTTCAGATGAGCTGTGTTGCTTCTTGTGCCCCAGTAATCAATTTGTGCGTACTTGTGGCTGGGCATTGGTCTGTACCTGGAAAAGCAGAAGGACGGCAGCTGCATCAGGAATATGGTGTTTGCATTCCCTGTTCCAGTGAGCGGTCAGAAAGTGAAAGAACTTTCCTTGGAAAATGAAGCAACAGTCGAAATGGTATGCCTCTTAGTTCTGAGAAATCCAACGGCACATATCAACATGGATGTGGATGTGGACGAAATGGTGCAAAAAAGGCTCTTCACGGAATCTTGTTGGTTGCCCCAAGATTCCGCGAAGAACCAAGTGATGTGAGAATCACTCCGTAATGTAGGTGTACTGCATATTGTAATCCTTTGCGTACTGCTCAGCGGCGGAGTCCGGCAGGACTTCCAGGACAAGGTTCGGACAGTTATGGAAAGGACTGTTAACGAAAGGCGAGTAGCCAAAACTCGTTAGCTTGCGAAGATTGCCCAGCAATGCAAGCGACTCGCATCCGGAGAAGGCAAATTGATTGACGCTTTCCAAACTGCCCAGATTCGGAATTGAGGTCAACTTTTTGCATTGGTTGAACCCGTATGATCCGATAATGGTTACGTTGCTCAAATCGCCGATGCTTACCAAAGAGGTGCAGCCATCAAACGTCTCAGAGGGAATCTCTTTCAGGCTGCTTAAATCACCGACGGTTTCCAGCGCAGTGCATCCCATGAAACACTGCATCCCAATTGATTCCAATTTAGGCATATTGCCGATTGATTTCAGCGCGATGCAGCCCCTAAAGACAGAACTTTCAATGCTTGTAACATTGCTTAAATCACCAATGCTGACAAGCGCTTTGCAGCCAAAGAATGCACTACTCCCAATGGCGGTTAGTTTGTCAGAACAGTCAACGCTGATTAACGATACACAGTGTGAGAAAACATCGTATTCCAAGCGCGTCAAGCTGTACAAATCATCAACATGCTCCAGTGCACTGCAGCCGCTAAAAGCACCTTGCCCGATAGTTTCCAAGTTGTGCAGGGAACCGATGCTCTTCAGTGCAGTACAGCCCTTAAACGCATTCTGACCGATGCTGGTAATCTTGTCAAGTTTATCAACGTGTTCCAAGGCGCTGCAATTTGAAAAAGCTTCATTAGCGATGGACTCAACATTGTTCAAATCGCCGATGCTTACCAAAGAGGTGCAGCCATCAAACGCCTCATATGGAATCTCCTTCAGGCTGCTTAAATCACCGACGGTTTCCAGTGTGGTGCAGCTGACGAAACACTTTTGCCCCATTGACTCCAATTTGGGCATATCGCCGATTGATTTCAGCGAGATACAGCCTGTATAATGGCTGCCGTACCCAAATACACTCTCGCCAAGGCTCACCAAATTATCTAAGTGTTCAAGACGTTCCAAGCTGGAGCAGCCAGCAAAAGCAAAATATTCGATGGCTGTAACACTGCTTAAATCGCCCAGGCTGACAAGCAATGTGCAGTTGAGAAATGCATTATCTCCAATGAATGTTAATTTGTCAGAACAGTCAACGCTGACCAACGATGCACAGTGTGCAAAGGCTCCGGATTCCAAGCGCGTCAAGCTGTACAAATCATCAACATGCTCCAGTGCACTGCAGCCGTTAAAAGCACCTTTCCCGATAGTTTCCAAGTTGTGCAGGGAACCGATACTCTTCAGTGCAGTACAGCCCATAAATGCATACTGACCGATGCTGGTAATCTTGTCAAGTTCATCAACGTGTTCCAAGGCGCTGCAATTCACAAAACCGTTAGAATCAATGGATTCGACATTACTCATGTTGCCGACACGCACAAGCGAAGAGCAGCCTTCAAATGCGTAAGAATCAATCGAAGTTACGCTGCTCATGTTGCCTACGCTCTCTAATGCGGTGCAGAAGCCAAAGGTGGAATATCCGATGGATGTGACTTTGCTTAAATCGCCAATGGTTTTCAGCGCTTTGCAGCTATTGAAGGCACAAGTGCCGAGTGTTGTGACATTGGTCAGATTCCCGACGCTGGTTAAAGCGGTGCAGTCAGCGAATGCACTGCTGCCGATGCTATTCAGCCGGGGCAGTTCAGGAAGGCTGGTCAATGCTTTGCAATTAGAAAACGCATATTCGCCGATGGTGCGGACGTTGGATATGTCCCCGATACTCGCCAGCTTGCTGCAGCCATAGAATGCATCTTTCCCAATGCTGGTAGCGCTGCTTAAATCGCCGACTGAAAGAAGATCCTTCAAACAGTAGAACAGCTTGTCAGGAACAGCCTTCAAGCTGCGTAAATCGCCAACCGTGGTTAGCGCAGTGCAGCCATCAAAAACTTTCTCGCTGATGCTTGTCACACTGCTTAAATCACCAACGGTTTTCAGCGATTTGCAATTGCGGAATGTCTCTCGATTCAAGACGGTCAGCTTTTCCAAGCCGCTAATGCTGGTCAGTGATTCACAGCCGTAGAAAGCGCCATACGCGATGCGCGTAACATTGCCGAGTTCCCCGATGCTTTGCAGGGAAGTACACTGCTTGAACGCATTTGCGCCGATGAAAGTAACGCTGCTGAGACTGCCGACGGTTTTCAGCGAAGTGCACTGATAGAAGGCGTTTTCGCCGATGGAAGTAACGCTGCTGAGATCTCCGATGCTTTCCAGTGACGCACAGGCATAGTCTTTTGACATGCCTTCGTCCGGAATCCAACGGCTGGAAACCCCAAAGGCAGAGTCGCCGATGCTTTCCAAATGGGGCATATCACCAACCCGAACCAAGGAGGTGCAGCCTACAAAAGCACTATCGCCAATACTTGTTACATTGCTCAAATGCTCCATGGATGTGAGCAACTCGCAATCTCTGAAAGCGTAAGCACCAATAGTGGTTACATTATCGGTGATATCAAGTGTTTCCAACGCATAGCATCTGGAGAATGCGTATGCGCCAATGCTCGTCACATTCTCCAAACCTTCTACGCTTTGCAGATTGAAACAGCTGGCAAATGCGCTATCCGGAATGGCAGAAATGTTCGTTAGACCGCTAATGGTGGTCATGGCGCAGGACTCGAAAGCACCGCTGCCGATGCTTGTTACGTTGCTTAAGCCCTCGATGCTTGCAAGAGAATTGCAACTGAAAAATGCTTCCGCCCCAATGTGGACGTCATTTCCTCCGATTTCAAGCGTATTCAACTGACAATCGTAGAAAGCCCATCTTCCAATCTTTTTAATATTGTCTAAGCTGCTGATTTCTTTGAGTGAAGTGCAATACCCAAAAGCCCAATCCCCAATTGTTGTGACATGCTGCAAATTTCCGATTTCTGCTAAAGACGCGCAGCTGAAAAAGGCTGAATCACCGATTTGTTCGACATTAGAAATGTCGCCAATACGCTTCAGTGAATCGCAATATTGTTCTGTTCCATCGTCCCAACTGATACTGTATGAAAAAGCAGACGCGCCGATACTTTTCAGATGGGGCATATCACCGAGCTGCGTCAGTGATTTGCAGCCTGCAAAAGCAGATTCGCCAATGCTCGTCAAAGAAGTCAAATCCCCAACATCTTGCAGTGAAATGCAGTTATAGAACGTGAAGTCGCTGAGATTTGTCACATTCTCCAGCCCCTGCAACTTTACCAGCGCCGTGCATCCATCGAATGCGTGCGCGCCAATCTCTGTCACGCTGCTGGGAATCGTGATCTCTTTCAGGCTCGTGCAGCCCGAGAAGGCGTAATCCCCGATGGCAGTTACAGAATCAGGAATTTTCACGCTGACAAGGCTCGTGCTGTTTGCAAACGCATATTCATCAATGCGTTTTACGTTTGCGGAAATTTCGTAAGTCGCGACATTTCCGCCGCTTGGAGCGTCCGCGCTGTCCGCCAGTGCGGGTAGGACCAGACAGCTTCCGATCAGCAGACTGGTCAGCGTAATCGTCAAAAGTTTCTTGGATTTCATGCGTATCAACCCCTTTCTCGATTTCCAGCATACAGCAATTTCAAGAAAAAGTCAATAGCAGAATCAAGAAAATTAAGGGAAAATACAGAAACTAAATCGAATGCTATGTCATGCACCGTCAAATCAATAAGGTGCTAATGCTATATTCAGAAGAAATTGTCAAGAAACGATTACCAATCATGTTGACAAGCTGGGAAAACCTGCGTATAATAAATATGGAAAACTGGCAGTTTGCAACAGGGAAAAAGCGGATGGAGGAGAATTGCACATGAAACGTTGGAAGGTCACATTCGGACTGTTCTTGCTTCTTTTTGCGCTGGCAACGACAGTTGCTTGCGCAGAAACGCGCGAAGAGAAAGTGGATTTGGAAGGGAAGCGTGTTATTTTTGCCCAGCCGGGGGAAACAATTCACTTTACTTATGATGTTCCGGAAGGCTTCATTGTGGATAAAGAGGGATGGTCATGGTGTTTTGCCTATACGGATGGTCGTGGCTGTACTTACTATGATGGCGAATACGGTGATAGCTACTCGGAAAGCTATACCTATGAGCCAACGGGAACCCATGTCGAATTTGATGGAAAAGGTAGCATTACTCTTTCCAACAATGAAATGGTTCGTGTAGAACTACGCATAAAAAAACCGAATGTCGATTATTGGATTTACATGCACGCATATGTGCTTGTTGCTGACCCGGCAGAGTACTATACCTATGAGATTCAGAATGGGGAAGCGACGATTACAGGATATAATAAAGACCTTCTGCGCCGCAAAGTGCTTATTCCCCAGGAAATTGAAGGGTATCCGGTCACGACGATCGGCGACCGCGCGTTTTCTGATATGCCGTCGGGCATCGGCAAGGAATTTTACATTCCGGACAATGTAACCACCTTTGGTAAGGAAGCCTTTGCAGGCAGCGCCTATCTTGATGCGGTTCGGATGCCGCAGAAGCTGACGAAAATGGGCGAGGGCGTATTTGCGGCATGTTTACAAATGCACTTTTTGGAAATCCCTGATTCACTGACAGAAATTCCGGACGAAGCCTTTGTGAACTGCTGGGGCTATGGCGCTGGGAGAGGAGATTATAGTGTTGAGCAATGCATCGGCAAAAACGTGACCAAAATCGGTAAAAGCGCGTTCGCTGGATGCTGGAATATGGGGAGAGCTTGGGGAGATGCTCGTCTGCCTGAGAAACTCGAATCCATCGGGGAAGGCGCATTTCAGTATTGTTATAAAATTAAATCATTGGAAATTCCGGCTGGTGTGACAGTCATTCCGGACCGCACATTTCAGGGCTGCGAAAGACTGGAATCAATCCAGATTGATGGCGATATTACGATGATTGGCGCGGAAGCCTTTGACGGCTGTGTTGCGCTGACGTCGATGCCGCTGTCGAAATCGCTGTCCCTGATTGGAGCGGATGCATTCCGTGACTGCACGGCGCTGACGGATTTCCAGCTGGCAGAGGGAAACACGCATTTTCAGGTGCAGCAAGGTGCACTGATGACGGCAGATGCCACGCGGCTGCTGACTTATGCTGCCAGCGCACCGCAGCAAAGCTTTGTCATGCCGGAAACGCTGACACAGATTGATGATGGCGCACTCAAAAACCTGCGCTATCTGGAAACGCTGACTTTCTCGCCGATTTTCAGCGATTATCAGGCGGGCATGTTTGAAAATGCAACGGGCTTGAAGACGGTGAATTTCGGCGAAGGTACGCTGACGGCGATTCCTGACCGATTCTTCAAGGGCTGCACGTCGCTTGTTTCGCCCAATGCGTTCACGGGCGTGACGTCTGTTGGCGAATCGGCATTTGAAGGCTGCACGGCGGTGCAATCGCTGTCGTTTGATGATTCGCTGTCGAACATCGGCACAAAGGCGTTCCAGAACTGCACGGCACTGGAAAGCGTGCATATTCCGGACAGCGTAACGAGCCTGAGTGCAGCGGCGTTCCGGAATGACGTTTCCTTGACGGAATTCCAGATGCCGGAGCGCCTCCATACCGTCTCTGCGTCGGCGTTCAGCGGCTGCACGTCGCTGAAAACGGTGACATGGAGCAAGTATCTGCAAACCATAGAAGCAAATGCGTTTGAAAATACGGCCCTGACGGAAATCATCTTCCCGGAGAGCCTGACCAGAATCGGTGCGTATGCGTTTGCGGGCATTGGCACGCTGGAAAGCATTGTCCTGCCGGAAAATGTGAACACGATTGGTTCGTCTGCTTTTTCTGGCACTGGGATTCAGACGCTGAAGCTGCCCAAGAGCGTCACGACGCTGGGCAACGGCGCATGGATGAACTGTGCCGCCCTGCGGGAAGTTCAGTGGGACGCCGCGTTGGCGAAAATCCCGGCGAACACGTTTGAACACTGCACTGCGCTGACCCAAATCGAGCTGCCGGACGGCATTGTGGAAATTGGCGCAAGGGCATTCAGCGGCAATGAAAGCCTAACCAATGTGACTTTGCCGCGCACGGTGCGGCGCATTGAAAGTGCCGCTTTTGAGGGATGCAGTGCGCTGACGGACATCCTGCTCTGGCCGGACGTGGAGGAAATCGCGGCGGATGCTTTTGCGAACTGCGAGAATCTGACCATCCGCGGCTGGAAGGGGTCTGCCGCTGAAAAAGCAGCCACGTCACAGGGCGTGAATTTTGCCGCGGCGGATCAGGAAATTTCCTACACGCTCAATGCCGCGCAGGATGGCTATCTTGTCAGCGGCTGCGATGAAAACGCGGTACTGCTGGTGCTTCCGGCTGTGCATAACGGGTTGCCCGTGGTCGGTACTGCGGAAAACGCCTTTGCAAACTGCAAGTACCTGCAAGAAGTGCGCGTGGAAGCGGAAAGCGTGTATTTGCAGGTTTGTGACGGCATCCTGATGGACGCGACAGGTAAAACGCTGCTGCTCTATCCGGCACGGCGCGCAGGAGCGGATTTGGTGATTGACGAAAACGTGACTGCCATTGCCGACTATGCGTTTGCCTATTGCCAACATCTGCGCAGCATCACCATTGGTACGCAGGTGGAGACGATTGGTGACCATGCGTTTGACGCGGTGAACGATGCCCTGTGCCTTGTGGTGCAGGATGGTAGCCCGGCGCAGCTGTGGGCGAGTGCGCACGGGGTGCGCTATGCCAGCGAAAGCACGTCGTTCTCCTACCGCCTTGAAGGGGACAAAGCTTACATCACGGGCTACACGGGTACACTGCCGGACGTGGTTGTGCCTGCGGTGATTGACGGCTATCCGGTCTATGCGATTGAAAACCTCCGCAGTCCGATTCTGACGCACGTTGTTGTCAGCGAAGGGATTGAGGAGATTGGGGAATTTGCCTTCATGCACTATTTAAATCGCGATGAAGAGTACTATGTTAACAATCTGGTGAGTGTGAGTCTGCCGCAGAGCTTGAAGGTTATTTCTGACTGGGGATTTAGTGGACAGGAAAACTTACAAGAAATCACGTTTGGTGGTGTGGAGCAAATTGGCCGAGGCGCTTTTAGTGGCTGTTCCAAGCTGACACAAATTACATTGCCAGATACACTGACAACGATTGAGTGGAAAGCATTTGAATATTCCGGTCTAACGTCGCTGACGATACCGGTCAATGTCTCGTTTATTAGGGACACGTCCTTTATTGAAAACTGTTCGTCACTGACAACGCTTCGTGTGGCGGAAGGAAATCCTTACTACGAGATGGAAGATGGCATCCTATACCAAACCGCTTCCAAGTCTGTGTTTTATACAATGCCTAATATTGAAGGCGTAATCACAGTACGAGATGGAACAGAACGTATTGGCAATGATGCTTTCAGCGGAAGAAATATCACGGGCATACAGCTTCCGGATACGTTGATAGAGATTGGCGAGAAGGCGTTTGCAGACTGTAAAAAATTAACAGCAATTGAACTTCCTGAAGAACTGCAAACAATCAAATGGTATGCATTTGGTGGATGCACTAATTTGGAAAAAGTAACGCTGCCAGAAGGATTAACAACCTTAGGATCGGCTGCATTTGCACACTGCACGTCACTGACTGAAATGACGATTCCTAATGGCGTTACTGAACTTTCTGCGACTTTCGTGGATTGCGTTTCGCTGTCGAAACTTACGTTGCCTGATGACTTAAAGACAATGAAGAATGGCGTTATCGAGGGTTGTAATTCCTTGGAGACGCTGAACTTGCCTGCAACACTGCAAAGTATTAGTGGCACTTGGCCCGGTCATTTAAAAACTATTACAACTGCGCCTGCTTCTGTGCGTTATATGTCGGAAGATGGTATTTTGTATGACAAACAGGAAAATGGCATCTTATTCGTCAACGCCTCCATTACAGGTCATGTTACAGTTCGTGAAGGTATTGCAACGATTGGTGAAACAGCGTTTAGCGGTAGAAAAGGATTGACAAGCATAACGTTGCCAGAAAGCTGCATTAGTATTGGCGATGCTGCATTTAAGGACTGCACAGCGCTCAGCAGCGTTGAGTTTCCTGATAAGCTGGAAAGCATCGGCAAGGAAGCGTTCTGCAATACAGGATTGCAGTCAATAGAGTTTACTCAGCAAAAGCTGCAAATTGCATCTCGCACATTTGCTGATTGCGAAGCGCTTACAAATGTGGTACTGCCTGATGGAGTAGAATGTATTGAAGAGGAAACGTTTAAGAATTGCAGTGCATTGGTCAAAGTTGAATTGCCGGAAAGTTGCACGTCTATTGAAAAATCTGCTTTTGCAAACTGTACAGCACTGAACGATATAGAATTCCCGGAAAAATTGGAGTCAATCGGCTACCACGCATTCCGTAATACCGGCATTACATCGCTGAAACTTTCGCAGCCGGGGATTCACGTTGGAGGCTTTGCATTTGCATATTGCCATCAGCTGAAGTCTGTGGAAATCACATCGACGGACTTTGACTTGATGGAGTGGGCATTTGCAAGATGTGAAAATTTGGAGACAGTAATTCTGTCGCCGCAGGTTTTCCGCATGGAAGGCGGATGCTTCACGGAATGCACGTCCCTGACTACGGTCGTTTTGCCGAAGAACATTACGTTCGTGCATGGCTTTAAGGGCTGTACGTCCCTGAAAACTATTGAAATTCCGGACAGTGTGACGAGCATCGGCTATGAAGCATTTGCAAACTGCAAGTCGCTGGAAAGCATTCATCTGCCGGATGGGGTAACGAACATAGGAGACCTTGCGTTTGCACGCTGCTTTGCCTTGAAGGATGTTAACTTCCCGGCTGCGTTGACCACGATCGGAAAAGAAGCATTCCGAAGTGTTCCGATTGCTGAAGTTGTTATCCCGGCGAATGTGACCGAAATCGCGGACATGGCATTCTATTATAATGAAGAACTCCGTTCGCTGACGCTCCCCAATGGCTTGAAGAAGATTGGGGAGAGTGCCTTCTGGAACGCGAGCAAGCTCCAAACTGTGGAATTGCCTGAAAGCCTAACGGAAATTGGAGAAACAGCATTCCGTCAAAGCGGTTTGACCTCGATTACCATTCCCGGAGATGTAAAGCGTATTGGTACCGGGGCATTCGCTGCTTGCGAAAATCTGGAAAAGGTATCAGTTGCACCCGGTGTCGAAACGATTGGCAGTGAAGCGTTCACTGGCTGCACAAAGCTGACGGAAGCAACGCTTACCAGTTCTGTTACGACTATCGAAGGCGGCGCGTTCTACGGCTGCAAGGCGCTTCAAACCATTAGCGGCGGTGCGCTCATTCAGTTCATTGGCGAAAACGCCTTCATGAACTGCGAAAACCTTGAGGAACTCAATATTTCGCCGAATTTGACAGAAATTCAAGGCCATGCGTTTGATGGCTGCAAGACGCTGAAGCGCGTTTCGCCGTCGGCGGAGCAGAAGGGCGTTTCGCTGCCGCATGTGAAGTACATCGGCGAGCGGGCATTCAACGTCTGCAAAGCAATTCCGTCCTTCTCTCTGGGCGATTCGCTGGAAACGGTCGGGGATTATGCGTTTGCTTCCACGTCCGTTACGTCCATGTATTTCCCGGATACCGTGAAGCAAATCGGCATCAATCCGATGTGGATGAATTATGCCATTCTGTCCGTGCATTTGCCGAAATCACTGACGGAAATCCCGCAGGGGATGTTTGCGCAGGCCGCGCGGATACAGACGCTTACCATCCCGCAGGGTGTGCGCAGCATTGGCACACAGGCATTCCACGGCAATGTTGCTTTGGCAGCGCTGAAACTGCCGGATGGCTTGGAGCGCATCGGCGCAAATGCATTTGGAAACGCGATGCTGCTGCTGGAAATTCCGGCATCGGTTACGGAAATTGCGGATGATGCGTTCAGCGAAGCGGTTGTGGAATTCTACACGCCGTCGGGCAGCGCGGCGCATCAATACGCGCTGGCGCATCAGATTCCCGTGCATTTGGATGAGTCGATTCCGGCAGAATACCTCGGCACGGCTGACCAGCTGGCAGCAAAAATTGTCGCGCAGGTGATTACGGATGACATGACCGACTATCAGAAGGCAGAAGCGCTGGTAGACTGGATGCTCAGCGAAACGAAGCTGTCAGACATGCTGCCGCACACATATAGCGGCAAAATGGTGCTTGTCCAGCGTAAAGGTACGCGCTGGGGCTGGGCATTTGCATACAAAGCACTGCTGAATGCGGCAAATGTTACCAATGGCATATACTTCAACGCGAAAGGCATCATCGAAGGTGTTGGCATTGGTGATCAAAGCTCGGTGTTTGTTTCGTATTTTGACGGTGATGCCGTGAACATGATTCAAATTGACGGGCAATGGTACTTTACGCACCCGGCATTTGTGGAACATTTCGGAAAAGCACGCTACTTCATGCTCAATCGAGAAACGTATCGCTTGTCGTTTGGGGATGATCCGAAGGTGGAAGACTGCGACGACTACAACCAGACCTTCTTGTATCAGGCGTACTCCAAGGATATTGAGGCGGAGGTTGTTGAGCAGGCATCTGCGTCCTTCACGGAGGGCAAAAAGCTGGTGTATGCGGAAGTTCAGCCGATTGAGGAACTGATGGATGCGCACTATGCGTATGTGCTGGACTTCGCAGGGCGGCACATGGATACGCTGGACTGGCAGAACGCGCAGGGCGAATTTGAGCCGACCATCATCGGCACAAACAACGGCTACTGGCTCAGCGACGACCTGACGGGCGAGTATGCGCAAGTGACGGTGAATACGCAGACGCTCTATCCGTATGGCGCGGAAGTGCGGCTGGATGATCCGGAATACACGGCGATGCTGTGCGACTGGAATGTCGATGGCACGCTGACGCTGACGGAAGGCACCGAAGAAGCAAACGTGGCGCTGTTCACCATAGAAAGGGGAGAAGATATAGAAAAGAAACAAACCATTACTGGCAGAAAGGTCTATCATGCGACCTTCACCCCGACCCTGAGCCAGTACATTAACACACTGGCACCGACGGAATTTGACTTGGTGCTGGAATGCCAGCTGCCGCCCATTCGTGATGCTGCACAGCTGGTGGACAACAAGCTGACGCTGACGCTTTCGGATTCGCACATTTTCCCGGAGAATGCGCAGCTGGATTTGATTTTCTGGCCGCAAGACGGCATATCGAGTGCTCCTATAACGCACTTCTATGTGGAGGATCGTGCAGAACTTTACCCGGACGGCAAGCGCGAAATTACGCTTGACCTCTCGGCGCTTCGCTGCGACCTGGGATATGCTCTCTACATTGCGCAGACAGCGGACAACTATGTGGAATCGGAACAAAGCTATGTTACGAGCCGCATCGACATACCGCATACGCCGTACATTGAGACGGTACGGCCTGCAACACCGACGGAAGACGGTCTGGTGAGTGCAACAGTCTGCCGGATTTGCGATACATGGCTGGGCAATGGGTATGCAATTGCGTCGGATCACATTCTGCAGCTGCCTGCGAATTTGAAGGCAATCGAGGAAGAAGCCTTTGCCGGCATGTGGCAGGTGCAGCAGGTGAATATTCCGGAGGGCGTTACTGCGATTGGAAAGCGCGCCTTTGCAGACTGCTCGCTGCTGCGGCTGGTCATTATCCCAAACAGTGTGCAAACGTTGGCGGATGATGCCTTCAGCGGCTGCCATCCGGTGATTCTCTGCGATGCGGAAAATCAGCAGGTGATTGACTGGGCAAATGCACAGGGATTGATGGTCGTTTTCAAAGAAAGTAAATAATACATTCCTTTGGCTGCTTCGGGGACACAGCTTCTCCGAAGCAGCCCCTTTTCTTTTCAAAAAAATCTCGAAACGGGATTGACAAAATGGGCTTGATACACTATAATAGAGACAAGGTTGAGCGTTAAACCTAACGAAAATACGCCACGAACTCGTGAAGGAGGTTTTCCCATGAGAGGGTCGATGAAATTGGTTTCCATGCTGCTGGTGCTGTGCCTGACGCTGGGTGCGCTGCCGCTGGCGATGGCGGAAGAGGTCGTTGATGCGGACTTGACCTGCACGATTACGCTGGGCAACTGGCCCGCGGATACGGCGGCGGAGGCGGAAAAGGCGCTCTTTGAGAGCTACCGCGAAACGATGAAGAAGCAGTACCCGAACGTGACGCTGGTGCCGGATTACTACTCCTACACCCTGAGCAGCTACGTTCCAATGGCGAAGGGCGGTACGGCGCCGAGCATCTTCCAGCCGCCGTTTACCGACCCGCAGCTGCTGATCAGCCAGCATCTTGTCGGCGACGTGACCGATGCGCTGGAGCGCGCGGGCGTGCTGGATGAGTTCAGCCCGTCGTACCTCGAAATGCTGTCCGACGAGAACGGCCGCATCTACGGTCTGCCGCGCGACGGCTATGTGCTGGGTATGCACATCAATGTCGCCCTGTTCCGCGAGGCGGGGCTGGTGGACGAGGAAGGTCTGCCGATTTACCCCAAGACCTTGCAGGAAGTGGCGGAATACGGTCAGATTATCCGCGAAAAGACGGGCAAGGCGGGGCTTGTGTTCCCGGCGAGCGAGACGTATGGCGGCTGGCTGTTCACCAATATCGCGTGGAATTTCGGCTGCGTGGGCGAAAACGCGCTGGAATATCAGGATGAAGACGGGCGCTGGGTGTGCAACTTCACATCCGACGAGTGCGTGGCGGCGATGGAGTACATCCGCGACCTGCGCTGGAAGTACAACATCCTCAATGCCGACGCGACCACGACCGACTGGGCGGGCGCGCATTCTCTGCTGGGCACGGGCGAAGCGGCGATGAACTTCGCGGCGGATGACTCGGTTGACCAGCCGACCTCCAACAAGGGTCTGCCGGTGGAGGACTTCGCACTGATTCCGTTCCCGGCGGGCGACGCGGGACGCTATGCGCTGGCGGGCGGCACCTGCTACATGTTCGCGCCGAACATTACCGATGATCAGGCGACGGCGCTGATGGCGTACCTGACCGTGCTGGGCAAGATGCCCTACCTGAATGACCAGATTATCGAGGGGATGCGCGCGGACTATGCTGCCAAGCGCGACCGCGGCGCACCAGTTCTGCCCGCCATCAGCGCGTGGAACGACGCGGACTACAACGCGGCGAAGCAGGCGATTATTGACGAATACTGCAACGTCGATATGCGCTTGTATAACGACTTCTTCGATTCCATCACGCAGGGCACGATTACGCTGCGCTCGGAAGAACCCGTCTTTGCGCAGCAGCTGTACCGCGAGCTGACCGCAGTAATTCAGCGCGTCATCACCCGCGAGGGCGCGGATGTGCGCAAGGCGCTGCAGAAGGCGCAGGATTCCTTCCAGGAGTATCTGGATGATGAAATCAATGATTATTAATTTCTGATTCTGCATGGCATTGCACTGTTTGTTGCAGAGGGTTTCGCCTCTGCGGAGGCGACCAAAGGGCTTTCCGATCGCCCTTTGGAAACCTTCGGCGCCACTGCACTTTGGGTTAGCCCTTGTTGGTGACGAGCGAAAGTCAATGCGGACGGGGCAGTGCGGTGCCATCGGGCAATTATTGCTAATTGCTAATTCCTCATTTCTAATTGAAAAAAAGAACACCGGCGGAGGAGAACCGATGCCGGTTTCTTTTACACAAAAATCGCTCAAATCTTCGCGGAGGAACGCCTATGAGCAGAAAAAAGGCGCAAGTCGGCTTGCGCGCACGGACGGTTGACCACCTCAATGCTTGGCTGATTATGCTGCCGAGCCTCGTGCTGATGCTGTTCTTTGTCTGGGAACCGCTGTTCGAAAGCGTGGTGATGAGCCTGTATAAGACGCGCAACATCGAACTGGTGAACTTCATCGGCTTCAAGAATTACATCAGCGTCATGGGCAAAGATGACTTCCTGCAGGCGCTGACGAACACGTTCTCGTACACGTTCTGGTCGCTACTGCTGGGCTTCTTCCTGCCGATGGTGCTGGCGCTGCTGATTGGGGAGACCGTGCGGAGCAAGAGCTTCTTCCGCACGGTGGCGTATCTGCCGAATATGCTGCCCGGTCTGGCGGTCGTCATCCTCTGGTCAGCGTTCTTCTCCGGCGAGAAGTCCGGCGTGCTGAACATCCTGCTCAGCCACTTAGGCATTGCGCCGCAGACCTACCTGACGCGCTCGGAGTGGGTCATCCCCATCATCATCCTGATTGCGACGTGGAAGGGCGCGGGCGCGACGGCGCTGATTTACATGGCGGGCATGTCCAGTGTCAGCCCGGAGCTGTACGAAGCGGCGGCGATTGACGGCGCGGGCATCTGGCAGCGCATCATCCACATCATGATTCCTGCTATCAAGAAGCTCGCGGGTACGCTGCTGATTCTGCAAATCATCTCCGTGTTCCAGATTATGTATGAACCGATGGTGCTGACGAAGGGTGGCCCGGATAATGCGTCCCTGTCGCTGATGCAGCTGATGTGGCAGTACGCGTTCGGCGGATCGATGAACTATGGCAAGGCATCTGCCGTCGCGGTGATTGTCACGCTGATTTTGCTCGTCATGACGGCGATTTACTCCTACTTCGACCGCAAAGAATCCGACTGGGATTAAGGAGGGAGAACGCATATGGCAAAAGCACAGCGCACCGGCGTCATCCGGGACTACGATATGCACTCCGCGTCTGTCCGGGTTGGGTATGGGTTCATCATCTTCTTCTGCCTGATTATGACGGTCATCGCGGTTTTCCCGATTATCTGGGTTGTGCTGGCGGGCTTCAAGGACTTGAAGGAGTTCATGTCGTCCGTCAAACTGCTCCCGGAGGTGTTCGATTTTTCTCTCTTCGCGAAAACGTGGTCGCAGCTGGGCATTGCGCAGAACTACCTTAACTCGCTGATTTCCGTCGCGGGCAGCGTCGTCTGCGCGATTGTGTTCAACGGTCTGCTGGGCTATGGGCTGGCGATTTTGAAGCCCAAGGGCTACGGCATCGTCAAGAAGCTGGTCATGCTCTCCCTGCTCCTGCCGACGACCATCAGCATCGTGCCGCTGTTCATGAACATCCAGAAGCTGAATCTCGGCGGCTCGTTCGTCCCGCTCTGGCTGAGCTATGGCGCGAACGCGATGTACGTTATCCTGTTCGTGCAGTTCTTTGAATCGCTGCCGACTTCCATCATCGAAGCCGGGCGGATTGATGGCTGCACGCAGCTTGAAACGTTCTTCTACATCGTCCTGCCGCTGTCCAAACCGATTTGCTCCGTGATTGCGATTTTCGCCATCAACGCCGCATGGTCGGACTTCCTCCTGCCGTATCTGGTGCTTCGCGGCAGCGCGCTGCAAACGGTGATGGTGCGCCTGTTCGTGTTCAGCACGGAACAGACCGTCAACGCCGACACGATGATGCGCTCCGTTGTCTTCTCAATGATTCCGCCCATCATCCTCTTCTTCATCTTCCAGAAGCAGCTGACCGAAAACGCCGTGTCTGTGGGCATCAAGGGTTGACATTATAAAAAACTTCGATAGTCACCCAGTAACATGGGAGGCGCCGAAGGAGTCCAGAGGGCGACCGCAGACTTCGTCTGTTTTCATTGCCCTCTGGAACTTGCTTAACAGCCCATTCACGGAAAAGAAGACAACCTGCAATACCGAAAAAAAGAGCTTCTACTTCTTTCTTGCCAAAAAGAAAGAACCGACAGGAGGACGCACAATGGCAAAAGCCGCTGACGTATATTTCCAAGTAGACCCGTGGAAGGTCATTGAGCAGGGCTTCGACCCCGCCTACGCGCGCGTGAGTGAATCCATCTTCTCGCTGGGCAATGAAAGCATCGGCGTGCGCGGCTGCTTTGATGAGGGCGGTCATGTCGATAGCCTTCGCGGAGCGTATACCAATGGCATCTACGATATGGAGAAGCTGAGCCGCTCCTATAAGGGCATCATCGACAAAACACACTTCATGATTCCCTCGGCAGAATGGCTGATGACGACGATTTCCGTTGATGGCGAAACGCTCGATTTGGGGCAGTCGCAGTTTTCTGACTTCACCCGCGAACTCAACCTCCACGCCGGCACGCTCACCCGCCGCTTCCTCTGGACGGCGAAGAGCGGCAAGCAAATCCGCCTGACCTTCCTTCGATTCCTCGATATGGTGCACCGCGAACGCGCGTACCAGCGCATCACGCTCGAAGCGCTCAATTTCACGGGCAGCGCGACAGTCACGTCCGGCGTGTCCTTTAACGTCGTGCATGAAGGGCGGCAGAAGTGCTTCTGGCAGGAGACGCGCATCGACGCGAAGCCGGATTGCCTGATGGCGCAGTCCCGCACGACGCTATCGAATCAGGAGGAGTTTTGTGGCGCATGGCTGACGCTGCCCGGCGAATCTACCGCATCCGCCGAGGGCAAAACCGTCACCGCGACGGCGGATGTTCTGCTTGCGCCGGGGCAAGCCGTGCAAATCGACAAGCGCGCCGTCGTGCTGTTCAACGGTCAGCAGGGGGATGACCTCTGGCAGAGCGGGCAGGACGCGATGGCGCAGAGCAAAGCCGTCTCGCTCGATGACGCACAGGTGGCACAGCGCGCGTACTGGGACGCCTACTGGCACACGTCCGACATCTGCATTGAGGCGAAAGATGAAAGCATGGCGGAAGCCGTCGCAGCGGAACAGCAGGGGATTCGCTTCTGCTCCTTTCAGCTCGCGCAGACCTACAACGGCGGCAGTATGCGCCACAACATTGGCGCGAAAGGCTTGACGGGCGAGGCGTACAACGGCCACGCATTCTGGGACACGGAATCCTGCTGCCTGCCGTTCTACCTCTTCACGAACCCGGAAGCCGCGAAATCGCTCCTTCTTTTCCGCTACAACACGCTGCCGATGGCGCTGGAACGCGCAAAAATGCTGGACTGCAAGGGCGCATGTTACCCGATTGCGACGCTCAACGGCGACGAAGCCTGCCCGCTCTGGCAGCACGCCAGCCTGCAATTGCAGCCGAGCACGGCGGTATCCTACGGCATCTGGCATTATGTCCACCTGACGGACGACAAGGCGTTTTTGTACCGCTACGGCGCGGAAATGCTGCTGCAAATCGCCCGATTCCAAGCGACGCGCATCGGCTTCAGCGAGAAAATCGGCAAATACGGCTTCTTCGGCGTGATGGGCCCGGACGAATTCCACATGATGGTCAACAACAACGCGTATACCAATTATATGGGGATGCGCGCCCTGCGCTATGCGGCGGATGTGCTGGATGCAATGCGGGCGGATGCGCCGGAGACTTATGCGGCACTGTGCGAAAAAGTCCAGCTTGCACCGGATGAACCCGCGCAATGGCGGCACATTGCCGACAATATGTACATTCCGGAAACGCCCGACCACCTGTTTGAGCAGCATGACGGCTTCTTCGAGTTGCCGCACACGGATATCAACAGCATTCCGGTCAGCGAGTTCCCGCTCTACGACCACTGGGCGTACGACCGCATCTACCGCACGGACATGATTAAGCAGCCGGATGTGCTGATGTTCCTCTACCTCTACAATTCGTCTTTTGATACCGAGACGAAGCGTATCAACTACGATTTCTACCAGCCGCGCACGATTCACGAATCCTCCCTTTCGCCTGCGATTCACTCCATTCTGGCGGCAGAACTGGACAAGATGGATGAAGCGGTCAGCTTCTTCGGCTACGCGACGCGCCTTGATCTGGACAACTATAACCGCAATACGCGCGAGGGCTTGCACATCACGAGCATCGCGATGGCATGGGCGAACATCGTCTACGGCTTCGCAGGTCTGCGCAGCGATGACACGATGCTGCGCTTCGCCCCGCGTCTGCCGGAGCGCTGGAAGCAGCTGACCTTCTCGGTCATGTACCGCGGGCGTGTGATTGCAATCAGCATGGGCGCGGACAAGACCGTGTTCCAGCTGACGCAGGGGGACAAACTGGCGGTGCAGGTGTATGGCGAGACGGTGGAATTGACGGATGAGCCAATTTCGGTGCAGCGGCAGTAAAGCTGAATACAAAACAGGCGCTGGCAGGGTGAGATTCTTGCCAGCGCCTGTTTGCGTGCAGAAAAGAATTGAAATGTCAACAGTATGTGTGCAAAACACACATGAGAAATGCGGTGGAACAGCGCCCGTCCTCATGTTTGAGAGCAGGGACACGCATCTGCGCAGTTCGTTATGGCGCTGCGTACTCACCCACCGTCTGAATATCCGTTTGTTTGAACAGCATACAGCCGCAGTGCCCTTTGAAGGTGGGAAAGCTGATGATTTTCAATTTTGTGTCAATCTCCGGGCTGTAATATACAATTTCCAGCGTTTCACCGAACAGCGCCGTGCGCTCGTAGACGCGCAGCCACTTTTCGTCCATATTGGGGAAAATGCTGCCGAACGAGTGGTTGATGAGCTGCTGCAGCGGCGTTTTTTCGATTTCTGCCAGTGCCTCGTTACCGTAGCGGAAGATCCAGTCCACAGCGGCGCGCTCCTCGTTGAACACCATCTCGATGTCGGTAAACGCAAAGGGCGCGCTGTCATAGCTGGCATAGTGCCGCTGATATTCTTCCTGTGTGGTGGGCGCGTCGCTGTCAGACAGGCTCTGCGCAATCTGCCGCCGTCCGGCGCGCAGCTGTTCTTTGAGCTCTCGTTTCTTTCGACAGCTATAATACAGCGTTTCTCCGTTGACGAGTTCAATCTCCTTTCCAATGTCGTGGATTCCCTTGATAGATACCAGCGTGGCGCGGTCGGCGCGGATAAAGCCGTTGCCAAGCATACTTTCTAATTCATGGATGGTGGCATAGGTTTCGTAGGTTCTGCCATCGGAAAAATGGATGATCGACTGGCGGCCTGACAATTGAATATAAAGAATGTCCTCTGTCAGCAAGCTGATATGCCTGCGGTTGGAAATAACGGAAATATCGTCGAAGCTCATAGCTTTTTCCTCCACCATTATAATACCATTACAGAATACCATGTTTTCAGATGCAATGCAAGATTCAACGCAAAGAAAAAACGTCATTCGCGCAGGATTGTACGATGTTCACGCAAGGTATGTTGCAATTCAAACAAAGTTATGCTACACTGAAAACATAAGAACAGAAAAGGACGGAAGGTGAGCAATGTCATCTTTCGTAGCAGTTCCCTATGGGGAAATCTGTCTGAGTAAAGGAGGAACACCTGTGAAAAAGAAACTGCTAAGCTTACTCCTTGTGCCGACCATGTTGGCTGCCACGCTGACGGTCTGCGCCAGTGCCGAGAAAAGCAGCGGCACTGCCGCCGTGTTCAATGCAGAGACGAAGCCGGCAACCCAAAGCACCATTGAGGTCAATCGGCAGGTATATGACTTCCTGAACTTTGAGGATACGTCGGAGCTTGAGAATGCAGAACGAGGTTTCATCGCCGCACCGGACACACTGAATCTCCGTGGCGAGAACGGGAGAATCGTGTGGACGCAGGACGCATATGCGTTTCTTGACAAAGACGCGCCGGATACCGCCAACCCCAGCCTGTGGCGGAATACGCAGCTAAACCACATTTACGGTCTCTTTGAGGTTACTGACGGCATCTACCAGGTGCGCGGCTATGATATTTCCAATATTACTTTCGTTCGCAGCGAACACGGATGGATTATCATGGACTGCGGCAGCAGCAAATATACCGCGGCGGAAGCGCTGAAACTATTCCGCTCCGAGATGGGCGATGCGCGGATTGTCGCCATTGTCATCAGCCATGCGCATGTGGATCACTACGGCGGCATTGAAGGGCTGATTGCCCCCGAAGATGCTGCGGATAGCAGCCTGCCGCTTGACGAGCAGATTGCATCCGGAAAGACCGCAATTATTGTGCCGAAGGGCTTTACGGACGCGGTAATGAAGGAAAATGTTTTTGTGGGTACGGCAATGAAGCGGCGGGCGTTTTTCCAGTACGGCTCCATGCTTCCCTATGGCGAACAGGGTCGCCTTTCGGTGGGCATTGGCCTGACCGCAGTGCAGACCGGTGTCGGCTATATCGCGCCGACCTTCGAGGTTGCGGATTCGATTTATGAAACAACCATTGATGGCGTGACCGCTATCTTCCAGCAGACGCCGGGAACGGAATCTCCCGCCGAAATGAATACCTATTTCCCCGACAGCAAAGCCCTCTGGATGGCGGAAAACTGCAGCGGAACCATGCACAATCTCTACACGCTGCGCGGCGCGGAGGTGCGGGATGCGAATGGCTGGGCTCGCTACATCACCGAGGCGCAGTCGCTGTTCCCCGACGCCGAGGTTGTTTTTCAGGCGCACAATTGGCCGCATTGGGGCAAGGAAACCGTCAACGAATACCTGACCAACACAGCTGCCATCTATAAGTTCATCCACGATCAGACCCTCCTGTATATCAACGAAGGTTATACCTCCACGGAGATTGCCTCCATGATCCGGCTGCCGGAGGAGCTGGAAAAGGTTTGGTATACCCGGCAGTATTACGGTACGCTGAAGCACAATGTCAAGGCAGTCTATCAGAAATACATGGGCTGGTACGATGCAAACCCGATTCATCTGGACGAGCTGACGCCGAGCGAATATGCCAAAAAACTTGTGGAGTATCTTGGCGACACGGACAAGGTGCTTGAAATGGCACGTGCCGATTATGAAAAGGGCGAATATCAGTGGGTCGCACAAATAACGAATACGCTGGTATTTGCTGACCCGGAAAATAAGGAAGCGCGCTATCTGTGTGCCGATGCGCTGGAGCAGCTTGGCTATCAGGCAGAGTCGGGCGCATGGAGAAACGCTTATCTTGTGGCAGCCTTTGAGCTGCGGAACGGCACCGGTCAGTACCCGAAGGCAGCCCAACTTGGCGTTGGCACCACCGCCCAGGGGATGGACGCGCAGACAATGCTGGATTACATGGGCATTATCATGGATACGGAAAAGCTCCAGAATCGTTCCTTCACCATCAACCTCAAGCTGACGGATGGCGACGATTATCTGCTGAAGATCCACCATGGCGTGCTCCTGTACTATAAGGATGCGCTCTCGGATGAGGCAGACCTGACGATTTCTACCCCCCGAATCGGGATTCTTGCCATCACAAGCGGAAATCAGGAAAATATCGACAAGCTCATCACCGTTGAAAAGGGCGATAAGGCGCTGTTCCAAGTGTTTTGTGACAGTATGGCCGCTTTTGACCTGTATTTCAATATCATCGAGCCGTAAGAAAAATCGTTATAGGGAGGGAAAAAGATGAAGAAAATCACAGTGATTCTGCTCTGCATGGCGATGCTGCTGTCCGGCTGCGCATGGAGTGTCAAGGCGGAGGCTGTCTCGTCGTCCGAAGATGTGTGGAAAACCATTGAGGAGGCTTACATTTACGCATTCCCGCTGGTGCTGATGGACGCGACGAGAACTTCCGCAACGAATACGGAGGAAGCCGCACCCGGCAAGGCGCCTGTTAATCAGTTCATGCACGGTGTGGCACTGGCTAACGCGCAGTTCAAAAACGTGGTGACGCCGAATGTGGACACCATTTACACGCAGGTGTGGTATGACCTGAGCGAAGAGCCGATGATCTATGTGCATCCGGAAACAGACCGCTTCTGCAAGGTGCAGGTGCTTGACGCATGGACAAATACCGTCGCTGTCCTTGACCGGGCTGGAGACTATGCGATCACACGCTCAACTTGGAAGGGCGACCTGCCGGACAATGTGACCCGCATTGATGTTCCTACCGCTATGGCGTGGGCCATTACCAGAACGGTACTTTCCGGAGAGGCGGATCTTCCGAATGTGTATGCCATTCAGGCGCAGATGCAGCTTTTACCGCTTTCTGTATACCTGAGCGGAGAAGCATATCAGCCTCCGAAGGGAAGCTATCGGGAGGAAAACAGCTATGTCCCCATCAACAAGGTGCTGTCGCTGGATCCTGTCACATTCTTCAACAAAGCAAACACGCTGATGGAAGACAATCCGCCGTCCGCCGCTGATGCGGAAATACTTGAAAAACTCGCGGCAGTTCACGTTGGCCCCGGCATGGAATTTGACGCATCTGTTTTGACCGGTGATATTCAGGCAAATTGGCGGGAAATGCTGCAAGGGCTTCGGCCGAAGCTCGCGGCAGAGGGAATGAAGTTTTCAAAACAGCTGGGGCAGTGGAGCTATTTCGGCGCGCCAATCGGAGACTTTGGTACGGAATATGCCTACCGTGCGCTGGTTGCCATTGCCGGACTTGGGGCGAATACGGTGGAAATCGCACTGTACCCCAAGACGGAAAAGGACGCCGACGGGAATCCTTTGACGGGTGAAAAGTCCTACAATCTCCACCTTGAAAGCGATCCGCAGGTGCTTGACGGCGGTTTCTGGTCGATCACTGCATACGGTGACGATGATTTCCTCATCGATAATCTGCTCGACCGCTACTGCATCAACGACCGTTCGGGTTTGAAGAGAAATGACGACGGCTCTGTGAATGTAATTTTGTCGAAGGACGCGCCGGCAGACACGACCAATTGGCTTCCGGTGGGGGAAGGCGGCTTCCATCTGTTTATGCGCATCTATACGCCAGATATGGAGGCACTCAAGACGTGGACAGTGCCGACCATTACGGAAATCAACTAAGGCACTACCGCACAATTCGTTGGCAGCGCTGGCGATGCCTTTTCTGCCATCTGCTTCTTGCAGAAATCTCGATTTACCTCCAGTAAACCTTCGATTTCTGCAATCGCATCTTACAAAAAATGCATTTGCCATCGCACCAACTCTTTGTGCGGGATTGCCCTAATACTATTTCCAGATTTACCTGCGCCATCTGCTTGCGCCTTTTCCCTTCTGGCGTCCGTTCATTCCACTTAGCGTAGCGCTGCTACGCTGCGTTTCATTCACGTTAGCCGGAATGAAAAATTCGCGGCGCATCTTGGCGCATTTTCATCTGGAAATAGTATAAAGGGAAAGTGGGCTTTGTGCTCCAGCCTTCCATAGACTGCAAAAAGCTGCTGAGGAGAGCAAATCCTCGGCAGCTTTTTCGTGCGATACAATTTCCAGCTTCGATTGCGCTATTTGCTTGCGTCATTCCCTTGCTGCTGCTTGTTCATTCATAGGAGTCATCAACATCAACGCCTCTGGGAACGTCATGTCATGGAACCGATGCACGCCCTGCAGCATGGTGCTGCGGCTTGTCCAGCCGTAGAAATCAAAGGTGTAGCAGGCAACGCCGCTCATGGCAAGGCTTTTTAGCGTGGTCATATCTGCTTTGTAATCGCTCTCCGCACCGTGGGCGTAGAGGACGGTGGGAAAAGGCCCGTCTCCATCCGGGAGAAACGCCTTTCCGTACAGGCTGATGCCGTTATATTCCAGACAGAGAGTCTTTGTTCGGTAGCCTGCCTTTTTGAAAACGGCAGGATCGGGAAATCCTACATAGTGGCCGACGCAGACGATTGCCGCAATTCCGAGTGTGGGACGGGAAACAGTCAGCCTGCGTCACACAGGGGGAGAGAGACACCAACGCTTCGGCTTGGGAAATCCCTTTTCCTTCGCAGCAACGCTAACGACAACACCAGCGTACCGCCTGCGCTTTCCCCCATGAATACGACATCCTTCGGGGAAGCGCCGGTTTTCAAGCGCGCGGCATAGGCGGTCAGGCAACCCTCCAAAGAGGCAGACCACAGATTTTCCGGTGCAAGGCGGCAGTTGAAAGTCACGCAGTTATAGCCGTAGTTGGCTGTGATATACTGGCAGACTGCCCGCCGCTCCCGCGCGGAAACAACAATAAATCCACCGCCGTGAATGTAGAAAATCGTTCCCTTTTGATTGCGAACTCCGCCGACAGCCCACCCAATTCGCCAAGCCGGACGGTCACGCCCTTAGGCGGTTTTGGAGGTTTTCAGTCATTGCGTTTTCGCTCCGCTGCATAGTCGTGGGGTGCCCCGGCTTGTCCTGCGCCATACAGCGGAACACAAGGTTCATCATGCAGGCGTATAGACTTGGCATTTTCTCCCCCCCCGTAAGCATTTTCCAGATGCCACGGAAGAAGTGCCCGTTCGCCATTTCCAGCATACCGGGCAGCACGCCACCCTTCATGCCGCCGGAAATGATCATGCTGCGAATCGGCGCTCCGGCAGAGGAAGCCATCTGCATCCGGAAATTCGGATTATCATAGTCCTTTTTGCCGCCGTACCCCTTGGCAGCGGTGGATTCCACCGCCCGAAACATGATTTTCATCCATATCTGCCAGTACATCCAGTATAAACGGTGTGGAAAGGAAGCCCGTCCCGAGCCGCCAGCGGTAATTCTCCATAGCCTGAACGAGCCGATGCTTTGCAAATGCTTCCTGCTTCTCGTCCAGCAGGCGCAAATACAGCGGACGGACGAGCTTTGCCTACCGGTTGGTATCCAGGGTGTAGCCGGGCAGCGTGACAAGCTCACGGTATGCCTTCGTGCAGCCGTCCCGGTATTTTTCAAACAGCGCCTTATCCTGCTGCTTTCCCAAATACCCGGCGATTTCCATCATATGCTCCATGATAAAAACCGTATAGGGCGTGGATTCCTCCGGATGAGGCAGGACGATATTTTTCCAATCGTCCGGGAATACATCCGCCGGTTCCGCCCACTCTCCGTAGGAATGCCCGTAATTGACAATGTACTTTTTCGCCTCGCCCTTCAGCGGCAGGTGGTGCCGCAGCGGTGTGAACTGCGTACAGCGTTTTATCATGAATCTTGCATACCGTACCATGCCGCCATAATGTCGGCGAATTAAGCTGTCATCCCCGTAGAGCTTCCAAAAACGATACGGAATCAGCACGCCCGCATCCGCCCAGCCGACGCTTCCGTCCATAAAGGACATATAGAAATCCACACCGCCGTAGGGGGCGATTTGCGGCAGCTTCCCGTCTTTTTTCTGCCAGTCGTACACATCCCGCATATATTTCTGTGCAAAAGACGCATAGTCAAAAAGATATGCCGCAGTGTTGAAGAAAATCTGCGCGTCGCCCGTCCAGCCGTGGCGTTCGCGGGTCGGGCAATCTGTGGGCAGGTTGGCGTGGTTGTTCTTGGCATTCCAGACGGTGTTTTCAACAAACTTATTGAGAAGTGCGTTGGAGCTTTCAAAAAGCCCGTGCGCTCCATGTCGGAGTATACCGCAATGACGGCGAAATCCTCCGACTGAAACGCCACATCGGTTTCTACCAGCACATATTGAAAACCGAAGATGGCAAAGGTGGTCTTGTAGTGATTTTTGCCCTCTTTGCAGGTGTAGATGACCTGCTGCAGGGGCGTTGTTATCTTTTTGCTGGAGCACTGAATGTTCTTCTGGGTGAATTCACCGTTTTCGTCCAGCAGCTCGCCGAAGCGCAGCTTGATTTTCTGCCCGATATGGGCGGTTACAGTAAATTCCGCATAACCCGCGATGTTCTGCCCGAAGTCCAGCACGGTCTTGCCGGAGGGTGTGGTAATCCGCTTTGCTTTCAGCCGCTCATGCTCTGTGACCGGGACGTTGTTGGATGCAGCCGGCGTAACAGGATGGTTTGTGACCTTTGCCTTTCCCTGATAGGAGGGGACATTGTTGGCATAAACCACCTCGCCGTCCTTGTTGTCGGCAAAGCGGATAGGGCCGTCGTTCGACCAATCCCAGCCTGCGTCGGTGGCGACGGTCTGCACGCTGCCGTCTGTATGCGTTAGCTCCAGCTGCGCCAGCAGCTTGGTTTCCGTGCCATAATGATTTTTCAGCCCCCACGCGCCGCAGGAGCCGCGATACCAGCCGTCGGCAAGCTGCACTGTCAGAGCGTTTTTGCCGTCCTGCAGCAGGGTGGTCACGTTATAGGTCTGGTACTGTATCCGCTTGCGGTAGTCCGTAATGCCGGGGGCGCGAACGAAATCGCCCACGCGCTGCCCGTTGATGGCTGCCTCGTATAATCCGCAGGCGGTCATGTACAGCCGCGCCTTTTTTATACTGGCGGCGCGAAAAACTTTGCGGAAGCAGTCCACAGGATAGCGCTCTTCCTTATTGACCGTATAATTGCCGGTGATCCACTTGGCGCTCCATGCGCCGATGCCCGTTTCAAAGGACGCTTCGCTCCAATCGCCCACCGCGGCATCCTCATCCCAAAGGCACACTTTCCAAAGAACCTTCGTTTTCGGCGGAACGGGCGCGCCGCTCCATTTTACGCACATGGCGGCGCTTTCCACTTTGCCGTTGTCCCATAGGGTGCTGCCGCTGTCATCGGCAGCAAGGATTTGATAGGCGGTCTGTTTCCTGCCGCCGCTGCAATTCCAATAAAGCCGGGGGGCGACGAAGTCTACGCCAACGGGGTCAAATAAATGCTCCGTTTTCAGTCGAATCGCCTGCATTCTCAGCCCTCCTTTTGCACCTGCGTCAAATCAAATTCGGAAATCAGCGTTTCAATCACGGGCCGGATATAATTCCGCATCCACAAAAGCTGCCCTTCGTGGTTCAGGTGAAAGCCGTCTTTGATAAATAACTCATCTGCATAGCGCTGTCCGTCCCACGTCATCGCCGATGCGTCCACAAACCAGAGGTAGTCCGTTTTTTCGCAGAGCGCCGCCAGCGCCCTGTTGATTTCCTCGGTGAGCTCTCGGTATTCGCTGCGGCAGGGCAGAAGAAGACTGCTCATGACTACCAGCTTTGCGACCGGGAGTTGTTTATGAATCTCGGCAAACATTTGCTTTTTATAGTCCATGCAGGCGGCGACCTTTTCCGCGGCTGTTCCCTTCAGGGAGACATAGTCGTTCGACCCTGTCTGGAAGAACACAATGGCGGGATGTCTCACTTTTCCTCCCTTTCCTTGATTTCCGTCTGCTTTTTCTCAATGCCATTTTCCACATTGAGGAACACCAGAAGCAACGCAAGGAGCACGCCGGTGAATACCTCCAGCCCCACAAAGCCGAAGGTGATGACACCCTTGACCGTGTCGGACTGGGCAGCTGCCATGGTGACGCCGCTCACGATCTCTGGGGCGATATAACCCGCAGACCCCAGCAGACCGTTAAACACGCCGGTGCAGATGCCAACCATGGCAACGGCGATGATGTTATACACGCTCATGGCAACGCCGTCCGGGCGGAAACCGGTTTTCCATTCCAGATGATCCAGCACATCGGCGAACAGCGCCATGAACGCATAGGCGCAGGGCAGTCCACCGATGTTTTTGATGAACTGACCAATCAGCATGATGGTCATATTTGTAGGGAACGCCCAGCAGATTGCGCCGCCGATAGCGTAGAGGATGAAGCCCGCCAGCGTCACATTCCGCTTGCCGAATTTTTTCGCCAGCGGCAGAATGTGTTCATTGTTACCGCCACGCTGGTTTCCCGCGCCGCCATTCGGGGCGGCATGGATGTGGACGATGCCTTTTCCCACAGTGATTCCTATATTCAGCAGTGCGAGCTGCTGTCTTTACCGGAGGAGATCATGAACCTGCAATATCGGATGATTCTGGACTACACGGCGCGGGTGGAGCGGCTGCATCTGGGCAAGCATCCCATGAAGCTCACCGTGGATGTGGCGAACTACATCCAGCACCATATGTCAGAACCGATCACGGCAGAGAAAATCGCAGAAGAGTTGTTCCTCAGCCGCCCATATCTCTCCCGAAAATTCAAGGAAGAGACGGGCGAAAGCCAGATGGACTTCATCCTGAAAGAAAAAACGGAGGAAGCCAAACGCCTCCTCCGCTATTCGGATAAATCCCTGACCGCCATCGGTTCTTATCTCGGCTTTTCCTCCGCCAGTCATTTTTCGAGGGTGTTCAAAACCTACGTCGGCAGCACACCCAGCGAATATCGGGAAAAGCACCAGTGACTGTTTCAGCACAACGGTGAGCAATGCAAGAATACCATTTAGTCGAAACTGAACCCGCCGCCCTTGGTCATGATGATAGGAGTGTATTCGATCCGCAAGATGTTGCCCTCACTAAGTGTGACGATTCCTTCTGTATTATCCCAATCAAGAATGGTCTCCTTGCCCTTATTGAACGTATTGCTTGCCTCCTGGGAATCTTGGAAGACGCGCACACGCGAGGTGGTGGTTCCGCTGAAATAAATCTTGTATGTTCCGGCAGGTATTTCTTCACCAATGGTATAGTTTCCCTTCGGAATAGTGGTTCCAGCTGGAGCCGTATAACCGTTGCCGCGTTCAGACACATTTCCAACCCGAGCAACTTCTGCGCCGTTATATCGGAGGCTCAGGTATTCACCGGGATAAAGGCTGATCCGCGTTTCACCATCACCCATGAAGTCCCCCTCCACTCTGGGCATGTCACCAAGCCATAGCCGATCAATATCATATTTGTACATGGATTCACTTTCGTAGACGTAGTAATCGGTTCTCGAAACATCACTGTCTCCATTCTGGACGAACTTGAAGCTGTAGACACCTGCAGGCAGACTTTCGCCAATCTTATACTGACCGGCACCAAGCACAATCTTTTCTCCGCCGGGGCGACTTGCGATTTCGTCTGCTAAATCGGAGCGAATCTCAAGCAGTTCTTCGAGAGAATAACCTGAAAAATCAATCGTGCCAACAGCCATGGCGGTTGTGAAGCCGGCTAATAGAACCAGAATGGAGAGAACCAAAACCATCATTTTTTTCATCGGATATGTCCTCCTTGTTTTAGTTGATTTTCATAGTACGCCAGAAACGGACGGCGGCGGTTTTGCCGCATTCACTGCATACCAGTGCATTGAAGAAGCCTCCTGTGTCGCGCCGTTCATAATCCGGCAGATAAACACTGGAGCTGACCGTGGACTTCCTCATGCAATAGGGGAAAAGATATGTGTACACAAGAATTCCCTGCTGTACATCCTGCTGATGACCTTGTATGTCATACCAGGCGTCTGCTAGTGTTTTTCCATGAGCCGGTTACACCACCTCGCCAGCAGCAACGATGTAACCACGCTCCTGCAAGTAATCTATCAGCTTTTCGTAGCCCCATTTTCCAAGCCGAAAAACACCATGGGCCGCGATTACAACGGTCAGCAGCTGACCTGCGCCAACAAGCCATCCTGTACGGTACACAGTGACGATTCCTTCCAGTTCGCTGCCGTTGCCCACCTGCTTCAAAAAATGGGCCATCTGCGCTCCAATCATTTCTGATCCCTCCTGCTTAGTGTTCTGAGTGATGATTTCCATCGCTCGAACATAGCATATCATCCATGCCAGAAAAAATGGATTTATTGGTGCAGATGTGTATAGAAGCAAAAGGAAGGCCCCGTTAAGGAAGCCTTCCAGTTGGTTGTTTTGCTTGTTCAGGCGTTGGTCTATATTGCTCTTCTCATGTGGCCCCCCACAGAAGGCGGTCATCAATGACGTCGAAGAATAATACGAGAAACTTCCTGCATCTTGTAACACGCCCCCTTTCTCCTGCGTCATAAGCTTATGCTTCTCAACACCAGTCAATGCTGCTGGTATCTTTCTGCTTCAGCCTTCTCCCGGATGCTCTTCGGGCAGAGCGGCAATTTCCACTCATACGGCGAATCGGATACTCTTTTCTCTGCTTCTCCAAAAGTTTCTTCAGCCTTGATGTATTCCCCGTTCATTGCATAGATTCTACCAAGGAACAGGGTAGCGTCAAATCGGGTTTCTCTGTATCTTTTGACATTTTCAAGTTCATCGCACATAGCGATTGCCTGGGACACCGTGTCGATGGCATCTTGGAATCGTCCAAGTTCAATATAGGTTATCGCTGCCTCATCCAGCATATGGTCTATCAGAGATAGCATAGAATCCTTTGTGGCGGACGCATTATCAGTCGCCCGCCGAAGGTGCGCCAAAGCGGTCTCCTCGTCTCCAACCTTTGCAAAAAACATGGCGGCAACACAGTCGAAATGATAATGCTCATAGCCGTATGGGTATGGATGAAGCAACTGAGCAGATTCCTCAAGCATCTGGCAGCAGAGTTTCATTTTGCTTCCCGTTTCAAGCAAGGTCTGCGTTTTATTCATCAAAACAGCTGCAAGCTGCTTTTTAGCGTCCGGATGCCTGGAAGCACGGGCTTGTTTGATCGCCGCGTCTTCATGTTTCAAGCATTTGCTGTTCTTATCGCGTCCGTACTGATTGTTGAGGATAACCGCGCTCGCTCTGTGATAAAATGACATGTAGTAATGGCTGGGATTTTTTTTGAGGTACGCTTTCATCTCTTTGAGAACAGCGTGCGCATCGTCATAGCATTCCAGTCGGCCCAGTGTGAAAGCGCATGTCTCATATAGGCGCAGCACGCATCGGGGATTAAGGCTGGCAGGGTTTTCAAGAAGCCGGAGCATTTTTCCCGCCACCGTATCATCTGCATCTACCGGAGCATCCATCAGCATTCTAAATGTCAGCAGCTGGCTTGCGGGCGTGACTGGTTTTGCGAAAGCCAGAAGCTGCTCCGCAACGCTGAGAAGCTCGTAAAGCTGACCATAATCAGCTGGAAACTGCTTATCCAAGTCCGGTTGATTCTCCAGTGGATTGATCTTGTGATGTAGCCGTTTCATTGCCTCGTCAAGCGCCCGACGGGTCGCGTCATCCCATGGCCATGCGCTGATATATTTCCGCATCATGGGGTGGAATACAATCCGCTGAGAGGCGACTTTCAGCCAGCCGCAATCTTCCAGCCGGGTGATCATTTCAAGGTTTGGCAAGGCTGTAAGTTCGCGCAGCAAAGAGGCTTTGATACCAGGCTGATCGAAAATGGACAGGATTTTCAGCAGATGCTTTTCGGCATCAGAGAACTGGTCGATCTCAACCAGACGATCAAGGATAATGTGCAAAGGAGCCAGAAATGTATCCTGATCATGAATATAATCAATCCGCTCTCCGGGGAGTCTTTGGAAGCCTGCTTCTTCCACCATCTGAGCGGCTTCATGCAGAGTGAGATAACTTCGGGCAATCTGCCGCGCCAGCAGTTCCATGGTCAGCGTATGTCCATAAACTGTATTTGCAATGGTGATAAAATCCTTCACATCAGTTTTTTCGGTTATTTTCACATGCGCATATCGCTGGAAAAGCAGCGCCAGCGGCTCTGGCGGCAATTCTTCAACGCGCAGAGCCGGGAAAAGCCCATCGGCTAATATGGGACGGGAAATAAGCAGAACATCCCATCCGACACCTTGCAGCATCTGCAGATCTTTCAGATGCTCTTTGCAGACATTATCTATAATCACAAGCACATGCTGACTTGAGGCTATTTCGGTTAGCGCACGCAGCTTTCTTGGCAGGTAGTCTTCCAGCGATTCATCGCTCATCTTCTGGATTGTATTCACATGGACGAGATTATCATCGCAAATCGCCTGCGTTGTGTTTCCGCTCGCATAAAGCCAGAGAACAGCGCCATATTCTACACGATGCTCCGCGAGATAGGCTCTCGTAAGCGTGCTTTTTCCAATGCCACCCATGCCATACAGATTGAAAATGTGATGTTCCGGCGTGTGCAAAAGCTGATTCAGAGATGCCAACGCTTCTTCTCGTCCGGTAAAAAACACAGGGGATGATATAGAAGATGACAAAAGCCATGGCTTTGTTTCGTCTGACAACTGCAAAATGATCTGCAGCTGCTCGATTGCCTGATCCGCGTTCTGATACCGGTCGGCATAATAGCTGGCCAGCGTTTTATGGAAGAACGTTGTGAGTGCGGAAAACACACGATCCTGGAACTTCTTTGCGGCATAAGTCATCTGCGCATAATCGTAAACAGCCGCAGAATCGCAATCGAAGGCAGAGGGCGTCTTGTGCCACAAGGCATAGAACAACACGGCACCCAAGCTGTAAATATCAGAGTGTTTTCCAAGCTGCCGAAGTTTTCCGGTCTGCTGCTCCAGTGAGGCATAGCCTTTGGTATAGGAGATGCGCAGCTCGCTGGGGTTATTATTCTGGATGGCTTTCTCAAATTCTTCTGTGGAGATTATGGAATCGAAATCAAAAAGCTGCACCAGATCCAGAGAACCCTCCAGCGTCAGGATGTTATCCGGCTTCAGATCCAGGTACAGGTACCCGGCGTTATGAATGTGCCGCAGCGCTTTTGCTGCTCCGATAAGCAGGGATACACAGTCGTGCAGCGTATCGCCCTGATGCTCCGTGAATGTACGCCCATTCATGTAGACTGAAACGATATAGACCGTACCGTTTGCCTCATAAATGTCGGACGTGTTTGCAATGACATTTGCCAGTCCATCCAGAGAGAAAAGCGCGTTATTCTTCTGATAAGCGGCAATCAGACGTTTTTTCGCGGCATCAAAAGCCTTGCCATCATCGGCAGAGGGATGCAATGTGCCATCCTCATCCCGGGTCATTTTCAGCGCATACGGATAGCATTCCTTGATACGCACCAGTTTATAATTTCCCAGATTGTCGGTATAGGAAGCGTCATACACAATGCATGAGCAGCCCCGTGCAAGTTCACGACGAATGGTGTATTCGGTATAGCCTGTTTTCGTACTGAGTTTCAGCACAGTGCCTGGGGTCAGCACAATTCTGCCGTTCACGATTCTTCCTCTTTTTCAGTTGCTCACATTCATCATATCTCAGACGCTTACAAGGTTGGATTTACTGGTGCCTTTCCAGCACGCCGGTAAGCAGTTCATTCCAGATGTAACGAAAAACGTACAAAGGCTCTTCGCACTTTGCGGCATAAAAGAAAATCCAATCATAGGGATTGCCAACGTAGAGTTCCGGGTAACCAGAATTGATCAGGTGCTGATTCATGCTGGTAATGCAGCGGTCAGCATCGCCGGAGTCGGCTTCATAATTGCCTTTGCGGAGGGCTTTTCTGACCCAGTAGGTGTAAAAGGTCAGCAGTACCAGCCATTTCCGCACCCGCTCATAAGAAACGATCTCGCCGCGAAGGATAAGTTCAATGCCCTGCCTGTCAGGGAAGGAGTCCTGCGCATTGTCATGAAGCCTTTCCAGAATCGGCTTGATTGAACGGTCTGTGGCAAGCCGTTTGACTTCCTTCTTGTCCAACTGGAGAATGGCCAAGTAGGCGTCATACGATCTGACGCCGGAGGCATTCGAGCGAAGTTTACTCTTTTCACCGGTAGCGGCATCATCATGGATGGACGGCAGCGATTTTCGTTCTTGTATCAACAAACCGTCTGGGCCGGAAACCTCTTCCCACAGGCGGCGAATAGTATCATAGGCGGTCACGTTGCTGCCTGTGAATTTGTCGATGTTGTCGTTAAGCCAATGGATGAGATCGTCTTTGTCTTGCAGATTGTTCAGTTCTGCGATGATGGAGCCGGTATAAACGATATCTCCGTTAGTTTTTTCTTTCCCAGATAGAGAAACGCTGCTCTGAATATCCATCGCGTCAGTCCAGGTCAGGCCATTGTTCAGGCAAAAGTAATATATGGCTTCCGGCATCTGATGGCAATTGAAACTGCGCTCGCGGGTAAAAATGCGGCGGAAGAACTCATCCGTTTCACCACCGTCCAAGCGAAGGCAAAGCAGATTTGAAAAACTGTGTCCCGCTTGATGGGCTGCTGCAGAGTAAACCATTCCCGTACTTCCCTCGGCGCATCCATGTCGGCCTTCGCAAACGCGGTGCGGATGAAGGCAACCTTGGCATCAATGTCAGAAGTATCCCCCTGATAGCCGTGTTCCGAAATGAACTCAGTTATAGCGGCAGAGAAAGGCCGAAAGAGCCGCACCACTTGGAGCAGCTCTTCCATGAAGTTATCATCTTCCCAGAAAATTGTCTCCAGAGGTTTCTGAAGAACAGAGGTATATGCAGGCATGGTTTATCTCCTCAATCTTCTGACCATCCGTATTGGCTTTTTTCAATGCCCGCTGGACAACGCCAAGGTCAGACAATCATTTTCCAATTCGGTCATCCATTTGTCACTGCCCAATCTGGAGGACAACATCATATACTGGCTGAACCTGTTCGGGAGTTGCCAGCGTAATCAGGATAACCACAAGCATAATCCTCAAACAGAAGCTCAGTTCCAGTCAAAGGGATGCCCGTTGATAAATTCGATCACTTTATCAATCGCGCAGGTGTTCCCGTGAGCCAGCGAGTTTCGCAAATCATGAAGAAGTTCAATGCGGGAACGGGACTGCTCATCTGGGATGTAAAGCAAGTATTGATAGGCGTCAGCATCTCGCCTAAGCTTTGTCATGCGGTATATCGTCCCAAGCTCTGCGTTATCCGGATCAGAGACGGTTTCGCCGAACTGGTAAATATACTGTGATCGTCCAGTCCGAAAATCATGGTACTTTTCGCCCAAGGCCTCCTGCACCTGTTTTCTATACCTCTTAATAAAGGAAACTCTCTCGATTTCAAGCAACGGGAAGAGCACTTGCAGCTGCGCCTTCCAGATTTGTGCATCAATAGCAGATATGCTTTCTTTGCGAACCAGGCTGAGGATATGCAGGTTGCTGCTTTCAGCACGGCGCAGATAGGCTCCGTCTGCGGCAATTTTCCGCATGCCGATAATCGGCTCTTCGGCTGTGAAATCGCATGTATCCATGAATGCCTGAGAAGTTTCAGCATCCGTGTTGCACAGCAATGCGCACATAACAGCGGCGTACTGCTGCCAAATTGCCGAATAAGTGCCTTTCTCTCGATTGAGATAAATGCTGTTAAACAGGGTCAGGTCATAACGCTTGATGGTATCGCCATAACGAATTACAGCGAGATTGCGGCGCTCGTTTTCTTTGTCTGTCCACCGAGCCTCCAGAACAAACCTGCCGTCTGAATCTTTCACCGGAACATAGTCCCTGCAAAACTGGAGCCAGCGCTTTTCCTGAGAGGCATTCATTCCCTTAATCCAGAGAACCCTGTTATCAAGCACCTGCTTGTCGAGGATGTACTTCTGTAGCTTTTCTCGTCCACGATAACCGGCGGCGATCTCAGGAAGCGCATACCTTTCCATAAGGTAGCGTCCGATATCGGCAATATCCGGACATTCATCTTCTACATCGATGAACTCTACATAGAAGGACTCCATGTCCGGCATCTGATGCATGCCCGTCTCAATGCTGGCGCGCATCTCATCACGCCAGGGGAGATCATCCGGCACGACGAGGCAGACGCTGCTTTTATTGTGCAAGGCGCGGGAGACAGCGTCACAAAGGTTCCGTGGCCCGGTGATAGATGTCCACCAGAATTCAGACCACTCAGGCATTGTTCGCAGCCTCCTCATTGTAAGTTTCAATGTCATGTTCCAAGATCTCAAGGCTTGTCCCGATAACATCGATGAAAGAGCGCCGGCGGAGCAAATAACGGTTTTCTTCAGCTGTGGGACGGCTAAGGATTCCCATTTCCTCCATTTCATCAAGTAGAGCCACAATCTCCCGCTCCGAAAGTGATTCAAGGCAATGGATATCGTACATGTCCTTTACTTCACAGATCGAAGCAACATCAAAGCCACTGCTGATTACGGAGTAGTTGTTGCTGTACAGATGATAGAGAACGGTAATGCAACGAGCCAGCATATAATACCGGTCGTCCATCTCAAGCGTCCACCGGAGGCGATCCTTGATATTCCGATTTAGGTCTCTGGAATTCATGATGGACGCAAGCTGATCATCATGAAGATCAAACGGCGGGTTCCCTCTCACAGCGTCATAATACTGGGTATAATGCGTAACGAGGGTCTGAACCAGCGTGTATCCGAAGAATTGGATGATGCCAGGATAGTAGTTGGTGTTTGTCAGGATTGTATCCACATGGGACTCATTAGAAACGCGGAAACCAAGGTAGCGCAGCGGCCTCACCAGAAGCCTCTGGGCATCTGCCGCAGTAAGCGGTTTCACGCAAAGCGGTTCGCCGAGCTGACCGAAGAGACCGTTATTACGGGTCGCATTCTTTGCGCGGCATACATTATGAAGGCCAGCAAGCACAAACTTAAACCGACGATTGCTTCCACGTTGAAGCTCAATGAGAGGAAGAATTTCATTATAGCTTGAGGCACTGATGGAATCGAGGAAATCATCTGTTTCGTCGAGCAGGAGCCGCAGGATTGCAATCCGATCATTATCGAGCAGACGGCGAATCTGGGAACAGAAGTCTCGGATGGTAGCGCAACGATTCAGCTTGAAATCATTTTTTTCGAAGACGTCGTTACAAGCCGAAACGAGGATATCCAGAAAATCTTGCTCACCACGATGCCCTTTGAAGTCTGCTTTGATGGCGAACTCTCTGCGGGCAGGGTTATGATCAAGGTGCATTGCGCGTTCCAGCAAAGCCGTTTTTCCAAGCTGACGACCGCCGTATACGATGGATGCGCCTGCCATATCCCGGATGGAAGCGAGTTCACTTACGCGGCCAAAGAACATTTCATCAGCCGTAGATCCGGAGCCGTTGGTAAAAGGCTGATAAATTGTATACGGCAGTGTGCATTGCAGCATTGCCGGGAGACGTTCGTTACTGGATTGCATAGCAAGGTACAACGCCAGCACCCGGTCGATAACGAGGAAGGACGCCTGACCGACATTTTTCTGGGTAAAGACGTATTTTGCCATTGCCCGGCGATCCGCTGTAGAAAGGTCAGCGTCAAGAAGCACAATGAACGTACTTGTGATGCCCAGCTTGCAAGCATCATCAATAAGTTGGGTCGCTGTCCTTTTTCCAAACAGACATACGACTTCAATCTGTGATTTCATCTGTGTGCCGAAGATGGAAATGGGGTGGCGATAATCTGCCAGATTCTGTTCTGTTTTGTGCACTGTAAGCGTGCAGCAGACCTCGTTGCCTCGCGTCGACTTGGCGCAGCACTCGACATGAAAGCCGAGAAGATTAAAGTACTCCTGAATGTTCTGAGCATTGACAGATTGCTTGCCAACCGGCCACTTTTCAATGAATCGCCGGGCGTCTTCGATATGACGGGTTGTCCACCCCTCCGGCGTATTTTTTTTCATATACTGCACGGCCCATCGAGGCATCGGGTCTTGCTTATTCCTCTCGCAGAAGCCATACAGGCGGGGAAATTCATCATCAGATATAAATCTCAGAAAATGTTCTATGGCGTCATTACTTGTTTCAAAAGGCAAGTCCCTTTCCCCATTGCGGAATCGATGAATGTAATCTTCCGCAACCGCATAGTTTTGCTCCTGAGAAATCAGACGCTCGGCTTCGGCGATGAGTGGGCTTTCTTCATCGGCACGGAGCATTGCTTTTGCCTGATCAAGCTGGGCTCGGACGTCATGCATGCTCTGCTGTGCAGTTTCACGGATCTGCGCCCTCAGAGCATTCAAAAAACCTCTCCAACAGCCAAATGCTCTGTGGTCGTAGAAAAATTTCTGGAAATCAGACGCTTCTGGGTTGGCGAGCATGGCAAGCCGCTCACGATCATTCTCACTGATGCGATTATAGGCGTAAGAAATCTCCAGCTTTTCCCGGAAGTTTCTCGCCTGCAGGTCTGCGCTGTTAATCGCATCGCGCAGACCGTCACTGGTGAGCACATACTCTTTGGGATCGGCACCAATGAGGCGACCGATTGCTTCCATCTGACCAAAGTTATCATACAAAACGGAATCCGGGCTGGCCTCAAGGATTCGGTCGTATACGATTTTCAGGTCATACTCCGTGCAGGCGATATGCTGTAGCATCATTCTCCAGGGTTCTGCAAACTCAATCGCATTCAGATCATCGTTGAGGATAAGTTCACCGTGATCAATAACCAGCATCCCGCTTCTGAGCAAAGTGGTAAAGTCAACACCGCTGCCTTGGTTTTGAAGCTTTGCCCGAATCAGTTCGAGGGAGGCTTTCATAATTCCATAAGCGGCAGAATAAGGTGCAATATTGATTTCGGAAAGAGAATCCTCGATAATATACAGAACTTCACTCCGAATGGCGCGAAGCTTTTCTATATCCGGCTCTGATTCTGTGTTGGTTTCATCAAGCCAATCCCGGAGAAGATTCAGGCGTTCTTCGAAAGCGTGGAGAAGGTGCTTTCGCGCATCGTACTTGATTCCCATGCGGCGGCTGGAATACTTCTGCGCAGCCACACTCCACTGGCTGTCCAGCAGTCTCTCCAGCGTTGAGATATCAATATCATCATCTTTGCAGTATTTGTCCAGTTCGGCTTTGACCAGTTCCCTCATGCTGATGTCATTGTCTGTAACAATCTGCAGAGCAGTGTGCAGATCGGTCTGTGATCCAAAACATAAATCAATCAGTTCAGGAACACCGTGAATCATGACTTTGACCGTTGGCGGCTTCAAAAGTTCTATGGCCTGTGAACGGATGGAATTCATGTGTTCCTGCCGTATCTTTGAGTCGCCCAATGCGGCAAGATTGGCAGGCGAAAATGCTGTGGGAACAAGTTTTACCCCTTCCATCGCCTTGTGATAAAGCGGCTTCAAGACATCGAGACTAGGAAATTGGGATTCATATTCTGTGAATGCGTTGTTGTACAGTGCGGCGAATGTATGGTCATGCGCATGCGCGGGGAACAGCATGCCGTAAATGTACGCGCACAGTTTTGTGACGGGGGTGAATTCCGTTCCGTCGGCAAATATGCCTGACAGCGCGACCCCTGTGTTGGCGCCTGCCTCACGAAAAAACGGAATAGCAGCATGAAGTTGAAGGTAAATGTTCCGGCACAGCGGGAAGGCATCATTTGATGAAAGCACTTTTGCAAAAACAACTGCTTCCACAAGCTGGTCATGGCAATTACGGACATCATGAGACCGGACGCCCTCGTTCAAAAGCTGATGAATCAGAACTGCCATATTCTCATCGCTCGGTATGTTTCCGTTGGAAGCTGCGCTTAAAAGCCGTCCCGCAATTTCCGCGGAAGACAGATTTGCAAATTCATCAATGGTGACTTCAGGCTCAACTCCCGTTTCTTCAGACAGGTCGTCAAGCCATAGGCCCTCGACAGGTTCAGCCGCGGGGATGGCAAGTTGCTTGACAGGAGCTATTGGTTCTACAGGGGCAGCAGCGGTTTCAGAATCAGTTGCTTCTGCCTGCGATACTTCTGGATGGGAAAACGACTCGCTTGCAGCATTTACATTGGAATCGACTGTTTCAGGAAGGTCATGATTTTCTTCTTCAACGTGTGTGATGGCAATCCAATTTCCTTCTGACCAATGGAACAGACCGTTTGCGGTCAGGCAATAGTGAAGCTGATCTCCCACTTCATCCATGCCGGGCAGGTCGCCCGCGCAACAGAAAACGCCTTCATTTTCAGCGGGAACAGATGATCCAAAATCGTCAGAATCGACAATATGAAGCGGAAGGAGGCTGCCATCATCCATTGTCAGATTCATAAGGAAATAGCACTTTTCACGATTCCAGGCGCTTGTCTCGAGCTTCTTGGCAGTCTCTTCATCGGCATCCAACATTTCAATGACTTTGGAATACTGATCCACCATTGACATATGATGTGCAAACAGCTCCAACGGCATATCCTGTTTGCCAGTGAAATAGATTTGCCCGATACTTTTCAGGTGATAAATCCGTTTAAGGGTGGAGGATAAGCCGGATTTTTGCAGGCAATTGCCCATCAGTTCTGTGAAGCAAAGGATGTTCCTGCCGGCATATTCATATGTGCAAAGCAGACCTTTCCTCTCTAAGAAAGCAAACGATTCGATGCATTGCTCCCTTGTCACCGGTCTCGGAAGTTGAGCAAGCGCTTCAAAGGCGCATTTTTCATCCATAAGCCCGGTAAAAACCAGCTTATTGAGCAGAAAATGGAAAACATCACCCGTCCGGCTGATCATCTCTCGAAGCTTTTGCTCTGAGGGCAGTTTTGTCTGCTTGATGGGATTAATCGGATGGATATATTCTTCATCCTCTGCGGTTTCATCTGACGCTTCTGACATCTCCGACAGAGCGGATTCTTCAGATTCTTGTGCGTCGGAAGCATACCTTGCTGCAAACTCTTCGGGGGTCAGCGTTTCAATCTCAATATCTTCCGGAGTCTCCGAAGCGGGACTTTCGACCTGTGGTTCTTGGGCTGCTGCCGTAGTATCAGGGAATTCAGAAATCTCAGAGGCGCTTACGGGTTCGGCTTCAGCAACGGACTCATTGCAGGGGGTATCAGATACAGGTGCCTTGTCTACATTCACTTCACGAATATAGTATTTTTTCTCGTGCAGTCCTTTGACAATTCGGGGGCTGAAAGCAGAACTATCCAAAAGCTGATCATACAGTTCTTCGTCGGAACTGAGATCCGCCTTTACGCCAGCCAGGAACAGCTGGAATGCCGAAACATCCGGAGACGGAGCATGCATTTCCGCTGAATCCATGCAGGCAAGAATATCCTTGGCATCCTGAATGTACACTTCAATGGCATCCATGTACTTTTTCTCATCTGAATACACACGGATGAATTCATCAAGCACAGCACGCACTGCCTTTTTCCGGCTGACAACGCTATTCTTCCATACTTCCTCATATTCACATACAGGGAGCTCGCCTTCGGGCAACTCCTCTGTAAGAACATGATCTGGTAACGTCCTGCGAATATCGTCGTATGCTGTGCGCAAAGACGACAGCGTGGACGTTATCTTCTGGCACAGTGAAGGGGCAGGCGCGAATCCATCCCGCATCTGGCTTATACCTTTTTCCAGTAATGCCTGTGCCTCTGTACTCAGTTGTTCGAACTGATCAAACAGCTTTCTCATGGGTGTTCCTCCGATCTTGTGTTCATAGTTGCTATTACGGGTGGCATCTCAGCTGTTGTTCACTGAAGTTTGAACTTGCAAGCTTGAATCCCATCTGTAGTCACGATTACCAAAGCATCGATATTCCATTCAGTCACTGGTTTATAGTTCGCTCCAAGCGCTCCTAACTGAATGTTGAAGGATCAATTCCCTTTACTCCCTCTACTACAGGCTCATCCAATCCGATAAAAGGCAGCCCCAAAGGATAAGGAAATTTCCTCGTGGTGGTAGAATGAAGATGAGAAAACCACTCAATGTCCCGCCGCGAGAGGAGATACTTCCTGAGTACATTGTAAAGCAATCAGAAGAAATTTGCAAGAGCCTGAAGCAGTTACGGTTCAGAAAAATTGCGCTGCTCCAAGCGGTCGGTGAACAAAACCGTTGTGCGTTGAGCGTTTGCAACAACATCCTGATATTGGTTGTCCAGTTCAGACAGCTTGGCAATATAGTTTGCTGCGTTTTCCTGATAGACAGGCGCGTTGGCAGCATCCGCTTACACAGCGCATCGGCGATGGTCTGCGTCAGCGTTTCCGCGTTGCGCAGAGAAAGCCAGACATGCTCGTCATATTCGGCTTCCTCCTCGTCCTCATGCTCCGTCAGATGCTCGCAGATTTCCTCACCCGTCAGATCGGCAGGGAAGAACGTGGGCCAGGAATTTTCCGGGTCGATAATCGCATAAAGCTCTCGTTGCTCATTTTCAGATGGAAATGCGCTGCGGCAGCCGGTTCAATCATATGGTCATTGAACACGATATACGCCGGTGCGCCGGAATCCTTGTCCACAGCTTCGAAGCGGTACATGACGGCTTTGGTGCCGGTAGACCAGTTCTGAATGTAAAGGCCGACGTAATTGTAATCGGAATCAACCTTTTTGCCGTCTGTATACACAAACCGCAAATTGCAAGTGCAAGTTGGACACCTTCAGGTAGAAAGAGGTTCTATAATCAACCCAATTGGGGCTTACGCAGCCGTTCAGGCTGCGTAAACGGTATCCAGGAAAGCCTCAAACAGTTCCTCCAGCGTGCAGTATAGTATCCCAGATTCCTGCGAGGGAGACCGTTGAGCGCATCTGCGGCCCAGAGAATCTCCTCATCTGAGAAGTTCTCAATGGAGACTCCTTTGGGGACATATCGACGGAGCATACCGTTTTGTCGCTCGTTCTGCGCCCGTTCCCAGGATGTGTAAGGGTGGGCAAAGTAAACCTTTGTCCCGAACTGTTCTGTTTGGGCAAAATCCGCAAACTCTGATCCGTTGTCCACAGTAATTGTCTTGAATATTTGGCTGAAGAACGACTCTCCGAAGTCCCCACGGAGCTTTTGCATCGCTGCATTGACCGCCTCGCTGGTCTTTCCGGGAATGCGAATTGCAAGGTAGTGCTGTGTTTTCTTTTCCAGCAATGTCAGAATAACCGCCTCCTTGCCTTTGCGTTTTCCCACCACTGTATCACCTTCCCAGTGGCCAACCTCCAGCCGGGAAGATGTAATTTCGGGTCGCTCATCTATGGTTGCTCCGTATGCTTTTTTGCGCTTAGCGGTGCTTTTGCAACACTTTTTCCGTTTCAAAGCATCGGGAAGCTCCAGCGGCTGCAATACCAGATTGATTGCCCATATTTCATTGTACAAGGTCTTGGTGCTGACCATTTCCGTAGGCAAAAACAGCTCATGCTTGCGTGCATAGCCCACACAGGCATCCAACGACCATTTCTCCTGACGCACCTTGTTTACGGCCCACTGAACAAAGGCGCTGCATTTACATATGCGGTGTGGCTTGTGGCTGTTTGCTCTGTGCGTTTGATATACAAGCATTCCGCGTTTTGCGGAGTAGCCGGGAGTACGGCCTCTCCGGCCGGTTCTGGGCCGCATGCCGCGCTTCAATTCGTTAGAAACGGTGGTGGGTGAACAGTTCAAATATCTGGCAATGGCTCGATTAGACTGTACCAGCTTCTTCATCGCCTCAATTGTGCCCCGATCTTCTCTGGTCAAATGTTTTCCGGGCTTGCGTTCCGCTTTATTTGTGCTATACTGGGTGTGATCCATAGTGATTGCCTCCGGTGAATGGTGTTGGGGAACTTCATTCTACCATACGGGAAGTCACTATGGATTTCTTTTTTTCAGGTGTCCAACTTCATTTTACAACCGACCGTCTAAAAACGCGGATGCACACGCTATAAAAGTGTGCTAAAATCATACCGTCGAAAGATGCAGAGAAGCTCCCGCGCACGGCGCGAGGGGCTTTTTTCGTACCCTTCGATAGAAAAAAACGTGCGCGAAAGGAGCGCACAGAAAAGAAAGGAACCATATGAGTAACCAAGAAAACAATCAGGAACAGATTCAGTTCCCGGCTCAGCAGGAACTGAAACATCTCCGCACCCGCTGCGGCAAGGTGTACGCGCTGGGCAACAACCGTTTCCGGGCAGTGGTGCAGACCACGCCGGTTCACGAGTACGACGCGGCAACGCACCAGTGGGGTGGAACTGTCTGCCGAAAAGCGCCAGCAGATGGCGGCGCAGGCACACAGCCCGATTGCGATGCTCGCGGATAATTCGGCGGATTCTGCCGTGGGCATCCTCGATACCTACGTTAAGGAAGGTTCGACGCAGAACTTTTCGCACGACGAGCGGTTGTGGATCAGCAACACGAATTACTACGGCAACCGTTTGACCTACTTGAAGGTTGTGGACTTGCCGCGTCTGGGCGCGAATCACTTCATCACGTCCGCGAAGCTGTGCGTTCGCAACGTCTACGCACCGACGGCAGATACCGCTATCATGTGCACGGAAGTGCTGGAGGACTGGGATCCGGAGACAATCACCTATGACCACCAGCCGGATGTCAGCGGCGTGTATCAGGACTACTGCCGCGTGCTGAAAAATCAGTATTCGTGGAAAGAGTTCGACGTCACCAGCCTTGCGCGCAAGTGGTATCTGGGCGAAAATCACGGTGTTCAGCTGAGCGCGCCCGAAAGCGAAAGCAGCTTTTCGCAGCTTCATTCGAGCGAAACGGCGAATCAGCCGTATTTCGTGCTGGAGTACGCAAGTCTCGCAGGGTTGGAGAGCTATCTGACTTACGACCATCAGTCTGCTGGCTTGGCAGGGACTGGCAGTGTCAGCCTCGTCAACGGCAACCTGATCTTCGCTCACGCGGACACGGCGATGAACGGCAATCGTCTGCCAGTCTCGATTACGCACTATTACAATTCTTGCGACAGCGACAAGGACGAGTTCGGCATGGGCTACGGCTGGCGGACTTCGCTGCATCAGACGCTGCATAAGGTGCTGTACAACGGCGAAGTGGAGTTCGTGTACACGGACGGCGACGGTACGGAACACTTCTTCAAGAAGAACGAAGATAACCCAAAGAAGTATTCTGATCAGTCCGGTTTGTCTCTGACGCTGGAAGTCGGGGACGAAAACATCACGATTACCGACAAGGGCGACAACGTGATGACGTTCCCGCTTGTATCCGAGACCCCGACGGAGGATGCGCCGGAAACCGCGAAGGTGCTGATTCAGAAGATTCAGGATGCGGTCGGCAATGAGGTTACGGTGACGGCTGTGGCGGACGCTCCGTTGAAAATCGCATCTGTGACGGACGGCGCGGGTCGAGTTACGACATTCCATTACATGGATGGTCGGTGCGACCGGATTCAGACGCCGTGGCAGAATGAAAACAGCTGCGTGCGCTTCAACTATTATAATGAAGAAACGCTGTACATTACGCACGAAGATGGTCGCATGAGCAAGTACGAATACGCGCTTGCAAATGGCTATCACCTGCTCGTGTCGGCATCTGCAATTGAAAAACATGTTGACCAGCAGCCGGATAAGAAGCTGGCGGACGTAACTTACAAGTACAGTAACACGAACGCCATCGACGGTCTGCCGCACTGCATCACCCACGCGACCGTAACGGGCACGAAGGACGGCACGACGCTGACTGCGGCGAATGTCTCGTACACCTACGGCAATCACATGGCACTGGTCAAGGATGAAATTTCCGGCAAGACGCTGCGCTACCATTTCAACGATGATGGCAATCAGGTGAGTGTCGATGATGAGCTGGGCTATGCAATGTATACCCGCTATGACCGCACTGACGACAACGCGAATGCGCCGATTAATCACGCGACGGAGCGCTCCCGGATGCAGCGGGTTGTCAGAAATTTGCTTCTCGACCCGATGTGCGAGGAAAATAGCAGTGTTTGGGAGAAGAGCAGCACGGGCACGATTACGCGCGACCAGTCCACACGGCAGTTTGGTCTTGTTTCGTATCGCCTGACGATTTGGTCGAGCGACTGCGTGTATGTCCGTCAGGCGGTGACGCTTATGCCGGGCAAGTCGTATACGCTGTCGGGATATGTCCGATCTGGTGGCCCGCGCGGTGTGATGCGTGTCGCGTACACGGTTGGTAATGAGACGTTCACGCTGGATTCTGAACCGGGCAAAGTGTGGAAAAAGATGGATAACATGCCGTATGAGCGCGTGTCTGTGTCCTTCACGCTGCCGGAGAATGCAGAACCTAAGGTTTACTGCATGGCGTACTGCGACATGCAGAACGGATTCGCGGGCGGCAATTGCTGGTTCGATGCGATGCAGCTGGAAGAAGGGCTGACGCTGAATCATTTCAATATGGTTCAGAACAGTGATTTCTCTGCGGTTGGCACGGACGGCAAGCTGAAGGCATGGACGGTTGGAAGTAATTCCAATTCCTACGTTTCTGTGCTGCCGCTGGATGATGAAAAGGATATTTTCCACGCGCCAGACTGCCTGAAACATGACAATACGCAGAAAATTCATCTCTTGGGCCGCTATGACCGCACGGTAACGTATTACCAGCAGTTCCGGCACTACGGCAAAATCGGCGACCGCTTCACGGTGGGCGGCTGGTGCAGCTCGTTCGCGAAGAAAAACGACCCGGACAACTACATCTATTGCCGAATTACCGTTTTATTTACGGCAGGCAATCCGGACAACGCGAACTGCTACTGGGCGACGGGCGGTTCTGCGGTGTTTAATGCGGAAGAAGGCAACTGGCAGTTCGCGAGCGCGGGCATTGTTGCGCCCAACAACTGCACCTATATCCGAGTGGTCTTGCAGATGAATCGGCAGATGAATTTTGCGGACTTCACCGGCATCTACCTGTACCCGGAAGCGTTCGGTACGCAGTATGTTTATGACAAAAATGGCAACCGCAAGACGCGGAAGATGCTCTACGGCGGCCAGGAGAAATCCGAGTTCGACGACGCGGACAACCTGACGAAGCACACCGCCGCGGGCCGCACAGTGTCCAGCACCTTCCATTACGGCGACACGGAAGCGGAGCAGAAGAAGCATCTGCTGCTGAAAAGCATTGCACCGCTGGGCAGTGTCGGCATCTTCACTTACGATGCGTTCGGGAATCCGCTGACGAGTCAGGTGCAGAATGCAGAGGAGAATCCGAGTTACT
>ERZ826146.472-NODE-472-length-47719-cov-79.800667_pt1 | contig 47719 bp, 36 predicted proteins | sample MGYA00519857_ERZ826146 | MGnify/ENA primary metagenome ERZ826146 (study PRJEB31778, sample SAMEA3449222) | human gut metagenome | biome: human gut; feature: human-associated habitat; material: faeces | place: United Kingdom | collected 2010/2012 ...
ATCTGCTGGAGGAAAGCCAAAGGCGCCAGATATTGCTGTTCACCTGCCAGAAGCGGGAGATGGCCTATCTGCAAGGCAAGGAAAACGTGACCGTCACGAAGCTGTGAGGTCGGGATATGCATATTTGGACAATTACTGATTGGGAAAAGAACCTTCCAGATAATTCCCTCAGAAGAACCGGCTTGCGATTTCGATACGACAGGAATACGCACCCCGAAGTAAAACGTGCGTGCTTACAATTCGCGATTTGGCTGAGAACCCAATATTACTTTCCGCTAAGAGTCGTTGTTTATGTCAAAGGAGCAAAAACCATTCGCACAAAAGATGGCGATCATGTAGTAGGAAGCTTTTTTGAACCTTTTTCATACTTGGATGAGCCGTATATCCGAATTGCAGCGGGTGATTATAATGAATTAGCGAACCATTTAGGGAAAGACAATGCCCTGGCGTCGATCCTTCTTTCCTTGGCCCATGAGTTGACGCATTACTATCAATGGATCAATAACATCCAATTAACACCTACGGGCAGAGAGCGGCAAGCCACCAAATACGCGAACTATATCATAGATGAATATGCGTCAACCAGAGAACATCCTTAAGGCACGCAGAGTGCGGCGTCCCGCATAAAAATGCGTAGGAGCGGACGACTCTGTCCGCCCGGACAGAGGTGCGGCGGGGCGATGTGGGCATCGCCCCCTACGAAAGGGCAAACGGATGCCCCCTACAACGCACTCAAGAGGGCACCGCACTCTGTCCCCCCCTTGCAAATCCCCTCAAATCGTGCTATACCATATACAACAGATCGAAAGGAGTCTGCCATGCCTGACTTTGACTGTCTCCGCTGCGGCACAGCCATGCATTTCGTGGGCCAGCACAAGCTGCAGCTGGGCAAGACCAGCTGGATATTCGGCGACCTACCCAACCTGATGGCCGGCGCGCTGGACGTGTCCATTATGGCGTGCCCCGCCTGCGGCAAGCTGGAATTCTTCACCGGCGGCGTTTCCCAGCCCAGCGGCAACGACCCCGGCCTGCACCAGCGCCGATGCCCGAAATGCGGCTTTGCCCACGATTTCGACTACCCCAAATGTCCCCTGTGCGGCTATGTCTACACCGCCGGGGACGAGCTGTAAGAACTTTTAAAAGGAGAACCTGTTATGAGCGATTGCACCCACGATTGCAGCACCTGCGGCGAAAGCTGCGGTGAGCGCAAGGAAGTAAACGTATTTGAGAAAAAGCCCCTCCGCCCCGGCTGCCGCGTCGGTAAGGTCTACGGCGTGGTGTCCGGCAAGGGCGGCGTAGGCAAGTCCATGGTCACCAGCCAGCTGGCGGTGGCGCTGCGGCGGGAGGGCTACCGCACCGCCATTCTGGACGCGGATATCACCGGCCCCTCCATCCCCAAGGCCTTCGGCATCCACGGCCGGGCCGTGGCGCAGGGCGACGCCATCGTGCCCGTCACCACCGCCACCGGCATACAGCTGATGTCCGTGAACCTGCTGCTGGAGCACGAGACGGACCCGGTCATCTGGCGCGGGCCGGTCATCGGCGGCGTGGTGCAGCAGTTCTGGGGTGATACCCTGTGGAACGATGTGGATTATATGTTCGTGGATATGCCTCCCGGCACCGGCGACGTGGCGCTGAACGTGTTTCAGTCGCTGCCGGTGGATGGCGTCATCATTGTGGCCAGCCCCCAGGACCTGGTATCCATGGTGGTGCAGAAGGCCGTGAAGATGGCGCAGATGATGAACATCCCCATCGTGGGCCTGGTGGAGAACATGAGTTACGTCCAGTGTCCCGACTGCGGCAAGAAACTCTATATTTTCGGCGAAGGCAAAACCGAGGAGGCCGCGAAGGAATACCATATTCCCCTGCTGGCGAAAATGCCCATCGACCCGGCTCTGGCCAAGCTGACCGACGACGGCTGCATCGAGCAGTTCGAGGGGCACTGGCTGGACGGTGTGGTGGAGACGCTCCTCCGGAAATAAGCAAAAAAAGAAGCGGCGCGGTGCGCCGCTTCTTTTTTGATCTTATTTCATCAGCTCCTGCACCAGCGTCACCAGGCCGCTGACGCCCACGCCGATGTACACCACCTGCCGGGCCACGTCACCGGACATCTTCCGGCTCAGCCGTGTACCGATCCACAGCCCCAGCAGGATGCACACCATACCCAGCCCCGCCATAGGCAGCAGTGCCGCGCTGAAATAGCCCCGCAGCGTCCGCATGGTGAAGTTGATGAGGTTGGTGGTAAAGAACAGGAACTGCATATTGCCTACATACGTCTCCTTGCTCCGGGCGATGGCGACGAAATACAGCGCCATCATAGGCCCGCCGATGGTGAACGCCCCGGCGCAGCACCCGGAGAAGGCGCTGCACACCAGCCCCGCCGCCAGGCCGGGCTGGTCCAGCTTCACCCGCTTGGCAAAAAGCAGGAAGTACGCCGCCAGCGCGATCAGGAACGCCCCGAACAACGCCGTCAGCACGTGCAGGTCGAAATTCCCCAGCAGATTGATGATGACCAGACTGCACACGGTGTACAGCCCGATGGGCAGCGCGATCTGCTTTACATCGATGTGCTTGCGGTACATCCACGTCATGGTGCCGGACTGGGCCATGCAGATCAGCGCCACGATGGTGGGCGCGATGGTCATGTCGTAAAACGCACTGGCCGCCACCATCATAATGACCGCCGCGCCAAAGCCCGTCAGTGGCTGGATCACACCGCCCGCCAGCGCCGCCAGCCCCATCATTGCATATTCCACCGCGCACACCGCCTTTTCTGTCATATTCCCGGCTATTATAACAACTTCACGCAGGAAAGGCAATCCGCAAAATGAACATCCCCCGGCCTGACGGCCGGGGGATGTTTGTTCAGCTCTTCTTTTTGCCCAGGTAGGCTTCCTTGATGGACTCGTCCGCCAGCAGCTCCGCGCCGGTGCCGGACTTGGTGATGTTGCCCGTCTCCAGCACATAGGCGTAGTCCGCGATCTTCAGGGCCATGTTGGCGTTCTGCTCGATCAGCAGCACGGTGACGCCCTGCTCGTTGACGGTGCGGATGATGTCAAAGATGCCCTGCACCACCAGCGGCGCCAGACCCAACGACGGCTCATCCAGCATCAGCAGCTTGGGACGGCTCATCAGCGCGCGGCCCACGGCCAGCATCTGCTGCTCGCCGCCGGACAGCGTACCGGCCAGCTGCCAGTTGCGCTCCTCCAGCCGGGGGAACAGCTCATACACCCACTTGATGTCCTTCTCGATGCCGTCCTTGTCTTTCCGCAGGTACGCGCCGGCCTTCAGGTTCTCCAACACGGTCAGGTTGGCGAACACCCGCCGGCCCTCCGGGGACTGGGCGATGCCCGCCTCCAGGATCTTGTTGATGGGCTTGCCCAGCAGTTCCTGTCCGTCATAGGTGATGGAGCCGCTGTCCGCCTTTACCAGGCCGGAGATGGTCCGCAGCGTGGTGGACTTACCGGCGCCGTTGGCGCCGATCAGGGTGACGATCTTGCCGTCGGGTACCTCAAGGCTGATGCCGCGCAGCGCCTTGATGCCGCCGTAAGACACACACAAATTCTCAATCTTCAGCATCTTCTGCCACCCCCAAGTATGCGTCGATGACGCGCTCGTTGTTCTGTATCTCCTCCGGTGTGCCCTTGGCGATTAGCTTGCCGAAATCCAACACGTAAATCCGGTCGGCAATGCCCATGACCAGGTCCATGTGGTGCTCGATCAACAGGATCGTCTTGTGGAAATGATCCCGGATCTCCTTGATGAACTCCGCCAGCTCCAGCGTCTCCTGCGGGTTCATACCGGCGGCCGGCTCATCCAGCAGCAGCAGCGTGGGCTCGGTGGCCAACGCGCGGGCGATCTCCAGCCGGCGCTGCTTGCCGTAGGGCAGGCTGGTAGCCAGCTCGTTCTGCACATCCTCCAGGCCCACTACCTTCAGCAGTTCCAGCACCTCGGCGCGCTGCTGCATCTCCTCCTTGGCGTTCAGGTGGAACGCCGCGGTAAACAGATTGCTGGTGCGCCGCATATGCTTGGCGATAAGCACATTGTCAAACACCGTCTGGGTCTTCCACAGACGGATATTCTGGAAGGTACGGGCCATACCCAGCGCCGTGATCTTATCCGGCGTAGGGGCCAGCACATGGTCAGTAAATGCGTAGCTGTCCAACGCCTTCTGGCCCTCTTTCCAGGCCTTCAGCGCCTCGTCGTCCAGCGCCTCCTCCGGGGCGAACTGGGCGGTGTACATATCCGCGTGCTCACCCTTATACTGCTTCTTCATCTTTCCGGAGGGATGGTTCCGCACGATGCACGCCTCATTGAAGCGCACCCGCCCGTTGGTGGGGGCGTACACACCGGTAATGACATTGAACGCTGTGGTCTTGCCAGCGCCGTTGGGGCCAATCAGCGCCACGATCTCGCCCTCGTTGACCTCCAGATTCAGATTGTCCACGGCTACCACGCCGCCAAACTGCATAGTGACGTTCTCCACGGACAATACGTTCTTGCTCATTTGGATGTCACCTCCTTCGCCGCTTTATCCTTCTTTTTGAACAGCTTTCCGAAGAAGTTGATGATGGCATCCCACGAGAACTCCCTGTCGCCCATGATGCCCTTGCGGAAGAACAGCACCACGATCATAATGATCACCGAGAACACCAGCATACGGAAGCCGCCGCGCATGAATGGGATGTTCACACCCAGATAGGGCATGGGGTCATCCAGGAAACGCAGCCACCATTCGGAGCAGGCGATGTACAGGAAAGAGCCCAGAATGGAGCCGGTCACGGAGCCAATACCGCCAATGACCACAATCAGCAGTATCTCATAGGTCATGGTGGAGGTGAAGGCGTTGGCCTGGATACTGGCCTGGAACATGGCCAGCAGCGCGCCGCTGATACCGGCAAAGAAGGAGCTGATCAGGAACGCCTGCATCTTATGCTTGGCCAGATTGATACCCATAGCTTCTGCCGCCACCTCATCATCGCGAATCGCCTTGAAGGCACGACCGTAGGTAGAGTTGATGATCAGCACGATAATAGCGATGCAGATGCCGGAAACAATGAACGGGAACAGCACGCTGTCGAAGTTGGCGAACTGCCGCAGCAGGTTAGAGGAGTTGGTCAGCGGGCCCACCTTGTTCCACTGAATGATAGCGCGCATGATCTCAGCGAAGCCCAGCGTGGCAATGGCCAGATAATCGGACTTCAGCTTCAGCACTGGCAGGCCGATAAGCCACGCAAACAGCGTCGGCACCACGCCGGCCAGGATCAGACCCACCACCATGGGCAGGCAGAACTGCACGATACCACCGTCAAAATATTGATACACGGCAGCGCGGGAAGCCACGGGAATAGTCAGGATTGCATAAGTATACGCACCGATCATCATAAAGCCCGCCTGTCCCAAAGAGAACAGACCCGTAAAGCCGTTCAGCAAGTTCAACGACACTGCCACCAGGGAGTAGATCGCGCCCTTTTTCAGCACGGTCGCCAACATGGAATAGTGCTGGAACTTGTCCACATACAGCAGGAAAGCAAGGCAGACGGCGGCGAGGATCAGAGACAGCAACAGATTTCTTTTCTTATTGTTCTTCATATCTCACACCTTCTCCGTCAGTTTTTCGCCGAACAAGCCGTTGGGCTTGCACAGCAGGATCACGATCAACAGTGCAAACGTAAAGGCATTGCTGAACACGGCCATATCGGCGTTGGACTTGATAAGCGACTCGCAGATACCGATGATAAACGCACCGATCACCGCACCAGGGATCGAGCCGATACCGCCGAACACCGCCGCTACAAAGGCTTTCAGGCCAGGCATAGCGCCGATCATAGGGCTGACCTGACCATAGTTGGAGAAGTACAGAATAGAGGCCACGCCCGCCAGCAGCGAACCGATAACAAAAGTCACGGAAATAACGCTGTTGATCTTGATGCCCATGAGCTGCGCCGTCTCAAAGTCGCGGGATACCGCACGCATGGCCATGCCGATCTTAGTCTTCTGGATAAGAATGACCAACACCACCACCAGCAAGATAGTCAAAATGGGGGTGATAATGGTGATACGTTTGACATTCAGACTGCCCACCTGCATCACCTGGGTCAGGAACGGGATGTCGGGATACGCACGGGCGATACCGCCGGTGATATAGGTGGCCAGATTCTGCAGCAAATAGCTGACGCCGATGGCCGATATCATCACTGACATGCGGGGCGCGGTACGCAGGGGGCTGTATGCCGCCTTTTCGATCAGAACACCCAACGCCACTGTGGCAATAAGTACCAGGGGAATACACACTGCCATCGGCATCCAGGTGGCGGCATACACCATAAAGAAGCCCGCCATCATAAAGATGTCACCGTGTGCGAAGTTGATCAGACGCAGTATGCCATACACCATCGTATAGCCGATAGCGATCAGCGCATACAGGCTGCCCACCGTTACGCCGGAGAGCAGCAAGTCGATATAATACGCTGCGTCATGCATAAGTAAAGCATCCTCCTTATATGAATCTTGCGCTTTCGGAGACCGGGGGCGATGCCATCGGCATCCAAAAACGCAAGAGTCATGAAAGTTGCATTGTGAGGGGAGCGCACGCTCCCCCCACAATGGCTGTTATCCTACAATGAGGTTCGTCTCAGACTCGACGTATGCCGTCTTTTACTCCAAACCGTTGAAGGTGCTGAAGTACACAATCTCACCGTTCTCGATGGTCTTGATAACCGCGTAGTTCTTGATAGCGTCGCCGTTCTCGTCGAACTTCAGGTCACCGGTGATGAGGCCGGAGATCTCCAGAGTTGCCAGCGCATCGCGGATGGTGGCGCCGTCAGTGGACTGGGCCGCCTCGATCGCGCCCACAGCTGCCATGTAAGCGTCATAGCCGCAGGGGGTCACGCTGGAGATAACGTCGGACACACCGCCGTTGTTCTCCACGCGGGTCGCATCCTCAGCCACCCACTTGGTGAAACCGTCCACGAAAGCCTTACCGGCCTCATTGGTGGTATCGGCGGCATCGAAGAAAGCGGAGAAGTAAATATCGGTAGCCTTGCTGCCGGTACGCTGGGCGATGGAGATGTCATCCCAGGTGTCGCCAGCCATGATGGGGCAGGTGATGCCGGCATCGCGGGCCTGAGAGATAATCATAGCCGCGGTCTCGATGGAAACAGGAGCAAAGATGCCGTCGTAACCCTCGGACTTGATGGAAGCCATGATAGTGGAGAAGTCAGCCTCGCCCTTCTGGAACTCCAGAGTGGTAGCCTTGCCGCCCAGACGCTCCATCTCCTGACGGAAGTAGTTGCCGAAACCAGCGGAGTAGTCATCGCCGGACTCGATGATCAGGGCACAGTTGCTGCTACCCTTCTCATTGAACGCAAAGTTGGCCATCACAGCGCCCTGGAACGGATCAATGTAGCCGACACGGAAGTAGTAGTCATTGCCCGCAGTCACCTGGGGGTTGGTGCAGGAAGTGCCGATGGCAGGGATCTTAGCGCTCTCGAACAGAGGGCCGGCAGCAATCGCGCAAGCAGAACCATATGTACCGATCACCACAGACACACCCTGGGAAATCAGGGTCTGCGCGGCAGTGGGTGCCTTAGCCTGGTCGGAAGCATTGTCCGCATAGACCAACTGCACACTGTACTCCTCGCCGTTGATGGTAACGGTGGGCTTCAGGGAGTGGGCATACTCAATACCCAGGATCTCCTTCTTGCCGCCGCCGCCGTTCTGACCGGAAGTGGGCTCAAACACGCCGATCTTAACGACCTTGTCGCCGGAAGCGGAATCATCACCCTTCTGACTGTCGCCCTGCTCACCGCAGGCCACCAGAGACAGAGCCATGACCAGCGCCAGCATCATTGCTAAAAACTTTTTCATGGTAATTCCTCCTAAATTCACCTTGCAGCGGTCAAGTCTGTCGACCGCTCACAGAATATGTGTATTTTAGCGAAAATATTTGGCAAAAACAATTGTAACAACCTCTAAAAATCACAGCTTTTGCATCAGCGACATGGCGCTAAGAATCCGTAATGATCGCCAGTATGTCCTTGTTCAGAGGACAAACGCCCTGTGTTGGTAAACTTTCCCCCTTGATTGTCTCCCTATGGCGGACGGTCTGTCCCGTCATTGTGCACAAAACCGGTGCCGCTTTTTGCGCAAAAAACCGGCGGGCGCAGATGCGCCTGCCGGTTCCGCATATCGTTATATCACTCTCACTGACGGCTTTCGCCGCTTTGCGTGAAATATGTCTTGAACGTATCGCCGTCCATGGTCTCGTGCTCCAGCAGGTACTCCGCCACCGCCGTCAGCTCCGTCTTGTACCGAGCCAGTATCTCACGGCATTTTTCGTAAGCCTCGTCGATGATGGCGCGGATCTCCGCGTCCATCTCCGCCGCCGTCTTTTCGGAGTAGGGGCGGGTGTGGGCCATGGACTTGCCGATGAACACCTCGTCGGTGCCGGCGTCAAAGGCCACGTTGCCCAGCCTGGACGACATACCGTAGGTGCCCACCATCTTGCGGGCGATGGCTGTGGCCCGCTGGATGTCGCTGGAAGCACCGGTGGAGATATCGCCCAGCATCATCTCCTCGGCGGCGCGGCCGCCCAGCAGACCGGCCACCCGGTCCAGCATATAGCGGCGGGACAGGTAGGAACGGTCCTCCTCCGGCAGATAGATGGTCATGCCGCCGGCCTGACCGCGGGGAACGATGGTGATTTGATGTACGGGGTCCAGGTCCGGCAGGGCCTGCATGACCACGGCGTGACCGGCCTCGTGATAGGCGGTGAGCCGGCGCTCGGCCTCGGGCACCACGCGGCTGTGCTTCTCCGGGCCGGCGATGACCTTGATGACAGACTGGTGGATGGCCTCCTCGGTGATGAAGCGCTGGCCGCGGCGGCCGGTCAGCAGCGCCGCCTCGTTCAGCAGGTTCTCCAAATCCGCACCGGTAAAGCCAGAGGTAGCGCGGGCCACGGAGCCCAGGTCCACATCCTCCGCCAGGGGCTTGCCCTTGGCGTGTATCTTCAGTATCTCCTCGCGGCCCTTGATATCCGGCAGGCCCACGAACACCTGGCGGTCGAACCGGCCAGGGCGCAGCAGCGCCGGGTCCAGAATGTCCACGCGGTTGGTAGCCGCCAGGACCACCACTCCCTCGTTGGCGGCGAAGCCGTCCATCTCCACCAGCAGCTGGTTCAGGGTCTGCTCGCGTTCGTCATGGCCGCCGCCCAGGCCGCTGCCGCGCTGGCGGCCCACGGCGTCGATCTCATCGATGAAGACGATGGCCGGAGCCTGCTTCTTGGCCTGCTCGAACAGGTCACGGACGCGGCTGGCACCCACGCCCACATACATCTCCACAAAATCGGAGCCGGAAATGGAGAGGAAGGCGGTATCCGCCTCGCCGGCCACGGCCTTGGCCAGCAGCGTCTTGCCGGTGCCCGGAGGGCCCACCAGCAGCACGCCCTTGGGAATATGCGCGCCCAGCTCGGTATAGCGCTGGGGATCGCGCAGAAACTGGACGATCTCCTCCAGCTCTTCCTTCTCCTCATCGGCACCGGCCACGTCCTTGAACGTGACCTTCTTGCCGTCAGAGGGGATATCCTGGATACGGGCCTCGCCGAAGCGGGCCATTTTATCGTTGACGGCGCCGCCGCCCAGGCCGCCCATACGGGCGATCAGGTTCATCAGCAGGATGAAGGCCATGGCCGCCAGCACATAGGGCAGCAGGGTACGCAGCCAGCCGTTCTCGTTACCGGCGGCGTAGTCATAGCTGGTGATGACGCCCTTTTCCGCCTGGGACACCACCAGATCGTTCATGTCGTTATAAAACGTGTCGAAGCTGTGGAGGGCGCAGCTGACGCTGGAGCCGTCCTGCAGCTTAGCCACCAGGCGCGTGTCGGTGGCGGTGAAGGACTTGACCTTCTCCGCCGTGAAATAGGCGCGCATATCGCTGTAGCTCACGTCGCCGGAACGGCCGAGGTTACCCACCACCTGGGTGATGAGCACCACCGCCAGCACGATGAACAGCAGCATGACGCCGCTGAAACGTCTTCTTTCCATGTCTCCCCGTCTCCCTTCTCAGCCGATCCAGCGGATGCCCTGCCAGCTCTGGTCACTGCCCACGGAGATGGCCACCAGCATCCGCGCCTGGACAGCCTCCACCGGAATATAGGGCTCGCCCAGCAAGCGGCTGTCATTAGAGCCGGTGCGGTTGTCGCCCATGACGAACATACAGCCCTCCGGCACGGTGAAGGTCTTGTCGGCTATGCTGTCCGGCAGGGTGGTGATTCCCTGGGTGGGCAAATAGCTCTCGTCCAGCTTCTCACCGTTGACGTAGGTATAGCCGTTCTTGAAGGAGAGCGTCTCACCGGGCAGGCCGACGACGCGCTTCACCAGGACCTTGTTCAGCTCCTCGTCCCAGAAGGTGACGATGTCGCCGCGGTCCGGCACCGGGTCAGACACCAGGTAGGGCAGACGCCAGCCCACCAGCAGGCACTTGGTGGGGATGGTGGTCTCCATGGAGCCGCTGGGCACATAGGCCAGCTGCAGCAGCACCTTGAACAGCACGAACACCGCCGCCAGCGTCACCAGCAGGTAGCCGTAGTCGTCCCACAGTCTGCGGCCGCGGCTTTTGGCGGGCTTGGCCGCAGGGGCCGCCGTCTCCGCCGGGGCGGGTGCGGCGCTCTCCGCGGGGGCAGGCTGCTCCGCGGGGGTCCTTACCTCGTCGGCCGCGGTGGCCGGAGGTGTGGTTTTCACCGGCTCGCCGGTGGGGGCCAGGCGCTTTCCGCCTTTGTTTTCCATATACTTCACTTCCTATTCTCAAATGCTAAGAGGGATGTTCCGCGCCCTCCCGGCGCGTGCTCTTCTTCCGCCTGCGGCGCGGGGAGAAACCGGATTTTTCGCCAAGACGAGGCGCGGCGACGACGGCGTACCGTGTGTACGTCGAGGAGCCGTAACGAAGTATTGGCGGAAAAGACGCGGTTTTACTTGCTGTAGACCTCGGGCTTGAGGACCCCAATATAGGGCATATTCCGGTACTGCTGGCAGTAGTCCAGGCCATAGCCCACCACGAACTCGTCGGGGACCTCGAAGCCGGCATAGTCGGCGGAAATGGGCTTTTCGCGGCGGGCGGGCTTATCCAGCAGGGTGGCGATGGTAACGGAGGCGGCGCCCTTGGTCTTCAGGTACTCCGTCAGGAAATACAGGGTATTGCCGGAGTCCAGAATATCCTCGACGATGATGATGTCGCGGCCGCTGATGTCGCGCTGGAGGTCGCGGGTGATCTGCACCACGCCGGAGGACTTGGTGGCGTTCTTATAGGACGAGAGGCCGATGAACTCCACCTCGCTTTTCAGCTGGGCGGCGCGGACCAGGTCTGCCATAAAAATGAAGCAGCCGTTGAGGACGCCCACAAACATGGGGTTCTTATCCTTAAATCTGTCGTACAGCCGGTCACCCAGCTCCTGGACGCGGGCCTTGATCTCCTCTTCAGACAGCAGGACCTTCAGGATGTCCTGATCCATATTACTCTTTGCCATTGCTTGTTATCCTCCGTTGTTTTTTGTGATGGTGATGTATATGGTGTTGCCGGAACGCTCCGGCAGGGCTTTCTGGTCAATGCCCACACGCCAGACGGCGGCGGGACGGCCCGCCAGACAGAGGACGGGCCAGGTATCGCGCTCCGGCGGGGCGATTCCGCGCTCGGCGAACAGGCGCTTGAGGCTGCGGCTGCCGCGGCTGCCGGGCAGGGTCAGGCGGTCATCGCGGCGCCAGGGCCGAACGGTCCAGGGACCGGACCGCAGTGCCAGGGCGTCGGGGACGGGCGCGTCGGAGAGGGTGATGCGCCAGGGGCCGGCGAGGTTATCGCCGGGGCGGAGCGCCGCCTCGTCCAGTGGGGCGGGCGCGTCGGAGAGGGTCAGGGCGCCGTCACGGCAGACGGCGGACGCGCCGCCGGGCAGAGAAAGGGCGCCGCCGGTCTGTGCCAGTGTCTCCAGCGCCCGGTAGTGGGCGGCGGTGAAGTCCTTTTTGCCCGCGCCGAGGCGGTCCGTCAGCAGGCGGAGCATGCGGGGGCGCAGAGCCTCCGGCGCGGAAAGGAGCGCGGCGCAGGGGAGCGTCGTGTCCTCCGGCGGCAGGAGGGCGGCGGCCTGGGCGTCCAGGAGGTCGTTCTCGGCGCGCAGGATGTCCGCCGTGCGGGCGATGTGCGCCGCGGCGGCGGGGTTGATCGCCCGCAGCTGGGGCATGATGTCCAGCCGGAGACGGTTGCGGGCGTAGTGGGTATCCAGGTTCGTCTCGTCAGTGACGTAGGGAAGGCCATGCGCCGCGATGTAGTCATCGATGGCGGCACGGGGCGTATCCAGCAGGGGGCGGATGATGCCGTCACGGACCGGGGGAATGCCGGTAAGACCCTGGGGGCCGGTGCCGCGAAGCAATTGCAGCAGGACCGTTTCGGCCTGGTCGTCGCGGTGGTGGGCGGTGGCGATAAAGTCCGCGCCGAGGGCATCCGCCGTGCGGCGGAGGAAGTCGTAGCGGGCGCGGCGGCCCGTCTCCTCCACCGTCAGGCGCCAGACGGCGCACAGGGCGTAGACGTCCACCGCTTCGGTGCAGAAGGGGATGTCCCGTTCGGCGCAGAGAGCGCGGACCAGGTCCTCGTCACGCTGGGCCGTGGGACGCATACCGTGGTTCAGGTGGGCGGCAGCCACGCGGAAATCGCGGGCCCGACCCAGCTTCCACAGGCAGTCCAGCAGGCAGACGGAGTCGCGGCCGCCGGACACGGCGCAGAGGATCAGCCCTCCGGAAGGTGGGAACATCTGCCAGCGCGTCATCCAGGCGGTCAGGTCCAGGGGCTCACTCATCCTCGTCATAGCGGGTCTCCAGCGTGCCGAAGGCGGTGTACTCGGGCATCCAGCGGAGCTCTACCTTGCCGGTCTCGCCGTGGCGGTTCTTGGCCACAATGCACTCAGCCACGTTGCGCTTCTCGGCGTCGCTGTTATAATAGTCGTCCCGGTAGAGGAACATGACGATGTCGGCGTCCTGCTCGATGGCACCGGATTCGCGCAGGTCGGACAGCATAGGACGCTTGTCCTCGCGCTTTTCATTGGCACGGCTCAGCTGGCTCAGGCACAGCACGGGCACCTGCAGCTCCTTGGCCATGATCTTCAGCATACGGCTGATGTCGGACACCGCCTGCTGGCGGTTTTCGCCGGAATAGCCCTTACCGCCGGCGGAGGTCATCAGCTGAAGATAGTCGATGACCACCAGGCCCAGATTTTCCAGACGGCGGCACTTGGCGTTCATATCCGCCACGGTCAGCAGCGGGTTATCATCGATACGGATGTCCATGCGGCTGAGGGCGGAGGCGGCCTCGGCGATGCGCTGCCAGTCGCTCTCCCGCAGGTTGCCGGTGATCAGGCGCTGGTTTTCCACCAGGCCCTCGCTGGCGATAAGGCGGGTGACCAGCTGCTCCTTGGACATTTCCAGGGAAAAGATGGCCACGGTCTTGCCGGACTCGCGGGCGGCGGACAGGGCCACATTCAGGGCCATACTGGTCTTGCCCATGCCGGGACGGGCGGCCAGCAGCAGCAGGTCGGACTTGTTCATGCCGTTGATCTTGGCATCCACAGCGGAGAGGCCTGTGGACAGGCCCGGCACGGTCCGGCCTCCGTTAGCGGACAGCTCGGCCAACTGGCTCATCACGTCGCCCAGCACCATGCCCACCGTCACCATGCCCTGGGCGCTGCGGCCACGGCGGATGGCGTAGATCTGCTGCTCGGCGGCTTCCAGCATATCGCCGGCGGTACCGCCGCCCTCCTGCACCATGGCGGTGATGCTGCCGGCGGCCTGGGCCACCTGGCGCATGAGCGACTTGTCCTGCACGATGCGGACGTACTCCATGACGTTAGCGCTGGTGGGAGTGACCTCCATCAGCTGTAGCAGATAGGAACGGGTATTGTCGTTATACAGTCCGTTCTTCTCCAGCTCGCCGGCCACGGTGACGCCGTCGATGGGCTGGGAGTAGACGAACATATGGTAGATCGTCTCGAAGATCTCCCGGTTGGTCCGCAGATAGAAATCCTGGGCCTGCAGCTTGTCCATCACGTCCTTGACGCAGTCGGCGTCGATGAGCATGGAGCCCAGCACCGCCTGCTCCGCCTGAGGGGAATGGGGCATGGACGGCGTCAGCAGGGCGTCGGTGTTGTTGGCCATAGGAAGACCTCCTTTCAAAATTACGGTAATAGCCGCGCCTGCGGCGCGGTGCTTTCCCCGCTTATTTCTCTTCGATGACGTGGACGTACACGGTGCCGGAGACCTCGTAGCCCAGCCTGGCTTTGACCTCATAGCTGCCGAAGCTCTTGATGGGCTGGTCCAGCACCAGCTTCTTGCCGTCGATGGTCAGGCCGTGCTGGGCCTGAAGGGCATCGGCGATGGCGGCGCCGGTGATGGCGCCAAACAGCTTGCCGCCCTCGCCGCCCTTGGCGGCGATCTTCACCTGGCAGGCCTTCAGCTTTTCGGCGATGGCCAGTGCCTCGGCCTTGGCCTCGGCGTCGGCTTTTGCCTTGGCCTTGGCCTGGAGGTTCATGGTGTTGACGGCGTCGGCAGTGGCCTCCACAGCCATGCCCTTGGGGATCAGAAAGTTGCGGGCATAGCCCTCGGCGGCCTCGATCATCTGGCCCTTCTTGCCCTTGCCTTTGATGTCCTGCTTGAGAATGACTTTCATATCTGTATCTCCTTTACCTTAATTTTCAAAGTACTTGTCGATGGCCTCCAGCAGCTTTGCCTTGGCCTCGGCCACGGTGATGTTGTCGGCCTGGCCGCCGGCGGTGGTGGAGTTGCCGCCGCCGCCCAGGGCCTCCAGGATCACCTGGACGTTGACCTCGCCCAAAGAACGGGCAGACATATACACGCCGTCACCTTTTTTATACAGCACAAAGCTGGCACGGATGCCCTTGAGGGTCAGCAGCTCATCGGCCGCCTTGGCGGCGGTGACGCGGTCGCACTCCTCATCCAGGGCCACCACGGCGATATCGTCGCGGTACAGCTCTGCCTGACGGATAATGTCATAGCGGGCGATCATGGAGTTCAGGTCCCCCTGGAACATCCGCTGGACATCCTGGGTGTCGGCCCCCAGACGGCGGAGGTAGGCCGCCGCCTCGAAGGTACGGCCGCCGGTGCGGTTGGTAAAATTCTTGGTATCCAGCACGATGCCGGAGAGCAGGGCCTCGGCCTCGCATTTCAGCACGTCAGACGGCTCCACCAGATACTGCATCAGCTCCGCCACCAACTCGCTGGCAGAGGAGGCGTAGGGCTCATGGTAGTTCAGGGCCATCTTCTCAATGTAGCTGCTGCCGCGGCGGTGGTGGTCAATGACGGCCACACGGTTGCACGTCTCCAGCATTTCCTCGGACTCCACGCTCTCGGGGCGGTTGGTGTCTACCACCACCAGCAGGGAGCCGGGCTGGCACTTGATAAAGGCATCCTGGCCGGAAATGGCGGTATTGGCGTATTCAGGCTGCTCGGAGAGACGCCGCAGGATGGGGTGAGCGGCGTTGTTCTCGGTGTCGATGATGATCTGACAGGGCTTGCCGCGCTTGCGGGCGATACAGCAGATGCCCACGGCGGCGCCCAGGGAGTCCATATCCGCGTATTTGTGACCCATGACGTACACCTGCTTGGCATCGTCGATCAGCTCACCCAGAGCGTTGGCCATGACGCGGGACTTGACCTTGGTACGTTTTTCGGTAGACTTGCTGCGGCCGCCGTAGAACTCGAAGTTCACACGGTCCTTGACCACGGCTTGATCGCCGCCGCGGGAGAGGGCCATCTCCAACGCCAGGGAGGCGTTCTTGAACAGCTGCTCGAAGCTGTCCTCGTCCCGGCCCACGCCGATGGACAGCGTGGCGGACACACCCTCGCCGGCCTGGACCTGGCGGACCTTTTCCAGTACGTCGAACTTGCTTTCGGTGTAGCCGGTGTAGTCCTTCTCCTCGAAGAGGTAGAGGTAACGGTCGCGGTCGTAGCCCAGCAGCAGCCCGCCGGAGCCGGCGGCCCAGTTATTCAGCTGTTCCTCCAGCGCGGCCAGCAGCGCCGAGCGCTTATTCTCGGGGCAGGCCTTCATCAGCTCCTCATAGTTATCCACCATGAGGATGGCCATAAGGGGCTTGGTCAGCTCCAGGGTCTGGCGCATCTGCTCAGCCTCAGTGATGTCCATCCAGTAGGTGGTGGCCAGGGTGGGCTGGTCGCCGCCCTCCGGCTCCGGGCGGCTCAGGGCTCCGAAGACGCGGTAGATACGGTCGTTCCAGCGGAACTGCTCGGGATATTCACGCTTGCCGTCCAGCAGCCAGCGGTAGGTGAAGTCGGGGATCACGGCATCTACCGCCGTTTCAAAGATCTTATCCTTCAGGCCGGTCAGGTCCGTGAACATATCGTTGCACCACAGGATCTCGCCGGTGGCTACATCGAACACCAGCATGGGCAGTGGCGCATAGAGCATATTGCTGGACCGGGCGGTGTCCATACCGCCGGAGACGCGGTCCATGTACTGGCGGACAGATGCCTGGGCCATCTTGTTGCGGCGGCGGCCCACCAGGATGACCAGAAGGGCCACCAGACCCTCCGCCGCCGCCAGCAGCGGCTGGAAGGGCACCGTCACCGCCACAAAGGCGATGAGGCACAGGCTGTACAGCGTCATATTGGTACGAAATCCGCGTATGATCTTCTTGCTCAAGGGAACGCGCCTCCTTCCCGCCGGGGATACTACTCCATACTGAGAGTAGTTTATTATAGCACGAAAGCCGGGCGGGGACAATACGCTTTTCGGGAAATCGGCGGGGAATTTTCCCGGCGGGGCGGCGGGTGTCAAATACCATCAAATGCCGTCGGCAAGTTGGGGGTGTACAAATGGGAAAAACTGTGGTATACTTTGTGAAAAGTGCTGAATATGGCACGTATTTTTTGGTTGTTTCGCGGTGCGTGGATGCCGCGGTCAATATAGCAAACGAGGGCGTTCCCCTCTATATCGAGTGCTGACGACGGGCGACAGACTGTTCCCTCCCCCTGCGATGCAGGGCAGGCGGGCGGGGCAGAACGCCTTTGTTTCCGTGCGGTCATTTTTACCCGCCGCGACGCGCTCTATTTTATCTGAAAAGGAGCATTTATTCTTTTATGGCAGAAAAATTCAAGATCATTCCCCTTGGCGGTCTGAATGAGATCGGCAAGAACATGACCGTCTATGAGTACGGCGGCGACATCATCGTGGTGGACTGTGGCATGGCCTTCCCCGGCGACGATATGTACGGCATCGACTGCGTCATTCCCGACGTCAGCTATCTGGTGAAAAACCGCAGCCGGCTGCGGGGTCTGTTCATCACCCACGGGCATGAGGATCACATCGGGGCCATCCCTTATGTGCTCAAGCAGATCAATATGCCCATCTACTGCACGCGGTTCACCGCAGGGCTGATCAAGCTGAAGCTGCAGGAGCATGGGCTGGCCAGCTCTACGAAGCTGATCACCGTGGAGCCGGGTCAGACGGTGCGGGCAGGCAAGTTCCAGGTGGAGTTCATCCACGTGAACCACTCCATCGCCGACTCGGTGGCCTTCGCCATCCACACGCGGATGGGCGCAGTCGTACACACCGGCGACTTCAAGATCGACTCCACGCCCATCGACGGGGAGGTCATCGACCTGGCGCGCTTCGGTGAGCTGGGCAAGCAGGGTGTGCTGGCGCTGCTGGCGGACTCCACTAATGTGGAGCGCCCGGGCTATACCATGAGTGAGCGCGCCGTGGGCGCCACGTTCAAGCGGCAGTTCACCGGCTGCGACAAGCGGATCATCGTGACCACCTTCGCCAGCAATGTGCACCGCATCCAGCAAGTGCTGGACGCCGCGGCGGCCTGCGGGCGGAAGGTGGCCGTTACCGGCCGGAGCATGGAGAACATCATGAAGGTCTCCACGGAGCTGGGGTACATGAAGGTGCCCAAGAACACACTGATGGACATCAACCGCATCAAGGGACTGCCCCTGAACCAGCAGGTCATCGTGACCACCGGCTCCCAGGGTGAGGAAATGAGCGCCCTGTACCGCATGGCGTTCTCCACCCACAAGCAGGTGGACATCGGCCCCGGCGACAAGGTCATCATCTCCGCCAGCGCCATACCCGGCAACGAAGTGACGGTGGGGCGGGTCATCAATGAGCTGTTCCGCAAGGGCGCGGACGTGGTGTATGACAAGGCGGATATGCTGCACGTGTCCGGCCACGCCTGCCAGGAGGAGCTGAAGATCATCCACGCGCTGACGAAGCCCAGGTTCTTTATCCCCCTGCACGGCGAGCAGCGGATGCTGCAGATCCACAAGCGTGTGGCGGAGAGCATGGGCATGGCTCCCACCAGCATCGTGGTGGCCGACAACGGCAGCGTCATCGAGCTGACCACCAAGCACATCAAGTGCGAGGCCACCGTACCCGCCGGCGAGGTGTTCGTGGACGGCGGCGGCGTGGGCGAAGTGGGCGCCGTGGTGCTGAACGACCGGAAGCTGCTGGCGGAGGACGGCATGGTGGTCATCGTGCTGCCCATGTCCAGCCACGACCACCAGCTGCTGTGCCCGCCGGAGATCGTCACCCGCGGCTTCGTGTACGTGAAGGAGTCCGAGGAGCTGCTGGAGGATATGCGCCGGGTGGCCACGGAGGCGGTGGATGGAATGTCCGCCAAGAAGCGCCGGGACGAGGGCGACGTATGCCGCACTGTGCGCTCCGCCGTGAGCAGCTATCTCTATAAGCACACCAAGCGCAGCCCCATGATCATCCCCATGGTGACAAAGCTGTAAGAAAACAAGGGCCGCCCAAAAGGGCGGCCCTTGTTTTGTATTCCTCTATGAACAGATCCCCGCACGGGGAGCTCTCATAGCGCTGGATTTAACGCGCTGCACGCAGGTCGAGGCAGCGAGTTCGGGACTGCCCGCGACATTCCAAAAAGAAAACACCATCCTGACGGATGGTGTTTCTTTTTGTGATTGCCCATCACTTTTGTTGTCAGGGAATCAGCGCTTTTTGTCTTGCGTCTCGGACAATGCGCAGAAAATTATGTACTTCAATTACTTGTTTTCAGCCGCATCGAGCTGCAAAATTCTGTGATCTTCCGTCAGCACCTTCATCTGGCTGATAGCAATGGCATTGAGTTTCGCCAGTCGTTCCGCCTGCGATATTCCTTCGCTGATGAATACTGCATTCAGGTTTTCCAGATTGGACAGGCACACAAGCTGCGAGACATTGGCATAGTCCCGAATGTTACCTTTGAGATCAGGATGGGCATCGCGCCACTCTTTGGCAGTCATACCGAACAGTGCCATATTCAGAACATCGGCTTCGCTGGCATAGACCAGCGAAATCTGACGGGCAGACAGTTCCGGTGGAATCAAGTTCTCCTTGATAGCATCCGTATGAATGCGGTAGTTGATCTTGACAAGATTGCGTTTGATATCCCAGCCAAGTTGTTTCATCTCTTCGGTCTTGAGTCGTTCGAACTCCTTGACCAGGTAGAGCTTAAACTCCACGGAGATCCATGAGGCAAACTCAAATGCGATTTCCTTATGGGCGTAGGTTCCACCATAACGTCCAGCTTTAGAGACAATGCCAATGGCACCAGTCGCATCCACCCATTTTTGAGGCGTCATCACAAAACTGTTCAGCCCTGCCTGACTTCTAAACGCATCGAATTCGACACGGTTAAAATCCGGATTGTAAAGCGTTTCCCACACGCCGAGAAACTCAATGGTATTTCTGTTGCGAAGCCAGTTTTGGATGATGTATCTCGGATTGTCACTATCTTTGATTTTTGCAATGTCAGTCAAGCTGAGAAAATCATCTCGTTTCAGATCCCACTGCACATTGATTTCCGTTCCGCGAACGACCAGCTTGTCCATCTTCACCGCACCTCCTTGCAGCCAATTCTTTCAGCAGTCCTTGGCATACTTCTTTCTCAGGAACTGTTTTACCCTGCACATCAGTGTGTACTTTCTTCAACTCAGAAATAGACTTCCCAATCTTTTGCAGTTCCTCTGTTTGTCGTTTCATATCCAAATGCAGGTCATCCGCGAGTGTATTAACTGAAAAAATACTACCATACTTTTCAAAATCAACCTCAAACGCTTCAATGTAATTTTCCTCAAGCGTCGCATCGTGGTATGCTATGGTGCCTCGTATCGGACATTTATTTTGTCTTCTCCGAAAATCATCCGCGCCGAAAAAAATATCATAACTCTGCCCTATTCCGAGTACAAACTCTTTGCTTTGCAGGTCATACAACCCTTTATAGAACGTGCCCTCCGTGATACTATCCAAGAATTCCTTTTCTAAGCAAATTCGGACATGGGTCGCAACCCGCCTACCATAATTAGTAAAACGCATTCCATACCACGTTCGACGTTCATATATAAACTGGTAGGCTATATAAGGACGATGTTCTTCTTCATATTGACGACGAGCTTCAGCAACCTGCGCTCTTGTCGCTTCCGCAGAACGAATATTTGCCCGACAAATAAAAATCGTAGCAACCACATATACGAGGGTAATCAACATCGACATCCCCGCAACAAGCACGGTTAGTGAACCGCTGTGTAAATCCAAAAATTGAATAAGATCTTCCATCTATTGTCCCTTTTAATTGCAGTTATTTCAATTTGTTCAAAATTCCATCCAAATTTTCAAGAAAGAATCGATACTGCAGAGCCTGCACTTTATCATCCGTCTGTGTCTCCGCATCTGCCGCAATCATACCGCGGAGTTCTTCTATTGCCGGTGCATCAGCAGAAAGAAATTGCTTAATATTATCGGGACGATACACTGCCAAAAACGCCGCCCTTATAGTATCTTTTTGCTGTGGACTGGCCTTCAAAAACATCTCGGCCATTTGTCCCATATCAAAATTCTTTGCATACCATCCCCTTAGCAAGCACCGGTCCTTATTTTCTATAGCGTAATCATATAGTTGATTTACTTCCTCGGGTAGATACCCGAATCCTGGCATAACATCTAATTCACATCTCAGCGCCTCTCCCATCTCTTTATGAAGATTCTTATACTCTTCTACAATTACAGGGTTTTCTTTACTAATGGCAACCCTGAACAAATCTTCAATCTGTAGCTCGTTTCCTTTTCCTCTCAAATTTTTTACCAGCTTAGACTTAATACTTTGGATATCTATACCTAAAAAGTGTTTAATAATAATTGAATATACAGCAATCGCGCCATAATCATAAAAAGAGATGTCATTCTGATTATCTAACCTTCTATCGATAGATTCCACCGCTTGCAAGACTTCCGATTCATAATGCGCATGATAAGTACACAGAGTCTGCAAATCAGAATCTCCTATTGTCTTCCTTCTATCGTATAATTTCTTCTTATCAAATGCGGCGGCAGTTGCAGCGATTGTAGTCACGTCAATATACTGTCGTGTAATGTAGTCAAAGCAAAATTTAAATAGAGGAAAGCTCTCGCTCCCCAGTTCTATCGAATAATGCTCATTTTCATCCCATTTCAAATTTTCCCCCGCCTTAAAGCGAAAGGTAAAGCATATAATCCCGAAAAAAATACTCTCAACGAAGTCTTCACCATATGGTGCATCCAAAGACTCCATAATGTCCACGCTTTTTTGGCACGCAAAAATAAGAGATCGCAAATTATGGTGTTTGTATGTATCCATGAGAGTGAGAATGGTTCTGGCAGATGCATCATTAGCAAACTTTTTCAGCATCGAATTATCAAATGAGTCGATAATTTGCAAAATAGCTGAAGTATATTCTCCAGTAAATTGAACGGTATCGCTTACCGTCTTTTCTTTAACGGAAAGGTATTTCTGTGCATCTTCCGACATTCGTTTTGCACTGCGTGGTTTTTGCTCATCGTCCAGCCATCCTTGCTCAAAGGCAGATAACTCCGTTTCCTCGCAAGAATGATTTTTCAATATTTCATCTTCATTCGCCACCAAAAGGACCTTTACACCATCCTGCTCTACGAGGCTGTTGACGTACCCAAGTAATTCAAGAATTCCTATTTGACTACGTTCAACATCTTCCAATATGACTAATTTATTTGATAAATCAACGGACTCATATAGCTCCTGCATAGTACTACTATCTACGCTCAAATCGATTCCCAGTCGACCGACAACTCCCCTTGCTATTGTTTTAGCAATAAGTTTACCAGCTGTCGCCGCTTCACCTTTTGCAGAGAGCGCTTTTGCACGAAGTTCGAGGTAGATGTTCTTGCTGACTTCTGAGATGGACTTTAGTCCATATAGCGATACCGTTACGCATTCTTTTCCATGGCCTTCCTTAAGAAATGGCACAAGCACATTTTGAATATAATAGCTTTTTCCCGTTCCCCACGAACCTGTGAGCATGATGGCACTGTGGGTTTTATCTTTTGTCAGGTAATGGAGGATAAATTGATTCAAGTCTCCGTTTGTCATCGTATCACGCCTCCGATAGAAATTTGATTTAATTTTATCATTTTTCGTGCAAATTCGCAAGGTGGACCTGATGCGTCATTTTCTTCGTTTTATTTTCCGTGATTTATCCACCCTCACTGTATCTCACTGAAGTTAGTACTTTCAAAAGCCCCTGACATCCTGCCAGCACGTCTTGCCATGTGGCCTCAAAATCGCCGGTGTACCACGGGTCGGCTACATCGCGGGGGTGGTCGGTGTAGTCCATCAGGAGGTGCAGCTTGCCGGCAAAGTCGCCGCCGCAGATGCGCTGCATATTCCGGAGGTTGGCTTTGTCCATGCCGATGAGCAGGTCGAATGCATTGTAATCGCTTTTTGTGAGCTGCCGCGCCGCATGACCACCACAGGAGATCCTGTGCTCTGTCAGCTTGCGCCGTGCCGGAGGATAGATAGGGTTGCCAATCTCCTCACGGCTGGTGGCTGCCGACTCGATATGGAATTGTGACGACAGCCCAGCTTTCTTCACCAAGTCCTTCATCACAAACTCGGCCATCGGGCTGCGGCAGATATTGCCGTGGCAAACAAATAGGATCTTCTTCATATCACGGTGTCTCCCAATTATTATCTTTGCTTTCAGTATAGCAAATGAACCCCTATCCGTCGAGAGAAAATATGCAAGAAGGGTTCCGTTCCTCGACAGAATATTCGGGAAACGGAACCCTTTTGTATTCAATCTACTTCTGTAATCTTTCAATTTTCTCGATCCCACTTTTCAGCCGCACCAGTATTTCATCTTTGGACAATATCCTGACCGACTCCACCAGTGCGCGGATGTAGTGTTCGTCCCATTCAATAATGGCTGTACCGGCCTGCTCCAGAGTATCTGCGGCCAGTTCCATGTGACTGGTCAATTCTGCGTCTTCTGCTTGTTGCTGTTCCAGTTCGGCACGTTTAGCCTTCAGCTCCGTTTGCTGGGTAAGGATCGTCTTGAATCGTTCGCTATAGTCTGCAGCGTTACCTGTGGCCGCAGTTGCGAAGGTGGCGTCAAACTCCTGTGCCAGAGTTTCCAGTTGGTGGTCGATATCAGCGATGGTAAGTTCTCCACTTCGGCTGGGGCGTATCACCACCTGTAGATTTTCCGTGACCCGCCGCACCAGTGCGGGTTTCTCAGACATTACGCCGTTGATAACCCGCAGGATGGCCTGCTGGAGCTGCTGCTCATCCACGGCGGGCGAATCATGGCAGTATTTCTTGCCGTAGTCGAAGCGGCTGATGCAGCGCCAGACGATGTGCTTCTTTCCCCTGTTGACCCAGGTGCAGCGGCGGTACAGTGTGCCGCATTCACCACAGATGACCCGATCTGACAGGGCATATTTCGGCGTGTAGCAGCTTCTGCCGCTGGGAGTGCTTTTCTGTGTATTGCCCTTCAGTGCGTTGCGCCGCGCCAACTCTGTCTGCACTGCGTCGTATGTCTTGCGGTCTATGATCGCTTCATGATTATTTTGCACAAGATACATGGCACGTTGCCCTGTATTGCGGATGGTCTTACGGCTGATGCAGTCCTGTCGGAAGGTTTTCTGCATCAGGACGTCACCGGTGTATTTCTCGTTGGAGAGGATGCCGCGCACCGCGGAGTGTGTCCATGTTGCACCGCCGCGGGCGTTTGGAATGTGGCGTTCCTCCAGGTCTTTGCGGATCATGTTGAGGCTGTCACCGTGGAGGTACTTCTGGTAGATATCTCGAACGATCTCTGCCTGTTCCGGAATGATCCGTGGATTACCATCCGGTCCTTTCTCGTAGGCGTATAGGTTGTGGTAATGGATGGTGGCCTCACCACGCTGCATGGCGTAGCGCTTGCCTGCCTGAATATTGCCGGAGATGGACTCGCTCTCCGCTTGGGCGAAGGCTCCCATCATGGTCAACATCAGCTCTGTGGACTCATCCATGGAGTTGATGTTTTCTTTTTCAAAGTAGACCGCGATGCCCTGCGCCTTCAGCATTCGGACGTAGTTCAGGCAGTCCACCGTGTTGCGGGCGAAGCGGGAGACGGACTTGGTGAGGATCAGGTCGATCTTGCCTTGCTTACACCATTTCATCATCCGCATGAAGTCCGCCCGCTTCTTGGCCGAAGTGCCGGTGATGCCTTCATCCGCGAAAATGTCGGCCATCGTCCACGACTTGTTCGCCATGATCTTATCGGTGTAGTAATTTTTCTGCGCCTCGTAGCTGTTGAGCTGATCCTCCTCTTTGGTGGACACCCGGCAGTAGGCCGCAACCCGAAGCTGCCGCTGCTCGGCAGGCCCTGTGTTCTTTGGCGCGGCGGGTATCACGATCACCTTCGGCTTGTTCTCTCCCACGTTCACTGGCTCCTCTCGATGATCTGGCCGTTTTTCAGCAACAGGCTGGCCTGCCCCTTTTTGACATAAACCTGGGCCACTGTGTTTTTCAGTAATTCAACATTGATCTCCGCCATCGGTGCGGCACCGGTGAACAGATGCCGCAGGCGCTGGCTTTCGTACTCACTGCCGCCGATGGTGTTATATTGCATTCCTGCCAGCCGCAGGGCGAGCTCTTTAGCGTTGTTCTCATCCACCGGGCTGGTGGTGAGTGCTGCTGAGAACCGCCGCTCCATTTCGGCCAGCTCACCACGGTTGACTGTCTGCGGCTGTGGCTGGATCTGTTCCGGCGCTGCTGCGAGGCTGTTCAGAATGGATAGCACCTGTGATTCCACCGCCACGCTGGGCCTGCCGTTGCACAGACGGCGCAGTGCCTTTTGCGCTTCGGTTATCTTCACCGTAGGCTTACGCTCTGACCGGCGCTGGGCTACTTCCTGTAGCTGCTCTGCAGAAAGGATTGCCGGAAATCGTTCTGTACCGGCGTAGCGGTTGTCCTCCAAAATACGAGCCACCATATTCTTGTTCCAGGGCTTGTCCGCGTCGTAGGGCGGGCCTTTTTCTTTCAGATGGTCGGTGATGTCGTTGAAGGATGCCCCGGCCAGATAGCGGGCATAGATGCCCTGCACAGCTTGGGCCTCCTGTGGGTGAATAACTATCTCTCCCATGACCATTTTGTACCCGAAGGGCAGCTTCCTGTTGCCCATTACCGCGCCGTCCTTTCTATGCTCTCCCGCAGCTCCAGTCCGTTCTTCAGGCGGAACCGCAGGCTGGCATTGCTTTCGATAATGACCTTGTCAATAAGCTGACCGAACAGCTCCCCGTCAAAATCGTGTAGCATTTCGGGCCCCCTTGCGAGGATAGTGGTGAGCTCTTGGGTGCAGGGGATAGTATCATCACCGTCTTGATTGAGGATCCTGCTTTTGGCTTGCTTTGCGGCGCGGAGCTGTTCGGTCAGCTTATTACTCTTGGATATGAAAATGTCAGGATCAACGCAGCCGCCTTCTCTCAGAGTGGCCAGCAGTTGATTCTGACTGGTAAGTTCCGCTATTTGTTTGTTCAGCTCAATGACGTCCACACTCCAGAGAAATTTCCGTTCACGGATGGACTGGAGGTTGGTAATGAGGTCGGGCAGGATGTGGCTGCCTTGATGCTTGAGGTTGTAGTACAGGCGAAGGAATGCTTGCTGGATCTGGGTTTCGGGAATCTGTGTGATGGGACAGGCGGCCTCGTCGCCGTCATGGCGCATACAGAGCCAGTACCTTGCGGATGTTGACCGCTTTGATCTGCATGGAGCACCGCAACTGCATTGGATCCGGCCATGAAAAGGTGTCTTTTCTACTGATACTGTTTTTTCTCGGCTCTTGAACAATCTCTGCACACGTTCAAACCAATCCTGCTGGATAATGGCATCGTGATTCCCCGTGATGTAGTAGCTGTTGCGTTCCCCGTTATTCCTCATTCTTTTACGGGGAAACACATCTGTGGTATATTTTTTCTGTAGCTGTGCATCGCCTATATAGCGCTCGTTTCGAAGGACATATTCTATCCGTCCACGCTGCCAGTGAATGTTCAGCACATTGTTCTGATTCAGTGTTTTTGTGATCTCTGTGGTGTTTATCCCTCGCAGATACATTTCGTATATACTGCGAACCACCGCCGCGCACTCCTCATTGATGATAAGCGAACCGTTTACGAGGTCATAGCCCAAAGGAGCGCTGCAGGTGTTGAACTCTCCGCGCTCCATTCGCTTTTGGTAGCTCCAGCGCATATTGCCGGAGATGGACTCGCTCTCGCTCTGGGAGAAGGCTGCGTACAGGGCTGTCATCAGCTCGGAGGACATCCGTGCGGTGTCAATGTTCTCCTTCTCGAAGAAGATAGTCGTGCCGTTGGCGCGGAAGTGCCGGATGGCTTCCAAACATTCTGCCGTGTTGCGGGCGAAGCGGGAGATGGACTTGACCATGATGCGGTCAATGAGTCCGTGTCCGCTGTCGGCCAGCATCCGCTTGAAATCCTCCCGCTTCTCCACAGAGGTGCCGGTGATGCCCTCGTCGGCGTAGATGTCCACCAGCCGCCAGTCCTCATGTTCGGTGATGTACTGTGTGTAGTGAATGTTCTGAGCTGCGAAGGAGTTGAGCTGATCCTCCGAGGAGGAACTGACCCGACAGTAGGCGGCCACCCGCAGCTTCTGGGTATCCCGCTCATGGGTGGCTTCGATCCTGATGACCCGTCGCTCCTTGCCATTCAGGGCAAGGTTTCCGTTGATATTTTTTCCTTCCGTGGCTGTTCACCTCCTCCTTGTAGCAACACAACATACCACAACCACCTCTGTAAAGCTACTGCTTTTTACAAAGAAGCTCAGAAAGAAATAGAGATCGTTGCGCCGGTTTGCACGGCGATACGCACAGCGACTTGCTCCAGCTCCGTCTTGGGAAAACCGGCTCGTTTCAGCGCGGCCAAAAGATTCAAAATGCCGTAAAAATCAACGTTCTTATCCTGCATAGTTTTCTCCTTATATCCGTTTTCTGATGGCACAAACACGGGTGCTGCGGTAAGAGGTAATGGGGTATAGGTAGTAGGTATGTGAGGGGGAGGGAAAGTGCAGCACCCGCGTTTCTGCCATCAGGTAAAGGTCGTGGCGGGGCCGCCCCGGTTTCCCGGAACGACCCACGCCGTTTCCGTCGTTTGTTCAGTCCTATTCGACACTACTTCCCGGACTGATGGGCGGTCAACTGGTCTGCGGTGGGCGCCGCACATGGGAATCTCACCCCTCCGAGGATCTCTCCGAGCTGCACCGATTGCTTGTATCTGTCGCTATGCAGAAGTACCATTGTAGGCAGATGAGGTCATGGCGAGACAGCCTGCCACGGCTGCTTTTGGATGAACGGATATCGCTGGGCACCTTCCGATCTGGGACCTGCATTGACACGGGGAGTTCCCGTGCAGGTGGTCATGGCGCGTTCTCCGCATCGCTGTTCTCTTTCTTACGGAGGCTCATCTGCTGATGTGATCCAGTTGCCGGATATGGCCGAATGGCGTTTTTCAAGGTACAATAGGCCCTTTGTTTGGCTTGAGTAAATTGTACCTTGAAGGAAAGCCACGGAACAGAAACAGTTTGGAACATTGCATACCCAAAATGGAACATTTTACAGTTCCGCTTCCAATTCAGAGAGGATATCGATTGCCATTCTCAAACACTGCTTTCTGTCCACACGATAGTTTTCTTTTCCAAGCAAGAGAAAATCCATGGAGACATCGAAGAACATTGCCAGCTCAATGGCAATTTCAATCGGGCCTATCTGTAAGCCGTTCTCAATTTTAACTATGTAGGTTCTACTAACATTTATCTTTTCAGCAAGCTGTTCTTGAGTGAGCTCTCTGCCGGTGCGTAACCGTTTGATTCGCTCCCCGTATGCCGTTCGGTCAAAATGCATTTTATTCCCTCCGTTTCGTCATTTGTGAAGAACTCGCAAACGGCAGAAACGGTGGGGCACGGTAATGAAATTGGTATCCGCATAATGAAAAGCGGACAAAAAGCCAAGGATGGCCGCAAAGGGCCATCCTTGGCTTTTTGTCCGTTTTGTTGTGTTGTCTGGTCGCATGGTTAGGCGGCCTCTCGAATATCTCCAGAGGCCAATGTGTTCCGGGAACTCCGCTTCCTATATCAGCGTTCTCTATATTCTGGTGCCTCCATTATCCTCCCATACCACTGCCGAGATCTTCCCCCAGGTCGCAGGTGTAGAGCCACTCCACCACGTCGCCGTCCTTAAGCTGGTAGAGGGAACAACCATAATTCGGAAACCACCCGTTGACGGAATACATCCACCCAGAGAGCTTCCCCACATCAAACTCATACAGATTGTGAATACCTTCGATATAGGCGCTGTTATATACCGGTGTGAAACTGGACTCCAGGTGTATTTTGTTGTCTTTGCAGGCACGCTGAAGAACATCGAAAGCGCTCTCGCCCTCACTGAATACCACCTCGGTGGCGGGAAGAACCACACCATCCTCCGGCACGAATTGCTTCTTGCTCTCCGCGCACTTGTCCATGTTGTTCAGGATCGTCTCGCAGGAGATGGACATGGTGCAGGTATACGCCGCGGTATCGTCCGTCTGCCTGTCTCCGCAAGCGGTGCAAAGCAACAGCATAACACCCAAAAGCACCGATAAAATACGTTTACACCTGATACCCATCCTGTTCTCCTTTAACAGCGTTGTACTGCGTCATAATTGCCTGCATGGGACAGGCAATTACTGTCTGCCCCATGCAGCATCACTCTCATTTTATTACAGGCAGAATTGTACGGGTTTTGGCGCAATATTGGAAAATGAAAATAGCGTCATCCAATGTTACGCTCCCGCTCTTATCTACATCCGCTGCCTCAAGAGCTTGTGCGCTTAATTCGCGTTGTTTAGAACAATACTGAAATACAACTACAAAGTCATCGAGAGTAACTTCGCCATCGCCATTCACATCGCCATACAGGATATCATCCGATTTTATGGTCAGCTTCACCGTGGCAAGGGGCTTCGAATATTCACCCTCCGCGCCATCCTTGTTTTGGTACATGACGATGGGATACTCCAACTGGAAGTCAGTGTCCTCTGCCGTCAGAGGCTCTTCAGACCAGGTCATATACTGCGTCACATCCTTGGTAACACCGTTGGTGAAGTGTGCCATGATCTGCATACCGGTGGCGTCAAATGTTTCACCGGCCTTATACTCCGTCTTATCGGGCTGCTTCACTATCTCCAGATGATCCACTGTGCTGCCAACAGCCATCAGGTATGCCGAGTCGTTCTTGAAGTAGATCGTACCGTCGCTGTCTACCACGGGGCTGCAAATAGCATACTGTGCCTGATTGCCGCGCGGCTCAAACAGGTTCAGCGCTGGCTCAAAGCTATACTCAGTGGACGTCAAATCGGTGGAGACCTTACCGGGCGCATCCTTTAAAACGCGTAGCTTGCCAGGGGTGTAGTTGTCGAAGAAGTAGACATAGACCGCGCCCTCATCTGCTTTATAAGCCGTTGTCAGCACGCCGCTGGTTTGGGGGTATCCCTGCGTCCGGACCTTATAGGCAATCTCCCAGTTGGGAACATCAATGACCGTGATATTATGGCCGGAGTACTGCGTAAACTGTCCCGTACCAGATACACCGATGTAAGCCCGCCCGTTATAGATCGTGGGGGTGGAGGTACTCATTGCCGGATTGCTGGCAGAAGTGGCATAGTTATCCAGCTTCAGTTCTTTTACCCCTTGAATCTCACCAGAACCATTCACAGATGCTTCAAAGAAGTAACCACCCTTACTGGTGAAATAGTACTTCTCCTTGTAATGCGTGATAGAACTGCGGATATCGCCGGTCACGTCCATCTTTACCTCGCTGATAGGCTTGCCGGTGCGGGTCTCCAGCGATACCAGACGAGCATAGCCCTTGGTATAGCCCACCTCTCCGTCGTCTGTACCGATCAGTGTGAAATCATCACAAATATATGCGCCGGACCAGTAGAAGCCGCCCACACTGCTGTAGGTCCAACTGGCGAGCTTGCTCTCCAGCGTATTCGAGGGATCTTCATCGGTGGCTGTCAGGCAGACATAGTTGCATACCTTATCTTCGCCGGACCAGAAACCGGTGTAGATGCAGCCGTCATGGTACACGATGGGGCAATTGGGTTGACCACCCAGCGAATCCGTGTAGACCCACAGAGATTCCAGCGTCGCTGCATTAAATGCCTGTATTGTACCACCCGCAAGTCCTACAAAAACCATGCCGTCAGCATAAGTAGGCGGGTTGATGCCAAAGCTGGATTTGCCACACATGGTTCCTGTTGCCAGGACTTCACCGGTGTTTTTATCCACGCGGTAGATTTTCTCACCGGCGTAAACGTACAAATCACCATTTACTATGATGGGTGGGCTGCAGGCATCCTGGTCGAGACCATCGCCGATCTTGTTTGCCCAGTACAGCACTGCGTCGTCGCTGCTGATAGGAGTAGGTGCATTGATTACGCCATTGTTGTTATTATCCGTCCGCAGGTGCGGCCATTCAGAGGGGAAGTCTACCAAAGAGGTATTTTTAGCCGCCTTTTGCAGCGTCAGCTCTAACGTGCCGCCGCCAGCAGGAACGGTATAGCTGCCCGTGACGCCCACATAACCCACGCTGGTGGCATTGTAGGTATACGTGCGCCCGGGTGTCAGCATGAACGTACCGTTATCATCATACTCCCGTCTTCCGGTCAGGTCACTGGTCATGAATACCAACAAATCAGAAGGATCAGCCTGTACTTTTACCGGAACAGGGTCGGACTTCTGCACTGTTAGGGTGTAGGTCGTATGAACTGCGGTGGAATCTTCGTGACCAATTTCGACGGTAATGGTCTCCTCCGAGGCTTCTCTTGTCAGAGGCAGCGTTACATCTGTAAACGCATCGCGTTTGTAGTGTCCTGCATAAATACCATCTTCGTAATATTCCAGCGTTTCATCATACCGCACACCGTTTACCAAAGCGTAGAACCCGCCCCAGTATTCTCTCCGGCCTGCGTTGCCGGTAATAATATAATCGCCTGAGAGCGTGATGCTCTCCGCATCTCGATCCACCGTCAGAAGATACTCTTCAATATCCCTGTCATATTCTGTTTTCTCTCCTTCGGGGGTTTCAAACACCACATCAAATTCCCCGGATTTTGCACTCAGATCATATAACTTAAGCCGGCGTGTAAACTGAATACGGTATTCCTGATAATAGAGGGCATCTTCCCGTTGGTCCTCAACCTGAACCGTCATGGGAATGCCATACCCTGTATCCCGCATAAATGCAACAGCCTGGTCGGCCTCACTCTTGCCAACTGTATTCGCAATAGTCAACGTCTCTGCGTAAGGCCGGGCGGTTGATTGTCCACGATAATGTGCTATTGCTGTACCGTGATTGGGGGTTGCCTGCAGATATACTTGGTGCTCCGTGCTGTCTGCATAATAGGTGTATGTGTGCTGCGCTGGGGAAAACCCTTCATCTGCGTCAAAACTAAGCCACTCTCTGGCTCCACTACGGTAGCTATACCCAGAATAGACACCCAGATCATCCAGCCAGTTCTCTGCGATAGGCGCTGCAACCTTGACCGTCAGGCCATCCTGCGCGGTGAAACTCGCACGAGTGTGATAATACCCATTCTTTGTTGCCACATAATAGTACTCTTCACCTGCAAGCAAACGGTAACTGCCGTCTGCTAATGACTTTACCTCCGAGTCCATATCGGTAAATACTTGCCCTGTGGTGTTTTCATCCGGCAGTCCCAGAGTTACCCTGACACCTTCCTGCTTATTCACATGAAGGGTATACTCAGATTTTTTGCCATCTGGAGCCGTGACCGTAATAATATGGTTATAGGTACCCGACGTAACAGAAATATCCCCTGTTCCTGATACCGTATACCCCTCATAAGCGGCAGTGGCTTCAATTTTCAAGGTATCAGATGTGGTATTCGCAGTGTACTCCCACAAATGCTTGAAATACTTATCAACGGGCAACGGCTCGAGTTCTTGTCCCTCTCGACCGACGGAATATGCCTCCGCGCCGATCCGTAAACGAGTTCCGTCTGCATACACCTTCAGCATCTTTAATGTGGGTACGCGCTGCACGTCAATGTCATAAGACTGTATCATCGTGTGCCCTGCACTATTAATGTAACGTGCCTCCATTCGGAATGTACGTCCTTCCAAGCCTTCCGTTACCAAGTATCGTAGAAAAGTTCCCCAAACCTCATCCGCACTTTTGGAGGACCATGTAATATGATTATCAGACATATCCTCGCCATTCAGCAAGGAGGTATAAACGCTGCGCAGCAGAGTCGTATTCGCATCAGGAATATCCGGTCCCTGATAGCAAACGATGTTAGCTCCCCAAAGTTCCGAAGCCGTATCGTCCATCCAAACTGTTAGTTTATGGTTCTGTGTATCCTGCTCACGACGATAAGGCTCACTGTATCCAGTCCAGGAGTTATAGCTGCGGAAATACATTTCACCGAACCATTCGCCAGTTGGCAGCTCAATGACCGTGCTATTCAAATCACCCCGCACCTTCAGCGTACCCTCCGTGCGGTTGTACCCACCGTCCGAAACGCAGAAGGTATAATCACCTGCAATAACATTAAGTGAACTGCCTGTACCTGTAGTAACATTTCCATAGGCATCCGTCATCGTGAAGATGGGGTGCGTCACCACCACGCCGCCCTGAGTGACCTTAATAGGTACCGTATACTTCGGCCCATTCAGGATCGCCGCGTAGTCCGCGATTGCCTTGTCCAGCTTCTCCTGACCCGCAGCAGCCGCAGAGCCATCGCCTCGCAGGGCGTTCAGGCACGTCTTATAGGCTTCCTGTGCATCCGGATAGTTCTGCACATGGTTCTCCATATCGCGGTATTCCGCCATCCGCCGCACCAGCGACAGCATGGCGTCATAGTGCTCCTTCTCCACATTGGTAACACCGATGCGCATGGCTGTAATGCTGGACGCAGGAGCATCCACACTGTAGCCGCCACCGTCATACAGGATCACATAGTTGCCGGCCACATCGTCCACCGCGCCAATGTAATTCTGTTCCTCCAGTTGGGTAAAGGAATGATCAGAGGCCAGCAGCGCCTCCTTGATGGTCTGACCGTCGGTGTAGGGTATCCGCTCCGGCTCGATGACCATGCTGTTGGCGGTGGCCACTGTCAGCACGAAGCTCTTTTGCTCCGCCGCAGACGCCGTGCCCACCAGTGCCGCCAGCATCAGGATGCTGAGCAGCAGCGTACAAATGCGTTTTTTCATTTGCAGTCCTCCTCTTTTTAGTATAGGCAGTCCCACAGCTTGTAGCGCAGCTTCTGGGACAGAGTCCACTTCTCTTTGCAGGCTTGCAGCGCGGCGGCCGCGAAGCCGTCCATCTCCCGGCGTTGCTCCCGCGTCATGGGCTGCTCACTGAACAGCGCCAGCTCGTTGAGCTTGGCGGCGGTCTCCGCGCCGTCCGGCGCCGTTGCGCTGCTGTGATGCAGCAGGCAGCGCGCATAGCCGTAGCGCAGAGAGATAGCCTCCCGATCCTCCGCCTGGTCGATACGCGCCATGGCCTGGCGGAATTTCCTGCGCCGCAGGATCAGCAGGATGATCAGCACCAGCAGCAACAGCGGCAGCAGCAACAGCAGCAACAAGGGGTTCAGAGAGAACACGAAGGGGTCCTGCTGCAATTCGCTGATCTCCTCCGGACGTTCCACCTGTGCGTATCTCAGCTGGTTGCCGTCGTATACATACTCCGACTGCTGTGTGCCGCCCAGTTCGAACTCCTCGTCATCGATGTAGCCGGGCGTTACCTCAAAGGGCACGAAGCCCACGCCGTTGAGGTAGTATTCCGCCCATGCGTGGGCATGGCTCTCATCCAGCGTCACCGGTTCGCCCGCCTGTATAAGGGCCGCCTCGTCTGCGGAGACAAAATACCCCTCCACATACCGCGCCGGTACGCCGAAGTACCGCAGCAGCAGCGTGGCGGCGGTGGCGTAATGCACATCGTAACCGCTGCCGCTGCGCTCCAGAACATACTGGAGGAAATCAGAGTTCCCGTTATACGTTCCCACGGACTCATCATAGGTAATAGCACCGTCCAGATACGTCCGGATGATCTCCCGTATCTCGCCCAGCGTTTTGCCGCTGTCCTCCTCGTCTATGTGGCGGCGCAGAACTTCCCAGCTGGTCTGCGTCATTTGCAGGTCCATCTCGGACACATACGCCGCGTATTCCTGCTCCACGGCCAGATACCCGGACACCGCCGTGGTGTTCTGGCTTTCCACCAGTGTCTGCTGCAGCTCATACCAACGGGGCACACTACCGGTATAGTAGTGCAGCTCCTGCACCGCCGGCAGCTCCGCGGCGCCGATCCTCTGTGCGTCCAGCATTTCACTGCCCGCCACAGCGTAGGGGTAGTAGCCGTGACCAGCGCAGGCATCCAGCGTCTGCACCGTCATGTTCTGTACGCGCTGGCCTTCGATCTGCTCCACGAGCCCGATCTGACTCTGGCCGTAAAAGCTGCTCTCATGCAGCCAGTAGAAAAGGTCTTCATACTCCGCCTGCTTTTGCGTATCTGCGCTTTTCCACGCTGTACCCGTATAGTTCTCATAAACAGCGCCCCGCAGATAGAGCTTCTGAGGAGTCTCCATAGTCACCTCCAGCGCGGGTGCTTCCGACTGCACCCTGGCAGGGAGGTTTTTCAGATCGCCCTCCGGCATGACCAGTTCCTCGCTGTGGAAGCGGATGTTATGTACCCACGCCTCCAGCTTTGTCATACCGCTGTCGTTCATATTCTCACCCAGCAGCAGGCCCAGTGCGATGCTGACGGCCGCCGCCAGTGCCAGTGTGACCAGCTGTCCCCACGGACGGCCGGAGGGCTGTCCCGCCAGCATCAGCAAAATACAGCCGAACAGCAGCAGACCCAGCCCCACACCGGCTGTCACCACCTGCGCAAACGCGCCCACAAGCAGGGGCAGCAGTACCGGCAGTGCCATCCATGGACGGCCGCGCCAGACGGCGCGGCTCACCAGCAGCGACCAGCACAACAGCAGGGGAAGCAGCCCCCACAGGAGCTTCTGCGGATCTGCGGGTGCAAGATCCAGCAGTATCCTGCCTGTCCGCGCTGTGATCTGCTGCTGCACATCATTGGCCAGAACGTACAGTCCCTCCAGCACCGACTTGTGCAGTGCCAAGCACACCACCAGCAGCCCCAGCGAGCCAGCTGGGACGATCCAACCGCCAAAAGGCTGGCCATAGAGCCACAGAAAAAGCGTCCCTATTGCCGTTGTCAGCAGGGCGCACATCCACCACGGCCATGAGATCGTCGGGCACGCGGCGCACAGCATCAGTGCGCCGCCGCAGTTCAGCAGGAGCAGACCCAGCAGCTCCGGCAGCAGCAGATGACTTTGCTCTCCGCCGTGGTCTTTATATTGGATATGTAAGCCGTTTGTTTCTTTTTTCATGACTTACATCTCCCATCTCCGCAGGGTCTCCTGCACGTTATCCGGTGTAAAGCCGATGATCCGCCCATCCTCACCCGCAGCCTGACCGCAGAGCAGATAGGCCACATGGCCGCTCATTACATCATCAGGCATCTGCGTGCCGAAATATAACACCGTACCATATTCTCCAAAGTCTGGGAGCGCGCAGTCGGCCGCTCCAGCCGTTCTGACCATAGACGGAATGGCCTGCAGCAGCTGATCCTCGTTTTCTATCCAGCGAGTACATAGTTCTTCCTCGGTCCAGCACAAGTCAAAGGACAGCCCGTCGTTGGTGATGCCCTGGCATACGGAGCTTACCGCCTCCGCCAGCGCATCCATCTCCTTGGGCGTAGCCTGCACCCGCTTATCCCATATCACCAGCAGCGAACGACTCTCCGGCATACTTGGCTCTTTCCACACCAGCTCGTCCAGTTTGGAGGATAGCTTCCAGTGTATTTGCCGCACATCGTCGCCGGGGCGGTATTCCCGCAGCTGATAGACCTCGCTGCGATCCCAGCCCCTGCGGTCCTCTGCGCCGTCATCACTCTCCGACGTTGCGGGTGACAGATGTACCTCCGAGGGGAACATATCCGGCAGCACCGTCGTTCGCGCAGAGGCTGTCAGCGGTACGCTGACCGGCAGAAATCCGAAATAGTCCAAAAGCCAAACCCGTTCCGCCTGTACGCTCAGCCGTCCGCAGCAGGCGCTCCCCAGCAGAAACGCGGTAGTCTGGCTGCTTTTTGCCCCTGCGGACATCGTCAGTTCAAGCCGCTGGCTCTCGCCGGTCAGATCATTCCGTACCTCCAGCGGAACAAGTACACGCAGGGCAGGGAAAAATCCACTGCTGCGCAGCTCCGCTGTTACCGGCACGGCAGCATTTTTCGCCGTGGAGGTCTGCAGCGTCAGGGTCAGGTGGAGCTTTCCCCGCAGGGTAAAGTTCAGGCCGAAGGATACCAGCGGCAGCAACACACAGAGGCACAGCGCCGCCAGCACCCAGCCGGAGGCGGTGACAATACACAGCGCCGCCAGCATCACGACCAACACCAGCCAAAGGGAGGCAGCCTTTATGATCCGCCGCTTCATTCCGCGCGGAAGTCGCGGACATCCGGCTTCGGGGTGTCCAGCAAAATATTCTCTGTGATCTGCAGGGCGGACTGCTCATGCAGACGAGCCTTCGCGCTGAGCACCATACGGTGGGCGCAGACATCCGTGAACACGGCGGCCACATCCGCGGGATTGGCGTAGTCCCGTCCCTCCAGATAGGCATTGGCCTGCGCCGCACGGCACAGCGCCAGCGCACCACGGGGGCTGACACCCAGCGTGATGTAGGGGTTCTCGCGGGTGGCCTCCACCAGCTCCGAGATATAGTCATACAAACGGTCAGCAATGTGGATCTGCCGTACCTCCTGTATGGCCGCGTTCAGTCCGGTGCTGTCACACACAGGCTGTACGGCATCCAGCGGATTCTCGTGGTGACGATCGCGCATTAGCGCCGTCTGCGCCGCCCTGTCCGGATAGCCCATAGACAGCTTCAGCAGGAAGCGATCCAGCTGGGAGACAGGCAGCATCTGTGTACCGGCGCTCCCCACCGGATTCTCCGTAGCCAGCACCACGAAGGGAGTAGGCAGCGGATGCGTCACGCCATCAATGGTGACCTGGCGCTCCTCCATAGCCTCCAGCAGCGCGGACTGTGTCTTGCTGGAGGTACGGTTGATCTCATCCGCCAGCAGCAGGTTGGTCATGATAGCGCCTGGCTTATACTGCAATGCGCCGCTGGCCTTGTCGTAGACAGAGAAGCCCACCACATCCGATGGCATAGTGTCCGATGTGAACTGCACACGCTTTGTCTCCATCCCCAGCGTCTTGGCAAAGGCGTTGGCCATGGTGGTCTTACCCACGCCGGGAACATCCTCCAGCAGCACATGGCCCTGTGCCAAAATCGCCAGCAGCACTTTGCGGACGACTTCCTGCTTGCCCAGCACCACGCGGTTGACTTCATTCAATATCCGATCCGTTACTCTATCCATTTCTCTTTCTCCTCCGAAGTACGATCACAGCCGCGGCCGCGATCACGATCACACCGCCGGCAATGCAGGTCCACAATACAGTGCCGTCTCCACCGGCCAGTGCGCCTGTCTCGCTCTGGGGCGGGAACAGCGGCCCATGATGGGCAAACACATATCCGCCGCCGCGTTCCTGTCCGCGGATGGACAACAGCGCCTGCAGCGCCTGTACCGTTGCCAGATAGTCACCCTTTTCATCATCCGGCAGGTGCTTATACAAACCATCCTCACAGCGGAAACGGTTCAGCGCCGTATACATGGTCTGTCCGTCCCGGACGAAGCCCGCCATGTCACCCACGCCCCAGTCCAGGGCAGTGACCGCCATAATGACCTGCGACAGGCTTTCCGAGCTTTCGCTGTTCCCGTAGAAGAACGTACACTGGTCGCTCATCTCCAGAGAAAGCCAGTTCAGCGCACTGCTGATCTGGCGCTCATACTCCACAGCGTAGGGAGACAGTGCCTGCAGCGCCATAGCGGTAATATCCACATCTCCGCTGCCGCTGTCCAGCGCAAAGCTGCCGTCGTCGTTCTGCGCGTTGATGATGGCGTCGATCATATCCTGCCGGGAGTACCGTGCGTCCTCCGGCACATCAACGCCGCTGGCATCCAGCGCGATCAACGCCCAGATCCAACCGTTGAGCCCCTGCAAGCCCAGTTCCTTTTCCCCGAAGTTGTACGTGCCGTCTGCGATCAGGTCGATGGCCGTGCCATCCGGCTTCGTACCGAAGGCGGTGGGATCACCGCCCAGTGACAGTACCGCAAGCGCAATGCGGTGGTACTCTGTGGCCTTCACATCGTGCAGCCCGCCGTCCTCGGCGTAGCACTTCTCTACATAACTCTGGAGCTTCTTCAGATACTGACTGTAGCATTCCGGCTCGTCGCTTCTGGCCAGCGTGATGGCAATCCAGTCGCTGACGGATGTACCAGGTGACACCACCTTCGCGTCCGCCAGCGCCGTTCCTTCCTTGCCGCCAGCCGACGATAACGCATGGGCTGTTTCCGCGATCAGCTGGTCCAGCTCCGACTCCTCCGCAGACGCGGGGACACACAAGCCGCAAAGCATGACCGCGCACAGCAGCAGTGCCAGTAAGGTCCTTCTCTTTTTCATTCTCTATCCTTTCTATTCTCCGCCATTCTCCGGGTCAGTTGTACCGCCCGTATCGCCCTGATCCGGGGTCTCCGGCTCTGAGGGTTCGGTAGGCTTGTCCGGATCAGTCGGCTCAGTTGGTTTATCCGGCTCTGTAGGCTCGGTGGGTTTATCCGGATCTATGGGTTCGGTAGGCTTGTCCGGATCGGTAGGCTCGGTAGGATCTGTCGGGCCAGGTTCTTCACCTGTGGCGGGAAGTACCTCCTGCATCGTGTCGTGGCATCTGACGCAGGTGTACTCGATGTACCCGTCCTCCGTGGCCGTAGGCTCTACGCGGTTTGTCTCCTCATATCTGTGCGAGACTTCCTGTCCGTTGAAATTGTTGTTGATCCACAGCCGGCAATAGCTGGTCAACGCACCGTAGGATGAACCGTCCTCAAAGAAACCGCCGATGTCCTTGCCGTAGGCCAGCGTAAAGCGAAGATAGATGGTCATACCCGGCTGGGCTGGATACAGGCTCATAGAGCGGCCGGGATAGACCTCGCCGTCAATGGCGTACATCCAGCCTGACCCACGGGTATAATCAAATTCACCCAGGCTGTCCCGCTTGGGCCTGCCGGTAAAGGTCGCGCCGTCCCGTTCCAGCATCTCCTGCAGCTTGGCAGGGATAAACGAGTATTTACCAATGTTTGAGCTGCTGATGCTTCGCAGGTAGAACGCATTTGTCTCTGTGCCGTCGTAGACGGGACTATACCCGTAAAGCTGCAGGAAATCCAGCACCGCCGAAGCCACGGTATCGCCGCTGAGAATATCCACATTCCCGCGTGCCATGATACCCAATCCCGCTGCTGTAGCGTCCAGGACCACTGTCACCTCACCGTTGCGAACGCCCTCCGGCCTATAGGAATATGTGACGTTGTAGTATTTGTATGTAGAGTTGCCGTTGCTGTCCCAAGCCAGCACCTTGATGGTGTGCTGCACCGTGCCCTCAATGTTCGGCAGCGGGAACTCGATGTCATACTCCGGCCTTGCATCGCCGGACTGCTTGGTCAGCAGCTCGCCGTCCAGCCACACCTGTATCTGGTTGGAATAAATGGTCTTGCCGCCCAGCTCCGGATGGGTCGTGGCGCGCACCCAGAACGTCAAATTCCGGGTGGTAAAATCCGTTTCCTCCGCCCCGTCCAGGCTGGTGATGATGGTGGGAGGATAGTCACCTACCTCCGGGTTTTCCTCGTTGGCCTTATCCGCGTGGTAATTGATCTTATAGCGGACATAGGCGATGTTCTCGCCCTTCTCCCGCAGGTAGATGGTCACATAGCTGGCCTCGTTGAACACAAGATCCGCTATATAATGCTTACCGTCCGTGGAGGTCAGCACCTTGCCGTTCCCGGAGGTACTGCTGTTCTGCAGCACGACCTTGACAGACAGATCCTCGCCTTTGCCCAGCGGGTAGGCCAGAAAGGTCAATTTCCCGTCAGGCAGGTCGGACTTGCTGAAGTACATATTGTTGTAGAGATCGGTGTAGATGCGGGGCGTGTCGTCCTCGTCGCCGGGCTCGCCCTTGTCGCCGCCGGAGCTGCCGCCGTCTCCATCGTTGCCCGCATCGCCCTTGCCGGGATCCTCGGTGGGACTGTTGCCGCCATCGTCACCGCTGGGTTCTTTCCCTCCACCGTTATCATCCTTGCCGTCATCCGGGGTATCCGGATCGGTAGGAGCATCCGGGTCAGTAGGCTGATCCGGCGCGGAAGGTTGATCCGGCTCAGACGGCTGGTCTGGATCAGATGGCTGCTCTGGCTCAGTGGGTGTCTCCGGCGTTTCATCCGTCTTGGGAGGCTGCTCCGGCTCTGGCGGCATCTCCGACTCTTTATCAGGGGGTGTTTCCGGTTCTTCCGCGGGAGGCGTTTCCTTCGCCGTGTCGGGTGTTTCGCCGTTACCATCCTCGCCGATACTCCCGCCGCTCTGTCCCCACAACGAGCTGCTGCCGGTCATGGTTTCCGCGTGCAGGCGCTCGTCACGACGGCCAATCGGATTGTCCGGCTGGGAGCGTCCCGCACCGGTCAGCGTGACGAAAGAGGTGATGACCAACACAAGTACCAGCACAATGCTGAGAACACTTTGCAGCTTCCTTCTATTTTTCACATCAGTGTCCTCCTTTGGCTGCGCCTGTTATCTCCAATGGGCATACAGCGTTATATTCTTCTCTACTACGTCCTCGTCAAAGTTCCAAGGGGCGGTGCAGTTCTCGTCCTTATACCAGCCGGCGAACATAGCCCCGGCTTTTACCGGCGTCATGGGCGGCGTGATCTTCTCGCCCTTTCGGACGGAAATATCCTCCAGCTCCGTGCCGCCCCGACTGTCAAAGCTGACCCGCTTCTTACCCAGAAGCAGCACCAGTACCACCACCAGCGCCGCCAGCGCCAGCGCACCCAGCAGCCACCACAGCAGGCTGCCGCCGCCGTGTCCCTGTGCCGGGCCGCCGATGATCCAGCCGGCGTACAGCGTCATATTGCTGGACACGGTGTCGTTGTCAAAGTCCCACTGCTCCGTCCGGTCCAGGTTCTTGTACCACGCCTCAAAGGTATAGCCGTCACGGGTGGGATCTTCAGGACGGGTGACCTTCTCGCCGTAGGGCACGCGCTGGTCGGGCACTTCGCTGCCGCCGTTGCTGATAAACCGGACGATGCAGTCTGTGTCTATAATTACCCGCACCTCATTATCCACGGAGGCAAAGGAGTCCTGGCCGTCCTTGGTAGAGACATGGCAGTTCACCGGATGTACCACGGAAATACCGCCCTCACCGATGACCTTCAGCTGGAACGAGCCGATTACGGCCTCGGCGGGCCACTCCTGACCGCCGGAGAGGGACAGGAAGTTCAGGTATACCACCCGTCCGCCGGTACGGCGGCCCATCTCCTGCCACGAAATACCGGAGGCGGTCATCACGGAGCTTTCCACGAACTCAAAGAACGTGTCGTCATACTCCAGCTCCGCCTGCATAGCGTACATCTCGCCCGGCGCGCCGGCGTCGGTCTGCACCAGCGACAGGCTCACCGTCACCGTATCGCCGGTGGACGCGCTGGTCTCCTGCGCGCCGTTCACCGTCAGGCGGAAGTCGTAGCTGCGGCTGTCGTCCACTGCCCACGCATGGCAGGGCAGCAGCGCCAGCAGCAGGCAGAGACTCAGCAGCGTTGTCATCCATTTTTTCATAAAAGTTCTCCTTCTTTTGTCATCAGGCGAGAGCCTGTTGTCTACATTGACCTGCAGGAACTCAGCTCTTGCATCTCATGAGGTACAAAAGCTCAACTCCCGCAAAACGCGCGATAACTTCCCGGCGAAATAGCTGGGAAGTTGTCGCGTGCCCTCCCTCCCGCAAGCGGGAGGGAGGGATAGAGTATGCACTTATCGGGTCACTTGATCAGGTTGATGATATCGGCGGCATCATGGATGTCCACCTTCATATCGCGGTTCACGTCCGCCTCCAGGAACTTGGTCATGCTGGCGCCGATACCGTAATTGGGGTCTACATGCGTATCATTTTTCGTATCGGTATTTGTCATGTAGAAGCTCTGGTACGCGCCCTTATAGATGTCGTAGACCAACTGGGCGTCGTTGACGTCGATCAGATTAGAACCGTTGACGTCACCGTCGTTCCCTATGCCATCGGGCTTGGGCATCGTCTTATTATAGTCGAGCGGATCGCGGTGGTTGGTACAAGACAGGTGCTGCAGCGCCTGCACTTTACCAAACTCCTCGCCCTCGTTCACGATGGTCAGCCACAGGAAAGTATTGCCCTTGCCGGTCAGAGGAGCTTCAAACTGATCGCTGTAAAGATTTGTGGTATACATAGCATAGCCGTCATATGTGTCCAACTTGAGCCCCTGGTCGTTGCCCGCCTTGGTACGGGTTGCAATCATGTAGATGGTTTTACCATCCAGTTCCACATAGGGCTTTACCAAGACCTCGACCATGGTATCACTCGCTGCGCAGGACAGTTTGATGTTCAGGTTGCCCTGCACATTCTTGACGGTAAAGGTATAGTTAGCACGGGAGTTGGAACTGCTCTTAACCTCAGTTTCAATCGCCTTGGCCACACCATTCTCCGTGACCTCCACCGTCAGGTCATAAACTTTCATGATGCCTATGACCTTGAAAACATAGTCCGAACCCTCTTTGGCAAGATCCTTATTATCCGTGATTTTGGTCGTGCCATTCTCTTTGAAGATCCTGATGTCACCGGGGTTGGCGTTCTCAAAAGTCACATTGACGGCTTTATCCTTGGTGACCGCAATCACAATGGGGCCAGTAACATCTGCTCCGGGGATGGTGTAGGTCTTGGCGTTTCCAGACACAACAGGTGCAGCCAATTTGGTATAATCAGAACCATTGATGCTGACCGCCACGCTGTAAATATAGCCATCTTCCTCCACGACGGTAAATACGAAGTCGCCGTCCTCAATAGCCTGATCCGGCGCTGTCACATCGCCCCTACCGGAACCTTCCACAGATACATCGAAAATCTTGCCCTCGAGAGGTTTCTTTGTAACCGTGATCGTAATATCACCCTTGATAGCCGTGCCGAGGATCTTGTAGTTGCCCTCCGCGTCCGGACCGGTGACGGCGTAGTCCACGCCGCCGATCTTCGTCTCGAAGGTGTACTGGAACTTTTCGTCTTTGTTCAGCTTGAAGGTATAATCCGTGCCGTGGGTGGCGATGGAGGCTTCGTTTGCCACATCTCCCTTGGCGTTACCCTCGAAGGTGACATTGAACTGCTTGCCGGCCTTGGTCATTTTGATTACGAGGTCGCCGGTCACGTTTGCAATGGTGTATGTACCATTTTCGCCAGGTATAACAGTAACATCCTCGCCGTTCATGGTGGCGGCCACAGTGTAGATATAGAACGGATCGTACTCCGACACGGAGAACGTATAACTGCTGCCGCTGATGACCCAGCTGCTGCCGCTCATGTCTGTCGGCAGCGTAACAGTGTGACGAACCTCCACGGTCAGCTTAGTATCACTATCCGTGATCTTTGCATCCGGTGCATCCGCAGCCAGTGCGTTCTCCGAGATGTCAACTTTAGCGGTGACCAGCTTCACTGTAGTATCGCCAGCCACCTGCTTTGCAGCAAAGCCCAGTGTAAAGGCCGTTCCGAATGCCTTCGGATCACCGTAACCAATGACCCGAACTGTACCCGCGGCGGCATCTGCCCTGACCTCGTAGCCGTCAATCGCTGTAGTCTTCAGTTCCAGCACGGCAGGGTCATAAGTAAAGATCATATCAAAGGCGCTGTAGTGGGACACGCCCTCTACGCCTCTGCCTACCGTCACAGGGATCGACACATCCGCACCCGCTGCGATAGTCTCGTCCTGCGGCATGGACACTACATACGTGTCTTTGACCTGAGTAACCACATACACAACGTGGGTCGCTTCCTTTGCGGCTACCTTCGCGGTGATCGTTGCAGCACCGACGTTGCTCTTCGCTGTCACATTGCCGTTTTCATCCACCGTTGCGATCTCGGGGTTCTGGCTGCTCCACATTACGGTCGTATCATCTGTAGACTCCGCAGTATCATTTGCGATCTTGACATCGGCTGTCAGCTGTGCGGTCGAACCAACCAGCATTCTGCCGGGACCGGTTATATCCACATTTGTAACAGGGTTGATGACGGAAACTACGCACGTCGCCGGTTTCAAGCTACCCAGTGTTGCCTGAACTGTTGCAGTGCCGGTCTTCTTTCCCGTCACCGTAACGCTTGCTCCGGTTCCCGTCAGTTCCACGATATCAGAGCCTTCGATCACTTTCCACGTCGTTGCCGGTTTACTCGTGCTGTTATAGGGTTTAAACGTAGCCTTGAGTGTCGCGCTGTTACCCAAATTCACGCTCACATTAGACAGGGTAATGCTTGTCGCCGGAACAACTTTTACGGTGATCACGCAGGTCGCACTCTTGCCGCCGGCCTTTGCTGTAATGGTCGTCTTAGCCCCCTTCTCATGTGACACGCAGGTAACTAAGCCGGTCTGGTCAACCGTTGCAACAGCAGGATCACTGGACTCCCATGTGACCTGCGCGTCCTCGGGATATACCGTCGCGTTCAGCTTATAAGTCTTATACTCACTCAGGGTATATGCTGTGCTACTCAGCGTAATGCTCTCGATAGCACTCGGTGCAGCTTTCACGGAGAGGGTCAAATCACCGGGAACAAGGCTGGAAATGGCCTCCGGATTTATCCCACTGAGCCGACTTGCTGTCTTGATAACTACCTGCAGCTTCGTTGCATCAGATACGCTCTTGACTGTAAAAGCAAACTCTGCCCACTCGGTATTTGCATCAACCGCAACATTTGCCGTAGGATTGGCAAGAGTCGCCAATACGATGGGGGTTCCTTCGGTAAGTCCCTGCTTAACATCATCCTTGCCGGAAGTAGCTACATTAACGCTCGACATCATGAACTTCGATGCAATGTCCCCCAACTTACTGTTGGTCTTGTCCGCCTCCAGTACTTCGGAATCATACGTCACATAAATGTTCATAGTAGCACACTCAAGCGCTTCCGTGGTCTTCAGCTTTACCTTGATGGTATCGCCCACCTTTACGGATTCACTTGCCCCAAGTGCGCTCCCGTCGGCTTTATATGCCTCCAGCACCACATTGGGCGTTGCTGTCCCTGTCTCATCTGCCGCGAAAGCGACCAGCGCAAGGCTGCTGATCATGGCCGCGACCAGAAGCAGCGAGACGATCTTCTTCAATACTTGCACTTCGTGATCTCCTCCTTGTAATGTGTGTATTTTATCGATCACCTGACCGGTGATTGGATAACGATTTTCATACAGCCAAATGACCGATGGATACCGCGCCTATTCGAGAGAGGAGGTGGGAGGGGCGGCTTTTCCCCTCCCACCCTTATGGAAAGCTGACAGTCTCCGTTCAGACTGTCATGGCTTGACAAGGGTAACTCAGCAGGACACCTCCTGCTCTGCGGCCTTTGCCGCTTTCTCAATTTCGCGCTGGCGGGCAGCGGCATCACGAGCCTCTTTCTTTTCCTGCTCCAGCCGCTTTTTCTCTTTCAGCCGTGATTGCTGTGCCGCATGACTGGCTGCGGCCTTGGCGCGCTTCTCCTTCTTCCTGCGCTCGGATTCCTCGTAGAACAGCGGCTCCTGCACGGCTTTTTCCCGCTTGTAGCGTGCGGTGTCTTTCAACTTGGGCTCTTTCGCCGGTGGCCGCAGACGTGCCATCTCCAGTGCCGCGTCCCAACCGCCGAAGCGTTCCTCGATAAACGTGCCGCCGTCTATCTCGCAGGGACTGGGCGTGTGCCGCAGCAGTTCAGCACGATTGCCGACGTATTGCGCCAAATGCGCCAGCGGCGTATCCGCGTGCTTTTCGGCAAACTCCGCGTCCCGCGCTTCCAGCGCCGCCACGGTACGCTTGGCCACATTACGCTCAAACCAACTCTTGTAGTCAAATCTCTCGCGAGGATTCCTGTGTGACATGGCATAGTCCTCCCTTACAAAAAAACGCCGGTTTTCCAAAGAAAACCAGCGGTGATCCGGCAGAAATGAAAATGCGCTGACGAATCTCGCCAGCGCGCACTCCCGCCTATGCCGTCAGGGAGAGATCGCCCGCTGTACAACACTGATCCTCCATCGTGCAATTCTTCTGCCCTAACGTCACGAAGGGCTTTTGCCCTTCTCGTACCTGAACCTACCTTCTCAGAGCGTTCGCTCCAATGGCTGCTATTCGCCACACGACATTTCTGCCGCTTTGGTCCATTCCTTACGTCAACAGCGCCGTCCGCAGGGGGTATCACCCCGTTCCTTCAAAACTGCCGCCTGACGGTAATGATATACCGTCTTTACAGTGACAGCCACACGACTTCGCAAGACCTTTTATTCAGTTTTTGGCCTCGATTTCTTTCGCAAAGTAACATACTTTGCGAAAAAGCGCGGAACGCCTTGCGCTGCAAGGCATTCCGGATTTATGCCAGAAAAAAGTCGAAAATTAGAACTCGTTGTTGACACGGAAAAACGACTGGTATATACTGTTATTCGGTTGAAATTGGAAAGTTTTCGCAAAGTATGTTACTTTGCGAAAATTTTTGTGCCATTTTTTGGATAAAGGACGCCGAACGGCGTCCTTTTTTACGTTATTCCCTTGAGAAAGCCTATCCCTTCCACGGCTCTGCGCTTGTAGTCCATAGACGAGTGAACGTACAGCCGCAGGGTAGTGCGGACGTCGGCGTGGCCCAGCAGTTCGCTGACGCTTTTCACGTCCACCCCTCGCTCCACACACCGCGTGGCGTAGCTGTGCCGCAGGCAATGGAAATTCCGATACCGCACGCCGCAGCGCTCCAACAACACCTTATAGCGGTATTGCATCGCCCGCGGGTCAGGGACGATCTCCCTGCCGGTCAGCAGGTAGCTGTCCGGCTGCTTTGTCTCTGGCTTCAGCATCCGCAGCATCTCTTTCGGAATGGGTATCCAGCGTTCGGAATTTTCCGTTTTCGGTGGCTGCACCGTCAGGCACGTTCCACCGCCCGTCTGCGAGATACGCTCCACCGTCCGCTGGATGTGCAGCAGCCCCGCGCCGACGTCCACGTCCTGCCATTGCAGGCCGCACAGCTCTCCCAGCCGCAATCCTGTGTAGGCTGTCAGCAGCACACCCAGCCCTGTCCTGTCTGGGCGGCGCAGGATGACCTGCCCCATCTGCTTCAGTTCCGGCTCGGTGAACACCTCCACGGCCTTCT
>ERZ826146.473-NODE-473-length-47605-cov-5.021115_pt1 | contig 47605 bp, 57 predicted proteins | sample MGYA00519857_ERZ826146 | MGnify/ENA primary metagenome ERZ826146 (study PRJEB31778, sample SAMEA3449222) | human gut metagenome | biome: human gut; feature: human-associated habitat; material: faeces | place: United Kingdom | collected 2010/2012 ...
TGCTGGACGAATATGTGTTCCCGCTGGCCTTTGACGGTATGCCCGCCGATGACGCGGAAATCATCCTGAACCCCAGCGGTAAGTTTGTGCAGGGCGGCCCGGATGCCGATACCGGCTTGACCGGGCGCAAGCTCATGGTGGATACCTACGGCACCTTTGCGCCCCACGGCGGTGGTGCGTTCAGCGGAAAAGACCCGACCAAAGTAGACCGCAGCGGCGCGTATATGGCGCGGTACATTGCCAAAAACATTGTTGCTACACACCTTGCAACACGCTGTCAGGTGACGCTGGCGTATGCCATTGGGCAGGCCGAGCCGGTTATGGTGGATGTGAATACGTTTGGCACCTGTGACGCCTGTGAAGATGATTGTTTGGCTGCCGCCGTGCGTAAGGCGTATGACCTGACCCCCGCTGGCATTATTAAGCAGCTGAACCTGACGAACCCAATCTACAAATATACAGCCGCAGGAGGTCACTTTGGCCGCAAGGATTTCCCGTGGGAAAAGGTCGATAACATGAGCGACTTTATCTCTTACATTCAGTAATGCCCGGCGTAACACAAGAGCAGATTGCCGCCGCCAGACGGATGTCGGCGATTGAATTCTTACAAAAATATCGCCCCAACTCGCTCGTGAAAAGCAGCGCCCGCGGCGAGTACCAGTTGGCCGAGCATGACAGCTTCAAAATCAACGCCAAATCGAGCCTCTGGCACTGGAAAAGCCGGGACATCGGCGGCAAATCCGCACTGAACTACCTGATATATGTGGAAGGCGTGCCGTTTGTCGAGGCCGTCCGGCTTCTATGCGAGGAAAGCCCCGGCTATGTCCCGACCCCGCATGAACAGGTGGAGCGAAAGCGCCCGTCGTTCAGGCTGCCGCCCATAGCAGAAAACTGCGACAGAATCACGCGGTATCTGCTGGGGAGAGGTATCTCTAATGCAGTAATTCAATATTGTATTGAGAGAAAAATTCTGTACGAAAGTGCAGAATACCACAACTGTGTCTTTCTGGGAAAAAACGCGCAGGGTGTGCCGAAATATGCGGCGCTGCGCGGTATCTATGACTACGGAAAGCCGTTCAAGCGGGAGGCGCCCGGCAGCAATAAGGCATACGGATTTTGTATCTCGCCGCGCAAAGACAGCAGTACGGTGGCTGTGTTCGAGGCGGCCATTGACGCGATGGCGGAGATGACGCTCTGCGGCAGCATGGCCAACAAATGGCGGCTGTCGCTTGGCGGTATTTCGGCCTCCGAAAAGGAGCCGCCAGCACTGCAGGAATTTTTACAGCAGCACCCGGAAATCAGGACAATAGAGCTGCGGCTCGATAACGACAGTCCGGGCCGTATGGCAAGCGCCCACATTCAGAAAATCTACGCTGACCACTATCAAATGCTGGATCTACCGCCCTGCCTTGAGGGCGGGGATTACGCAGATGTAGCAAAAAACAACTTGATGGCAAGGACGGCGGCCCACCGGGCCGCAGCCTGCCGATAGGAACATGAAATGAAAATACACATTCGTTCGCCCACCTTGGGCCATAGGAGGAAAAGAAAATGGCTGTGTTCCGTGTACAAAAGACGCAAAATTATACCATTATGTCCAACCATCATCTGCGCAACAAAGCTCTTTCGCTCAAGGCGAAGGGGCTTTTATCTTTGATGCTGTCTCTGCCCGAAGATTGGGATTATACCACGCGAGGGCTGGCGTCCATCTGCAAAGAGGGCGTAGACAGCGTGTGTGCCACCGTGCGCGAGTTAGAAGCGGCGGGGTATATTATCCGCCGCCGCATCCGCGACAAGAACGGTCAGATGCGCGGTATGGAGTACACGGTTTTAGAGCAGCCGCAGCCCCCGGAACAGGACAAGCCTAGCTGTGCCCAACCAAAACAGGCAAAGCCTAAACGGGAAAAACCTGTACAGGCAAATCCTGCACAATTAAATACTAAAGAACAAAAGAAAGAAATAACTAAAAACGTATCTAATCCTATCCGCACGGCAGACGAACGGGAGCAGTATCGGGATTTGATTCGGGAAAACATTGAGTACGACATTCTGGCAAAGAACAATCCGGCAGATAGGATTCGATTGGATGAGCTGGTGGAACTCATGCTGGACACGGTCTGTTCCAAACGCAGCAGTATCCGTATTGCGGGGGACGAGTTTCCAACAGAGGTAGTGAAGTCCAGATTCCTGAAACTTGAAGCTCAGCATATCCAGTATGTGCTGGACAGCCTGAAAGACAACCCGCCGCATATCCACAATATCAAGAAATACTTACTGGCGGCGCTTTACAATGCGCCGCTGACGATTGAAAACTACTACGCCGCGCAGATCAACCATGATTTGTACGGCAGAAACCGAGGTGATGTGAATTGGAAATGAAGTTTTATTCTCCGCTGACTGCGGAATTTTTCCCAGATGAACCGGACTGGAAGGACGAATCTTACAACGAGTACGAAGGCTATCCAATGGACGGCCATGACCTGCTGCAATACGCAGACGCTGTTGATGAGGCTGTGAAAAAGGACATTGCAGATTTCAACGGCGACCTGATGCAGTATTACCACGAGGACGATTCCGTCCGGCAAAAGGTGGTAAGTGCAGTACCGTCTGTGGAAATTCACGGTAACAAGCTGTGCGGCTGTCTGAACGTGGAACTGCGGGAGTCCTTGAACGAGGGTGAGCAGGCTGTTCTCTGCGACTACATCTCCGGTCAGTACAGCGACGGCTGGGGTGAGGGCTTTGAACAGAGGGATATTCGTGTGGAGGAGGGCACGTTGGCTGTTCATTTCTGGCAGGAAGATGGATTCAAGATGACGCCACCTTTTGAGAAAATTCAAGACCATATGCAGATGACCCAGCGTCCCAAGATGCAGCTGCTTGGGCAGGACGGCAACATTTTTGCCATCATGGGTCGAGCCTCGCGGCTGCTGAAAAATGCCGGGCAGAGCGACAAGGCCAAGGAAATGTGTAACCGCGTTATGTCCTGCGACAGCTACCACAAAGCGCTCAACGTTATCTCCGAGTATGTCGAAACCGAACTGACGCCCAAAACCAGAAACAAACCGAACCGAGGTGACGCCCGATGAGGATGAAAAAATACGAAATCACCGACATTGCCCACCCGGACAACCCGAAACTGCACCGCATCCGGGCGCTGACCGATGTGGGTACAGATGTTCACAAAGGTGATTTGGGCGGCTTTGTCGAAACCGAGGATAATCTCGACCAAGAGGGCTTTGCATGGATTGGCAAAGATGCCATTGCCTGCGAGGATTCGTACATCGGCGGAGATGCAATACTTGCGGATTCCGCCGTGGCAAGGGACTCCGCCTATGTCGGAAACAACGCGGTTATCGCTGACCATGCCGTAGTGCAGGACAATGCCATTGTTTGCGGCGGATATATTTCCGGCAATAGCTGCATTTGTGGCAGCGCAATCTTAAACAGCGATGAACAAACGCGCTGTGCGCCCATGATTGGCGGCAACGCCCGTGTCTATGGAGAACTCACCGGCAATGTAGTATGTCAGGGCGGTGCCGTGGTGCTGCCGGGTGTAAAACTTTACAATACCACGGCGGATTGCTTTGTCCTGAAAGATGAAACTGTCAGTGTTGTGCCTGCCCAAAGGCCGGAAGTCACCACATCAAAAGAAACAAAACACCACGAAAATGAACGCTAAAACGAAAGGAAGATGCCTTTGACGAACACTCCCGAAACGCTCAACATTCTCACCCCTGATTTCCGGATGCCCGAACACTGCGGCGGTGACCGCTGGTCGATCCTGCATGGGGATTCTTTGCAGATCCTCCGCCAGTTTGTGCCGAACAGCTTCGATGCCATCATCACCGACCCGCCCTATGCCAGCGGCGGCAGCAGCCAGACCACCAAGAACCGCAGCACCAACGAAAAGTACAGCAGCATGAGCAAAGAAAAGGCGCTGCCCGACTTTGACTCTGACCAGATGGATCAGCTGAGTTGGATGTTCTGGACGGCGGCATGGCTGCAGGATGCCCGCCGCATTGCCAAGCCCGGTGCGCCCGTCTGCCTGTTCGTCGATTGGCGGCAGCTGCCCGCCATGACGCTGGCTTTGCAGTGGGCGGGCTGGACCTGGCGCGGTGTAGCCGTGTGGGATAAAGTCGCCAGCCGTCCACAGAAAGGACGCTTCCGCCAGCAGTCCGAGTACATTGTGTGGGGGTCCAACGGCAAAATGCCGCTTGAGAGAAATGTTGGGTGTCTGCCGGGCGTGTTCCGATACCCGAACCCGCAGAACCGCATCCATGTAACCGAGAAGCCCTTGCAGCTTATGCGGGATGTGGTGCAGATCTGCGAACCGGGCGGGCGCATCCTTGACCCCTTTGCCGGGGCGGGCACCACCGTGCTGGCCGCTGCGCAGGAAGGCTATGAGGCTGTCGGCATCGAAATGTCGGACGCCTACTTCCGCCGCAGCACTGAACGGCTGAAAACTGCCCTTGAATCCGAAGTGAATCAGAACTGATTCACTATTTTGCAAGAAAAACCGAAAAGTGAATCAAATCTGATTCACTCCCGAAATTCAGAAAGGAAACACGAAAATGAAACGACCTTGGGCTTTTATCTGCGCCAGCGAGGGCGCGACCTCCAAACATCTCCGCAATTATTGCCGCGAGGTGTACCTGCTGGGCTATCTGCCGGTATGCCCCAAATTGCAGGACAGCCAGTATTTGGTGCTGGAAGATGCCATGGAACGCAGCGAGTACACCGCCATTGTGAGGGATAAGCTGCTGCGCTGCCCGATGCTGGTGGTCTGCAGCCGCAATCAGGATGCAACCACCAACGCGCAAATCGGTTTGGCGCAGAAATATAACCGCATCGTGACGACCTTGGACGGTTTGAAGAAAGCCGTTTCGGAGGGCGATGACCTTGTGTCATGAACCGTTTTGCGGGGTGTCGTGTTTTGCTAGCATAGCGTCTGGTCGACCAGACGCACATTTTGGGGATGCCCCAAACCCCTGCCGTGCGTAAACGCAGATTTGTTGTCTCATTCCATGTCGATGAGAATGAATTATCGTTTTTGAATCGGCAGGTTGCGGCCAGCAGTCTGAACCGAGAGGAATACCTGCGCACGCTCATAGTAGACAAAGAAATCCATCCGCGCCCCTGCACGCACCACGCCGATCTGCTCCGCAAGGTGGCAGGGCTGTGCAACAATGCAAATCAGCTTGCCCACCGTGCCAACAGTACCGGAACAGCGGGGCAGGGGAGTGTGGATGAAATGACCCGGCTAACCCAAGAGGTCTGGCGGGAAGTAAAAGAAAACTGGTAAAGGAGTCGCTATGAAAAATGGCTTACACATCCGTGATCCCTGTGCGCCGCCTTGACCGCACAGTGGACTATGTACAAAACAAAGCAAAAACGACACCGAAATCACTGGAAGAAGCTGTGGACTATGCGGCAAACCGGGATAAAACCGAATCAGCCTGTTTTGAAACAGGACTGGGCTGCACAACCACCAGCGCCTTTGAAGATATGCGATTGAATACGCTTCGCTGGCACAAAGAAACCGGTGTGCAGGGATACCATCTTGTCCAGAGTTTTGCAGAAGGAGAGGTGACTCCAGAACTGGCGCACCAGATCGGTGTCGAGTTTGCTGAGCAGCTATTGCTTGGGAAATACCAAGCAATTGTGACAACGCATTTGAACACTAAACATTACCACAACCACATTGTATGGAGCGCCGTCAGCTTGGAGGATGGGAAAAAGTACCACAGCAACAGCAAAAGCTATTACACTGAGGTACGCGCACTTTCAGACGCGCTCTGCCAAAAGTATGGGCTTTCCATCATTGAAACACCGGAATCGCTGCGAGGAAAGCGGCAATATGAAAAGTGGAGGGCTGAGGAAAACAACCAACCCACATGGCGCACCGCCATCCGGCAGGATGTGGACGAAGCAATTCAACAAAGCCTTACATGGCGGCAATTTCTTACTGTGCTGGACCGCAAAGGGTATGAAGTCCGATTGGGACGCAAGTATCCTGTCCTGCGCCCACCCGGAAAAGAACGCTTTGTTCGATTCAAAACGCTGGGCAAGCGGTACACGCCAGAAGCCATCCAGACGCGCATCCTGTATCTACGAACCTACCGCCCGTATGTAGAAAATACCCCTGCCGTTCAACATAGTCGTCTACGAAGCAAAAAGAAGCCCCGCCGCAAGCTGACCGGGCTGCGGGCGTTGTACTACCGTTACCTGTACGAGTTGGGTGCGCTTCCTCGCAAGCCGCGCCGCCCCAGCTATGCCGTGCGGCAGGATGCCTACAAGTTAGACCAGCGCATCCGGCAGATGGAGTTTTTATCTAAGAACAACATTGACACGCTGGCACAGCTGGAAACCTACCGACAAGCCAAGCTGGGTGAAATTGTCCAGCTCACTGCAGAAAGAAAATCGCTGTATAAAACAAACCCGGACAGCCCACGCATCCAGCAAGTCAACACAGCCCTAAAGCAGCTTCGCCAAGAAGAACGCCTCTGCCGCAAAATTGCAGAACACTCCCTAGAGGTGCAGCAACACCTCACCGAAGCCCGCCATGACCGTGCTGAACAACAACAGCGCGAACAGGAACGTGCGCGTGACCGCCGCCCTAACATTGATTTGACACTATAATCTTGAAAGGAAGGATGCCTATGAAATACCCCAACAAAGACTACATCGAACACCTGCGCCGCAAGTACCCGCCCGGCACGCGGCTGCAACTCAGCTGTATGGAAGATGAGATGGCCGTGCCTCCCGGCTCTATGGGAACCGTTGATTTCATCGATGATGCCGGACAGATCCACATGAATTGGGACTGCGGGCGCAGCCTTGCGCTTATCCCCGGTGTGGACTCGTTCAGCCGCTTGCCCGCACCCAAGGAAAAGGACGGTGACGCCAGATGAATTACGGTTCTGAACCTGCGGATCAGGTCGTTCGCTACTCGCTGGAGGGCGCGGAGTTTGCTCTGCGAATCTCCGGCACCGCTGCGAAAAACTTCTTTATTTTTGCCCAAGCCGTGCTGCACGACAGCAAAAAGACCCACGGCAAAACCCATCTTATCCGTCTGCTGAAAGAGCAGAAGCCGCTGAAATTTTTCACGGTGGACAAAGACCGTATGCACGATTTTGCCCGTGCTGCCAAAGCACATGGGCTGTTGTTTTGCCCCATCCGCGACAAGATGGACCCCGACCACATTGAGATCGCCATTTTACAGGATGATGCCTCCAAAGCCAACCGCATCATCGATAAGCTGCAACTGGCTATTGTGGACACCGGCACGGCAGAACTTATCGACACTGTGCAGCAGGAGCGTGGTGAAACCGCTCCGGAAATCGAGCGCGTCCAGACCGAGGACGGTGCGGTAGATTTTGAGGTTGGCGCAGACGAGGAACAGTTCAACATGGGTTTTCCGCAGGGCTCGGAGAACGCCAGTCCGTCCGAGCCTTTCTCCGACAGCAGCAAATCTTTTGCAAACTCGCCGTCGCCGCGCGCCAATCAGCTTCGGGCCAAGGGTGAGCGCCCCAGCGTGCGCATGGAATTAAGCGACATCACCGCCTACCTGCGCCGCAAGGTTGAGCCGCCCAAAGACCGAATGCCGAGGATGCCCGTAAAAATCAAGAGAAAGGAGAAAACACTGTAAATGGACTTGAACAAATATCTCAACGAGACCGCAGCGCCCGAAACGCAGTATTCCAAGGAAGAGTACGCCGCCATGAAGAAAGCAGAGCGCGAAGCGGTTTGGGTGCAGGTGGATGCCCGCATGGGTGAGGTACTGGCAGATGCCCCGGCCTTGCAGGAATTTCTCAACTTCATGTCGCAAAGCAGAAACTCGCTGCCGAACCAGCTTTTGCTCTCCGGCCAGAACGCCGACATCACGGATGCCCGCACATTCCAGCAATGGAAGGATGCCGGAAGGCATATCCGTACCGGCGAGGAAGGTTACACGGCCATTGTGGGGCAGGTGTACGAGAATAACGGCCGAAAGGCTTCCGGGTATAATATCGGCAAGGTGTTCGACATCACCCAGACGCGCGGCAGGCCTGTGCCACCGCCTGCCGAATACCAAGTGGATGAACTGATTGCCGCCTCCATCGAGAGCAGCCCAGTGCCGATTCAAATCTCGGATAGTCTGCCGGACGGCATCCAAGCGCAGTATGTTCCCAAGAACCGCACGATTTATGTCCGCAACGGCATGGATGCAGGCACGACGCTGTGCGCCATCGTTCGGGAGTGCGCACAGGCAGATTTTCACAAGGATTACACCTACAACCGCCAAGCCTACGCTGCGCCGAGTTACTGTGCCGCCTACATGGTCGCGCATCGGTATGGGCTTGACACCGCCGCTTTCAACTTTGATCGCGTGGTTGCCTTGTACGGCAATCTGGGCAAAGAACAGCAGCGGGGCTTTCTGTCGGATGTGAACATCGTTGGTGGTGGGCTGCTGCGCAGTCTGAGTCGCACGCTGGCTGTACAGACCCGCGAACCGCCCACCGCAGAATACGCTGTTGCCGTGCCGTCTGCCAAGAAGCCTTCCCGCCAGCAGGAGCGCGGCTGATTGTTTTCCGTTTGTTTTCAAATGACGGATAGCTATTGCGGCGGTTCTATGATATGCTGTGAGCAAAGGATGGTGAAAAACAATGACAGAACGTAAAGTTAAACTTGACCGTGCCAACAAAAGCATCCTGCTCCGGGCGCTGGGCGATGTCTACTACGGACAGCGCGCCTACGGCGGCAGCACCGAAGTAACTGGGCGGCTGATCCTTCGGGTGAACGATCTGCCCGCGGGCGGCAAACTGACGCTGTCGGCGGCAGAGTATCGGCTGGCAAAAGCAGCGCTCAACCAACTGCGTACCCAGCGCTTGGCTGAGGGCGGCTATACCGATGCCGTGGATGACGCGCTGGCGCGGTTGCTCCACGCCCACACCCCGCTGCTGCTCTGGTGAAGAAGATGCAGAACTGGCAAGAAAACATTCCTATGACGAAAGATAAGTTTTGGGAGGTCATCAACAACGCCAGAGCCATAGCACCGGCGTTGGAAGGCGAACCGCTGCGGGAATCCCTGTACAAGCAGCTTTTGACGCTGTTCCCGGATGAATTAGTCGGCTTCGACTGCGCATGGCAGGAATACCGCAGGATAGCAAACAGTCCGCAGTTGATTGCCGCGGCCTGTATCATCAACGGCGGTACATCGGATGACCGATTCGATTATTTCAAAAATTGGCTGATTCTGCAAGGACAGTATGTCTTTCGGCAGGCGCTGAAAGACCCTGATGCGCTTGCTGAGTTCAAGATTCCGTTCGGCGACACTGAATGGGAAGATTGCGGGTATCTGACAAGCCTTGCCTTTGTGGGCAGAGCATTGCCAACCTACTTTACACAGGAAGGTATCGCCAAGGAACTGCGCCGCAAATACCCCACTCTGTTGCAACCCCCTGGAGCCTTGGATGCAGAAATCATGCGTGTGCTGCTTTATCCGAACCGTAAGCAGGAACAGGCATTTGACCGCTACCTGCTCGGCCTTGAAGTACAGCACTACATCGACATCAGCGGGCTGGACAGCTACGATAAGTTTTATCTGGAACACATTTCATGCAGGTGGGAGTGGGATTATCTGAGAGAAAGTATCCGCGAGGAAACGCCCCACCCACGGCAAGGAAAGCTAAGCCCTGACATTGCCAGCACTCTGCCCAAACTTTGGAAGAAGCGGTTGGCGTGGGATGCGGAACAGCGAACGCGCCTGCACCATCGCGGTGAGGAAAGGTAGTCCACCACGCTGGGAAGAAAGAATCATTGGTGGGTCTGGCTGCTGCCGCTGCCCGTTGTATGGTGGGCGGCGTTGGCGGTGGCTTGCCGTTGGCAGCCGGGTATGAAAATAACGGCTCTGTTGAGTGCGTTAAACAGCGCGCTGGCAGAGCCGTTTGCGTTGGCGTGGAGTCAAGACAGCCCACGCTTTTTGCTGGTGTTCACGGTGGTTTATGCGGTAGCGGTTATCGTGGCCGTGACGGATCAGAAGAACACCCGCCCCGGTGCGGAGCATGGCTCGGCGGCTTGGGGCGATGTGTTTCGGCTGAATAAGTTCTACATGGACAGGCACGGGTCGAATCTGCTGCTGACCCAGCATTTCCACATCGGGATAGATGGCTACAAACACAAGCATAACACGAACATCCTCATTGTCGGCGGCTCCGGTGCAGGCAAGACGCGCACCTATGGTGTGCCGAATGTACTGGAATGTGCCTGCTCTATGGTAATTACGGATCCCAAGGCCGAAATTTTGCGTAAGACCGGGAATTTGTTAAAAGAAAAGGGCTATGAAGTTATCGTTTTTGACCTTATAAATCCCGCTGCATCGTTCTGTTATAACCCGTTTGTGTATGTGCATGATGACCGTGAAGTGCTGACTTTGATTGAAAATCTGATTCAAAATACCACACCGTCACATTCAAAAAGCAGCGACCCCTTCTGGGAGAAATCCGAAACTGCCCTGCTCCAAGCCCTCATGCTGTACCTGCTGCACGAGGCTCCGCCCGAAGAACAAAACTTCTCGATGGTCATGGAAATGATAGCTGCCGCTGAAGTCCACGAGGATGATGACAACTACCAATCCCCGCTGGACATCCTGTTCGAGCGCTTGGAAATGCGCGAACCCGACAGCGTCGCCTGTAAGCAGTACCGCATTTTCAAACAAGCCGCGGGCAAAACCGCGAAGTCCATTCTGGTTAGCGTGGGTGTGCGCCTTGCCGCGTTCAATCTGCCGTCCATCGCCAAGCTGACGATGACGGACGAGCTGCACTTGCAGGAATTGGGCGAGCGCAAAATCGCGCTGTTCTGCTGCATTCCGGATTCGGATAAGTCGCTCAATTATCTGGTCGGCATGATTTACACCCAGCTTATCCAGACGCTGTACCGCCAAGCCGACCGCGTACATAAAGGTCGTCTGCCTGTGCCTGTGCATTGCCTGATGGACGAGTACGCGAACATTTCCTTGCCAAAAGATACCTTTTTGTCTGCCCTTGCCACCATGCGTTCCCGCGCTATTTTCTGCTCCATCATTGTGCAAAACATGGCGCAGTTAAAGGCTATGTACAAGGATGATTGGGAGTCGCTGGTGGGCTTATGTGACGAGTTTCTCTACCTTGGCGGCACGGAGAAAGAAACCCACAAATATGTCTCGGAACTGCTGGGGAAAGAAACCATCTCCACGACCAGTTATAACCAAAGTAAGGGGCGCAGCGGCAGTTACAGCATCAACCACCAGCAATCCGGGCGCGATCTTATGACCCCGGACGAGGTGCGGCTGCTGGATAACGGCAAGTGCATTTTGTTTATCCGTGGGGAGCGACCTGTGGTTGACCTGAAATATAATCTGCTCAAACACCCGAACATCCGCTACACTGAGGACGGCGGCGCAGCCCCCTACGACTACACCGCCGCCGACAACGCGCGGGACGATCTGCCCGGCGCACCCGAAAATTACGAACTGCTGGATATGGATGACTTTCTGCCCGCCGAAGCGGCAGAAATGAAACCAACCATACAAAGAATTCGGAGGTCTACATGAAGCTGAATCATAACAAAAAATCCGTGAAAATTTCTCTCAATTTGTTTGCGCTGTACGCCGTCATGGTGTGCGGCATTGTTTTTGCCCTGCCCGCCTTTGCCGCCAGTGACCCGCTGGTGGTCGTGGAGAACCTCTCCACGTTCATCTTTTCGCTGATCCGCGCGGTGGGACTCATCCTGCTGGGGTGGGGCATTGTGCAGGTCGGTCTGTCGTTGCAGAGCCACGACCCCAGCCAGCGCAGCCAAGGTTTTCTAACGCTGGCCGGTGGGCTGGTTATCACGTTCGCCAAGGAAATTCTCGACCTCATTACCGCGTGAGGGTCATACCAAGAGGAAGGACGGTGATGCCCTGTGGGTGAGTCTTGGATTGTCAGTAACCTGAACGCCGCACTCTCCACATGGAACGACAAACTGGCGGAGATTTGGTCACTGCTGACCGAAAGCCCGCAGACATTCAAGGGCGGACAGGTTTGGGGTGTAATGACCGGCATTCACGGCGCTTTGCAGGCAATCGGCTATGGGCTGCTGGTGCTGTTTTTCGCTGTGGGTGTTATGAAAACCTGCGGCAGCTTTGTGGAAGTGAAAAAGCCCGAACACGCGCTAAAGCTGTTCATCCGCTTTGCGCTGGCAAAAGGTGCGGTGACCTACGGGTTGGAATTGATGCTGGCGGTGTTCTCCATCGTGCAGGGCATGGTGTCTACCATCATCACCCAATCGGGCAGCTCCGGGATGAGCAGCGTATCGCTGCCGCAGGAGTTGATCGATGCCATTAACAATGTGGGCTTTTGGGATAGCATCCCGCTGTGGGCGGTTACGCTGATCGGAGGGCTGTTAATAACCGTTCTATCGTTCACGATGATTCTCACGGTCTACGGCAGAATGTTCAGCCTGTGGATGTACGCCGCCATTGCGCCGATACCGCTGTCTACCTTTGCGGGTGAACCCACCAGCAGCGTGGGCAAAAACTTCATCCGCAGCTATGCAGGGGTCTGTTTGCAGGGCGTGGTGATTGCCTTGTCCTGCATTATTTTCTCCGCCATCTCGTCCAGCCCGCCCGCCGTGGATACCGGTGCATCCGTTGTCACCGCTGTTTGGACCTATGTCGGGGAACTGGCATTCAACCTGCTCGTACTGGTGGGCGCCATCAAGGGCTGTGACCGCATCGTGAAAGAGATTATGGGATTGTAAAGCCAAAGCGACGCACCATTATGGTGCGCCGCAAATATTACGCCTGATGATAGAGAATCCATTCCAGCAAATCCGCTGCCTTTGCACGACCGCTTGCAATTTGCAAAATAATGTCAATCAGTTCTTCCTGCGTGTAGTCAAGTTCAATTCCGTTAATTGCCAGAAAAACCAGCATAACGTGGGCGCCGATGCGCTTGTTGCCATCCACGAATGGGTGATTGCAGACTAAGCCAAATCCAAGCTGTGCCGCCTTTGCCTGCACGGATGGATATAGATACTGCCCGCCGAATGTAGCAAAAGGAGCATTCAAAGCAGATTCCAATAAACCATCGTCACGGATGCCGGCAGTACCGCCAAATGTCTCCAACAGAGCATTATGCAGCCTTAAAACCTGTTCCTTGCTCAGCGTTTTCATTTGGCAAGTACCTCATAGGCTTGCTTGTTCTTGGCAATCAGGCGCTTGGAGATTTCAAGAATGTCCTCGTCTTTAGCCTGTTGCTCGTCCTCGACTTGGCTGAACTCCATAAGGACATAACGCGGGACATTATTCTTTAAGATGACCGCCGCGCCGTTCTCGTCAACCATCCGTGCTACACGGGAAAAATTCTGGTTGGCCTCCGTGATGGATACAAGATTGTCTGTGTTAATAACCATAATTCAACGCCTCCTTTGAGTATAGTATACACGAATTATAGGATAAATTCAACCTATTTATTAAAGAAGGAAGGAATGCAGTATAGAAATCAAAATACCGAAAGAAGTCCGCGACTACCATGAAAATATCTTTTTCGGGCTGAACACGCGACAGTTTATCTGCTCGGTGCTGGCGGTCGGCGTGGCTGTCGGCATCTACTTTGCCTTGCAGCCGTATGTCGGCACCGAAGAAATCGGCTGGATGTGCATCTTGGGCGCCGCACCCTTTGCCGCCTGCGGCTTTTTCACCTACCACGGCATGACCGCCGAACAGGTGCTGTGGGCGTTGTTCAAGTCTGAAATCCTCTGCCCGAAACGCCTTGTGTTCAAGTCCGACAGTTACTACTACGAAGCCATGCAGCCCGCCATCCGCGCGGGCATAAAGCGAGAGAGGTTTGCCTATGAAGAAAAACACCCATGACAGCGAGGAAACCGCTTGATTAAAACCCTGTCGAAAGCGCAGAAGATGGAACGCGAAAAGTTCCGTATTCCGCGCAGTGTACAGGACGCCATCCCCATCCGCCGTATCTTTGCGGATGGGATTTTCCAAGTCGGCAACCAGTATTCCAAAACATGGTCTTTTACCGACATCAACTACGCCATCGCCAGCAAAGAGGACAAAACGTCCATGTTCCTTGATTACTCGGAACTGCTGAACGCCCTCGACTCCGGTGCATCGGCAAAAATCACAATTTACAACCGCCGCATCAACAAGGCCGAGTTCGAGCGCAGCGTCCTGCTGCCCGACAAGGATGATGGTCTGAACGAATATCGCCACGAATTCAACCAGATGCTGACCGCACAGGTCACCGGCACCAGCAACAGCATTGTGCGGGAGCGCTATCTGACCGTAAGCGTGGTAAAGCGCAACCCAGACGAGGCCCGCAGTTACTTTGCCCGCGTCGGCACGGATCTGGTGACACACCTCGCGCAGCTTTCCTCGGTGGCGCAGGAGTTGACGCTGACCGAGCGCCTGCACATTTTCCGCGACTTTTTCAAGGCCGGGGAACAGGCTGCGACGGAATTCAACATCCACGAACACGCCAAACGCGGCCAGCATTTCAAGGATTGGTTCTGCCCCGACAGTATGGAATTTGCCGCGGACCATTTCAAGTTGGATGCGCGCTATGGTCGCGTGCTGTACTTGCAGGACTACGCCAGCTACATCAAGGACAGCTTTGTGTCCGAACTTTGCGACCTTGACCGCGACCTGATGCTGTCAATCGACATCCTGCCGGTGCCGACGGACGAAGCCGCCCGCCAGCTGCAAAGCACGTTGCTGGGCGTGGAAACGAACGTGGCCAACTGGCAGCGCCGCCAGAACGCCAACAACAATTTTACCGCTACAATTCCGTATGACATGGAGTTGCAGCGCAAGGAAACCAAAGAAATGCTGGACGATCTGACTACCCGCGACCAGCGGATGATGTTCGGGCTGGTGACGCTGGTGCATCTGGCTGACAGCAAAGAGCAGCTCGACAGCGACACCGAAACGCTCTACTCCACAGCACGCAAGCACCTGTGCCAGCTTTCGACGCTGCGCTGGCAGCAGAAGGACGGGCTGGACACGGTGCTGCCTTACGGGCTGCGCAAAATCCAAGCCCTGCGAACCCTTACCACCGAAAGCACCGCCGTGCTGATTCCGTTCCGCGCACAGGAAATCATGGAGCCGAACGGTCTGTACTATGGGCAGAACGCCGTCAGCAAGAACATGATCGTGGCGGACCGCCGCTTGCTGCTCAACGGCAACAGTTTCCGTTTGGGTGTGTCCGGCTCCGGCAAGAGCATGAGCGCCAAGGAAGAAATCGTGCAGATCGCACTCTCCACCGAGGATGACATCCTCATCCTCGACCCGGAAAGTGAGTTCGGCTATCTGACCGAAGCCCTCGGCGGCGAGGTCATCCGCATTTCGGCTACGTCTGACACCCACATCAACGCGCTGGACATGGACCGCGCCTACGGTGATGAGCGCAATCCCATCGTCAGCAAGTCGGAGTTTGTGCTGTCGCTGTTCGAGCAGCTCATCGGTGACGGCATGGTGACGGCGAAAGAAAAGTCCATCCTCGGTCGCTGCACCGAACAGGTGTATTTACCCTACATCCGCAACGGTTATAAAGGCACACCGCCCACGCTGCAGGACTTTTATAGGCTGCTCCAGATGCAGCCCGAACCCGAAGCACAGGGGCTGGCGCTGGCCAGCGAGTTATTTATTACGGGCACGCTGAATACCTTCGCCCAGCGTACCAACGTGGACACCAACGCCCGGATCATCGACTACGACATTCGGGAATTGGGGGAACAGCTCATGCCGCTGGGAATGCTGGTGACACTGGACGCCATCTACAACCGGGTGATCCGCAACTGGAAAAGCGGCAAAACAACGTGGATTTTTTGCGATGAGTTTTATGTTTTATTCCGCTATGAGTACAGCGCCAACTTCTTCTACAAGCTGTGGAAACGCATCCGCAAGTATAACGGGCTGATTACAGGTTTAACCCAAAATGTGGAGGAGCTGCTGCGCTCCGACACTGCCCGCCTGATGCTGGCCAACTCGGAATTCCTGGTGCTGCTCAACCAGAGCGCCACCGACCGGGAGGAACTGGCCAAGCTGCTGAACATCTCGGACACGCAGCTGGGGTACATCACCAACGTGCCCGCCGGCTGCGGCCTCATCCGCTGCGCCGGCAGCATTGTGCCGTTTACCAACAGTTTCCCCAAGAACACCCGGCTCTACCAGCTTATGACCACCAAGCCGGACGAAGCGCTGCGGTGAAGCGGCAAAATAAAAGCAGAGGGCCGCCCGGCCCTCTGCCAATTACTTATTCGGATTGTGCTTTCGCGGCCCGTTTCGGCTGGGTCAGCGTGTAGCTTTCGGCAATCAGTTGGAACACCTGTTCCTCGGTCATACTGCCGTCCAGGATGATGCTGACCCAATGGCGCTTGTTCATGTGGTGGGCGGGAACCACGGCGGGGTAGGTGCTTTTCCAGAAGTCGCCCCACTGCGGCTCCGCCTTTACGTTAACCCACAGATGCCCCTGCCGCTAAAAGAGAAAAGCATAGGTCTTGTGGTTGGTCTTGTGGCGCATGGCCGTCCAGTTGGGATCGTCAAAGGGGTAATCTTCATAGCTGTCCGGCAGCCCCATGCAAAGCCGGATGACATCGGCGCGGGTATCCATTTTAGTACCGCTCCCGGCGCATCATCCAGTCCTCGCACAGGAAATGCGCCGCTTCCAGCGTTTTGGCCACGCAAGAGAAAAACTCCCCGCGCTCGGTACAGTAGTCATATTGAACGCCGCCCACGACAGTTTTCCAACGTTCCTGCCCCGGCAGCAGCAAGGCGATCTCCACAACCAACACCCCTGGCATAGATTTGCCGCGCCGGCACAACCCGTCGCGCAACGATTCCTATCTTACCACAAGATATCCAAAACCACCATAGAGGAAACAGCCAACCTGAAAAGGGCGAAAAAAGCCCATGGTGAGCCGCAAATCATGGCAGACGGCGGCTGGAGGTTTGTTGCAGGCTGGTCTCAAAGCAAATCCCCAAAGCTCATCTGCCCGTCGGTGCTGTGGCGCTCCAGCAGCGGCGGCGGGGCGGCCAGCAGGTGCAGAGCCGATTCGGCGTCGGTCAGCCAGGGGCGGATCTGGTCGCGGCGCAGGATCAGCGGCATCCGGTCGTGGATGCCGTGCATCGAGGCATTGGGCGTGGTGGTCAGAATCACAAACCGATTGGCCCCATCCACATTGTCATACAGGCCCGCCAGGTAGAGCGGCTCGCCAGGCAGGGCGAATTGGTACTTGTGGCGGGCGGCATCCCACTCGTAAAACGAGGTGGCCGGGATGACGCACCGCTGCGCCGCCATGCTGCGGCGGAACATTGGCTTTTCGCAGACCGTCTCGGCGCGGGCGTTGATCATCAGGCCGCCCTTCCAGCCGGGGATGCCCCAGGTTTGCAGGTCGGCCACTACCTTGCCGCCGTTGGCGATCAGCACCGGCGCGGCGGCGGTAGGCATCACGTCGCCAAAGCGGAAATCCTGCGCCCGATCTCCGCAGCGGCGGCGGACATCCTGCAGAATACGCCGCAGGTCGGCATTTTGAGGTTCTGTGAACTGGTAACGCCCGCACATGGTTATCCCTCCTCGATCTGCTCTTTATCGTTATAGAGTTGAATGCCGATGACTGCCGAAATCGGTATCTTCTCGCCGCCCACCAGTAAAAGCGCGCCGCCAAACTCGTCGATCTTCCGCACCTTGCCCTTCGCCGTCACATACGCCCCGCCCTGTTTTTTGGCATCGGGCTGGAACCAGGTGACGGCAACCACGGGTGGCGTCCCTGCATCCAGCAGCATCTGCACCCGCAGTAGCTGCCGCTCCAACAGCGCCTGCTCATCCTCGGCCAGTTCCCGCTGGGCGTCGGTCAGCCGGGCGGTCTCCCGCACGGCATCGTCATAGCCTGTGAGCGCCGCGAAAGGTGAAAACTGTGCCGCTCGTTCCAGGCGGCCCATCCGCGGATGGGTTTGCGAAACAGGGTGCGGCAAATGAATGATCTCGTCATAGCGGTGAAAATGGTTCATAGCATCCCCTCACGCCTTATGCCCGCCGATCTGGTTGTTGCGGGTCATGGCGGTGGCGTCCTCCTGCAAATCCATGCCCTTTACCAAGGCGTTTTTGCCGAATTTCCTCTTGATGGACAGCGCCGCCTGCTGGATTCGGCTTTCCCTCTCCAGCCGCGCCTGTTCGGCAAGGCGCTCCTGCTCCAGCTTGGCGTAATCGGTGAATAAATCCAACTGCTCTACCTCCGGCACGGGCAGTTCCTCCTGCCCGACCAGGATGTGCAGTGCCACAATGTTCACCCGGCGCACCAGCAGGGCCGGGTTCACAATGCGGTCGAACAGCGCCATGGCAGCGTCCAGAATGACCTTGGCCGACTGCGTCCGCCGCCCCAAATGCCGGGTGCCGTGGGCGTGCTTGGGAACCTTGCGACCATAATGGTCGGTGGTGACGGGGCCGGTGTATCGAATGCCGGGCGTCGTCAGGCTGGCGGTATCGTACCCGATGGTCAGGTCGATCTGGTCGGTCACCAGCCCCTTATCCACCAAATTCAAAATCAGTTCTTCCGCCATTTCCCGCACCACCAGCCGGGCCTTTTCATAGGGGTAGGCGGCGGTCAGCACCTGGCCGGAGCCGAGGGAGCTGCTCTCCGGCTTATACGCCTTGATGTCGGCAATCGTGGTCGGCTCCCAGCTCCAGGCATGGTCGATGAGCAGCTCGGCGTTGACGCCGAAGGTCTTGTACAGCAGGTCCTCGTTGTAGTATTCCCGCGGCCCGCCGCAGGAACACAGCGCAATATCGCCCATCGTGTTCAGCCCCAACTTTTGCAGCCGCCGCTCGTAGCCGCGGCCCACCCGCCAGAAGTCGGTCAGCGGGGTGTGTCCCCACAGCGTTTGGCGGTAGGTCTGCTCGTCCAGTTCGGCGATGCGCACCCCGTCTTTATCGGCGGGAACGTGCTTGGCCACAATGTCCATGGCGGCCTTGGCCAGATACAGGTTGGTGCCGATGCCCGCCGTGGCCGTGATGCCGGTGGTGTAAAGGATCTCCCGGATCATGGTGGTCACCAGCTCGTGGGCCGTCATGCGGTAGAACGGGAGATAGTGCGTCAGGTCGATGAAAACCTCGTCGATGGAATAGACGTGGATGTCCTCGGGCGCCACATACTTGAGATAGATCTGGTAGATGCGGGTGCTGTACTCGATGTAGGTCGCCATGCGGGGCGGCGCAACGATGTAGCCCAGTTCCAGCGACAGGTCTTTTTGCAGGGCGGCGGCGTCAAAGCTGGAGGAGGCAAACGACCATTTTCCGTCCGCCCCGCGCACGGCCTTGTGGGCGCGGACGGCATCGGCCAAACGCTGGCGGTTGACCTCCCGGACTTTTTGCACCACCTCAAACAGCCGCGGGCGGCCAGGAATGCCGCAGGCTTTCAGGCTGGGCGACACCGCCAGGCAGATGGTCTTTTCGCTGCGGGTCACATCCGCCACCACCAGGTTGGTGGTGAGGGTGTCCAGCTTGCGGCTGACGCACTCCACGCTGGCGTAAAAGCTTTTGAGGTCGATGGCGGCGTAGATGTGTTGGTTTTCTGCCATAGCGGCCGCCCTCCAGTCTTACACGGTTTTCTCGACGAACCAGCGGCCCACCCGCCCCGAAAACAGCGGATCCACCCGCTCAAAAAACAGATGCTTTTCTTCGCCGCGGATGACCACGGTGTAACAGTCGCCCCGGCAGTCGCAGCCCAGCGTGCCGGCGGGGCGGAAATCCCGCACCGCGTCGATGGCAAAGGTGCGGCCATCCGCCCAGGTGATGGCGCGGGGCTGCATATACCCGGTGGCGTCAAACTCCGAGGTGACTTTTACATACACCCGTTGCGGGGTGGGCCGCTGGGCGGCGCGGCGTTTGGCGGGATTCAGAGCGTCCATGGCGGCCTCCCGAAAATTATTAACAACCAACGGTTGTTAAAGCTTGCCTTTATGATAGCACAAACAACCGCCCGATGCAAGAGGGCTTTTGGACTTTCCGATTTGAAAGTCCGAAGAATGACATGATGAGAGAAGGAGCTGATACGGATGAAAGAGATCAAACAGAAGCCGGCTGGAGGAAAGCCGAAAACAGCGGATGCCGCCCGTGTTCCCAAGGCCGTGGTGAAAGCGGCGTGGCTGCAAGCCAGAGAGGCGGCGCGGGCCGGGGAAAAGCAGGTTGTTGGCGGGAAGGACGGAGCATATTCCGGTGCGGCGGATACTGGGGAAAAAGGCGCGGATAAGTTGGTAAGCACTGGAGAAAGGGTGACCGAATTGGCCTACCGAGGTGGACGAAAGCTGGCGGAACGCTCTGCCGGGCAGCGGCGGGAGCGGGCCAAAGCGGCGCAGACCGGTGGCGAAGCAGCACAGCGCCACGGTGCAGGGGAAACGATAGCGCATACAAGCACGATTGAAGCCTCCAGGCCCCCACAAACCCGCGAGGCTGGCCGTGTGTCGGACGAGAACCGCCCGGCAGGGGCACGGCCCCAGCAGAGAGAATCCCGCGCCGTTGGCCGAGCCAAGCCCATCAAACCGGGCCGGGAAATGAAACAAGGTGCGCCCGGCCCCAAAACGACTGAGCAGGCCGGGAAAGCCCGTCAGGCGGTGCAAGCGGCTGCCCGGAACGGCCAGGCCAAAGCCCGGTTTACCCAACGCGCACAGCAAACGGCAAAAAGAGCCGTCGACACAACCAAACGTGCAACGGACGCTGCCCGTGCCGGGATGCGTGCACTTGTGGAGGCCCTGCACAGCTTACTGATTGCCTTGGCCGCAGGCGGCAGTGTGGCGGTACTGATCGTGGTGCTGATTTGCCTGATCGCCTTTGTCGCCGGATCGGCCTACGGTATCTTCTTTGCCGCTGAAGCCCCCGGCGAGGACGCGTTCACCGTACAGCAGGCGGTGGAGCAGTTGGGCGGCGAATACCGCGATTACTTACAACAAATAGAATCCACCATGCCGCACGACCGCCAGGAAATCAAAGCCAACGACGATGTGTACTACATCCGTTGGCAGGACGTCCTGGCGGTCTTTTCTTCTTATGTGTCGGGTGCGGAGGACGGCGCGCCGGTGGCCTATCTGGACGAGTCGCGCCTGCAGCAACTTCGCCAAACCATGTGGGATATGAATGAGGTTGCATACTCCACCTATACCGAGACAGTGGAGATCGAAGCGGACGAACCAGCCGGCGATGAAAACACGGACAGCGGGGATTCCTCCAAAAATCCCGGCGAGGATACAGAAAGCGGCAACGGAACCGAATCCGCTGCCGCCAAAACCGTCACACAGACGGTGCTGTTGATTGAACTGACACACAAAACGCCGGACGAGATGGCGCAGGACTATGCCTACACCGCCCGCCAGCAGGAATATCTCGACCTGCTCCGCGCGCCAGAATACGAAACCCTGTGGGCCGAATTGTTGGGTGGGTTTCTGTCCGGCGGTGGGGAGATTCTGGCCCCTGCCGGTGCCTGGCAAAGCACCGGCCCGCTGCAGTGGCCGCTGCCGATTACGGGCAGCATTACCTCGCCGTTCGGCTACCGCACCGATCCCATCACCGGCGAGGTCAGCTACCACAGCGGCACCGACATTGCTGCCCCCGCAGGCACGCCCATCCTGGCCGCCGCCGATGGTACCGTCATAGTCGCCAACGGCGTGGACAGTTGGGGCGGCAGCTATGGCTACTACGTCAAGCTCGACCACGGCGGCGGCCTGCAAACCCTCTACGCCCACTGCCAAACCATCTGCGTCACCGCAGGCCAGCAGGTGCAGGCCGGGCAGGTCATTGGCTACGTAGGGCACACAGGGCGGGCCACAGGGGATCACTTGCATTTTGAAATTGTGGAGAACGGCCAGCGGCAGGGGCGCCCCTCCTAGGATACCCTAAACGCCAATAACGGTAATTTTTACGGAGAGAGTGGCCCGGGGATTGACTCTATATGCTACGAAAAGGTTGGGGGAAGATTATCCGTTCAATTATTAAGACGGAATTATAAATTGGCAAAAAAGTTTTTGCTTACTAACTCTACAGTTATTTGAAGTGCTAAAACCGACAGGTGAATGGTAAAAGAGAAGAAAAATGCAAATGTAATTTGCGTATTAAAAATGAGAAGAATCAATAAAAAGAAGAGAATTTCGCTGAAAAGAATCTTACGGGCCATCTTTTTGTAATGTAATGCCTCTAAATCATCTAAGGGTTTATTAGTGGCAGATACTGGAGAAAAGTAGTAAATTATGCAGGTTGATATGCAGGGAAATACCAAGTGGTAAAAATGAATAGTTGTATCCGCAGGATAGAGTACGACAAAAAGAAATGTAAATGCTGATATGAGATAGCAACCGATTTTTGTTTTGGCGTGAAACCCACCAGCATAGATGCGCAAAGGCAAATAAAGAATAAGGAACAGCAAACATCTCGGAACGCAATTAAACACAAAGCCTAGAAAGAGAAGTGTTCCCCAGGTAAGAAGATTAAAGAAAAGATAATCCAAAGCCCAAATATATAGAGAAACATCGGCGCTGGGGATAAGACCTAAATGTATCCAAATCCGAACGATAGAAATGCTTGCTTTCATGAGTGATTTCTCTTAAAGCGATTAGCGGTATCGGGAATTCTAGGCTGATAGCCGGGCCCCATACAGGTTGAATTAACACTAATAATAACAAAGGCGCTGGCCAAAGTCAGGCAACCCTTCATTATCGCGCGGAAAGACTTTCTAAGAGACAATTTCATAACGTCCATCTCCTACAAAACTTATAATATGCTGACATTATAGAACGATCGGTAACGAAACAGAAAAAAGTTTGACCAAAATGCAGGTTTCTTTGACTGAAATGAAAAATAGGGGGGGGAAATGTATACTCTAATATACGTATTGAGACAAATAAGATCACTATAATTTCTTTCGCGGGCAAACGGTTGCTGCTAATATTAAAATGAATTATCAGCTTATTTTGAAGGATATAAGTGTGCTTTAAAGTTGATGGGGTACAAAATGGATATCTGCCAAGTTGCTGCTTTGCGCATAAGAAAAATGAGATTAGAAAAGAATATGACCATAGATGATCTTGCTGAAAAGTGTGATGTCTCTACACAAACAATCAAACTTATTGAAGCGGGAAGAAGAAATTTTAAAATAAAAACTTTGTATACAATAGCAAACTCTCTAAATGTCAGTAGTGATTATTTAATTGGCCGTATAGATACTCCAGTTCCAGAAAGTACAGTAGTAGGGAATTTGATATCAGAGTTAACAACAGAGGAAGTGATTTATCTGGTTTCAATACTGTCAAGGTATGTGGAAATTTTAAAGAAGGCAGGGACTGATCGTAATGAAAATAGTAGTGTGTGATGATGATGCCCTGGTTTACGAGCAGATGAAAAACATAATTGCGTCATACTCGATTGTGAAGAATGAAAATTTGGAGTTGACGTTTTACCAAACCGTAGAGGAATTGCTACACGCAAAGCATACGCATTACATCCACATCATGAACATGGATATGGAATACAAAACATTAAAAGAGTAATTAGAAAATACAATGGTACATATTTGGTAAAAAAGGAAGATGTCTATAAATTAATGATTTCTTTTCCATTGGATGTGGGTAATGTTAAGATTTGAAATTGATCAAAGCGGATACCGCCCGCCTAGCAAAGAGCGGTTCCGCCAATCCTCAATGTGGATATACGCTTTCTTGTTCGGTTCACTAATGGTGGATGGTGACACTTTGCTTCCTCATAGTGCCTCGGTAACATTCCCTCCACGTGCTGGACGGATATGCCAGCCAATACATCTCAATGAGAGCCTCTCCCGCGCTGCTTTCACGGCGGCGATACCGCTCAATGATTGCAGTCTCAAAGGAGATGCCCTTGAGCTTGGGCACCTTGAGGGTGATATCTCCGGAAGTGGTGGTGAGATTGCGGTTGTAGTGGCCGCTGCGATACCCCTGACGCTGCTCATTACGCTCATACCGGGCAGCTTGGGTCAGCTTGTTGGCCTCCGCCTCCAGCAGTTCGTTGAGCGTCTCCTCTACACTGCCTCGTACGAGTTCTTTGAGTTGCCCCTTGATTACTTCCTCGTTTAGCTGTACAATCTTCTCAGGCATGGTTTGCTGTCTCCTTTCGAATGGTGTGTCGTAACTTCATTCTACCAGAGTTCTGCAAACCATGTCTCTTTTTATTCTCTTCTCAATTTGCGAAACTTATTGTACATTATCTCCAGACTGTAGCCGATTTATGCACAGACCGACGGCTATTCGGGGCACCACTGTCCGGGTTTTCTGACCCGTGGGGGCACGCAAGGTGCCAATGGGCGAACTGTTTTGTGGACGGTAAGCCTGTGGCAGACAGCAATCTGAGGCAGCCTTCCGATTGATTGAAGAGAACTGTGACGGCCGTCTGCAGGATGGGGTGCCCTTGCTCTGCCTCCATCCGCGCCAGAAATTCCTCGCGCAGCGCTTTCTTCCAATGGTAGTAGGTCGAGCAGGCAACAGGGTGTTCTTTACACCAATGCTCTACCATTTGTCCGATTTGCGCCTGCTCGAGAAATAGTTGCAGCCACTGGCTGCCTCGCAACGACATGACTTCTATCTGCATCCCGGCACCTCCCTGTATCTGAGCCTCACGAAAATCTCATGGGAGTTTTTGGAGGCTCCAAAGACTTCCGCTGGCTTAGCACTATTTTCTCTTGCCTCAGGATGCTTGTAAAGGACGGGTACTCTATGGGCGGTTACGAAAATCCAACCCTAGAGTAATTGATCTCTACTGCTATCTTGGATCGATAGCAGTACTGGATTTTCCCGACGGAATAAAGCTGAATCATTTTGAGCTTTGGACTGGGCTTTTTTGCTTGGTGGGGGATTATAGAGTGGTCACCCAAAAATCGAAAATCATGTATCTTATAGAAATAAAATAGCATTGAAAAGAATCGGAAATTAGTTAAATTTTCAAATGGATGGCAAAACTATTCAACATCAATACTTTGAATATGACCATTATCGTCTCGCTGGATTATAAGCTTGATGGAACCAGCAGCGTTTGTGTAAAGAAAATCGCCATCACGAAGATTTTTTATAAGAGAGTCCTGATATAAATATGATTGAGAAGATTCATCGTATGTTATACCATATTCTTCATATTCTATAAGGCGTTCTTCATCTGTGATACTATGCTCTGAAATGTTTTCGGTCACAGAGGCTCCGAAGATGCCAGAGGAATAAATGTAGTACCCCCCAAAAAATAGTAGAAGTACTAAAATAGCAGTTAAAGTTTTAAAGAATGTCTTTGATTTTTTGGCACTCATGCTTGTTTTTCTCCTTAATCTGTAAAAATGATTTCTTTCCGCAATGAAGTAAAACAAATTGCAAAATAAATACCATATAAAAGAGTAAATACTATTATAGAAACAAAGAAACAAAAAAGAAGTTTTTTGAAAGGCACAAAATAGAGCGCGCCGCAAGAGCGACAATAAGTGAAAGAGATAAAAAAAGAAAAGAGAACGGCGCTGAACAATGGAATTATGAAAATGGCTGAGAGATGATAAAGTGTGATCTTTTCCAATGTATGAATGTCATAACCAATATTTTTGAGAATTCTGAAATCGTGTGAAGCCTTCAGATTTTCACATAATACATTAGAGGCAATCACCGTAAAACCAGAAACAGAAAGAATGATTGCTATGTATAAGACGGGCAAAGCTGATGTTATATAAAGGAACCCGTTTGTCTGACGGATATCATCGGAAATATCTATATAATCAACAGGTGATGATTTAATAAGAGAAGAGCTGGAATCGGATCGAAGGGAAATAAGATTGGGAAACACATCTTGCATTTCGCAATATTCTGCATGAGAAAATGGTTCATCCATTAAAGTAGAATACTTGGAATAATATGTAGAGAGAGAGCCGACGACAGAGTCAGGCACAACAAGAAGAAAAAGATTTCCGTTTGAATAGCCATCATATTGGTCAAGAGGTTCTGTGCAAATACCAGCAAAAGACAAGTTGTTATCGCCTATATCCAGTGTCGAATGTTGCTCAGCACATGTTTTGAAGGTGCCCTGAAAAGAGGACAAACAATGAACAATATACTCGTTTTCATTTAGGCTGATAGGTGCATATCCTAAGAGAGAACGGAGAGCAGAATAGTCGCTGTGGGATATGCATAAATCAAATTCGCTATAAGGCATGATCACGGCATTATATAGAGTGAAACCAGGGATAGACGAAGTGAAGGCGGAACTGGTACTTTGATATATTGTGTAGGTGCATGAATGAGAATTTGGGTATTTCTCTTTTATGTAGATATCGTAATCTGCTAAATGATTTTGATTTTGACTTGTAATGATAGAAAAGGTGAACGGAACAAGAGAAAGCCGATAATTGAAAGTGAAAATGGAAATTGCAACTACTGCAATTAGAGAAAGAGATACCGTAAAGGAACTGGTTAAGAAAGCAAATGAATTACTCATATCATTTATGCGCGCCGTAAATGCCCGCAGTACCAATAAGCGAACAGAATGATATTTCCAACTTCCTTTTTCTAACCAGTCAAAGATCCAAGCAGGGAAATAGTGGAAAAACAAATAGATAAAGAGAATAGAAAAAAGGGTGCCAAAAGTGAAATTTGCGCTTTCAGACAGAGGTTGCAGAAGGAAAAAGATGGCAGACAGAGTGATACAAATAATCGATGCAGGAAACAGAAGTTTTGCACGGAGAATCAAAACAGAAGAGGGAATTTTGTGTGGAGAGTCATACTGAAGCAAATCTTGCGGTTGTGATTTTTGAATTATTTTGATACTTCTGAATGATGAAAAGAGAAACGTGAAAAGAAAGTAAAGGAATGTAATAACAAATGGATATAATGAAAAATGAAAAGTTAAAGAATATGGTTTCCCCAACAGATTGAAGGATACGGCTTTTAAAACTTGATACACAAAAGACCCACAAAGGAAACTTAAAATAAGAGCAAAAATAGAAATATAGAAGTTTTCAAGGGTAAATACTTTGGATATTTGGTACGGCTCCATTCCAAGTGTAATGTAAATGGAAATTTCTTTGCTTCGGCGCTTTAAAATGAAATTAGTCATATAACTTGTCAGCCACAGCGAAATGGAAAATAGCAGCGAAGAAATTAGAATCATGGGTAAAATGAAGGTTGAATCGTCAAGAGGAAAGATATCATCTTCCGCAAAGAGCAAAGAGTTTAAACCGTGGATAAGAGAAAAGATTGCTGTGAGTGTTACAAAGTAGATAATGTAATCATGCGCTTGCCGTTTTGCGTTTCGAAAAGAAAGTTTCGCTAACATATTGATTACTCTCCCAACAATGATATATTGTCTAGAATTTCATGATAAAATTCACGATTCTTTTTCTCACCTTTTACGAGTTCGCTGAAAATTTTCCCGTCTTTTAAGAAAAGAACACGATCTGCATAGCTGGCGCAGAGAGCGTCATGTGTGACCAGAAAGATATTAGAGTGAAGTGTATGGTTGAGAGAAGCAATGATTTTCATTAGGGAGATGGCTGAGGCGGAATCCAAAGCTCCGGTAGGTTCATCAGCAAAAATCAGTTTCGGAGAGTTGACAACTGCACGTGCAAAAGCGCATCTTTGGCGCTCTCCACCTGAAACTTGAGAAGGTAACTTATCTAGTAAATGGCCTATGCCAACTTGATTAGCAATGTCATGAATGCGCTTTTGGATTGTGCCTTGAGCAGCACCGTTGATGAGTAAACTTAAAGATATATTCTCGCCTAAAGTAAGGGTATCCAGCAAATTGTAGTTCTGAAAAATAAAACCTAGATTATGGCGACGGAAAGCAGCCAGCTCTGATTTTTTCAAGCTGTCAAAGGAGACACCGTTGAAAAGGATATCACCCGCACTGGCACAATCAATCGTGGATAAGCAATTCAGAAGCGTGCTTTTTCCGGAACCGGAAGCTCCCATGATACATAAAAATTCGCCGTCGTAACTAATAAATGAAATATCATCAAGAGCTTTTGTAACAGTACCGTCTGATCCATAGTATTTTTCTAAGTGTTTTACTTCAATCATGTTTACAAGGCCCTCCTTACATTCTACTATAATTATAGTGTATATTGCGGTGAGATGATATGAAGGTGGATTTTAAAAACATTACAAAATTGTAAGAATAAAGCGCAAATAGGTGTTTGTCACTTTGAGAAGTTGACAAACACCTATTTTATCTTAAGGGATGGGAGCAAATCAAAAAATAATGTGCCTTCCCATCTTTCTTCAAAAAAGTGCTATAGAATAAACATACTCTACAGGTCGCGCAAATGATCCATCAGGCCGGCGCAAAGCTGTTTTATTTGCCGTCATACAGTCCGGACTTGAATTCCACTGAAAAACTATGGGCCAAAGTAAAAGCGTTCCTGCGTAAACGCAGGGCTTTGACCCCGGAAGCCCTGCAGCGGCGCGACAGGCTGCGTTTGCCTGTATTACACCTTCTGATTGCAGAAACTGGTTTGCATATGCAGAGCGTTGATGAGATTTTATGGGATCGCTCTGGATTCTATAGATTTTTGAAAAGCAAGAGAAACACAAGTATATTTGTTTACGGCAGAACGAATCGTGATTTCAATCCCCAGCTCTTTACAAAGCTGTTTACATAGATAAAGGCCAATCCCGGTGGAAGTCTTTCGTTGATGACCGTTACTTCCAGTGAACCCTTTTTCAAAAACACGACCAAGGTCGCTTTCTCGGATCCCGGTTCCATTATCTTGGATTTCAAGATAAACATGATGGTTCGTATCAATTGCACGAAACGTAAGAAGCGGCGAAGAACTCCTGTACTGTGCGCTGTTATTGATTATTTGACCCAAAATAAATACGAGCGCTTTTGTGTCCGTATAAACAAAAGAATCAACAGTATGAACTTCAATTGAAAATTGATTTTGTATAAGTAGTTGCTTGTTGTTCAAGATGGCTGTGTGAATAATATCCTCCAAAGAAACACGTTTGATCATATAGTCGTTAGACATATATCCAAGACGTGCGTAATACAGAACCTGCTCGACATTGTAAGAAAGACGATTGGCTTGTAACAAAATCTTCCTTGAGAGTTCAGACGGATTGTTTTCACATACTAGAGTTATGGATGCAATGGGAGCCTTTAATTCATGTGCCCATTTTTCGATTAATTCTTGGTATTCCTTTTTTTCAATTTGTACTTTGGAAACTTCTTGGGTCATGGATTTTAAAGAGGATCTGAGAATTTGAATGAAAAGTTCTAGTTGAAACGATCCATAATTACTGATCATTTCACCCAAAAGATATTTTCTTTCAAGGCTTTGCAAGATGCTGCTCCACTTTTTAAAAATTAAATTGGTTCGATAATATTTATAAAAGTAGTAGAGCGACGCGATAACAATCCAAGCAATTAAAATTAAAACGCATTCGCCAATATCTAAAGATAAAGAACACAAATAAATTGTTAGAATAATAGCACATAAAATTTGCAAAAGGATAGAAGAAAGCTCATCTTTAATAAAGTCTCCGAATGTCACACTTTATACCCCATACCACGTTTGGTTTGAATGAAACCGGAAAGACCTAGCCTGGACAATTTTTCGCGTATCCTTGTTACATTTACACTGAGCGTATTGTCGTCGATGTATTGATTGGTATTCCATAAATGTTCAATTAAAGAAATTCGAGAAACATAGTGACCCGCATGGTTGAGCAAGTAGCATAAGATTTGCGTTTCACGTTTACTAAGTTCTACACAAACGTTGTTATACATTACAGTGCAATTGGAGAGATCTAATTTGAGCCCATTGTATTCTATTTCAGAAGAAGTTTCAGAACGATAGGTCCTTTTAAGCGTATTCTTGATTCGAGCCATAAGAACTGGGAGGCTGTACGGTTTTGTAATGTAATCATCGCCGCCTAAAGAAAGAGCTTGGAGTTCGTCAATCTGTGAATCCCGACCAGTGATAAAGATAATAGGAACTTGTGATACCTTTCGAATTTTCATACATAAAATAAAACCATCAGTATTTGGTAAATTAATATCCAGGATCACTAGATCAGGAGATACCAAAAGGAATTCATTAAGAACGTTATTAAAGTCATTTGCACAAGTTGTATGATAACCAACAGCTTCCAGCGCCAAGGCTAATTCAGAGCATAATACTGAATCATCTTCGATGATGTAAATATGATTCATTTAATATCCCTCTATTACAATATCTTTACGGTTCAAGGCACAGCAGCCAGCCGTGTCTTTTTCCCTTTTGTTGCCTATGCTGTTAGAATGAGAGCGTCTTAGCCTGATGTTACCCCCAAGGACTCTATTGTGTCCGTATGAAAGTCCATCAGCCAGCTTTTCAAGAAAGCACATATATTCTAGCCGATACAGTACGGAGCTAAATTTGTTGGATATTACAACAAAGTATAGCAAACTTGAAAAAGAATAGCAAGTATTTGTTCTGAGGGTCCAAATTGAGGCTGTAGAGCTACAATACATGTTGGACAGAAGAGCAAGTAAAAGCGAATAAAAAAGTAGAAGGACAGAGCCTTCATAGGGTATAGTTAAGTTACCACACACAACAAGCCCAAGAAAAGGAACTCTGTCCCTCATGAGTAAGAGTATAACACAAGACATGCGGTATCGGCAATCCCTCATGCAGTATGCGGCGAAATATGGCGTAAGCCGGGCCAGCCGGAAATATAACAAAAGCTGGTCGTATATCTACTTTTGGAAGACGCGCTGGAATGGAAGTGTGGAATCTCTGGCCTGCCAATCCAGACGTCCGCACCATCACCCGAACCAGCACACCGAGGCCGAGCTGAATCTTATCCGGAATATGCGGCGAAGGAATCCCACGCTTGGAATGATAGAACTGTGGCAGCGGCTTCGCAAACGGGGCTATACCCGCTGCCCGGAAAGCCTGTTCCGAGTTATGCGCAAACTGGGGATATTCCCGCAGATAAAGGTCAGAACGCCTTACAAGCCAAAACCATACGAGCAGATGCAGTATCCCGGCCAGCGTGTGCAGGTGGATATGAAAGTGGTACCGCTGAAATGCCTGGCAAATCCGGAAGAACGGTTATATCAGTATACAGCGATTGACGAATATACACGTCTTAGCTATCTTGGGGCTTACCCGGAGCAGAGTGCCTATTCCTCCGCCGATTTTCTGGAGAAAATGGTAACCTGGTTCAAACGCCGTGGTGTACGGGATGGTATTGAGTTTACCAACCATTTCTCGACTAACAAGAAAGACCGGCTTACTCGCATTGAATTGGCCGCTGCGCGCCTTGGGATCCGGCACAAACTGATCTGCCCATACACGCCACATCACAACGGCAAAGTGGAGCGCAGCCACCGTGAAGACCAGAAGCGTTTCTACAATACACACCGTTTCTTCTCTTTTGCCGATTTTGGTGTGCAGTTCGCTGCACACCAAAATCGCTCCAACGACTTACCTATGCGCCCTCTGGGATGGCTCTCTCCTAAAGAAAAACTTGCTGCTTTTTTCGATTCTCTCACTGTACAAGATATTTGACAAACCTACAATGTTCTGAGGTTCCAAATTGAGACAAAGAAAAATGCATCTTGAACAAAGATGAAAAAATTGTAGCGCAACTAGAGTATATAATTAGCAAAAGGACATCAGAAACTTTGAAGAAAAGGGGGGAATAATATGGTGATGAAAGATTGCCTAGAAAAAAATGTCCAAAAAAAGGTGCTGATTGAAAAACATAGGGAGTACTATTTGGTGCTCGATGAAGAAACTGGAGCGATATTTTTAGTTAATGAAACGTCACACTTTTTGTATGAAAATTGTGATGGACAAAGTGTCGAAAGTTTGTGTGAATTGCTTTTTGATCAATGCATTGATAAGGATCAGCTGGACAAAAGGACTGTATACGAGGGATGTACAAAAGCTTTGGAGACACTCTTAAAGATGGAACTTTTGACAATAAAATAAAACGGAGATGGAAGTACGATGCATGTTGAAGGAGTATTAGCTAATAACGATTATATTCTAAATGGTTGTTACATTGAAATTACGTCTAATTGTAATTTGAGATGCATTCACTGTTATAACGAATCAGGAGAGCTCCGAGATCAGATTTCTGTTGAAGCATTTAAAAATGTACTTGGGTGTTATGATAATCCAAAGAAAGCATCAATTACATTATCTGGAGGAGAGCCGCTTCTTCATCCCCAGGTGTGGAAATTTATCGATATGATGCTTGAATCTGGAATTTTAGCAAGAAACATTTTGCTGATTACCAATGCAACATGCATTTGCTTGGGAATTGTTTGAGAAACATAATAGTGACAAAAGAAGCTTGCCCCAAATAGGTTAGAACCTTATGTCTAAAAATTTTAATTTTCATAAACTTATATTTCAACCACCTCGGATCACATTTTGTGCCGGGGTGGTTTCTTTTTGTAGAAGGACAAGCAAAACTTCGTACAATGCCCAATAGCAGAAACTATGAAACAGTGGCGATGAGGAGGTCAATAAAAATTTAGATCGCTGTGCTTTAAGAAATATACATACCAGGCCGTATCTGCTTTTGATGGAAGCAATACAGTGTGGTTTTTTACCTTTGGTGTGATGAGGGGAAACAGGCCCTTTGAATCCAAAGAGAAGTAAGGCAAAGTGCTGCGAACAAGCCCCATTTCAAAAAAGCGAGAATCAAAAGGGCCGTCACTTGTTCCCAGCGCAAAGGCAAGGCCTCCTAAATACTCTCGGTCGGGATCACTTGGATGAAAACCGGTGAGGTTTAGTGTGAGAATAAGTTTTTTCTGGTCCATATCGCTGCTATGAAAGCAGATTGTAAGGGAGCTATTTGTCAGCTCGACAATACCCTCATAGTAGCTGTAGCGTTGTCGGCTTGCAGGAAGATTACGATGGAACTCTCTGAACTTCGGATAAGTGATCCGCTCTTCAGAAAGGAGTGCTCTAAGTCGGGTGCCTTTCATTTCCCGATCTGAGCAAAGCCCCATAATGAGTGTGGCTTTCAGGCGGGCATCTTCCTCAAAGATGATGAGATAAGAGCCGATAACCACATCCTCTGTCACAGAAGGATAATAACCACGGTAGGTGCCGATAAAACGAGGATCAAAAACAGAAGAACTGCGATAACGAATGTTATCGGAATCCTCGAGCCTTTCATGTGTAAATTGGTAAACCTCAACAGGAGGCCGAATCTGTGAATTGTAAAAATCTACAATCTTGGCGATAGTAGCTCTGCTGGGAGCATAACTCTCATCATTGTTGCACTTGGCACAGATAGCGTAGGAAGGAAGTTTCTTTTCATCTATCTTTGCAGAAGGAGGTGTCTTTGAGCGAAGAACTGCAAAATAAGTAGTGCTTATTTTATCCCACATATACTTATAGTTTGCGTGGAACAATATCCGCTCGCTTTCCGAGAGGGGATGACTGATTTTTGGCATACGACCACCCCTTACAAATGTTCAGTGAATATTTTGTTGATAATGCCAGTTTACCACCAAAAAACGTTTATTGTCAATAAAAATATATCAAAAAATAGACTAAAATAAGATTAATAAAAGTAATAAATAGTTCATATCGAACTTACCAAACGAGGGGAGCAGTAATATAATAATGCCATTGAATCGATAAAAAGGCAAAATGCGTATTGAAGCCCAAATGTGTACAGAAGGAGAAACAATACAGAACAAAAAGACATAGGAATAGAGACAGCCAATAAAAAGCCAGGAAATGTAGGAAAACTTTAAGTACGATGGGGTCCAAACCCATCAATGACGGTTTTTAGATCGTTCCCAGGGTTCTTTAACATATTTGTGTATGAAAACAAGCGGATTTCAACAACGAAGTGGATAGAGAAATAGTGCCCTTTTTCGTTACAATGAATTTAGAAAAACGCAAAAGAAGGTGAATGGTGATGTCAGAACGCGATGTGCAGGATAGTCTAAAGTTCATGAGGGAAAAACTCCGTAAGGAACGTAAGGCCCAAAATATGTCCCAACTGACTCTTTCTGCAGAAGCGGATCTGGCCTGTAACACCATTTGCCGAATCGAGAAGGGAACAGCAGAGCCAGGAATCGGCAATCTTCTTAGACTTACCGATGCATTACATATTCCAATGTCAGAATTGTTCCCTCAAGGGGAAGGACCAAAAGCGAAAGAAATTGGAATAATTGATGATGCACAATTACAGGAAATAATTTCTCTGTGGCATAAGATACCGGGGGAAGCACGGGGGTCTGCATATGTGATGATAAAAGGGATGTTAATTGCCGCTCAGCAACTCCCGCAAAAGTAAAAAGGAATGGCAAGAATCTGGTTCTGGAGTAAAATCACCATAAATGGTATGAAAGAAATGGCGATCTCAACGTTTGCGTCGTAGAGAAAGGAAAAAGACAAATGTATAATATAGATAAGCCGCAAGAGCGGCGGAAAGCAACCGGAACGGGCGGAATACCGCCCGAAAACATCCGATTGCGCAGAACCTTGACAACCGAATATTTGCAGCTGTCCCTTTGCTATGGTGTAAGGGATAGAATGTCCATAGAAACAGCCGGATTCACCGGCTGGCGGTAAAGCTGCCTGCTTTTTACGGCGGGTGGCGCTCCCGCAAGCAAAGACACGCACGCGCACAGAGAAAGTGTGCGGGGGTCCAGAGGATAGAACCTGGGCCGTGAGTAAGACATAGCCTCGCGCAGCCGAACGGCTGGTGGACGATGTGCGGTGAGATCTTCACCGCCAGAGATAGAAAAACTGCATCAAGGAAGATTTGGTGCGACCGGCGATGCACCAACCGTCACCGGCCGCACGATCTTCCGCGGATGCCGATCAACAAAAAAGGAGAAACATCATGGAAGAAATGGTGGAAGTCCGCAAGGAGGTTTCCGACATGCCTTGCGGCAATGCGATTCCCGCAGAAGATGCCGGTCATCAGACGGAAAAAGATGTTGCTGGCCGTGAAAGTGACCGTGTTCCCGCCCCCGAGATGAACCCCAAGGTTCAATTGGAACTGTTGTCCGGCGAAGGCCGGAAGAAAGCGATCGGGGCTGTTGTGATCTATAATGCGGTCACGATCCGCGGAATTTCCGTCGTGGAGAACAGCAAGAAGAACCCTTTCGTCAAGATGCCCCGGGCTCCCAAGGGCGCCCGGACCAAGCACAGCGACATTGCCTACCCGATCAACAGGGCGGCGCGCGAAATGCTCTATTCCGCCGTGCTGCAGGAGTATGACCGGCTGCGGAGCGAGGAAGAGCTCCGGCGGCAGGAAACCAAGCTGCAAGTTTCCTGATCTGAAAACAAGACCCGATGAGTGTAAAAGCTCATCGGGCCTTTTTTGTTGCAGCAGTTCTGGACAGAAAAGAGGAAAAACCATGATTGTAGTGGAATGTCTTTATACCAGCAACGAAATCGAGGAAGAAACCATCCTGCGGGAACAGCAGAAACGGTGCCTGGCGGCAGCCGCAAGCTATGGATGGGCTGTTCGGCGGGAAGTGTTTGAGCCGTTGCAGCTCAGCGCCAGAGGCATGGATGACCGAACCGGCATCCAGACGATTCTGGACGATGTGTGCAACCGCCGCTTCGACCTGCTGATGATCGCCAGCATGGACCGTCTTAGCTACGATAAAGAGGAAGTGAAAGCTTTCCTTGCCGAGATGGACCTGAATGGAATCTCGATTTTTAACGTGGGTTCCAACACGGTCACGCTGGCATCGGGCTGGGACCTCATGGCCTTTATCAGACAGATGATCTCCCCTGAGAATGGAGGTGACGCACAGTGACGGTACAATGCCTTTACCAGAATGACCCCAAGGACGCCGCCGCAGTGCTTGGGCAGCGCAACGCCTGCCGCCGCGCGGCCAACAAGCTGGGCTGGCTGATCCAGCAGGAGCGCATCTGCGACGCGTCGGAGGGAACGCCGCTGCTGCTTCGCCCTGATGTACAGGAACTGCTCCGTGATGTGGAGCAGGGGCGGTTTCAGGTGCTGGTGGTTGCCTCGGCGGAAGTCCTGCAATGCCCGGAGGGCGAATGGGAAAGCCTGCTGGCTGTTCTGCAAAAGGGCCGCGTTCGCACCTTTGCCGCCCAGCGCGGCTGCTGGCTCGAACCCGGCGGCCGCCGCTGGCCGCCCTTGCCAAGGCCGGATTGGACGAGACTGCACAAATCGGCTTGTCCTGCTGCGGTATCTCCGTAAAACGGCAAAAAACAAGTGTATCTATTTTAATATGTGCCGGGCCTTGGAAAAGGTGAAAAGGCCCGGCACTTTTCTTTTGGGAGGAACTTACCATGCAAAAACAACCTCTTCGCGTCTGGCTGTACGCCCGCACGGCGGACGCCAGGCCCGGTGTCCTGGAAGAACAGTTGAACTCTCTATACAGAGAAGCGGAACGCCGCGGGTACACGGTCGTGAACGGCGGGGCAGAGCACCGCTGCGCCGGCGACCTTGACCGGCCCGCGCTGTTTGCCATGCTGGCTGCCGTGCGCGGCGGGCGGGTGGACGCCGTTATGCTCACCCGGCTTTCCCGGTTCAGCTACCACCGGCTGACGCTCTATCTGATCCTGTGCTTTTTGCAGGATCACGGCGTGGGGCTTATCACCACGGAATACGAGCTTCGCTACATTCTATATCTGCGCGGGTTCGAGCGTACGCTTTTGGATCGGGCGCAGGAAAACGGCTGCAATGCGCTGTGGGCAGAAGGTGAGTAAATATCCCCCTGCCCAAAACAAGTCTTTATATTATAGGAATAAGGAGGAATGCGCGATGGAAACCCTGTCCGTTTTGCCGGACGGAAGAATCGCCTTGTGTAAGATGGTCCACGGTACAGAGATCACACTGGTGTTCCAAGCGAAAGAATGCCCGGAAACGCTGAACAAAGTAACAAGCCAAATCATGGCCGCCTATGCAGAACGCAAAGAAAAATATGGTAAAACGTCAAAAAGTGGCCGGAAATAGAACGGTTCTTTCTCCGTTCTGGTGATAGCTTTCCGGAGCCGTTTACGGTATTGTTAGAGTACAGAGGATGCCCCAACCATCCTCGCTGCGGGCGCACCAACCGCCCGAAAAGAAACGATGCAAGGTGATGAAATGGTATATTGGGATGAACAGGGGAACACCGTTGAGATCTCCAAGGCCGATCAGCTTTGGCTGGACGATGGATACTTCAAGACCCAGCAGGCGCATCTGCCGCCGGACGCGCCGAGGGCGGCGCTGTCCTACCGGGTGTCCACCAAGGGGCAGGTCGACCACAACGACATCCCCATGCAGAAAATCAAGTGCCGCAAGTTCGCCCAGCAGCAGGGCTGGCGGGTGGTGATGGAGAAGGCAGAGAAAGGAATCTCCGGCTCCAAGGTGTCCGCCAGCAAGCGGGATGTGATCCAGGAGCTGCGGCAGGAGGCGGGCAACGGCAGCTTTGACATCCTGCTGGTCTATATGTTTGACCGGCTGGGGCGCATCGAAAGCGAGACCCCCTTTGTGCTGGAATGGTTTGTCCAGCATGGCATCCAGATGTGGAGCGTCCACGAGGGCCAGCAGCGGATCGAGAGCCACGGCGATAAGTTGATGAACTACATCCGCTTTTGGCAGGCGGCAGGAGAAAGCGAGAAAACCTCGATCCGCACCCGCGACCGCATTCGGCAGATCGTGTCCAGCGGGCATTTTGCCGGTGGGTTCGTGCCGTATGGATACCGGGCTGTCGATAAGGGCCGGGTAAACAAGCGCGACCAGCCGGTGAAGGACTTGGAGATCGACCCGGAGGAAGCCGCCTGGGTGCGCGAAGTCTTTGAAAAAGTGGCCAACGAAGGAGCCAGCGGCTACGCGATGGCCCGGATGCTGAACGACCGCGGCCTGTGCACCCGGCAGGGGGCCAGGTTTCAGTCTGTGAACATCAGGCGGATGATCCGCCACGAGGGCTACACCGGGTATCTGATCACCAAGGCGGCCCGATCGGAGTTTATACAAGAGCTGCAAATCGTGGATGAGAAGCTGTTCGCCAGGGCGAACGAGGTCATCGACTGCCGCAGCAAAAAGCTGGCACAGGAGAAAAACATCGCGGCAAAAACGAATAATCCAACCTTACTGGCTGGCATCGTCGTCTGCGCACATTGCGGGGCGAAGATGTCGGCCTTTTTGCACACTGACCGCTACAAGCTGGCGGATGGCACGATCCGGGAAAAGGTGCAGGCCAAATACAACTGCTACCAGCGCGGCCAGAAACTGCGGGCCTGCGACGGGCAGTCGCTGTACCTGGCGGAACGGGTGGATGCCGTTGTGCTGGAAGTCGTACACGACATTTTCCGCAGAATCCAACAGGAGCCGTATGACAGGAGCATTGAGCAGAAGCTGCGTCAGGAAAACGGCGAACGGGAACGGCAAAAACAGGCCGCCGAGAAGAAGATCAAGGCGGCCCAGTATAAGCAGAAGCGCTACGAGGACGAAGTGATCCGCTGCCTGGACGGCCAGAGCCGGTTTTCCGAGGAAATGCTGGCCCGGTTGATTGCCGAAGCGGAAACGGAGGTGCGGCAGGCGAAAGAGGAATACGCAGAGCTGCTCCGCAATGACACCACCCGCGCAACGATCCAACAGATCCGAAGCTACTACGACGAATTCCTGGGCTGGGCGAATGAGTTTGACCTGGCGACGATCCCCCGTAAACGTGCGATCCTGGGCCAGTTGATTGAAAAGGTGGAGGTGGGAAAGGGGTACAAGGTGACAGTGCATCTCAGGATGAGCTATGCGCAGTTTTTGGGGATAGAGGGAAATGGCGAAATACAAGTGCGGAAGGACGTTTGTGCGTGATGCTCTTTCTAGCGATAAGCGAGAGGAAAATCCTTGCAAAAGCATAAATATTTAACAGTATGACCCTTGAAACGCACACAATTTTCCTATACAATATACATAAAAGAAATTTGGTAAGCGTGAGGGTGTGGCGTGGATGACACAAAATGATCTGAGAAAAAAGTATCCTTATTACGATCAAATCCAGAGGTTTCGCCTGATCGATGATACGTTTATGAGCGTGGTTTTTCAGGACATCGGCTGTACGCAGTTCCTGATTCGTATACTTCTGCAGAATGATGGTTTGAATGTTACCGAGGTGGGGACACAAAATTCACTCAAGAATCTGCGCGGCCGGTCGGTGCGCTTGGATATTATCGCATACGATAAGCAGGGCAAGATTTATAATATAGAAGTCCAGCGCAAGGACGCAGGCGCTTTACCGAAGCGGGCGCGTTACAACAGTTCCATGATGGACGCCAATATTACAAGGCCGGGCGAAGGACTGGAAAATCTTCCTGAAACGTATGTGATCTTCATCACGGAAAACGACTATTTCCAGAGTGCATTGCCGCTCTACCATATTGACCGTACGGTTCGGGAATTGTCTGCACCGTTTCAGGACGAGGCACATATCATTTATGTGAACGGACAATATAGAGGCGAAGATCCGATTGGATCGGTTATGCACGATTTCTTCTGTGCAGATCCAAAAAGCATGAACAATGCAATTCTTGCCAATGAGGTGGCAAAATACAAAGATACAGACAAAGGAGTGAGCAGTATGTGCCGCATTATGGAAGAACTGACGAACGAAAGCCGTGAAGAAGGGCGCTTGGCAAACCTGCTTGAAAATGTCAAGAAGTTTATGGCTCGAGGAATGAGCTTTGACGAGGTGGCTGACACGCTGGAACTGAGCAAAGAGGACAGAGAGTTTGTACTGAGTAATCTTTAACGCGAGCTTGAGACTATGTGCAATTACAGCAAAGGTGTCTATAACGATGGTATGGAGAGAGGAAGGAATACAGGCATTGCGGGCGCTGCTGATATTCTCAAACGCATGGGGATGGACGCCGGCAAGATTGTTGAGCAGCTGATGCTCCAGTATGGTCTCGGCAGGGAAGAGGCAGCCGGGTATGTGCAGCGGGCAGAGCCGCAGTAAATCATTTCGTGCTATCAAAATGTAGCCAGGGCGGCGCCTGACGGGGACGCCGCCCTGGCTTTTTTGACATGACATATCGGTTAAAAACCGTTGACACTTCATGCACGCTATGGTAAGCTGCAAACACCCGCCTGGCCGGTTTTTATGTGCATTGCTCCCTCTGTGAACGACAGCCTTAGTACGAGCCGTTACGGAGAGCAACTGACTCTTAATCAGTGGGTCCTGGGTTCGAGTCCCCGATGGTGCACCAGAAAAGACTGCAACGATGGTTGCAGTCTTTTTTATTATCGAAGATAAATCAAAGCATTTGTTATATAGGATAAGGTGATAGCAAATGAAATTAATAATTAAGGAAGTTTATAGTAATTTTCGTGTAGATAAAAACTCAAAGGCAATATTCGTTGGTATGCTACAAGGAGTGCTTGAAGGACAACAGCTTGATACGTTGGACTATTTTGTAGTGACGGATCCTGAAGCAGGAGAATTTGAAAAGGCAGTAAGTAAATATGCTGCAATTGTTGGAACAGAGGCGAATGTTACTCGTGATGGTTCGTATCGTGCGGAGGGAAAAACTTTATCGGGGTTAGGTAACGATGGTAGACTCCATCAAACAATAATAATTACATCGGCTATATGTAGACAAGCCATTATGGAAGTTGCTTTTATGTTAGGGTATCTTAACATGGATGAGAAAACTATACATGAAAAGCAATTGGAACAGCTGTATAGTGTACACCTAATAGTACACGAAATCGGGCATGCTGTAGATTATGAGAACCGATATAGAATGTTCGGGACAGTTAATACAAAATCTTTTTACAATCTTGGGAATGAAAGGGAAAGGCAAGAATATTTTCTTGAAAACGCTTTTAGTCTTTGGGGCGAGTATTATGCAGAAACATTTTCGTTCAAGAATTTTAATAAGACACCAAATAAAAATGAAGGAAACTTACTATGGTGCATAGATTCCTATTTTGAAAATCAAGTAAACTTCTATTTGGAACGCGCTTATAGAATACTTTACTTTTTTGTATTGTCAATGGCTTACGAGCATGAAAAGCTGGATCATAAAGAGTACATGAATTTTGATAGGCTTGGTAAGGAGAAAAGCCTAGTAGAATATCTGCCCTACTTTGCTCAGGTAGAAAAAGCAATCTATAAGTTGTACCAGAATTATCCTCATTGGAGCTCCACTAAGGACTTAAATGAATTGGCGAAAGCATTTACTAATCTTATACAGCATGAATACGAAAAAAGTAGATGGAATAATCATTAAATGCCATATTTTCTTTATACTTGTTTTTGAAAAGGGGGCTTGTAAAATCTTATAAAGGATTTAATTCCTACGATTGTAATTGTTGCTTCTCAAATTAAGAAATGTTATACTTACTGCAGATGAATTTTTTCTTTCGTAGATTGCAGTATGTCAAAAATAAATTTAAATATTGAATATTATTTCTTTTGTTGGGGAAGTAACAATAATGAAGTTAGATATTGAAGATAATAGCCTTCGAGAATTGCTTCAAAAACGAAAAGAATATATTGGAGGAAGCTGGGTTGGTTCTGTTGGTAATATTATTGCTGGAATTTCCTTAGCATTAACTGTCTATTCTTCAGGTTTTCCGTCTAATTGGGTGAATATATCACTCTACTTACTTTCGGCTTTCTTTACTCTTATAGGAGCAGTATATCTGTGGAAACAAACCGGGAATCGTGCTTACAATTATTTAAATTTATATGATGATATTAAATGTTTAAGTACCACAGAAAGTCAATACTCCTTGGTTGCAATTTTGAATGATTTTGAAGGAGAATTAGCTAACAAAGTTCTACTCCAGTTTTTCAATAATGGTTGGGAAACATATATGTTTCTTTCATTTGCAACCGCGCCTGATAATGATGAGAATAATGTGATTTGCAGAGTCGCCGCAAAGCTAAAAGTGGAGCGAAGCAAAATAAATATTCGATTTCTAGAAGAGATTCCGTACCAGCCAAAATATTCGCCAAAGCATCGTACTACCAGAATGTATCATAACAAGTACTATCAAGTCAGGATTGAACAGTTTCCTGAACACATGAAGCAATCCACTTTTACAGTTGATGGAATAAAATATAGATGGATGACACTTGAAGAAATGTGGGACAACGAAAATATAAGAAAGAATAATGCTGATGTCCTAAAGGAGTTTGAAAAATATATTTTTAATTCCAAGGACAAATGATTATGAACAGGAGAAAGATGTTAGTATGCTTCCCGATTCTCTATATATAAGACTTAATAGAATATGCAATTTGTCATGTCCGTTTTGCCTTGCTTCCGGCGGCTTAGAAGGTCTCACCACGGAGGAAATAAAAAAGGTGTTATTAATTTTGAAGTCTAGTGGAGTAAAAAAGGTGAAATTGACAGGAGGAGAACCGAGCTTACGAACTGACCTATTTGAAATAATAGATTTTTGTATTGAGCTGGGATTATCGGCTTCTGTTTATAGTAATCTGTATGTATCATCAAATGTGGTTGATCGTTTGTTGAATTATCCAATTTCCATATCAACAAGTATCCATGGAACTGAGTTTTATCACGATTCAGTTACAAAGATAGGCGTATATAAAATAGTTTATCAAAATATACGGAGATTTACTAAAGCGCATATACCGGTGTCTGTTCATATGGTAGTAATGAATAGAAATTATATTTATGCGGAGGATGTGATAAACGAATCTGTAAAAGCGGGTGTGGAGAAAATTGTATTCCAAACTCTGATCCCAAGGGAAAAAGGAAAAGCACTCTTTACGAATGCCAACGCTGGCGAAGAGGAAAGCGTTGGAAAGGTTCAAGAAAGAATAGCTTCATTATGTACACTAAAAGAAAAATATTCATCGCAGATAGAGGTTGAGTTTAGCAATTTATATCAAAAAGAATGTTATGTATTAGAAACGAATGGCAATCTGTATGCGGAAAGAGAATGTGCAGATAAAGATCGGTTGATACGGAGCTTTATATAATGATAAATGATGAACTTACAAAAGAGATAATGTTGAAGTGCGTTCAATTGGCAAGAGAAAGTGCGAAAACTAAACAATATCCGATTGCTGCAATTGTCACAAACCATGATGGAACGATATTATCAATGGCGAAGAGTAATTTACGACAGGGAAATGATCCAACAAATCATCCTGAAATTGATGCAATTCGTGGAGCCTGCAAAAAATTAGATACCAGATTTTTACGGGGGTGCTATTTATATACCACTTTAGAGCCATGCCCGATGTGTACATCGGCGGCTATTTGGGCAAGGATGCAAGGAATCGTTTATGGTGCATATTTGGAAGATATAGAACAATTTATTGTAAATAATCCTGCCCGAAAATTTTCTTGGAGGCAGATACCCATTAAGGCTCGAGATATAATAAAATTTGGAACTCCGTCTTTGGAGGTGTATGAAGGAGTACTTCGTGAAGAGTGTATGCAATTATTTTGTTGAATAGAAGAACTCGCCTCATAAAATTAGTATATAATTTGAAAGATATGAAACATCAAATTGTATAGGTAAAATAAATGCAAAACTACAAGGGAAATATTTATAGGGATAAGTGCGCCCATTTTTAGCCGCTCGGTTTCTGACAATGCCGGAACCGGGCGGCTTTTTGTTTTGCCCCCCTCTCCACACCTCTCCCCCTAGTATAAATTTACCGGCTGGGAAGAAAAGTTATCTACCAGCCGTTTACATAGATCCGCAAATTTCAACGACAACGAAAGCGAGGCAAAAACCATGAACATTGGCATCGATCACGGCTACTACGCCATCAAGACGCGGCATTGTTCTTTCCCAGCCGGTCTTACAGCCTATGGCAGCCACGAACCTTACACCCGCCAGGGACTCCTTGAGTTCGGCGGGTGTTTTTTTATTTGCGGCACCGGACGGCAGCCAATCCAGCGCGACAAAACCATCAACGACAACTACTACCTGCCGACGCTGATGCATTAGCGCAGGAAATCCGCAGCCGGGGCGCACCCACCGAGTGTACGATTCGAATCGCGGCGGGTCTGCCGCTGACCAGCTATGGCAGGGACAAGCCGAAGTTTCGTAGCTATCTGCTTCGTTCTTCCCAGCCGGTTCAGTTCCGCTACGAGGGTGTGGAATACAGCATCACCATCGCGGATGTGCAGCTATTTCCCCAGGGCTTTGCGGCATTGATGGCCGAACCGGATCTGCTGACCGACGAACCGTCGCTGCTGCTCATGGACATTGGCGGCTGGACGGTGGATCTGATGCGGACCGACAACGCCCTGCCGGTAGCAGAAACGGCGCACAGCCTGGAACTTGGGATGGTTCGTTGCATCGACGAGATCCGGGAACGTGTCCGTCAGGAAACAGGTCTTTCGCTTACTGATGCCCAAATCGAACAGATGCTGGCGGGCCAGCCCTGCAGCCTGGCTGACGAGGTGCGCAGCATCGTGAACAAACAGGGGCGGCTGTATACCGAGCGGTTGTTCTCCGCAGTCATGGAAGCGGGCTTCGATCTTCACGCCATGCCTCTGGTCATGCTGGGCGGCGGGGCCTGCATCGTGAACCGCCACGTCAGCCCCAAAGACGGCCTGTGTCGGGTTATTCCGCTGCTGGACGACCGGGTGAACGCCATCGGTTTTGAGCGCACTTTGGGCCGCGTTCAGGGCGCGGTGAGCGAGGGGTGAAACGGCCACAATACGTTTTCCGACCACAGCTCAGTATCCCGGACCATCGGCGAGCCTGGACCTGCCTGCAGCAGATGCCGGCAAACCAGCGCAAAGATTTTCTGGTCAGGGCGATTCTGGCCGAGGAACAACGGGATGCGTTCAAGCAGATCCTGAGGGAAGTGATCCGGGAAGAACTCGCGCGCGGAGTCGTGATCCAGGAGCCTACCAAACCGACTGAGGAGAAAGAGGTGCCCAAACAGACGCTGGATTTTTTAGCATCCCTTTGCGACTGACCACTGTCTTGCCATTGTTGCTTATGATACATTCTGGGCGCGATATTCAATGAATTATCGTTGGTTTTTGTGAATGGCTTTGCCGATGCGTTTGCAGTATGCTTTGCTTATATGCAGCTGCCAATAAAAGTAAGCAGCAAAATTATTTCCTGAAAACTCAAGCGTTCACCTCCCTCATAATTTGGAGGTGACAATCAAGAGTAAATTATATCAGAAGGGGAGAGGACTGTCAAAATAAGCTCTCCAAATCCTTAATGGCGGTTTGTTGGTACAATACCAACCAGTCAGGCTTTGCCCAACTATGGATGATATATATCAGGATCATAGTCAGAGGATTTAAGGAAAAGCAAGCCGTCGCGGTGGGACCATGTCGGCAGATCGGTGGCTTTTTGTACACGGCTCCAGCCGGCGGGATTTCTCTTGGCGGGTCTTCCGGCTGTGATGCGATAAACAATGTAATGCTCGCCGTTGCAAAACTGCAGGATAGCAATTTTGCCGGTAGGAAAATCAGCGTCTGCCTCTGCCAGCGAAAACTGCCACTGACATTGTGTGTCCAGTTCAGATAACTCTATGATTTGTTTGGCAAGATTATAGGCTGTATCCTCATTGGGCTGTTTAAACCTGCCATTGTTGTCGATGGGCAATTCGCCTTTCGCATACGCCTCATCAATTGTCGCCTGGGCGGCGGTCATGAGGGAGCGAGCCTGGAGCATGATGCGCTTTTCAACGGCTTTGTCGATATAGCCGGTCAGGGACGGTACCAAAAGCGCTGCCAATACGGCCAGGATGACCAGGACAACGATCAGTTCAACGAGGGTAAGCCCTCTTTTTTGGTTGGAATCACAGAACCGGGCCATAGCGCACGCCTCCCACATCAGTATAAAACCGTACAAATAAAGTATAGACACATAACGATGCTGCGTCAATTGTGGGGGATGCCAAATTCTTTATACATTATTTGTGAATAATGTAAGACTGTCGAAAAACTCTTGTAGGGACGAGCATTGCTCGCCCGTGCCCGTTTGTCTGTGAAAAAACCTTCCGGGACAACGCATTGCTGCGTCAAGCTGGCGGGCGACCAATGGTCGCCCCTACACATTCAATAGGGCAGGAATGTGATTCTCTGACACACTGACACTATTTGTGAATAATGTGATATTATAATTCGATTTGAAAAACGCAGACGACGGCGGCAGTAAGAGGTTCTGCCGAAAATCCGGCCCCAAATTTGTCGATTGTGCCAAACGAATAAAGTTGCAATCAGATTTGACTTTTTGTATACTATATCTATATATACTATACAAAATAATCGGAAATCTTATAAAAATTCTGGTTGGAAAGCGGGCCGGGTGTTGAAAAAGATTAGGATACAGCGGGTGAGCATCTTTGATATTGTCGCCACGCTGGTGTTGGCGGTGGTGCTCGTCGCGTTCGCGGTGCAGGGCACGGGGGAGTTGGCTCAAATGCAGACCGCCACGGACGATTACATCCAGTGCGAGACACTGGCACGGCAGCTGCAAAGCGGGTCGGACTACCTGATTGAGCAGGTGCGGATGTACACCGCCACCGGTCAGCGGGAGTACATGGACAACTACTTTGAGGAGCTGAACACGACCCGCCGCCGCGAGAACGCTTTAGAGTATTTTGCAGAGCATTACGGTGACAACGATGCTTTCACGCTGCTGAAATCCGCCATGACAACGTCGCAAAATCTGAGCTATACGGATCGCGCAAACCCCAGCGAGAGCATCTTCAAGGATGCTGACAAGGCGCTGTACCGTGTCAAGCAGAACGGCAAGCACGGCTGCGGCTTCTATTAAGTGCGCACGGATTTTGCGCAGCTGCGCCGTCTGCCGGACCTGCTTTTCCCGCGGCGCTGTCCGTTTTGCGGGTCATTGCTGGGGCCGGACGCACTGCAGGGCACGGTTTGCCCGGCCTGCGTGCCCGAGGAAATGCGCTTACAGCACATTCCGGCGCGTCTGCCGGAGGGCGAACACGATTTTTACGCCGTACGGGAGGCTGCCGCGGCGTATTATTACGAGGATATTGTACGTACAGCCGTTTTGCGCTGCAAGCGGGGCGGCTGCTTTTGGTATGCCCGGGAGCTGGCGGACCGTGTGGCCGTGCTGGTGTTTGGCGCACTGCCGGCCAAACAGCCCGGAAAAATGCCGCAGTATGCGGGTGTGACCGCGCTGCCGCTGTACAGCTGCATTGTGCCGGTGCCGCCCCGCCAGCCGCTGCCCGGTATGCCGGGTCTGCCGCTGCTGCTGGCGCGCCGATTGGGCGCGGTGCTGGGGGTCCCGGTGGAGACACCGCTGTACATCAAGCGCCGGGGCCGCCCGCAGAAGGAGCTTACCCGCGAGCAGCGCCTGCAAAACGCCAGGGGCGCGTTTGGCTGCCGCCCCGGCACAGACCTGACCGGCAGGCGGGTGCTGCTGATCGATGACATTATCACAACCGGTGCGACGGCGTCGGCGTGTGCGCTGGCACTTTTGCAGGCCGGTGCGGTGGAGGTGACCGCTGTTGCGATTGCCGCGGCGGAGGAGCTGCCCAAGAGCCGGAAAAAGCCCCCTGAGACAAAACCATAAAAAGACCGAAGCGGCGTGCCCGGAAATTATGGGCGTACCGCTTCGGTCTTTTTCATAGGGCAATACCGCATAATTCTAAGTGCCGATACGGCGAGCGAGGTGCGGCAG
>ERZ826146.477-NODE-477-length-47398-cov-4.017363_pt1 | contig 47398 bp, 42 predicted proteins | sample MGYA00519857_ERZ826146 | MGnify/ENA primary metagenome ERZ826146 (study PRJEB31778, sample SAMEA3449222) | human gut metagenome | biome: human gut; feature: human-associated habitat; material: faeces | place: United Kingdom | collected 2010/2012 ...
CCAGAGTTTGTAAACTATGTCTTTTTCTTTTTGCGCAATTTATTGTACCTTATCGATCGTCTCCAATGAAGTCAGAGAAATTCCTGAAATATTGGTATTATTAGCCTGACAGCCCCTACGGTCTACGAAAAAAGCCGCCCGTTTTAAACAGCGGACGGCTTTTTGCATATTCGAGTGATTTTGAAACGTGACACGGAACGCGCGCGGCATCAGCGGGAATCAGTCGTCCTTCCTGCGTCGGAAGCAGAGCAGCGCGATCAGGGCGGCGGAGGCAACCGCCAGCAGCATCCACAGCGCGGGCTGGGTTTCATCGCCGGTCTGGGGCAGAGAGAACACCGACAGCACGGCGGAATCGGAGGTCACGCTGTCGCCCGCTTCATCCGTGACCACGCAGCGCAGGGTCAGTCCGCTTTGCGCCAGCGTGACCTTGGCGAGCTGGTAGCTGTTCTGGTTCGCGCCGGGCAGATCTACCCATCGCCCTTCGGCGTTTAGCTTCTGCCACTGATATCGGTACGGCCGCTGACCGCCGTCAGCCGAAACGACAAACAGCGCGTCCTGCTTTTCGACCAGATTCAGGCTTTCGGGCTGCTGGGCGATATACAGCTTGGGGAACAAGGAGAGGCGAACGTGGTTATCCGCATCCGCAAATTCCGCATAGTCCGCCTTGGAACTCACGTTCAGATCCAGCTCGTCCAGACGGCGGCCCGCGGTCAGCGTTTGGAGCGGAATATCCATGGAGTAGCCGTAGTCATCCTCCATGGCGTTTCGGAAGGTGTGGCTGAACAGGGTCTGCCCGTTGTAGGAGGATGTGAGGGTGGGCCACACGCGCGATTTGGTGTTGCCGCTTCGGTTCAAAATGCTGACGCGCACATAGGTTTCGCCTTCCCGGTTAAAGAGCTGGGCGCTCAGCATCAGGTCGTGGGAATTGGTATTCACAATCTTGTGCGCGTTCTTCGGAGTCAGGCGCATCAACACCGGATCGTCGTTCGTCGCGTCTGTGGTCAGGACCAGGGCGTTGGAGAGCGGGCGGCCGTTTTCCGTCAGCAGTGCGCCGAATTGCTTCGCGCCCACCGTCTGAACGATTTCCGCCGTCAAATCGACCTTGCCGTCCCAATCGGCGGGAATCAGCAGCTTGGCCTTATAGCTCTGGGTGTCGTCCGGCATCAGCAGGGTGGTGCGCACGTTGCGCTGGGTGGTTACGCCGTTGCTGTTGGTGCTGGTGATGTTCCAGCTCTCGCCGTTCAGCGGGTCATACATGCCGTCTATCCGGCGGATGGTGTACAGGCCCTTCCGCGGAATATCTCCGTTGGCGGTGGAGAACTTATTGGTGCTCTCCTGCGGCTGGGCGCAGTTGATATGCAGGGTTTGAATGACTTGGTTGTCCTTCTTCACCTTCACGTCCAGCCCGGAGAGCGGCAGGTTGCCCGTATTGCGCACGGAAAGAATCAGGTCGATGTAATCCCCGGCGCACACGCAGGGGTCGTTGGGAACGGCGGCCTGCAATTCAGCCGACATCACCAACCGATAGGTGAAATAGGTCAGGGACTGGCGCAGGTAGGAGCCGTTATTGTTGCCCAAATCCACCGCGTAGTAGCCCGCGCCCGAATCCTGCAGCTTGACGCTGGAGGGGCTTTCGGCGAGCTGCACCAGCGTAAAGGGATCGCAGATGGTATCGGTATCCGGGTCGTAGCGCACGCAGCGCACCAGATATTCCTCTTTGTATTTATAATCGGGGTCGGAACCAGCCTTGGGGGTCGAGCACTCCGTCCAGTACAGATAGATGCCGCCGCCGAACTTGACGGTGTCAAAGCGATCCGCGTTGACCTCGATGTCGTAATCGGTCACGGTCACGGGTTTTTCCGGGCTTTGGGGCGACAGCGTGACGCCCTTCAGCCGGTGGATGAACCCGCCCTCATCCGTCTTCACCCTGTCCAGATAGAACAGGGTATCCTTGTCGTTGACGCCGTTGATGCGGGTCACCACTTTGAAATTGACGATGTTGCCCTTGGCCAGCTCCTGCCGCTCGCTCTTGGGCTGAGCTTGCCGCCTGTCCCTGCGAATGCGGGCGAGCACACCGTCCGTGCCCAGAACATAGAAGTTCATCTTGTCGTCTTCCAGCGCGCCTACGGAAACAGCCGTCGGCTCGCCCACGTGGTAACGGGCGATCTCCATGTTGCTTTCAAAATTGGAAGCGTTCAACCCATGGCTCTTGAGCTTATTCGTGTCCTTATCGTAGAAGTGAACCTGCCCGCTGATTTTTTTTTCTTTAGAGCGGACATAGGTGTTGACCATGAACACGGAGTCCAACCGGGTGGGATGTGTGGCGGTTAAAAGCACCTCCGGCATGGTGTGGTAGTTGCGTTCGGTGGAGCCGGATACGGTGGAGCTGACAGCATCGGTTTCGTGATAATACACCACTGCAAGGGAGCCGTCTTCCTGCTTTTGCATCAGCACCGACGCGGCGCAGGCCGCATTCGGCGGGTTGACCTCGTCTTCGGGGGTGCGCTTTCCAAACTGGCCGCTCAAGATGGTCAGGGCGCAGAAAGTGCTGTCAGAATCCCGGCTCGACTCTACGGTAAAGTCGTAATCGACAAACCATTCCTGATAGGCCTTGTTCGGGCTGGTGTTGTTGCGCTTGGCGTAGGTGCCGGAGTCTATCCAGCCCACCTGCCCGCACTGGGTCGTCTCCAGATTACACCAGTTGACCCGCTCCCAGTCGTTCGGGCCCATGCCGGGCTGAATCCAGAACAGATAGGTGGTGCCTTCCAACACGACATACTGGAAGTCGCCCGCGGAACAGTCGATTCGGTCAAACAGCTTTTGCGTCGTGGCGGGCTCCACCCCGCTGGCGTTTACCGCCGTTACTTCGTCATTGGCGGCGGCCAACGATGGCGCTTCCGCGTATTTGTAATCCCGCCACGACGAGCTTGTCGTCGTCTTGCCGGAAGCCGTCAGCGCTATCGAATCGGACGAACTCAGCGGGAGGTTGCCCTCCCACAGGGTGGTGCTCCATTTTAGGAACAGGGCGCGCAGGGTCACGCTGAGGCCGATGCCGATTCGAGCCTCGGCAGAAACCTGCGGCGTGGTGAGATGGATGATGGGGTTGATGTAGCCGTAGCCGCGGAGCGAGACAGAGAGCACATCCTTCAACCCCAAGCCGATGGTTCCGCCCAGCTCCAGCCGGAAGCTGATGGTCATGCCGCTGTCATAGCCGATGACAGGGCCTTCCTTGACCTTCAGAAGCCCGTTTTCGATTTCGGCTTTCATGTTCAGGCTGATGCCGACGCCGAAGCTGGCGCCCATGCTGAAATCGATCCCGGCAAAGAAGGGCACGGGGCCGATGGTGAAGGTTTGGGTGAAGCCCGCCTGAAAGGCAAACGTCGCGCCGCCGTTTCCGCGCAGCTCGAGGGACTGGTCGCTGCGGCGATACAACCCCTGCATGGCCGCAAAGGGCGTGATATGCACGCCGTAATCGCCCAGCAGCTTGGGGGTGGTGGTGGTGTTGACGTTGCGGTATACGCCGGCCGCCGCCAGCAGCTTATCTGCGGCGGACTGCTTGTCAAACTCCTTGATCGCCCGCTCCTGATCCTGCGTGTCGTCGGTCTTCCAGGTCGTGCTCTCCGGAGCGAAGTCGTAGCCCCAGGAGAACATTCCCATGCCGGAGGGCAGAATCATAAGCGTGGGATAGTTGCCGGGGATGGAGAGGGAAAGCGTACTTCCGCTGATAAAGGGAACATCGCCCGGAATGGTAAAGCCAAAACCGCCCGAGCCGCTGGTGAAGGAGAACAGCGCGCTGTGGTCGAAGAAGGGCTCGTCCACGACGGCCTTTTCGATTTTGAGATGGGTATCGAAGGTATATTCCTGTCCGTTCGTTGTGAGCTTGAAGGAAACCTTGGATTCCGGATGCAGGATGCGCAGCCATTCTTTCTCGAAGGTGAACACCTTCTTGTCGCTGTCGGCCGCGGTAAACGTCTGCTTGACGGATTGGAACGCCGTGCCCGCCGCGTCGGTGGGGTAGCGCATCTCCAATTCGCCGCTGCCGGCGCAGGAAAGCTTGACGGAAAAGGTGTGTTTGAGGTTGTTCTTTTTAGAATAGTAAAAGGAACTTTCCTCGTTTAGAATATCCCGGCCGTTGAAGCAGGCCATGACCAGATACGGGGTCTGATCGTCCTTCTTCAAATGGACGGAGACGGATTCGCCGCCGCGGATTTTGACGGTTTGAATTTCGTGGGTCTGGTAGCCGTTCGCGGTGACGCGCAGGCCCAGCTTCATATCCGTCTTTTCATCCGCGCCCAGATCGGATACCCAAAACACCGCCCGGCCGTCGGAATTGGTGACCACGTCCTTGGTGCGCTTGGAATCCTTGTTGTTGACCAGATGCACCAGCGCGCCGGACAGGGGCTTTTTATCCGAATCATATACCGCGATGCAGATCTGCTTGGTGGAAATAACGGTCACGTCAAAATCAATCGCGTCGGCCGCGTTTTCCGAGATTTCCAAAGTGCGGGCCTTGTCCATTAAACCGGTGACGCTTTTCCCCTGCACTTGCAGCATGCTGTGGTTGATGGGCGCGGCCAGCATGCTTTCGTTGCACCGGGCGACCAGCGCGGTATAGTCGGCGTAGTTGGCGCTGATGGTCTTGATGGCCTGCAGGATCTCCTCCTTGGCCTCCATCATGCGGTCATAAGCGCGGGCGCGGTCATAGGCGGAGGCGCTGACGTCCTGATAGAGGCGGATGCCGTTGAGAATCGCCATTCGCCCGTCCGAAAGCTGCTCTTCATAATAGGTAAGCTGATCTTCCAGCTTGCGCAGTTCCCATTCCAAGGTACTGACATCGGCTTGGAAGCTGCTGCCGGGCAGGCCGGAGGCCAACTGAATGTAATCCTGCGCCGAGCCGAGCAGGCTGCGCAGCTTTTCCGAGAGAAACCAGTCGGTCCACTGCCACATTTGCAGCGCGTTCATCGAGGCGGAGGGGCTCATGCCCTCGTGCCACGTGGCTCCGGTCTGAGCGTCGCCCGCCAGCGCTTTCAGCGAGGCGATTTCGGCGTAGTGCAGGACGGGCACAGCCGTTTCCGCCAAGCCGGGCATCGCGCCCAGAAGGATTGCCAGCGTCAGCAGAAGGGAGAGCAGCCGTTTCATCATAAGGAAACCTCCTATTCGTCGTAAAACGTCAGCCATTCCGGATGGGTTTCAATGTCGTATGCTTCGCGCCACTGGCTGACCAGCTCCTCCAGTCGGCGGGTCTGTTTGTCCGTCAGCGCCGCCTGCGTCAGCAGGTCGTGCTGCTCGTCCGTCAGCGCCAGCGGGCCGGCCGGTTCGTCCGCCGCGTACAGGATGATGTGAACGCCTGCCGATGTGACCACCGGCTCCGATACGTCCCCCGGCTTTTCAAGCGCCAGCGCCGCACTTAGAAACGCTTCGTCCCACAGTTGGGAATCGGCGTGCAGCAGATACCCCGCGTCCTCTGGCGGAACAGAGGTGTCATAGGAATAGCGCTGCATCTGGCTTTCAAAGCTCTCGCCCGCGTCCAGCGCCTGATAGATGGCGGCGATCTGCGCCGACGCGGCGTCCGCGTCCGGCAGCGCCATCACGATGTGCTTGATCCGCCGGTAGCCCTCCGGGATGTAATAGGTCTGCCCGCCGCTCAGGAGAACCTCCTGCTCGAACAGGGGGATGTCGTCTTCATAGCGCGCCCGATAGACGGATACATATTGCTGCTCGTAGTAATCCTGCACTTCCTGATCGGTCACGGAGATATCCCCGCAGTACAGGGCGATGAGCCGCTGGTTTTTCAGCGTCAGCTCCGCCTCCTGCCGGTATGCGTCCAGCGTGTAGCCCATATGGGTCAGAAAGGCGCTGATCTGCTCGTCGGTCGCGTCGGGCGTTCCCAACCGAATCGCCTCGGCCATCTGCTGCCAGGCCGCCTCGTAGGTCTGCCGCGCCTGCTCGTCCAGCGCCTGCCGGGTCTGCTCGTCGATCTCCGCCTGCCCTTCCTTGCGAAGCTGATTTTCCAGCACGCCCAGCCCCACAAAGCGCTCCAGTACGCTGTCGGCCAACTGTTGCTTTTGGGCGGCGCTCAGGCTGATGCCCGAAGATTCGTAGAGCTGGTAACCGGCGTTCAGGGAGTTTTGCACCGTCTGCACATCGTAGGTCACCTCGCCGACCCGCACAACCCCGTCGGTCTGCTCCGCCAGCGCGGGGCAAACCGCCAGCAGGCCGCACAGCAGCGCAGTCCATCCTCGTTTTTTCATGGCTGTCCTTCTTTCCGATATTGTTTGCTGAGCAGCGAAACGCTCAGTTTCAAAACGTCCATCTGGCTTTTCAAATAATACTCGTCCTCAAACAGCGCGTAATGCACCGCCGCGCGGACAAAGATGAAGATCAGGGGCGTGAGCACCTCGCAGGGGATGCCGAGGTGCGGCTCCATCTGCCGGGCATACGCGGAATAGCGTTCGGTCACCCCGGCAAAAAATCGCTTGCCGTGCTCGATGTATTTGGGGTGCGTGTAGACCTGATACATCAGCCGGTATTTTTTGCCGTGACGCTTTGCCGTCCAATAGGGCACCTCGTCGATGAACCGTTGAATATCCTGCGGGCTGGTGGGGGCGAGCCGCATGAAATCGTCCTCCACCTTGCTCATGCAGTAGGCGGTGGATTGCACGATCAGATCGTCCAGCGTGTCGAAATAGGTATACAGGCTGGCCTTGGACAGGCCGCATGCGTCCGCCAGCGCCTGAATCCCCGTTCCGGTCAGGCCGTTTTCCGCGTAGCAGTTGAAGCAGGCTTCCATAATTTCCGCCTTTTTTCTCTGAAAGGCTTGTTCGTCTCGTTCTCTCATATCATCCTCGTGTTTATTGGCTGATCGTCTTTATTGGTTGACCAACCGTTCGTTCTATCAAAGAATAACACAAAAAAAGAACGCTGTAAAGGCGTGCTGGGTATAAATTGTATAAAAAATAGGAATGTTTTTGCGGCGAACGGCTGATTTTTGATGGGGACAGTCAATGGGTATATTCGAAATTTCGCACAAATTCTGATAACGGGCGCGCAATGCGCGCCTGACTCCTTCAGTCACGGCTGCGCCGTGCCAGACCTTCGGCGTTCCGCTTGCCTGCCTCCCGCACCGCGGGCGACAAGCTCCACGCCCTCAAGGAGGGAGCTCTGTGCTCATGTACTGCTCAATTTTTATGTCAGGCCGTTTACGGCCTCCTGAACTTTATCAAAACAACCGTCTCCACACGTCTGTTTCACAATTACAGCCCTGAATTGTCGCAGGATTGACAAAAATAATTCCTTGTGAAAGCCGTAGACAGATGGTACAATATAAAGTATAATAAGCATATGGTTTATTCTTGTGCATTTTTTACATAGCACGGCGGGAGGAAAAACGCGATGACCATACGGGAAATTGCCGAAACGCTCGACGCAACATGGCTGTGCTGCGAGGAGGAAGGCGATCGGGTGCTTCGCACGGCCTTCGCATCCGACATGATGAGCGACGTGCTGGCCTGCGTGACGGAAGATACGCTGCTGCTCACCGGCTTGGTGAACGGCCAATGCGTGCGCACCTGCGAAATGCTGGATGTGCCGTGCGTAGTTTTCGTGCGCAGCAAGGAGCCGCTGGCCGACGCGCTGGCGCTTGCGCGGGAGATCGACCTGCCGATGCTGAAAACGCCGTACACGATGTTTGAAGCCTGCGCAAGATTATATACAGCCGGCCTGAGGCCGGTGGAGCTGGGGTGAAACGATGGTCATTCAGGAGAGCTATCCGGTTCAGGCGGACGATATGACGGCGGCGGGCGACGTTTCGGCCCGCATCAAGCGGCACATGAAGCGGCTTGGCGTTCCCGCCGCCGTGATGCGCCGCGTATCCGTTTGCACATACGAGGCGGAGATCAATCTGGTGATCCACTCCGACGGCGGGCAGATCGACTTTGAAATCGCCGAGGATCGGATCACGGTGCGCGCCAGCGACATCGGCCCCGGCATCCCGGATATCGACAAGGCGATGACCGAGGGCTGGTCCACGGCCACCAACGAGGTGCGCAACATGGGCTTCGGCGCGGGCATGGGTCTGCCGAACATGAAGCGCAACGCGGACGGATTTGACATCGTCTCCGCTGTGGGCGTGGGCACGCATATCACCATGACTTTTGACATATGACAAGCCCGTTCCCGGGGCATGCGTCGGGAGGAGAATGGCATTGCAGCATTACTATCATTCCGTGCGGCTGGATATGGACAAATGCAAGGGCTGCACGACCTGTTTGAAGCGGTGTCCGACGGAGGCCATCCGCATCCGAAACAATCGCGCGTCCATCCTGAACGAGCGCTGCATCGACTGCGGCGAGTGCATCAAGGTCTGCGCCAACCACGCGAAGGTGGCCGTGACCGATCCGCTGGAGAGCATCAAGCGCTTCAAGTACCCCATCGCGCTGCCCGCGCCGACGCTGTATGCGCAGTTTCAGGGCGTGCATCAGCCGGAGCCGATCATCGCGTCGCTGTTCCGGCTGGGCTTTGTGGATGTGTTTGAGGTGGCGCGCGCGGCGGAAATCGTCTCCTACGCGATCAGCCGCGCCATGCGCGAGGAGGATCGCCCCAAGCCGGTGATTTCCTCTGCCTGTCCGGCGATTCTGCGGCTGATTCAGGTCAGCTTTCCGGCGCTGCTGGATAACGTGATCGACTTCGTCTCCCCCATGGAGGCCGCCGCGAAGATCGCCAAGGAGGAATACGCGCAGAAGCACGGCGTGGATAAGGCCGATGTGGGCGTGTTCTTCATCACCCCCTGCGCGGCGAAGATGACGGCGGTGAAATCGCCCGTCGGGCAGGAAAAATCCCATGTGGACGGCGTTATCGCCATCAAGGACGTATACGCGCAGATGCGCGCGGCGATGAAGCAGGGCTTCAGCCCGCTGGAAATCGACCGCGCCAGCGTCGTGGGCATCAAGTGGGCGATACCGGGCGGCGAGGTGGAAGCCGTAGGCATCAAGAGCTCGCTGTGCGTGGACGGCATCGACAACGTCATCAACGTGCTGGAGGCGATCGAAGACGCGCGCTTCCGCAACCTGACCTATTTTGAAGGGCTGGCCTGCGTCAACGGCTGCCTCGGCGGGCCGCTGACGGTGGAAAACAGCTTTGTGGCGAAAAACCGCCTGCGCAGCGTGATGAACCGCACCCTGCAAAAGACGGTGCAGCGCCGGGAAATCTTTGAAGACGCGGTGCAGACGCTGCGCATGACCCGGCCGATTGAGCCGAGCGACGCCTTGCAGCTCAGCGGCACGATGAAGGAACGCATCGAGCGCGAGGAGCGCATCGAGCGGCTGACGATGGGACTGCCGGGGCTGGACTGCGGCTCCTGCGGTTCGCCCTCGTGCCGGGCGCTGGCGGAAGATATCGTCAACGGCTACGCAAACGAGCTGAACTGCGTGTTCCGCCTCAACGACCGAATCAATTCGCTGGCGGCGGAGATGCTCACGCTGGGCACCAGCACACGCTACACCACCGGCGAGGACATGGCGCGGCTGCGCCGGCTTCACGACGAGCTCAGCCGAAGCGAGCCGAGCGAAGCGCCCGACGGCGGCGCGGACGACGATGGAGGAGACAGCACATGAGGGTTTCGGAGCTTGAACGCCTGTGCGGGGCGACCTGCCTGACGGGCGAATACGAGGACAGAGAGATTGCCTGCGGCTACACCTGCGACCTGCTCAGCCACGTCATGGGGCGCGGGCAGGCGGATATGGCGTGGATCACGGTGCAGACGCACATGAACGTGATCGCCGTGGCGGCGCTGATGGATTTTGCCTGCGTCGTGTTTCCGGAAGGCCTGCCCGTCGAGGCGGCGATTGTGGACAAGGCGCGGCAGGAGGACGTGATCCTGCTTTCGAGCGGACAGACGGCGTTTGAGCTGGCGGCGCTGCTGGCGGCCAACGGTGTGCCGCCCGCCCGGAAGGAATGATGGAGCGCCTGTTCTGCGACCTGCACATTCACTCCTGCCTCTCGCCCTGCGGCGACGCGCTGATGACCCCCAACAACATCGCGGGCATGGCGTTCATCAAAGGGCTGGACGTGATCGCGGTGTGCGACCACAACAGCGCGCGCAACCTGCCCGCAGTCAAGGCCGCGGCGGACAGGATGAACGTGCTGCTGCTGCCGGGCATGGAGCTGACCACGCGGGAGGAGGCGCACATGCTGTGCTACTTCCGCACCGTGCAGGCGTGCATGGCGTTCGGGGAAGCCATTTACGCGCATCTTGCGCCAACGCCCAACAACGAGCGTTTTTTCGGCCGCCAGCAGGTGATGAACGAGTGGGACGAGGAAATCGACGTGGAGGAGCGGCTGCTCATCGGCGCGCTCGACCTGCCGTTTGAGGCCTGCGCCGCGCGCATCCGCGAGGCGGGCGGGCTGTGCGTGCCCGCGCACATCAACCGGGGGAGCAGCGGCGTGCTGGGCGCGCTGGGCTTTCTGCCGCAGGGCGTTCACTACGACGCGCTGGAGGTCAGCCCGGCTGCTCCGCTGACGGCGGATGTGACCGGGTACAGGCTGCTCCGCTCGTCGGACGCGCACAGCCTGGAGCAGATGCTGGAGCGGGAGTTTGCGCTGGAAGCAAAGACGCGCAGCGTGGACGCGGTGTTTGACGCGATTGCGGGGCGGACGCAGCCCGATTGAGCGGCGTTCATCGGTTTTATTTCAGATTATTCTGCGCGGTTCGCCGGAGGGCACGCACAGGTGCGGCTGACGGCGGGCGCGTATGATATAATGCATCGTTTTGGAAATAGGCAACTTCAATTCAAATCGAAAGGGGTTTATGCGACATGTCTCTTGAAAAAGAAAGGGTCGAGGCACTGCAACGGGTGATCGACGAGCTCAGAGACGAACCGGGCGCGCTGATGCCGATTATGCAGCGGGCGCAGGACATCTTTGGCTATCTGCCGGAGGATGTGCAGAAGTACATCGCCAAGGAAATGGATATTCCGGTCAGCGACGTCTACGGCGTGGCCACGTTCTACGCGCAGTTCAATCTGGAGCCGAAGGGTCAGTACACCATCAGCGTGTGCATGGGTACGGCCTGCTACGTCAAGGGCAGCCGGAAGGTGCTGGATAAGCTGGAGGAGGTGCTGGGCATACAGGCCGGGCACACCACGCCGGACGGACTGTTTACCCTGAACGCCACCCGCTGCCTCGGCGCGTGCGGACTGGCGCCGGTGATGATGATTAACGAAGACGTTTACGGCCGTCTGACCCCGGATGAGATTCCGGGCATCATCGCCAAGTATCGCAGCTGAGGCGAGCGGCCATGATGCGGGAACTGGCGGACAATATTCTGGATATTGCCCAAAATTCCATTGTGGCCGGCGCGTCGCTGGTGGAGATCGACATCTCCGTCAGCCGCGCGCAGGATACCGTTTCGCTGGCGTTCATCGACGACGGCTGCGGCATGAGTGAGGATATGGTCAGGGCGGTGTGCGATCCCTTCACCACCACGCGCAAAACGCGCAAGGTTGGGCTGGGGCTGCCGCTGCTCAAGATGACGGCGCAGGCCACGGGCGGCGAAATGTCCATCGCATCCAAACCGGGCGAGGGGACGACCGTGCGCGTGACGTTCGGACTTTCTCACATCGACAGGCCGCCCATGGGCGACGTGCCGGGCGTACTGTATACGCTGGTGCTGATGAACCCGACGACGGATTTCCGCTTCGCGCTGGATTATGACGGAAAGACATTCGCGCTGGATACGAGGGAGGTGCGGGAGGCCGTCGCGCCCATCCCGCTTAACCATCCCGAAATCAGCGCGTGGATCAGGGATTGCCTGAAGCAGAACATTGACGAATTGCACGGAGGTGTGTTTTCATGAAATCGCTGGAGGAGCTGGCGGCCATCCGCGCCAAAATGCTGGAGCAGGTCAGCCTGAGAAAGGGTGACAACATCGACACCCGCATCGTTGTGGGCATGGCGACCTGCGGCATCGCCGCCGGCGCGCGCCCGGTCATGCTGGAGTTCATCGAGGAGCTCAAGCGCCGCGGAATCGAGAATGCGACGGTTTCCCAGACCGGCTGCGTGGGCGTCTGCCGTCTGGAACCGATTGTCGAGGTCTATGTCAAGGGTCAGGAGAAGGTGACCTACGTTCACATGACGCCGGAAAAGGTCGCCCGCGTGGTCAACGATCACATCGTCAACGGCAGACCCGTAGAAGAATACACCGTCGGCGCGCAGGGATAAGCCGGTCGGTGAGAGGAGGAGCATCGTATGGATCTGATTCGCTCGCATGTGATGGTCTGCGGAGGCACGAATTGTTCGTCTAGCGCTTCCGGCGAGATCATCAGGGAGTTTGAACGGCAGATTGCCGAAAAAGGGCTGGAAAAGGAAATCAAGGTCGTGCGCACGGGCTGCTTTGGCATGTGCGAAGCCGGTCCTGTCGTCATCGTCTACCCGGAGGGCGCGTTCTATGCCCGCATGACGGTGGAAAACGTAACGCGCATCGTGGACGAGCACCTCGTCAAGGGCCGCGTGGTCAAGGAACTGCTGTACAAGGAAGCGGTGGACGAGGACAACAAGGTCAAGTCGCTGGACAGCGTAGATTTTTACAAAAAGCAGCGCCGCGTCGCGCTGCGCAACTGCGGCGTGATCGACCCGGAGAACATCGACGAATATATCGCTTTTGACGGCTACAAGGCGCTGGGCAAGGTGCTCACCGAAATGACCCCGCAGGAGGTCATCGACGTGATGCTCAAATCCGGTCTGCGCGGCCGCGGCGGCGCGGGCTTCCCCACCGGCATGAAGTGGAAATTTGCCGCCGCTTCTCAGTCGGATAAGAAATACGTCTGCTGCAACGCCGACGAGGGCGACCCCGGCGCGTTCATGGATCGCTCCATACTGGAAGGCGATCCGCACGTGGTCATCGAGGCGATGGCCATCGCCGCCTACGCCATCGGCGCGGATCAGGGCTACATCTACTGCCGCGCAGAATACCCCATCGCGGTCAAGCGCCTGCAAATCGCCATCCGTCAGGCGCGCGAATACGGCCTGTTGGGCAAAAACATCTTCGGTACGGATTTTTGCTTTGATGTGGACGTCCGCTTGGGCGCAGGCGCGTTCGTCTGCGGCGAGGAAACGGCGCTGATGACCTCCATCGAGGGCAAGCGCGGCGAGCCGCGTCCGCGTCCGCCGTTCCCGGCGGTCAAGGGTCTGTTCGAAAAGCCGACCATCCTCAACAACGTAGAGACCTACGCCAACGTGCCGCAGATCATCAACAACGGCTGGGAATGGTTCGCTTCGATAGGCACGGAAAAATCGAAGGGCACCAAGGTGTTCGCGCTGGGCGGCAAGATCAGCAACACCGGCCTGGTGGAGGTGCCGATGGGCACCACGCTGCGCGAGATCATCTACGACATCGGCGGCGGCTGCCCGAACGGCAAAAAGTTCAAGGCGGCGCAGACGGGCGGCCCCTCCGGCGGCTGCATCCCGGCCAGCCAGCTGGACGTGCAGATCGACTATGACAACCTGACCGCCATCGGCTCGATGATGGGCTCCGGCGGCATGATCGTCATGGACGAGGATACCTGCATGGTCGATATCGCGCGTTTCTTCCTCGATTTTACCGTGGATGAATCCTGCGGCAAGTGCGCGCCGTGCCGCATCGGCACCAAGCGCATGCTGGAAATCCTCGAACGCATCGTCGATGGCCGCGGCGAGGACGGCGACATTGAGAAGCTGGAAGAGCTGGCCAAGGCCATCAAGGCGACGGCGCTGTGCGGTCTGGGACAGACCGCGCCGAACCCGGTGCTTTCCACCCTCAAGTATTTCCGCCACGAATACGAAGCGCACATCTATGAGAAGCGCTGCCCGGCCGGCCACTGCAAGAAGCTAGTGACCTATCAGATCGACCCGGCGAAGTGCAGGGGCTGCACGCTGTGCGCGCGCGGCTGCCCGGCTGGCTGCATCAGCGGCACCGTTCGCGAGGCGCACCGCATCGACACCACGAAGTGCCTCAAGTGCGGCGTTTGCATGGAGAAGTGCAAGTTCGGCGCGATTTCCCGTTCCTGATAAAGCCGAAGGAGTGAAAAAGCAACATGGCAATGGTTCATTTGACTATCGACGGTGTGCCGGTTTCCGTGGAGGAAGGCACCACCGTTCTCAAGGCGGCGCATGCTGCCGGTATCAAGATCCCGACCCTCTGCTGGCTCAAGGACATCAACGAGATCGGCGCCTGCCGCATGTGCGTGGTGGACGTCGGCGCGCGTTCGCTGGCGGCGGCCTGCGTGATGCCCGTATCCGAGGGCATGGTCGTCAAGACGAACACCCCGCAGGTGCGCCAAGCGCGCAGAGCCGTGCTGGAGCTGATCCTCTCCAACCACGAGCGCAAGTGCCTCTCCTGCGTGCGCAGCCAGAACTGCGAGCTTCAGGATCTGGCGAAGGAGCTGGGCGTGGACGAGAACCGCTTCGAGGGCGAAAACATCCACTATCCGCTGGATAATTTCTCCCCGTCCATCGTCCGCGACCCGAACAAGTGCATCCTGTGCCGCCGCTGCGTGGCCGTCTGCCGCAATGTGCAGAAGATCGGCGCGATCGGCGCGGTGAACCGCGGCTTTAAGACCGTGATCGCCCCGGCGTTCGGAAAGACCATGCTGGAGACGGACTGCGTGTTCTGCGGCCAGTGCATCAACGCCTGCCCGGTCGGCGCGCTGCGCGAGCGCGACGACACGGACAAGGTCTGGGATGCGCTCTCCGACCCCGAGAAGTTCGTCGTCGTGCAGCCCGCTCCGGCCGTCCGCGTGGCGCTGGGCGAGGAATTCGGCCTGCCCATCGGCACCCGCGTCACCGGAAAGATGACGCAGGCGCTGCGCCGTCTGGGCTTTGACAAGGTGTTTGACACCGATTTCGGCGCGGATCTGACCATCATGGAGGAAGCGACCGAGCTGCTGGGCCGCATCCAGAACGGCGGCGTGCTGCCGATGTTCACCTCCTGCTCGCCGGGATGGGTCAAGTATCTGGAGCACCACTTCCCGGAGATGATCCCCAACATGTCCACCTGCAAATCTCCGATGGAGATGGAAGGCGCGATCATCAAGACCTACTACGCCGAAAAGACCGGCATCGACCCGGCGAACATCGTGGTCGTCGCGGTGATGCCGTGCACCTCCAAGAAGTTTGAAGCCCAGCGCCCGGAGATGGTCGTCAACGGCATGCGCGCCGTGGACGTCTCCCTCACCACGCGCGAGCTGGCGCGCATGATTCGCGACGCGCGCATCGACTTCGCGCGCCTGCCGGATGAGGAATGCTTTGACGAGCTGGTGGCGCAGTCCACCGGCGCGGCGCCGATCTTCGGCGTGACCGGCGGCGTGATGGAGGCGGCGCTGCGCACCGCCGCCGACGTGCTGGAAAACCGCTCCGTGGAGAACGTGGAATACCACGAGGTTCGCGGGCTGGCGGGCATCAAGGAAGCGACCTTCACGCTGGGCGGCAAGGAGCTGAAGGTGGCCGTGGCCAACAGCACCGGCGCGGCGAAGGAGCTGATTCAGCGCATCAAGGCGGGCGACGCGAGCTATGCGTTCGTGGAGGTCATGGCCTGCCCGGGCGGCTGCGTCAACGGCGGCGGCCAGCCGATCGTTTCGGCGTACAAGCGCATGGACGTCGATCCGCGCGCGGCGCGCGCGGCGGGGCTGTATGCCGAGGATGAATCCAAGACGATCCGCAAGTCCCACGAAAACCCGGATATCCAGAAGCTCTACGCGGAGTTCCTGGGCGAGCCGAACGGTCATCTGGCGCATAAGCTGCTGCACACCGAATACATCGACCGCAGCGACGGCTAAGCCTAACCGAAGCGAAAAACCGCATACACGTCACGAAGGGTCTCGGCAGAGCGAGACCCTTCGTTTTGTTTATCTTTCATTTACGGAAAGGGCTATTCTCCCCCCTTCGGGGGGAGAATAGCTTTTTGTCTACAGCTTGTTGACATAAGCCGTTTTATCCTTCCGTCACCGCCTGAAAATAGAAAACCCCGCTGTCAAAATCCCCGTTCAGCTCTGCGCTCAGCCCCAGATGCATCAGCGTCCTTCCCGCATAGGTTTTGCCCGTCTCTACGCAGAAATATCGAGCGTCCTCCCTCAGGGCGCGAAGCCTCACCCGCGGAATCACCTCGCCGCACTTTCGGCTGTGCATGAACAAAAAGAGCACCGCTTCGTTTTGATCCTTGGAAACGTACTCGGTCGCCGCGACATTGCCGCCGGACGGGCGCTGCAAGCGGTACAAATCGCCGTTTTGAACGACATGCCGCCACATCTTATATCGCGCGATTTCCGCTGTAAACAGCGCCATTTCCTCGTCGCTCAGCTTCGATATATCCGCGCCGACGCCCAGCGTGCCGCACATCGCCGCGTGGAATTTATAGCGCCAATCCGCCCGCCCGCGCCGCCGTCCGTCCGCGGGCGTGTCCGTCACCCAGCAGCTCATCATCATCGGCGCATACATCAGCGTATACCCCTCCTGAATGAACAGCCGGTCAAACGGATCCGTGTTGTCGCTGACCCAGAATTGCGCCGTTCGCTTCGCCATGCCCAAATCCACGCGCGCGCCGCCGCCGCTGCATGCCTCGATATCCACATCGGGGAACTCTTTTTCCAGCGCGTCCAGGATTCGGTAGAGCGCCAGAACATGCCGCTCCCGCGCGAAGGGCGTCAGACTTTCGCAGACGTCGGTCATCGCGCGATTCATGTCCCATTTCAGATAGCGGATCGCGTATGTGTTCAGCAGGCCGCGCAGCATGTCGAGCGCGAATCGCTCAACCTCCGGCTTTCCGAAATCGAGCAGATACTGGTTTCTCTGCGTCAGCGGTTCGCGGCCGTCCAGTTTGTGAATCCAATCCGGGTGCGCGCGGTACAAATCGCTGTCCGGGTTGACCGATTCCGGCTCGACCCACAGGCCGAAATCCATGCCCAGCGCGTGCACACGGTCGATCAGCTCCTCCAGACCGTTCGGAAACTTCTCCGGGTTGACCGTCCAGTCGCCCAGCCCCGCCTGGTCGGAATGGCGCGCGCCAAACCAGCCGTCGTCCACCACGAAAAGCTCCACGCCCATCCTCGCCGCGCGTTCCGCCAGCCGCATCTGCGCGTCCGCGCGCACGTCGAACTGCGTCGCTTCCCATGAATTATAGAGCACGCGGCGCGGCGGCCTGTTCGGCTTGAGATGGTCGCGCTCGAAATCGTGCATCCTTCTGCTCAGCGCGCCCATGCCTTCCGCGCTCATGCACAGAACCATCGGCGGCGTTTCAAAGCATTCGCCGCGCCCCATCGGGCAGACGAGATCCGCGTCGTTCAGCCCTGCCGTGATGCGGTGATTACCAAACACCGTGGACGACGCCGTGATCTGCCAGCATCCGCTCCACCCGAGCGCCACGCCGTAGGCCTCGCCCGTCTCCTCGTCCTCGCTGTTTGCCGCGATGAGGAACGGGTTCATGTGCGGGCCGGACATGCCGCGCACGGATTGCAGCCGCAGTTCCCCTTCTTCCAGCTTGGCCGTGCGCCGCCTGAATTCTCCCGCCCACGCGCCGACGACATAGTGCGCCGTCCACGGCTTCGCCTCGTGCGGCAGGAGACACGCGCCGCTGTCCATGCGCGTCAGCCTGACCGGCGCGTTCGCCGTCAGCCTTGCGTGCTTCTGAATCACATCGCAATCCTCAAACACGTGGTATATCAGGCGAACCTCCATGACGCTTACCTCGTCCGCCAGCGTGATTTCCGCCTGCTGACCCTGAACGCGCACGTCCTTCGTCCGCAGATTCAGCGGCACGTCGGCTTTCAGCGACACGTTTTCAAACGTCCGCCCGTCAAAGGCCGGGTATTCCATCCGCTCCCGCCACAATTCCGTGTCAAAGGAGCTATGGCCGCCGAGCGGTTCAAACATGTCCGCGTCTTCCGGCGCAATCTTCCTGCCCCAGTGCAGGCAGACCGGCGCGGGATAGGAAAGGCCGATCCAATACGACGTTCGTTCCGTTTCCAAAATGAGAAGATTCTGCTTTTCCAGATAGCGGATCATGTTCTATTCCTCCTTCGTCCGTCTCCAAACGGCAGAACACGGGTTCGGCTGTTCTTTATTTCTTCTCCGCGCCCCGGCCGTTCTCCTTTTCGCCGGCCGCATCTAAAAACAGCGACGGGGATTGCGCTTTCCCCCAATCGCCCCCCGCCGATTTTTCCACCGTTTTTTTAGATAATTCGCCGTAAATTCTTGCCTTTCGGCCGAATATTCATATATAATAATGCTGTGTCAAGCATACAGTCGCCGAGATGAAACCATCGCAAGCGCGCTGAGGCTCGGCGTTGCAGAAGGAAAAGAACAAATCGTGTACCGGGTTCGAAAGAAAAGGGGGAAATCGGATGAAAAAGTCGCTGAAAGTCACGCTGCTCTTGCTCTGCGGAATCGTGGCGGTGCTTCTGGCCGCCGTGCTCGTGTTCGTCGGGATCTACTTCACGCGCATACAGACGATGAACAGCATCGAAAAGCTCTCCGATTATGACGACGGCTACAACCTTTACCGCATGGAGGTCAAATACGATTATAGCCTTGACGACGTCATCAACTATGGCATCAAGGATAATCAGACGATGATCGACGCCATTTTGAAGGACGCGCTGCCGCTCCTTCCGGTGAAAATCGAGGCGCCCAGCTTCGGCTGCACGGCGTTCACGCTGACGGACGCCGACGGCGATGTGCACATGGGGCGCAATTACGATTTCAAAAACAACACCTCGGCAATGCTCGTCTACTGCGCGCCGAAAAACGGCTATCGATCTGTGGCCACGGCGGCGCTGGACAATGTTTCCGCAAACGCGCCGGATGAGAGCACCAAAATGAAGCTGGCCAGCCTGACCGCGCCGTATATCTGCCTTGACGGCCTCAATGAAAAGGGCGTATCCATCGCCGTGCTGACGCTGGACAGCGACCCGGTTCACCAGAACACCGGCAAGCCCGCCATCGCCACCACCCTCGCCATCCGCCTTGTGCTGGATCGCGCGGCGAGCACGGAAGAGGCGGTGGAGCTGCTCCGCGGCTACGACATGTTCGCTTCCAGCGGGCGGGATTACCACTTCTACATCACCGACGCGACGGGCGACGGTCGGGTGGTCGAATACGACTGCGAAAGCGAAACGCGGGAGCTTGTGGCGCTGCCCATCAACGCCATCACCAACTTCTACGGAATCTACAAGGACAAGGTGCTCCCCAACCAGAAAAACGGCATCTACGGCCATGGCCGGGAGCGTTACGACGCTGTGCTGGAAGTCTTTGACCAGCAGAAGGACAGCCCCTCCAACGATACCGTGTGGGCGGCGCTGAAAGCCGCCTCGCAGGAACCGAATCCCGAAAGCATCACCAGCAATACGCAGTGGTCGATCGCCTACAACAACACCGACCTGACCGCCGAAATCATCATTCGCCGCCACTGGGCGGATATGACGCGCTATAGCCTGACGGCGGGCGCGGCGAAGTAACGCCGTTTGCCGCCCAAAGCGGGCGGAGCCCGCCTGACTTTCCGCCGAAGTCTGCGAAGTGTCAAAGCTTTGCTTGCGCGGATGATTTTACGCAGTTTCCTTATATCAAACGAGTGAACGGACGCATCCATTCGGATGTTCCCGTTCACTCGTTTATTTTGCCTCTGTTCGTTTGAATTTCACGTTCTGTTCTCTTTCATCTCTTCCACGACTGGGTGGGCATCATAATCGTTCCGTCTTTTCCGACGACCTCCATCAGCGCCTCGATCACGGTCTGCGCGCCGCCGCAGACATAGCCCATCCGTTTCAGGGACGTATGCACCATCACGGCGTCGCCCTTTTCCAGACCGACTTCCCGTAATTTTTGGATGATTTCTTCTTTGAGAACCACACGCATCTCGGTATTCCTCCCGAAACTCAATCCGCTCTTTTTCCCGCGTGCCAAATCGAATGGATAGGCCGGGTTCGTCCGGATTATTCCAGCTCAAACACGCCCTGCGGGTCATAGGCGCTCCCGCTTTCGTCAAGCTCAATGCCGTAATGATCGTATATCGTTCCGGCAGCGTCCATGTCAATCCAGCGGCGGTTGAAGTCCGCCTCCCGCATCAGGCCGTAACCGACGCACGCCGGATCGTTGAAATAAAACACATTGCCGTCGATCTTTTTCTGATAACCGACGCAGATGACCCAGTGCCCCTCCGCCAGATACGTATCCGCATCGCTCGGGTCTTGGGTGTTGTATCCGTCCGCGCCCCATGCCTGAATGCAGACCAGCACGGGATGTCCCTGATCCAGCGCGGCGATCAGGTCATCCGTCGTTCGCTTTTCCCGCGCGATGACCCGCACATCGTTTTCCTCAAAAAAGGCGAGGATCGCGTCCGGAGACGTTCCGGCTTCCTCGGTTGTTCCAAGCGCTTCCTCATAGGCGGTCAGGTTCAAATCCGCCTGATAAGGCTCAAGCCAGTTCATCAGCATTTGGACGCACGTGGTTCCGCAGGTGTAGCCGCCGTACTGGCGCAAATTCGGAATATCAATCAAAACGTCGGCGTCCTGCGTTCTGCCTGCGTAGAGGCTTTGAGGGGATGCGTCCGCCTCTCCTTTCCCGGCGCAGTGGAGCGCGCACAGACACAGCGCGCCGACCAAGGCGGCCGACGCAAGGATTCCATAGCGTTTCTTCATGGTGCACCTCCAACATTGTACAACAAAAGCGGGGACAAAAACACCCCTGCATGAATGAGGGAGAAGGAGGAGTTGATGCGGGCATAGCCCGCTTTCTTGTTTAGTTTTCAGCCGTATCGACCCGGAAGCCGTACTCGCGCAGAATTTCCGGCGCGATCTCGCGGTTCAGCTCGTTATCCTCTACCACCAGTGCCTTCAAGCCTTCCAGCTCGGTGATCTTTTCCACCGGGCGGTGCTCCGTCTGTGTGCGCATGGGCAAGCAGATGATAAACTCGGCACCCTTGCCCTGCGCCGTCTGCACTTTGATGGTGCCGCCCATCATATCCACGATGTTTTTGGTAATTGCCATACCAAGACCGGTGCCATGGATTCTCAATACCGCAAAAAAAGCTTTATAAAGCCTTTGAAAAGGCACAGGCACAGCACAACAATAACATGTAGATATTTTATCATGATAGTGACAGGTTTTCAACAAAATATTGCTTTGAAGCAGAGTCGCTGCCTGACCGTTGCCCAGCCTGCGGCAAAGCGGTCTATCAGAGCAGACCTGCCATTCGTTCGGCAACCCAAAAGAAGTACAGGATCTTCTGCGGATCAGGGGTGAGGAAGGGGAATAAGCCGACTGACGGCCTTCTGTGGTATCCACGGAGGGCAGTTTTTGACACTTCGCATCAAAAGCGCCCTTGCGCTCTCCGAGGGGGGAACGGGGGGCACGACGCGGGCTGGCCACGCTCCCGATGGCGTACCGTCCTCACGACAGGAACAGGAGCGAGTTACGCTCCTGTCAGTGGCGGAGAACGAACGGATTCACCAACGGAAGTCGGCAGGCATCCCGATGCTTTCGAGGTAACGCTGCCGCGCCTGTTCGCGTTCGGCTTCGGTTGCGGCGGTTTTGTACCGAGTGAAGCATTCGTGCTGAAACATCGCGTCGAGCTTTCGGGAAAGTTCCCGGCGAATGGATTGTTACAGAGAGAACGCATATGAATGACATGATGAACCAAAACGCTTGCAATGATAAGGCGAAACGTATATAATGATGGTAACATGGAAAGGAGGGATTCCTGTGGGAAAAAGCAGTACAGATACTTGTTGTCTGACATTGCCTTTGAAATTGGAAAAATGGCAGGAAGACCGACTTGCCAAAAGATTTGAAATTGCACGACAGATTTACAATACGATGGTTCGTGCGGAATTGAAAAAGCTGGATCGAGTAAAGCAACTGCCGGAATACAGAAAGAACCAGAAAGAAATTCAGACACTAGACTGGAAAAATTCGGCAGATAAGCAAAGGCTAAAGGAACTGTACGGAAACCAGAGAAAAATTCTGCAGAAGCAGGGTTTTACAGAATACGGCTTTAAGGCGGACAGCAAGGATTATTACAAGCATTTTATAGAGAACATCGGATCGAGCGTTGCAACGCATGGTATTGCGCCTCAGGTTTGGAATGCCTTTGATAAAATGCTGTTTCAAAAAGACGGGAAGGTTGTCCATTTTAAGCGGTATGGCGATGTTCATTCGCTAAAAGGAGGCTCTGTTGCCCATAAAAGCGGCGGTGCGGAAATCATGTTCCGCAAAACCTATATCGAGTGGAAGGGATTAAAACTGCCGCTGAAACTGTCGCCCAACAATGCCTATGAAGCGGAGATGCTCTCCTACCGTGTGAAATATGTTCGAATTTTGCGCACACGAGGAAAGACAAAAGATCGCTGGTATGCGCAGCTCTCCTTGGAAGGAAAACCGGCGGTAAAGTATGATTCAAACACCGGAAAGCCCGTGCATCCTGTCGGAAGGGGAGCGGTTGGACTCGATATTGGACCGCAAACGCTGGCATATGCTGCGGCAAATGAGGCAAACCTCGTAGAATTGGCAGATCAGGTACAAAATATCGAGCAAGAAAAGCGCAGACTCCAGAGAAAGCTGGATCGCAGCAGAAGAGCGACCAATCCGGACAATTACAACGAAAACGGCACAATCCGGAAAGGTGTTAAATTGACTCACAACAAGTCCAAGCGGTATTGTAAATTGCAGAAGGAATTAAGCTGGATTCAGCATTATCAGGCTGAAACTCGAAAACGGCAGCATATAGCACTGGCAAATCATCTACTTTCGCTCGGAGACTGCTTTTATGTAGAACCCATGGCATGGCCGTCACTGACTCATCGGGCGAAAAAGACAGAGATTTCAGAAAAAACAGGAAAGATTAAACGAAAAAAGCGATTCGGCAAGTCCGTAGCCAATAAAGCACCGGCTTCATTGATTGGCATTTTAAAGCTGAAATGCATTTCTCTCGGACTTACCGGAGTTGTGGAAGTTCCGATGCTGCTCAGAGCCAGTCAGTATAATCATCAGTCAAAAGATTATGCAAAGAAATCACTTTCCCAACGATGGAATGATATGCCGGATGGCAATCGAATCCAGCGCGATCTCTATTCAGCGTTTTTATTGCAGCATTACAATTCCCAATCAGAAAGCTTTGACCAGGAAACCCTTGAACGAGATTATCCGCAATTTGTGCGGCTTCATAACCAAACGATTCAACGATTGTCCGCACTGCCGAAGACCCCATCCAGCATGGGGATTCGGCGAAGCGTAAGCTAACAGACTTTTTCGGTGAGGTTCGCACCGAAAACCGGTCGATTGTCCGTCCGAGACTGTCGATAATGGCAATATAGATTGCCTTGACAGTAGAAGAGCATGGGAAAATAGTCAGCGCGGATGCTGCTTTTGCGGTATCTGAAAAGCTATCTACCAGCTCACAGCATATTGCGTGGATTTGTGGCATTGCATCTGTGCGATTTTGCTGATGCAATCCGTGCGGGATGTGCTGAGGCAAAGTACAAACGCTGGCTCTCCTTCGCAATCAAATGGAGATGCAATCCATGCGGGATGTGCTGAGGCAAAGACGACTACATTTATCATCAGGCGGAAATTAGGTTTGATGCAATCCGTGCGGGATGTTCCGAAACGAACGGAAGGTCATTGCATTCAAACGATCATGCGCAGAACAATGAAGTAAATAGAAAAGAGAGCTACCCGATTCAACCATCGAATCAGATAGCTCTCTTTTATGAATAATGAAAACTGTTGCCAAATCATTGCCACAGTCGGGAATAGAATCCAAAAAACTCAGCTATTGCGTCGCTTTTCGGAGGGGGTATCTTATTATTCCCACTCGGCAAAGTGAACCATTTTATAAACATATTTGTTTAGAAAATCGGCTCGTTTATCCTGAAAATGAAATTGTTTTGGTAGCGGAAAAGTTGCGGTTATTGCTCGTAAATATCGCGGCGATGACCGACATTCAAAATCAGAATCAAAATCTTGTCGTCCTGAATATCGGCAATCAAGCGATAATCGCCGACACGATAGCGCCATTGACCGCTGCGATTAGCAGTTAAACCTTTTCCGTGTTGACGAGGATCAGAGCACCCTTCCAGATTTTTTCTGATCCATGCGAGAATCAGCATGGAAGTGTATTTATCTAGCTTTTTGAGCTGGTGCAACGCTTCTTTTGTAAATTCAACGGTATACTGCTTCATTTGAGACTAAGCTCGCTTTCCACTTCATCCAGCGTATAGGTGGTTGGATCATCTCGATAAGCCTTCATACCGCGCTGATAGAGCTTGAGGTCGAACTCATCTTCGATTTGATCAAGAACGCTCCGGCGAACCAGTTCGGAAACGGAAATGCCTTTCATGTCGGCATATTTGCGGATGAGAGCGGCATCTTCGTTGTTCAAACGCAAGGAAATCGTCATCAACATCAGCCTCCTTACGAAATACATTGTATTACAATGTAAGGCGAATGTCAAGCGAAAATATAGAATTTTCCTTGAGAAAATGAAAAGTTTGAAAAAAGAAGAGGATACAGGACGTTTATCAGGACATTTATGAGGACGTATATCAGGGCATCACGCGGCCGTTCCATACTGGGTATAAACATATTCGAAAATACGCCGACGATATTCGTTGATTTGTTCGACGGGATAACTGTCCGGCAAGCCGTCGTAAAGCACGTCGCGAATCAGGTTATCGACGGAGGCTTTGGTTTCCTGCTTATCGACCCAATGATCCAGCTCGTGAATACGCGCTTTTACCTTTTGAAGTAGCTCGACGGAAACCTGTTTGATCCTTTTGATGTCCTGCGCAGACAGGCTGCTTTGGAAAAGCAGATCATAGACGGATAATTCTTCATCGGAGGAAAATCCCTCGCGGACATAGCGCTGCTGTTCGGTATCCATGGAGTTGGCTAAATCCATCAAATCCATAAACGTTTTTTCAATCGAAGCCTGATCCTGTTTGTCGTTATAGGTGCTGATGATCTGCTGATAGCGGTTATAATAATCCATGCGCTGCGGATTGGTAAACAGCAGCTTATCCAGACGAACTTGGATCAGCTCATCTAAATCTTTAAGAATCAGGTGTTTGCGGTGTGAACGGGCAAATTCACGGCGGAGCAGATCAAAGTCAATCTGACTGATATCAAAGCGTCGGGATGGCGTGAGCCCTTCTTCTGGTTGTTCGACGGCGATGTATTCGTTGACAATGCTGTTGATTTGAACCATCAAATCCGTATTGTCCGCGTGTTTGCGCTTCTTTTGCAGTTCGGCGTCGATGGCATGAATGGCGCTGCGCTGGGCGAGAATGTCGTCGCTCAATTCTCCCCGACAGATGAACTTCATAATGCGTTCCAGCTCGGAGGCATACGTTTGAAAGGATTTCCGGCTTTCGATGGATTCGCAGATGAGATCTGCGGCCTGCTGAATCATGGACAGGCGCGCAAAGCCCGTTGCGTTGACGAGCTGGTGAAAATCAAAATCTCGTTCGGACAGGAAGGCGTCAGCCGAGGCGATGATTTGCTCAATGCGCTTATACAGCTCGGTTTTGTCGATGGTTGGATCGACGGCCGGAGCGCTTTTGTCCCTTTGGGTATAATCGGCCAGCGCTTTGCGCAGCGCGTCCACGATGCCGATGTAATCCACGATCAGGCCGTTGCTTTTGCCGTCTGCGACGCGATTGGCTCGTGCAATCGCCTGCATCAAGGTGTGCGCTTTCAGCATCTTATCCAGATATAGGCAGGAAAGGGTCTTCACGTCGAAGCCTGTCAGCCACATGGCGCAGACGAAAACCACGCGGAACGGATGATTGCCGTCTTTGAAATCCTTATCCAGTTCGCGTTCCTCCATCTTTTTGCGGTGGGGTTTGATATCGAGCCCCCATTTCTGGAAGGTCTTGATTTCGTTCTGCTCCTGACTGATGACGACCGCCATCTCAGTTTCTTGCATCCACTTGAGCTTGCGCGCCATCTCCTGTGCGTCCTGCTCGGAAGGGACGTTTTTGATTTGCGCCTGCAATGCGGCGATTTCCTGCTGCCAGTATTCCTGAACGAAGTTATACATGCGCACGCACGTGACCTTGTTCAGGCAGACGACCATCGCTTTGCCGCTCGTCCAGAGCGAGGCATAGTGATGCACAAAATCCTTGGCGACGCTGCGAAGGCGGTCTTCTGCGGTCAAAATATGAATTTCCTTGGCAAATTCGCGTTCCAGCTTATCCTGCTGAGAGGGATCGAGATCGGCGGCTTCGATGGCTTCCAAAATTTCCTGCGTGATTTGCGGCTTGTCAAGCTGCTTGATTTTATCTGCACGGTTTTCGTAATACAGCGGAACGGTCGCGCCGTCATCTACAGCGCGTTTGAAATCGTAAACGGACAGATAGCCGCCGAACGTCCGCTCGGTGATGTTGTCGTTGGCAAAGAGCGGCGTGCCCGTGAAGCCGATGCGCGACGCCGTAGGAAGCAGCTTCATCATGTTGTCTGCGAAAATGCCGTACTGGCTGCGGTGCGCTTCATCCGACATGATGATGATATCGTGATCCGGAAAAATCGGCTGCACATCCGAATGATTGAATTTCTGAATCAACGTGAAAATAAAGCTCGGGTTGCCCCTGAGCTTGGCCATCAAATCCTCGCCGCTGGAGGCGATAAACTGTGACGCCTTGCTGCCCAGCAATCCGCAGTTTTCAAACGTGTCGCTGATTTGTTTATTCAGCTCGTCTCGGTCGGTCAGGATGACGAATGTTGGCGACCCCTCAAATTTCCGCCGAATCTTCTGCGCCAGAAAGACCATCGAATAGCTCTTGCCTGATCCCTGCGTATGCCAAAATACGCCCAGCCTGCCATCCTTCAATTTACGTGCATGATAGGCTTTTACGGCCTCGTTGACGCCCAGATATTGATGGTTTCGCGCAAGAATTTTGACCGTCTTTCCCTCCGAATGATCGAACAGAATGAAATTTTCAAACAGATCGAGGAAATTCTCCTTTCGGCAGACGCCGCGCAGCATGGTTTCCAGCGCAACACAGCCGACCTCATCCTCTTTGAGACGCTTCCACTCGTGGAAAAACGCATATTTACTGCCCAGCGTGCCGATTTTGGCGTCTACGCCGTTGCTCAGCATCACAAAAGCGTTGTAATAGAAGAGCTGCGGGATGGTATCCAGATAATCCTGATAGTTATCCGTATAGGCATTCTCTACATCGACGTCGTGCTTTTTCAGCTCGACAAACAGCAGCGGAAGCCCGTTGACGAAACCCACGATATCCGCCCGCCGATGATGCAGCGGCCCGTCGATGTTCAGTTCCTCAATCGCCAGAAAGTGGTTTTCCTGCGGATGCTTGAAGTCGATGACCGCCGCAAGGCGCGTTTCCTGTCTGCCGCCCGATTTTTTGACCGTCACCGGAATACCGTCGCGGATGAGCCGATATTTCTCCTCGTTGATTTCCATCGCCGACGCGGTGGAAAGGCGGCTTTCCAAACGTTTTTGCGCTTCATCCATCTGCGCAGCCGTCATCCACGGGTTCAGCTTTTGCAGTGCCGCACGGAAATAACGGGTCAAAACGACTTCCTTGTAGCTTTTGCGTCCGAAGGTGCTGAACCCATGATTGGCGGGGATATCGAGCGCTTCCGAATGAAAGGCATAGGCGGTCTCCCAGCCCAGCTCGTTTTTCAGGCAGTCGATGGTGCTTTTCTGGATGAGGATGGCTTCGGAATCGGGGGAGGGCATGGGATCAACCTCCTTGATATTTTTGTTGCAAAAGATAAGAGAATCAAGTTTTAAGGTAAGTTATTTGAATTTTTAATATCATTAATTTGATTATAAAGTGAATCAAAGTCCGCAGATTCTCTCATACATGCCCAATTTGATTCGATTTGTTTTAGCTCATGATCGGAAATATACGGAGCGATTTTTTTGATGTCATTTGTATATGTACTGAAAATACATAAAGGAAGCAAGTGAAAACATAGGATGGAAATAAGGTATATCAACGCAAAAAATTGAAAGACACGGCTCACCAACAGATTCTTTTTCCCTGTTTTGATTAAATCCGCAGATGATGTTAAAATGTCTTTAAGACTTTCAGATAAATCTTTTGAGTTTAAGGGTGAAGTTGAATTTTTACTAAAATCAAGAGTTTTTTTGCCTAAATTTATTGCTCTCTTTGAAGATGATGATAATTTTTGCGTTGAAGAGAGAACAGAGGCAAAACAAAATCCGATTAATGATGCGAATATTGTGATAAGAATAGAAAGAGAGGATTGAATTGATAGACAGTAAAAGAAATATCCAGAGATGAATTTAATTATTGAATTTCCAGCTACAGGAGTAAGCTCTTTAATAGCGGACGCAATATTAATAATGAATGTACTTAGAAATGTACATACAATACCGACAACAATTTCTGAAGAATGCTTCTTGCACCAATTCCAAATTTGTTTCATTTCATAGCCTTTCTTTTAATTTTACTGGTTTTTCGGATTAAATGAAAATTAGAATTGAAATTAGTTGGTACTCATGAGCATATATATGAGCCTATCCCGAACCTCTCTTAATTTTATATTTTCTTCCATGAGAATTTGGCGCTTGTCGAAGATAGAAATAAAAGGGGCATACAGTTCTTCTGTTGGTAGAAGTAAAGTAATGGAATCCAGATGTTTTTTCCCCAAATGTGCAACCGTTGCACCAACGATTGTCTTTTCAAAGTATTTTATAGGCTCATGGATGGAGTAGAGAAGCCATCCTCGCATTTTTTCAATTTTTGGGCGGATGCAACAAGTGCGTTGTACTAAGTAGGCCTGTCCGCCAGCCCATGAATTGATGTGAAATTCTCCATCCATTCCAACAATGATGTCACCATTGTTTATGAGATATTCGGAAGATGCTTCTTCAGATGTAAAGTCCGATGTTTCGGCATCTGGAATATTTCGAATTCTGACAATGGGCGTACCATAGCCGCTAGAGTTGAACAATGAGCCGTCAAAAGCGAAGCCATATTGTATGTCTGCAATTTGTGGAAGTGGCAATCTTTCCCACCCCTCCGGCACTCCATCCACAATCTTCGTTTTTTCCCACCCCGGAAATCGTAAATCGACAAACCATTCTTTGTAGAGCCGTTGTGCGGCTTCCTCGAGGAGCTTGATTTGTTTCTGGTTGTTTTCGATGAGATCGTCGTAAGAGGAAAGGATGGAAGCAATACGTGCTTGTACTTGTTTGTCATCGTCAATAAAGAGATTAAATGATCGCATTGTGGATAATAGAAGGTTTTTTTGAGCAGATCCATTTGCTTGGGTAATAAAAGAGTCAATGCTGTTCAGTAAGACATAATATAGATATTTAGGAATAATCTTATTTGGATTAGGCTTGACGATAGCAACACTTTTTTGAAACGTTGTTTTTGAAGTTTGAGGAGTGTCAGTCACAAATGCCATTCGACCGATAGTTCCGCTATTCGTAATAAGAATGTCATTTGGCTCTAATAGAGTACGCTTGTGTGCATCAAAAAAATCTCTTTCGGTGATTTGCCGAGCATCTTCATAATGAATAGTACCATCACGAACATCTTTACAGCTAATGAAATAATATCCGGAAGTTGGCGAGTTTTCGCAATCACCATGCTTTCCATCCGTGATATTCAGAGAGAGAGCAGAAAGTGTTGAATGTATCATCATACCCCCATCTCCTCCAAATTCTTCGAGATGGTCTCCATCAGCCGATTCGACTCCTCTTGCAGCGTCAGCAATTCCCGATGAATTTCCGCCATTCGCGTTTTGAAATCCACGCCGTCGTCCTCGACTGGCGCAACCCCGACATAAGCGCCCGGCGTGAGCGACGCGCCCTTTTCGTTTAGAATCACGTCGCGGGATTCGATTTTGCAAAGCCCCGGCACATCCTGATAAACGCCCTCGCCAAACTTTTCGTAAAGCCAGACAGCGTCTTTGGCGACGGCGAGCTTGTCCTCAAGCGCGGAAATCTCCCCGTTATACTGAGCCTGAACCGCCTTTTTGTCGCGGCGCGCGGCATTTTCAACGGCTTCCTTGGCTTCGGCGCGTTTTCGGGCGAGTTGTTCTTCCAAATCCGTTTGGATTTCGGCGAACGGTTTGTCGCTGCCCAGCGCGGCGCGATAATCCGCTAAGAGCTGATGATAGTGTTCGACTTCCCCGCGATACAGCCAGACGATGGCGGTCAGATTCTTGATTTGCCATTCCGTCCACTCGTTGAGCGTGCGATCGACGACCGTGTAATAATTGCGTGCGTCGATGAAAAGCACCTTGTCCAGCAACGCTTCCGGCTTGCCCTTGTCGAAGAACCAGAGCGAGCAGGGCAGGGATTTGGTGTAGAAAAAGTTGTTGCCGACGCTTATCATCACATCGACGTGGCCGGTTTGGATGAGCTGTTCGCGGATGCTCTTGTCGCGGGCTTGGCTGCTGTCCGTCGCGGAGGACGCCATGACAAAACCCGCGCGGCCGGTATCGTTCAGATAGGCGTAAAAGTAGGAAATCCAGAGGTAGTTGGCATTTCCGATTTCCTTGTTTTTGTTGATGCCGGGCAAACCGAAGGGCAGGCGCCCCGCGCTGCTTGTGGATTCCGCCTTGACTTTATCGACATTGAACGGCGGGTTGGCCATGACATAATCGCATTGCCCGCAGAGGTTATGCGCGTCGTGATAAAAAGTGTTGGCTTCGTCGCCGGAGCGGATGACACCGGAAAGGCCGTGAACCGCCATGTTCATCAGGCAGAGCTTGGCGTTGTACGGCGTTTTTTCCTGACCGTAGAAGGTCATGGCGTTGTTGGCGATCATACCCGCGCGGTTGACGAAATCGCCGGTCTGGACAAACATGCCGCCGCTGCCGCATGCGGGATCGAGCAATACGCCGGAGGTCGGCTCGATCACATTGACGATCATCTTGACCAGCGATTTGGGCGTGAAAAATACGCCGTCGTCGGATGCGATGGTCTTCGCGAATTTATTGAGGAAATATTCGTAAATGCGGCCGATGACGTCGCCGCCCACGTCATCGAGCGCGTTGTTGTTGAAGATGCGCAGAAGCTCCGCCAACAGCGCATCGGAGAAGATGGTATAGTCCTTGGGCAGTACGCCGACGAGTTGTTCACTCTGCTGCTCGATGAGCTCCATCGCGTTGTTGACGACCTCGCCCAAACTGTTCATGACATGCCCCTCGATGTTGGTCAGGTTTTGAGCGGGGATATCCGCAGGCAGGCTGACGAGGTAGCTGTATTGCGCGTCCTTAGGCAGGAAAAGTGCGCTTTTTTCCGCGAAGTCGCTGGCCTCGATGGGCAGCGGGCGACCGTTGCGCGTGGGGCGGCTTTTGAGAAGCTCGGCTTCGACCATCTTAAATCGGCTGTACGCATAGCGCAGAAAAATCAAACCCAGAACCGGCATACAGTATTGATTGCTGGTCAGCGCCGAACCGGAGCGCAGCAGATCGGCAGAGGTCCAGAGATCGTCTTCGAGTTTCTTAATATTGAGCCCATTGGTCATGATATGTCACCTCGTCGGATATTTCAATCAGTATAAAAATAGTATATCACGTGTGCCGTGAATTCTCAATTCAAAATGAAGATAATCCGAAAGAGGTGAAAAAAGAGAAAAAATATGTGTTCGACAAAAGCTCTGTTCTTTCGCTCTTGCAGAATATAAGCGATGTCTTTATAATAATTATAGATAAAATTATATGCACAACATAACGTGATAAATGGGAGGGATAAACGTGGATGAACGAAAAATTGTGGAACTTGCAGACGATGCGAAGACAATCGTGGAATACGAAGCAATAATACTTCGGTTTTTGCGAACTGGAATGCTGGATAGAGAAGATGCGATTGCCAAGTGCAAAAAATTTTATATCACGCACCCCGAATATGTCGCATGGATGAATGCTCAAAACATTGTGTGTGATAACTTGAAGCCATGGGAGGAACTGACCGACGGCGAGGTTGTGGGAAATATGAACCGGCAACTCATTTATATCGGCGGTAAGAATATGCTGGAAAGAATTGATGAGTTGACGCGGAAAGCATGATAGTTCAAAAACCGTTTCTGCCTTTGATGGCTGGAAACGGTTTTTAATGGAATATTTAGTTCTCCAGCAACCTCATCGCCCTTTTCCGAACCTGTTCCTCCATGAGCTTGAGTCTCTTGGACGGCAGATTATACCGTACATGCCGCTTAAACCGAAATCCCAGCAGCTTTCGGAGCTGTTCCCGGTTTTCGTCGGTCATAAAGCGTTTGGCGGTGGCGAAAAAGTCGTCGTATACGCACGGAACGAGCGTGTCGATGTATTGTTGAAATGCTTCGGGGCTTTCGTAATCCTCCGGCCCTGCCTGATTGAACAGAGAATTTCCGTGGTCAAAGAGAGGGGCGGGCGCGGCGATGGTGTTGGTTTTGTTGTCGATCATAAAGCCGAAATTGCCGTAGTGCCTGTCTGTGTTGCAGATCACCGCATCAAACGCCAGCATATCGCGGAAAGCCTTCTGGAATGGTTCGCCGAGTTTTTCATAATAGGCGGCAACCGCATCGAAACCGCCCCTTTGCACCAGATTGCCGATGGGCATATAGGCGTGGTCGATGTCGGTAAACAGCTCGCAGGTGGAACAGAGCCGACCTTTCCATTGCGACAGACCGTATGGAATCGCGTCAATCCCCATGGCGGCGGCAACCTGCGCGGCGTAGTATTCGCAATATGGCTCTGCGCCCGTGTTGTAGCCGCCGTCTGTGCCGCCCTTGTACAGCGTGACCTTGCCGCTGATTCTGCGCCAGCACTTGGGCAGCATACCGTTTGTCGTAAATTCTGGGCTGGAAGCCAGCGATGAGCGGTTGCTGCTTCCGTAGCCGGTGAAGGCGATGAGGGCCAGCACTTCGCTGAAACGGTTTTCAAAGAGATTGTACTTTTCAAAGGTGCCTTCAAAGCCTTCTTCGACGACCCAATAGCTGTCATCCACAGAAAGCCCTTTGCAGAGCGCGAGAATCCCCATCGGGCGGTTGGCGTTCAATCCGCATTTTGCCAAAAGCCGGTTGACATAGGCGCGGTTGCGGGGAATGGTGCGGCGGCGCATCCAGCGGCTGATCCCTTCCGGCGACAATTCCATATCCAGCGGCAGGAGATGCCTTTGATCTTCGTTGATCCAATGCACTTCGATTTCGGGCGTGCTGGAATCGTTGGTCGCGGAAAAACGCAGAAGCGGAATGTCATACTGCTTCAAAATAAGTTCCATATTGCCGCCTCCCTGTCCTTGTTTTTCTGATTCCTACTCTACCACGAATGGCGCGAACGTTCAAGATTTTTCAGAGTATAGATTACACAGGATGCAAAAAGAAAATCCGTCCCCGCCGACCACCCGACAGGGACGGATTTCCTTCTATTCAATTACCGCGTAACCGCTTTCAGATATTCCTCGCTTTTCCCGCTCATAACTAGTCCGACATACGCCAGCGGGTCGTTGTAGATGAGCCAATCCAGCTCGGAACGCTGCTGCATGGTGTGCGCGACCGCGTCTTCGACGGCGGGCGTATAGATAGAAAGCACGAAACCATCTTCATACTCGACATCCACGCAGGCAGTGTCGATATTGAATTGGCAGGATATAATTCTTCTCATAGCGATTTCTCCTTGTGTTTCGGTTGTTCTTTCGGTGTTTCGCTCAGCAGCTTTTGCAGAACATCGTTCCCGATTCTGCCAACCAGCGCATCCAGCTTGCTTTTGTCCTTTTTTAGTTCCTGGTTTTCCATTTGCAGTCTGACCATTTCGTGGACTGTATCCCGTTAAGCAGACAATGAAAAAAATGGCCTCCTGTTGTAGAATAGAAACTACGACAGGAGGTCATTCACATGGCAAGAAAGTATACGAAAGTCGAGCATCTGATCAGCATCATTGAAGAACGCACCAAAGCAGGAGAAACGTACCGAGAAATCGGAGCAAGCCTGGGGCTGACACGAGAAGAAGTGTGCGGCGCAATGCACCGGCACCATGCCAAAGAACGAAAGCTGGCAGCCGGATACATCCCGCGCCCCAAGGGACGTCCGCGTAAGGAACCCGTTAGCGAAGAAGCCAAAAAGTGCAATGAAATCGTAAAGCTGCGGATGCAGGTGGAATTGCTGCGAAATTTTCTGTCCGAAGCTGGAAGGAGGCGAAGCTGAAGTATCGGGTCATTGAACGCTTCCGTGGGAAATACAGTATCGAAGCCATGTGCGAGGTATTCGAGGTAAGCAGCAGCGGATATTACGCATGGAGGAGCCGGCAGAAAAAGGAAGCAAAGGATCAGTGGTTGATTGACTTGGTCATGGAGTGCCAGAAGCAGAGCAAGCAGACTTACGGTATTCGCCGCGTCCGGCTCTGGATCCAGCGCAAAACCGGGATGCTGGTGAACACCAAGGCGATCCTTCGGGTCATGCGCAAGCTGAATCTTCTGTCGGTCATTCGTCGCCGCAGGCCCTATACCCGCTACCAGCAGGCCGTTCACAAATATCCCAATCTCCTCAATCGGAGTTTCGATCAGGCAAAGCCCAATCAGTTCTGGGTGACAGACATTACCTACATTCCGATATCAGGCAATATGCTGTACATGTGTGCTGTGCTGGATTTGTGCGGAAAGGTTGTTCTTGCGTGGAAAATCGGCGCTGACATGACTTCTTCTCTTGTCACGGACACTATCCGCGAGGCTCTGCAAACAGAAAAGGTCACTGGTGGACTCGCCCTCCACAGTGACCAAGGGTCTCAATACACATCGCAAGCATACTTCGACCTGGCGCAAGCATATCACGTTTCGCCTTCGATGTCCAGTCCCGGCTGCCCTTATGATAACGCGGCAATGGAGAATTTCTTCGGCACATTAAAAACGGAATGCTTGTATCGTGCGCACTTCACCACCCGTGCTGAGGTGGAGCAGCTCGTTACCGAGTACGTTGACTTCTACAATTTTGAACGCATTGCACTCAAAAACGGTCTCACCCCGGTTGAAATCCGAAGCAAGACCGCGTAATCCTATGAAATTCTACGACAGACTCTTATTTTCGTGTCTGTTGCTTGGAGAACAGTCCATCTTTTTTGCTCTTTTCAATTTGCGCAACTTATCTTACCTTATCGAGCCCTAAGTGGATATGCCTGCGTTTTCGCTTGTTTTTTCTCATATATGAAGCCCCATTGCGAGCACGCAGTGGGGCTTCATTGACAGGCTGAAGACTATTTACATGGTCTTGATGTGTAGCTGTAACACAGAGTGTGCAGGAAGCAACATGCTTCCATCTTGTGTTGATACATCGTACTCAGCAAAACGCGTTCCCATCATCAGGCTCTCACCCCGAAACAGTCGTGCTTCTATTTCCCCGGTTATTCCCTGCAACTCGAGTGACTTATCCTGATTGTAAGACTTGTTGATCAAAGTTGTAACATACGTGTTTGCATGTTTGTTAAGACTAACAAGACATCTTACGTCTTCGTCATCGGTCATACTTTGTAGCAGCATATTGCCTTTGTGCTCTTTCATTACAGCCATCATCTGTCCACAAGCAGTCAATTCGGCATAGGTCTTTTCCACAACGATGGCGCCTTCGTTAATGGGTTGAAAGTACATGACCATCGATATGTTCAAACGCTGATGGTTCTTGCATAGCATGTCGAGCATCAATGCTGTATACAGTCCCTCAAGAACACCTGGATCATGATACCATGCAAAATACAAATTCCATTCGTCATACGAGATAGAAACTGCCGAACATCCATTCTCATTCATCAATTCACGAAGTTTCTCAACCGCCGTCAGACATTTGTCTGGAGCACCAATAATGGTAGCGTAGGTGTTTTTCAAGCCGTTATCCGTAACGAAATCTGCGCCACCCTCAAAAATTCGCGGTGCATAATTGTGATAGGAGATATAATGTACGCCTTCAGCCGCGAGTTTTGGCAATTCCGCCAGCCATTCTCTGTAGTCGTATTCAGGGTTGTAAGCCCCCGAAGCAAACAGAACAATCTCAGGATCAACTTCACGCATTTTCCGGGCATATTGCGTGGCTTTGGCTGTGTATGCCGCAGGCGTATTGGGGCCATCCATATGTCCCAAGCCTTGCTCGTTGCCCAAGGACCAATATTTGACGGCATAGGGCTGTTTAAACCCACGTTCTGCGCGCACTTTACCCCATTCCGTATCGGCAGTTCCATTGCAATATTCTACAAACTGTGCGCATGTCTCCGCCGTATCCCTGCCGAAATTGATCGTCAAATAAGGTTCTGCACCTATCAGATGGCATAGCTGAATGAAATCATCAATTGCCATTTCATGGAAATCGAAACCCTGCGTATAGGGATGGGTTTCTATCTCGCGAACGGATTTCTGCGCACCACGCATGTCTACATCCATTAAACCATCTTTCCAGTGATATTCACCGGCAAAGTTGCCACCCGGCCAACGTAGTACAGAGGGACCGATTTCCCTGAGCTTGTCAATTACATCAGGCCGCAATCCCAGTACATGATCCGTAGGAATCAGCGACACAACGCCAATTTTCATCTCTCCGCGATTGTGGGTAATTACTTCAAAACAGGCATTGTCCGTACTTTCAGGTGCCGTAAATACAAACGCAGTCTTTTCCCATTCGTGCTGTGCTGGCGTTTCAATATGTTCAGCGTACATGCGGCGCGTACGTGCGTTAACAATGCGGATGGTGTAGCTGAAAGCCTCATCACTATTTGTTTTAACGACTGATCGCACCTGGTACGATTTGTCCTTTTCAAGTACAATGCCGTCTTGGCCAACACCGGCTTCCATCCCAACGTACGGATTCTGTACCACCTGAGAGTTGCATTCATTTCTACGCTGCAAGATCCCTGTAAACCATTCCTCGCTGTGCCTTACATAGGCATCAAAGCGATCCAGCGTGAAATATACTTCCCTTCCGCCAATTCAGTACCATTCGGCTGCCTGACCAGAGTGAGCCGCTGGTTTGCCGGCAAACTTACGGTTACGCAGAATTTGTGCGCTCAACCCTTGATAGATGCAGCTGCGAGTATGCTCCAAATTGTGTGAAAATATATTGGGATGTATAATGCCTTGCGTTTTTTCGGGACAGATGGTAACTCGTACTTTTTCCATAGAAGCACCTCCTATTCAGCTTTTCACAGCGCCCAGAGCCATGCCTTCAATGACGTTTTTGCTAAGGATGAAGTACAGGATCAGCGTAGGCGTTACCGCCATCACAATAGCCGCAAAGGTCGGTCCCCATTCCACCAGACCAAACTCACCCGTGAAATCCTTCAGCGTGATAGGCAGCGTTCTCATTGCACGATCCGTCAAAAACGTATTGGCATAGGTGAATTCATTCCAAACATAAATGAAGCGGTACGTCAGAACTGTGACCGTTGTATTGCGCACCATGGGAACGACAATTCTCATAAACGTTTGGAATGTAGTCGCGCCATCAATGTAAGCGGATTCCAACACAGAATCGGGAACGTAGTCCATGAAGCTACGGTACATGTAAGTCACAATCGGTATGGAAAAGCCAACCTGTGGTAAAATCAGAGCCAAGTAAGTGTTGCGTAGATCCAGTGTGTTGAAAACCTTAAACATGGGAATCAGGCAGCAGAATACCGGAATCATCATGCCGAGCAGCACAAAGTTAAACACCTTTTCGCCGCCCTTCCAGCGAAGTTTGCGAACGGCAAAAGCAAAGGGACAGCAAATGGCAACCTCAAGCGTAAGCGTGACGACTGCAACAATCGTGCTGTTGAGAAACGAACGGGGGATGGTAGAAACCTCAAGCGCTTTTTTGAAATGGCCTGTATACAGGGAGGAAGGAAGAGAGAGGGCAGAAAGGTTGGTCAATTCTTCAGTGGTTTTAATGCTTTGCAGGATGACCCAAATAATAGGATAAACCTGTATGACAGCAAACAGTATGAGAACGGCATACAGAATCGTTCTTCCACGAGCAGACATCACATTTTTTTGCACTGCTTTCTCCTCCTTTACTCTACGTTGCTCTTGCGAGTAAACAGGTTCACAATTCGTACGGCAATCAGGCATTCCAACATCAGGAATACAGCCATGGCGCTACTGTAACCATAACGCATGGTTTGGAAAGCTGTTTTGTACATGTAAGTGGCGATCATTTCACTGGCTGTGCCAGGGCCTCCGTTTGTAAGCACATACGGCATTTCAAAAGATTTGAGTGTGCCGGAGATCAGCATGACCAAAACCACACCGAATACGCCTTTAATCATGGGCAGTTTGATGTAAAGATGTTGTTTAAACCAACCGCAACCATCAATATGGGCAGCTTCTACCACTTCCTGCGGAATGGATGTCAGGCCCGAATACAGAATGACCATATAGATACCGCAATATTTATAGCCGTCTACCAGAGCGAGGGTTGACAAAGCTGTTGACGGCGTACCAAGCCATGATTGCGGTTTGATTCCAATTGCCTGAAAAACGATGTTGATAACGCCCATGGGTTGCAGTGCCAGAAACTTGATAAAGATCTGTGCAATGGCAACCGTGCTGATGATGCACGGCACAAAGTACATCACTTTGAATAGATTGCGTCCCTTGGTGATGCTGCTGAGAATAACAGCCAATATAAGACCAAGCGACAGCTGATAGGTAGTGCTGATTGCAACAAATTTCAGATTATTCCAAAACGCTTTGTTGAAAGTACGCTCTGAAAGCAGCTTTTGGTAGTTTTTAATACCCACAAATTTGGCAGCAGTGATGCCGTTCCAGTCCTGAAAGCTCAAAACAATCGTCCACAGAATCGGAATAATCACCACAAAGGCAAAAACCAGCAAAGCCGGTGCGGCAAATGCCCATGGAGTCCATTTCTTTTGATATCTCATGTTTTTCTTACACTCCTGCGCTTCGTTTAGAATATAGAAAACTGCTGCGCCAAATTGTCAACCGCCTCAGACGGCGGCGGCCGTTCATTTGGCGCAGCAGCTATTAGGTATCCTTCTTCAGATGTTTAAAAAGCTTATTTCACATTTTCCTCGATGGCCTGATCCATGATCTCGGCAAACTCCTGAGGAGTGATCTCGCCAAGTGTCAGATTGTAGATCTCGCCCTTGAGCACTTCGTTGGATACGGGGTCAATAATAACATCCCAGCAAGCCGCATATTCGGTTACGGCATTGAATTCCTTATACAATTCCTTGTACAGATTGGACAGATTATCCATGTTGCTGGGCATAATGCCGGAACAAGTATTGTACTCGTAGAGATAGATATCACCGAAATGGTTGATGAAGTATTCCACGAAACGATAGATCTCTTCCTTGTTCTCCTCCACGAATGCCTTACTCATGAAGATGGCCTTGCCGGAGTTGGCAAAGTACATTGTCTCGTCGGTGGCATCATAGCCGTCCAGCAGCGGAAGCTTGAACCATGCGATATCATCCAGCAGTTCCTGATTCTCATCCGTCAGGTACTGCAGGCACTGACCGGTGGACTCATACCACATGGAAGCGCCCTTGCTCAGGAAGAGATCGCGCATAGCGGAGCTGTCCATGCCAGACCAGCCCTCGTTGAAGTAGGTGGCGTACTTCTGCATGAATTCGCCCATGGCGATACCAGCATCGGTACCCCAGGAAAGCTTGCCGGAGATCGCGCCTTCAATCCAGTCATTGCCGTACATACGGAAGGGGATGAAAGCAGCTGAACGCAGCATCATGGCCATACGGGGTGGAGCAGCTACAGGCGTCATGCCGTGAGCACGCAGTGCCTCGCAAACCTCAAAGAACTCAGCCCAGGTTGTAGGAGCTTCTACGCCGGCAGCCTCGAACATGGACGGATGATACCAGAACCATTCGGTGTTGGCGCCAATAGCCATGCCATAAAGCTCGCCATCACTGAAGCGGGGATAGTTGAGCGTGATGGAAAGGAAACGATCAGTCAGGCCCAGTTCTTCCAGCATATCGCCCACGTTATAGATCAAGCCAGCTTCGCGCAGCTCAGCAGTGAACGCATCGGGGTCCGCCTGGAACCAATCGGGCATCTCGTTACTGGCGATGAGGATCTTCAGCTTCTGATAGTAGGAAGCACTGTCGGAAATATATTCGGGCTCAAAGTTGAAATTGGGGTTAACCTCAGCCTTATACATTTCTGCAATTTTCTTGTAAGTTTTGGACTCAGCGCTATCTTCAGTTTTCTGGATCAGGAAACTCAAGGTCACTTCCGGATTTTCGCCTTCTGCAAAAGCAAGAGAGGAAGAAATCATAAGCGTTACCATCATCAAAAGGGTCAAAAAGACTTTTGCCATCTTTTTCATGCTGTTCACTCCTTTATTGTGTAATAACGTCTCATTCATAGGCGGCCGCCCTATATGAATATTGTATACACGAATGAAGCAGCAAACAAGTGGCAAAAACTTGATATGGAGGTTCAAAAAATTTTGTGTATCCTAAAACTTGGGTCGCTGTTACCTAAAGAATTATGACGTTTTAAAACTCGTCAAGCACTTCTGAATATCGCGGCAATTGAATGGTCACACGAACGCCTTTGCCTTTCTGGCTCCATACGGAAACTCCGTAACTTTCGCCATAGAGCAGGTGGATCCGTTCTTTGACATTATTGATGCCGTAACCGCTGGACAATTGTTCGCGATCCTCAACACCAACGCCGTCATCTTCAATAACAATAATCAACTTTTCATCCTTTTCCGTACAGGTAATGCGGATACAGCCTTGACCGACTCTGGGTTCAAACCCATGCTGAATGGAGTTTTCTACAAAAGGTTGAATCAGGAATTTGGGCAGAGGATAATTTTCCAATTCTACCGGGCATTCAATTTCAAGATGAAAACGGTTAGGGAAGCGGAAAGCCTGAATGAGCATGTATTTGTGGATATAATCCAACTCGCTTTTCAGCGGCAGAATGCTGTTGCCTTTGTTGAGCGTGATTTTGAACATGTCGGAAAGGGCTTCTGTCATTTGAGCAATATCATCCACATTATGCAGCACGGCCATGAAGTATAGCGAATTTAGCGTATTATACAAAAAGTGAGGATTCACCTGTGCCTGAAGCGCTCGGTACTCCGCCTCGCGCTCACGGATCTGTAACTGTGTCATGCTTTTGTTGAGCTCGATATTCTTATTGACAGCCTCCTTCAAAACATTGCCAATCTCACCGATTTCTCCGTCATCAAATTCCGCTTTGATGGGCTGATGCGTATGATCGAAGTTCTGAATCACCTCTTTCAAGTGTTCAAGAGGCTTACTGATGTAACTGCTGCTGGCAATCGATACAACGAGACCCACAATTACAACAATGATCAGCAGACTGATAATATTGCTCAGGAGCAGCCTGCTGGCTGAGCTCAGTTCGCTTTTCAAAATGCTGTTGACAAACAGCCAGCCCGTTAGTTCATTTTGATGTGTTGTGACCAAATATTCAGACCGATCGTTCGGATCCAGCAATACATTTTTCAAATCTTCAAACTGGCGATCATACTCGTCCTCGCTGGCAAAAATCATATCTGGTCCATATTCCGGCTTCGAATCCACAATCATCATCACGTGACTTTCCTGCCCCACATGCCATTTCAACGCAATATCACTTACAATACTGCTGTCAAGCACCACGACCAGCATGCCGACGTGGTACAGCTCGTTGGGGTCGCGGATTTCCTTTGCAAAAGAAATTTGATTCTGGTTTCCTGTGATGACGTTCTGCCCGTAGAATACTTCTTTTCCCTGTGCTTCAAGGGCATGCTTATACCAGTCCTCTTCAATTTCAACATTTCTGTGAAGGTATCGGTCATAATCGCTTTCATAAGCATCAGATACGTACACATAGCGATTTTCATCACCAAACAGCAGCACCGCAGTAACGGCCATCTCCTGATAAAAGATTTCAACAAGCCGGTTTCGCAGCGCGCGGTTTTCCAAACTGTCCTGAATACGCTGATGCTTTGTCAGCGTCGGCGCTTTGAGATTATCAATAAAATCGTTGGCAAACACAATTTCACGAATATCGCGTACCATCGGTCGTAATTTGAGTGTGAGCGCATCACTGTATGCTTTCAGGTTTCCCTGATTAATTTCTGAGTACAACATTTCAAACTGTTGATTTGCCTGTGTATAAACCACCACAGCAGTAAGCAAACACATGAATAACACCAGCAGCATAAAAATTGCCAGCAATCTGATTTTAATTTTTCTTGGCTTGTGTTTATTCATGTGCTTCTTCCTCATCAAAGCCTGCTTCTGCAGCTGTCGTGGCACGGTATTCTGCGGGTGTCAGGCCGGTTTGCTTTTTGAAAACATCACAAAAGTAACGGTAATTGGAATAACCAACAGCCTCGCAGGTCTTGCTTACCTTATATCCTTTGGCAAGCAAAAGCTTGGCTTCTTCCATGCGTCGATTTGTGAGATATTTGATGAAGTTTGTTCCCGTTATTTCTCTAAAACGAGCGCTCAAGTACGTGGGATTGACAGCAAATTCTTCAGCAATTCCCGTCAAACTAAGTGGGGCAGCAAATTTTTTATCAATATAAGCTGTGATTTTTTGAATGTTGATTCCTGTTTCCTTATGTCCATCTTCATTGATTGCATCAAAAGCCATATCCAGCAGATCCAGAAAATAGGCTTCTGTTGTATGACTTTCTTCCATTTTGATAAAATCAACGGGCTTTACATTGTTTTGTTTAAAGAATTGTTCTGCGTCTTTTCCCAAAGCCTTGGATACACAGGTGCAGATCGTGTGATACACTTCTTGGATGGCAACGTGCTGCGCCTTTTGAGACTTGATTTCTTTGTAGAATTTTCGCAGTGCTTCTTTCAGTTGGAGGCGGTTTTCCTGCTCAAAAGCCTCCTGTACATCGTGTGCAAACACAACATCTCCGTCAGAATGAATCCTTCTTTTTTGCTCAAGCAATAGGACGGTTCTTCGCAAAGCCTCTCTAATTTTGGGAATCGTGGCCGGTTTATCGATATAGTCTACTACGCCAAGTTTAAGCGCTTTTTGCGCATAGGCAAACTCCTGATAACCGCTGATTACCACAAAAACGGTATTGGGTAGCAAATCATACACCGACTCGATCAGCGAAATACCATCCATTCCAGGCATATAAATATCTGTAATCACAATCTCAGGGCTTTCGCGCACAATAACGTCATAACCCTCTAAACCATTGCCTGCCCAACCAACGACACTGACATCATTACGAATTCTCGGAATGAGCGCTTTGATTCCCTGTATTACAATGCTTTCATCATCAATGATAACAAGTTTATACACTGTAAACCCTCCACACAAATTGGTAAGGTGGCCATATAAATGAGTCGCTGTCAGTTTTTACTATAGCATAGGTCACTGGGAATATCAATCCGGATTGTATCTGCAACGGAGGTAAACGGAAGACTGATGCTCAGCCGGCGCTTCTGTATATCGTACTCCGTTTTTGCTGGCACAGGTTTTCCGCTGATGGATGCAATCATTCCTGCTGCGCAATTCTTTTCCTCAGGTCATCCAGCTTTTCCCCATTATAGGCAAACCAGATTGTTCCCTGAACGGGATGGGTGAAGCCTTTCAGCTTCTGCGCCAGCGCAGACAGCGATGTGGTCTCGCCGTTATACTCAATATGCCGGTCATCAACCACCGTGGGGCGGACGGATTCATCGTCAACAAAAACGATTTCCGCACCGAAAGGAATCCTACATTCACTGAACCGAAAGGGACCGCGCCGGGCTTCTTCCCGTACTTCTTCAGCTATTTGTTCGTCAATGATTTCATGGCCTTCCGGCTGAACCCGCTTCAAACGCTCCTGCGTTCCGCTGATTTTTGCGATGCTCTCCAGCAGGCTGTACGCATCCTCCGCAGACATGGCGTAAAACTCCTTCACCCGCTCACGGCCATCGAAGGTTTCGATGGAGCGAAGGTCGGGATTCAGCCGGTCGATCAGCTTGTGCAGTTCCTTATCGGTCAGAGCGCTTTCAACCTCATAGACAGCATAAGCCCGAAAAGCAAAGGGGATCGTTTCGCTGCGGTTCAGCTGCTGCAGCCGACGCTCCAAATTCTTTGCATACCCGATCTTGATATAATCAGGAAAGGATGGATTGGTCAGAATATAGATAACGCCTTTCGACATAGGGAATACCTCCATCGTGTAAATTCACTGAGGGTCCTGGATCAGCTCCATAATATCATCCATGGTACAGCCCAGCGCGCCGCAGATTTTGACCAGCGTTTCCACACGCACATCCTCGTTTTTACCCAGCTTGGCCATGGCGTTGGTGCTGATCTTGGCCGCTTTGATGAGCTGCGTTTTACTCATACCTTTGTCGATAAGCAGCTTCCATAATTTATTGTAGGATACAGACATTGCGTTGTCCCTCCATATGCGAAATAACGGCAGTGTGTTCCTTGAAGAGTATACCACATCCTACAGTTATCTGCAATATAAAATTGCAATCCTCAATCGGTGCAATCCTTTCCTGAGATGCTGCTTCTGCCGTCATCATTGCACTCATGGCAGTTGTCCTTCCACGCCCGTCTCATAAAAAAGCGAAAAGGTCAAGGAGATTTTCAGGGCGGATAAGAGCAGCGAGCATATTGGCTTTCAGCGAACGCTTTTTACCTGAAGCATCAAGATATAATTCTTCTCATAGCGATTCCTCCTTGTGTTTCAGTTGTTCTTTCGGGGATTCTTTCAGCAGCTTTTGCAGAACATCGTTCCCGATTCTGCCGACCAGCGCATCCAGCTTGCTTTTGTCCTTTTTCAGTTTCTGGTTTTCCATTTGCAGTCTGACCATTTCGTGAGTATGGTTCCAGTTTGCCGATTTGAAAGCGGTATTCTCCTTTTCGAGCTTCTGCATCTTGGCTTTCAGTTCGGTGTTTTCCCGAAAGAGTGAACGGGCGTATTTCAGGAGCTTTCCGAGAATCGGAAGCGCTTTCTTCTCCCGAAACGCCTTGCCGGATTCCAGCATCCCGGCTTCCGGGAGCAGCCGTTCGGGATCGTCGTATTTCCGGACAAACTTCTCGGTATTCTTGAGAATCGGCACGATATCATCGAGCTGTTCCTGCTTTTCGGAAAGCATGGTTTCGGCAGTCGCTGTTCGCTCCTGCAATGCGCCGATTTGGGTTTCGAGCGCGGCGACTTCCTTGCTTCGTTCCTGCTTCTTATAATCCAGAACGGAGAGATGTTCCTCGTGCGTTCCTTTCTGCTCCCACTCGATATCATGCCGTGCCATGATGGAGGCGAGCGCCTGCTTTTCGGATCCGATCCACTGGTTCAGCTCAGTGTGACTTTTTGTGCCGCCCGCAAAGCCGAGTGCTTCCAATGCTTTTTTGAGCGACACACGGGTTTCGAGTCCGCGCTTGCTGCCGGTTGTGAACGGAATGAAATCAATATGAAGATGCGGCGTGGCTTCATCCATGTGCAGATGCGCGGAGAACACGCGGAGCGTCGGATTACGTTGCTGGAAGGATTGCATGTATTCGTCGAGCATTTGCCGGGCAAGCTGACCGTTTTCGGATGAAGCGTTCATATCATCCTTGTTGCCGATCTGGATGATGAGTTCTTCAAACAGCTTTTCCTGCTTGCCTGCGCGGATTTTCTCGTAGTAATCGTCGATGATGCGATCCTTGCGGGTTTGCTTCTCGTTGTAGCGAGCCAGCGCGTCGTCAAACAATTCGTGATAGACGGTTCGGATGTCCTCGTTGCGGTATTCGATGTTGAGCGGCGTTCGGCTGGAATCGACGTTCTCAGCGATGAAGTCCCTGCGGTTGTGGGTCAGCGAGCCTTTGCCGCGCATGGCGGAGATGGTTCTTTTCACGGAGCCTCCTTTCTGGTGCGGGGCTGGGTTGCCGGGGTTCTGTTACTCTTGTCAAGAGTAACGCAAAAGCACTTTTGACACTTCGCATCAAAAGTGCCCTTGCGCTCTCCGAGGGGGAATGGGGGGGAACGACTAGGGTTGTTTCTTCGTAATATATGATTTAAATATCTGAGTTACAAAAGTTTGTGTCAATAAGCAATTGAGGTATATTGATATTTTGATGGCATGACGATGATGGCTTTTATTGCATGGCAGGAATAATTGTGGTATAATTAATTAAATTTATAATGTGAAAAATAAAAAACGATAGAAGTTCTTTTTTCTCAAAAACATGTTCAAAATTTAAATTTCTGAATTTCTGGTCTATAAAAATATGATCAAGTTATGATCCTATTTTTAAGTTTTTCTGAAAAGAAAAGATGAAGACTATGCTTTTGTGCGCATAAGGAAGGATAGCTTAATAATATTTCTCAAATGTGTTTTGAATATTTTTAATTTCCATTCGATTGAAAATATAAAAATAATTCGTTTTAAGGTGATAAATAATGAAATTTATTCTGGATGATTTTCACAGAAATGTGCCAAATGAGGAATTGATTGCAGATTTAAAAAATGTAGCGTCTATCCTCAAAGCTAATACCATAACAATGAATGAGTATAATATACATGGTAAATTTCATTCGACTACCTTGACACGTCGGTTTGGTTCATGGTTTACATGTTTGAAAATGGCTGGACTTGAACAGTCACGTGCATTTGTTAATATTCCGGAACAGGACCTCATGGACGATATTGAGCGTGTATGGATTTTGCTGGGAAAGCAACCGTCATATTCGCAAATGCAGATACATACAAAATACTCAATAAAAACATATGAAAATAGATTTGGAGGGTGGCGAAAAGCACTGGAATATTTTATTCAATATATAAATAAACCAGATGATGATACTGTATTGGAGAGGAATGAAAACTATTCTGTTTGCAATAAAACTTCGCGTACAATTAACCAGCGTTTACGATTTCTTGTTTTGGCTAGGGATAATTTTTCCTGCTGTGCATGCGGTGCTTCTCCGGCAAAAGATGGTGGAATAACGGTGCTTCATGTTGACCACATTATTCCATGGTCTTTGGGCGGAAAAACTACAATGGATAACCTTCAAACACTCTGCGATAAATGCAATTTAGGAAAAAGCAATCTTAAAGTATAGTTTTCAATATTAATAAATGTTTTGTTACAACATGATAGCTGAGCTGCGCCATGAAGAAGGATTTGCCGATTTTTGGCGCGCCGACGAACAGATAAGTTCCGGCGTAGAGCAGACCGTCGATGATGGCGGCTTTCGGGGGATAGGTCGTGTCGTAGAGTTCTGTCATGGAAAGCGTGTGCAGGGAGTTGTTATTTTTCCTGTCCTTTGGTATAATGTCATTGGATTTTTTGTTTTGTGACTGCTCCCCGGCTGCGCCAACAGCCGGAATCGGGGCGGTCATTTTTGTTTGGCCGAGCATATTTCTCTGGTCGGGCATGATTCAAACCTCCTTCATACCGTCAAGGAGCAGAAGCAGATGATCCGATAAGGTACAATAAATTGCGCAAAAAGAAAAAGACATAGTTTACAAACTCTGG
>ERZ826146.499-NODE-499-length-46192-cov-4.878991_pt1 | contig 46192 bp, 34 predicted proteins | sample MGYA00519857_ERZ826146 | MGnify/ENA primary metagenome ERZ826146 (study PRJEB31778, sample SAMEA3449222) | human gut metagenome | biome: human gut; feature: human-associated habitat; material: faeces | place: United Kingdom | collected 2010/2012 ...
CGCAGCCGCCGGAGCGGTGCTTAAGCCGCAAGGCGGGAATTGTGCGGTGTTGCCTAAGAAAATCGACAATATTACAATCTACAATATTTTATTGGAGTGGAATACATGGCTGACGAAAAGTTTTCCAATTTTTTGACTGAGATCATTGACGCGGATCTTGCCGAGGGCAAGGTCAAGGAGATCCATACCCGTTTTCCGCCGGAGCCGAACGGCTACCTGCACATTGGTTCCGCCAAGGCCATTTACATCAACTACATGACCGCCAAAACCTATGGCGGTAAGTTTAACCTGCGCTTTGACGATACCAACCCCGCCCGCGAAGGTGACGAGTATGTGCAGAGCATCCTGAAAGATCTGGAATGGCTGGGTGCCACCCCCAACGGCGGCATTTTTTACGGCAGCGATTACTTTGAAAAGTGCTATGAATACGCCGAAAAGCTCATTCAGGAAGGCAAAGCCTATGTGGATGACCTGACCCGCGAGGAGATGCAGGAATACCGCGGCAACGATGCCGGTAAGCCCAGCCGTCCTTCCCCCTACCGCGACCGCACCCCGGAAGAAAACCTCGACCTGTTCCGCCGGATGCGCGCGGGCGAGTTTGCCGATGGCGAAAAGACCCTGCGCGCCAAAATCGACCTGGCCAGCCCCAACATGAACCTGCGTGACCCGGCGATTTACCGCATCAAGCATGTTTCCCACCACCGCCAGGGCGATAAGTGGTGCATCTACCCGCTGTATGACTTTGCCCACCCCATTCAGGACGCCATTGAGGGCATCACCCATTCCATGTGCAGCCTGGAATTTGAGAACCACCGCCCCCTGTATGAGTGGGTCGTGACCAATATTTTTGGCGCCGGCTTCCCCAAGCAGCGCGAATTTGCCCGCCTGAATGTGACCAACACCGTCATGAGCAAGCGCTACCTGCGCGAACTGGTGGAAAAGAACATTGTGGATGGCTGGGATGACCCCCGCATGCCCACCCTGTGCGGTCTGCGCCGCCGCGGCTATACCCCCACCAGCATTTTTGAGTTTGTGCGCACCGCCGGTGTTGCCAAGGCAGACAGCCTGGTGGATATGCGCCAGCTGGAAGCCGTGCTGCGCGCCGAGCTTGAGCTGAACGCCGCCCGCCGCGTTGCCGTTCTGGAGCCGGTCAAGCTGGTGATCGACAACTACCCGGCTGACCAGGTTGAGTATTTTGACCTGCCCAATAACCCCAACCGCGATGCCAACGACACCACCACCCGCCCGGTTGCCTTTACCAAGGAAGTCTGGATCGACAAGAGCGACTTTTTTGAGGTTCCCCCGCCGAAGTTCAAGCGCCTGACCCTGGGCAGCGAAGTCCGCCTGATGGGCGCTTACCTGGTGCGCTGCACCGGCGTGGACAAGGACGAAGCCGGTAATGTGGTGACCATCCATGCCGAAGCCGATCTGGAAACCCGCAACGGCAACCCCGCCGATGGCCGCAAGGTGCGCGGCACCATCCATTGGGTCAGCTGCGAGCACTGCGTGGACGCTGAGATCCACCTGTACGACAAGCTGTTTACCGAAGCCAACATGAACGGCATTCCCGATGGCGCTGACTTCAAGGATTACCTGAACCCCGACAGCGTGCAGGTCATTGACCACGCCAAGCTGGAAGAGAGCCTGGCCGATGCCAAGCCCGGCGAGCGGTTCCAGTTCGTGCGCACCGGTTACTTTACGCCGGACAGCAAGAACCCCCACGTTTACAACCGCATCGTCACCCTGAAGGACAGCTTCAAGTTCTGATTTTTCAGGCTTTCCCTTTCATCGTTCAAATTATAATTCAAAGGCCGTTGTGCAAGCCAAACTGCACAACGGCCTTTTTGTTATGGCAATACCGCATAATTCTAAGTGCCGATACGGCGAGCGAGGTGTGGCAGCCGCCGAAGCGGTGCTTAAGCCGTAAGGCGGGAATTGTGCGGTATTGCCTTATGTTATTCTTTGTTTTGGCAAACGCTCAGCCGGCCATGTACTGGCCTTCAAAGTCAAACACGGTATTCCAATAGGTATCACCCAGAACATCCATCGCCTCGCCGTGGCCTGCGCCCTCGGCGGTCAGAGTGGCCTTGTTGGTGCCGGGTTTGGCGTTATACAGGGTACCCATCATCTCATAGGGGATAAAATCATCCGCGGTGCCGTGGATGAACAGCATCGGCTTTTCACAGTTCTGCACCTGCTGCAGGGCGGATGCTTCCTTAAAGCCATAGCCCGCTTTGGCTCTTGCCGTGGCGCTGGCGGTATACAGAATTGGGAACTCCGGCAGGCCGAACCGCAGTTTCAGCTCACTGGAAAAAATATCCCACACGCTGGTGTAGCCGCAGTCCTCCACAAACACTTTTACCTGTTCCGGGGTGTCCTCCCCTGCTGTCATCATGGTGGTGGCGGCACCCATGGAAACGCCGTGCAGCACAATTTCAGCTTCGCTGTCCTGCGCCAGCACCCAGTCGATCCATTGCAGCACATCCTTGCGGTCCAGCCAGCCCATGCCGACATAATCGCCCTCACTGTCGCCGCAGGCGCGCAGATCAGGGGTCAGCACCTGGTAGCCTGCATCGTGGTAGTGCTGGGCCAGGTTGGTCACGCCGGTATGGCTGCCGCGGTAGCCGTGCAGGGCAATCACCCACAGGTGGCTGCCCGCATTGGGGTAATACACGCCGTTCAGCCGCAGGCCGTCCGCTGCCGTGATCTGCACCGTCTGGCCGGGATTCTGCTGCAAAAATTCCTCATTGGCCTGCTTTTGTACGGCGCGGTTTTCGGCAATCAACTGTTCCACGCCATCCGTGGGGGCTTCCACATCCAGCGCCACCTCACGGTCACCGCCGTCCCCGCTGCGCCCAATGGCATAATTGACCAGGTAGCTGCTGGCAAACGCAATGACCGCCGCCACCAGCACCACCACGGCAATCAACACGCCAATGACAATCTTTCTTCTGTTCTGCTTTTTTGTTGTAACTTCCATTCTGTTTTCCTTTCCCTCTGTGCCCGTGCCATATGTTGCACGTTTCAATCCAGAATGTTCAATATTATACAACAATTAGCAAGAATGTTCAACGGTTATTTGCTGGCATACAGCGGGTTGGGCGCGCGGGTCTGGGTGCCATAAACCGCTTGCAGCCGTTCAAATGCCGCCCGTACCTCCGGTGGGATGTCATCATGCGCAATATAATTTTTGCCGTTGGGGCCGTACCCGGCGTCGTTATCCGTCAAACGGGGGATTTCCCCCATCAACAGGTTCACATACCGATCCACCGTCCACATGCCGGGGATTGCTTCCCGGTAGGTCAGCTGGCTGCCCTGCGCCACCACTTCGGCCTGGTATGCCGCATAGTTGATGATTTCCATTCCCTGCGGGCGGTACTTGCGCAGCCCCATCTCCATGCGGCGCTACATCGTGGCATCCTGGCACAGAATGATGCTGCGGCAGGGGATTTTTCCCCGTTCCAGCAGCTCCAGCAGGTAGGTAATATTATTGCCGCAGTTGGTGGACTGCGTTTCCAGCGCATCGGCATTACCACATTTCTCCCGCCCCCAAAATCCCGCGTCATCTTTTTCCCGCTGCCCGCATACCCATGGTGCAGGGGTGAAGTCTTATGATCGGGATTTTATGGCTTTTTTTGCAATCGGCTGCTTCGCATCTGCTCTACCTGGCCCTCCGGTTGGAAACCGGCAGCTTTCCCAAGCCGCTTTCCGCCAAGGAGGAACAAGCCGCCTTCGCCGCCATGCGCGCCGGGGATGACACCGCGCGCGAAACGCTGATCTGTCACAACCTGCGGCTGGTGGCACACATTGTAAAAAAGTATTATACCGTTTCCGGCGGGCAGGATGATTTTATCAGCATTGGCACCATCGGCCTGATTAAAGCAGTAGATACCTATGACTGCACCCGCACCACCCGCTTTGCCAGTTACGCCAGCCGCTGCATTGAAAACGAGCTGCGGATGCAGCTGCGCCACACCCGGCGCGAAGCAGGCACCGTTTCTTTGCAGGAGCCGCTGGAAACCGGCGCGGACAGCGGCATGCTGACCCTGGCAGATGTTCTGCCCGACCTGGCCACAATGGAAGAAGACTGCGAACTGCGGGATGCCGCCGCTCAGCTGCGCCAGCTGGTTACCGCCCTGCCGGAGCGCGAGCAGCAGATTTTGACCCTGCGGTACGGCCTGGATGGCGCCGTCCCGCAGACGCAGCAGCAGATCGCCGCACAGTTCGGCATCAGCCGCAGCTATGTATCCCGGCTGGAAAAGCACGCCCTTGCCCGCCTGCGCCGCGCGTGGAACCAACCGCATCCGCTGTAACTGCTCAAACGTTTGCATTCCATAACAGCCGTTCATCGGCGGACAACTGTTTCTGTAAAAGTCAAAAGTATGACTTTTCAAAACTACTTGCACTGTCCCCTGCTTTTCCTTTATAATAATATATATACGTGTGTTTGTGCGGCTGCGGGGGCTTCCATTAAACTTATGGGTTTGTAGGAACTGTCGGCAACCGATGCACAAATTTCAGCAATTTTCCATAGTTAAAGCAGTTGTTTCGCTGTATTCTTTGTGATAGAATAATAAAAGGGGTGTTTTCTCTTTGTAGGGCAACACCTACAAGAGAGCGAGGACTTCCACCATATGAACGCGCAAACCATTATGATCTGCTCCGGCAAGGGCGGCACGGGCAAAAGCACCGTATCGGTCCTGCTGGGTGCCCAGTTGGGTACCTGGAGCCGCCGCGTCCTGCTGATCGAGTTGGACTCCGGGTTGCGCAGTGTGGACATGATTGCCGGGGTATACGGCAAGACGGTTTACGATATCGAGGATGTTCTGTGCGGTCGATGTGATGGCAGCAAAGCTATTGTGCCCAGCCCCTTGTACCCTGGGCTGTCGGTCATCAGCGCTCCCTATGAGGGCGGTGAGGTCCGCGCAGCACCGCTGGCCGGGCTGATTTTGGCCATGCGGGAATATTTTGATTATATCCTGCTGGATACTGCAGCGGGCATGGGCGCACCATTTACCGCCGCCAACCGCTTGGCGGACCGCGCACTGGTTGTTTTAACGCCGGACCCGGTCGCCCTGCGGGATGGGCGCATTGTGGCGGATGCCCTGTTACAGAGCGGCCGCCCCGCCAGCGCCGTGCGGCTGGTGATGAACCGTGTGTCCCGTTCCAGTTTTGGCAAGGATGCTGCGGTGTTTGACCTGGACGAGTGCATTGACACCGTTGGTTTGCAGCTGATTGCCGCTATCCCAGAAAGCCGCACCTTGCAGCGCGCCGGTGCCGCAGGCACCGCCCTGCCGCAGGACTGCCCCGCCGCCATTGCCGGGCACGCCCTTGCGGGCCGCATTTTGGGCGAGCGCATTCCGCTGACCTGTTTTTGACCAAAAACGCATAGCCATGCTATGCTGTAACTTATAGAAAGTGGGGGATTTCTTATGACGATTGCCCTTGTTGCACATGATACAAAGAAAGAACTGATGGTTCAGTTCTGCATTGCCTATCGGCAGATTCTGAGCGAGCACAGGCTGATCGCCACGGGTACCACGGGGCGGCTTGTGGCCGAAGCCACCGGCCTGAACGTACAGCGCTTTTTGCCGGGCGGCCACGGCGGTGACCAGCAGATCGTTGCCCGCATCGCCTGCGACGAAGTGGACATGCTGCTTTTCTTCCGTGACCCCATCTGCGCTAAGCCCTCGGAGCCCAACGAGATGAACCTGCTGCGCATCTGCGATGTGCACAATATTCCGGTTGCCACCAACATTGCCACTGCCGAGGTGTTGATCCACGGCCTGGAGCACGGCGACCTTGACTGGCGTACCATCCTGAACCCCCAGCACTAAGGGCAAAATTTTGATACAGGGCGTTCACCGAATACCAAAGAGACAAGTTAAGAATCCACACGCAGGCCCCTCCGCCATCCGGCTCCGGGGCCTGCTTTCTTTTTTGTTTCCAATCCTCTCTCATTCTGTCCCATGCGGGAAAACATGAGATAATGCGTTGATTTTGCTTGGTGTGGACTTGGAATGTTCTTGGAGTTGGCTTGGAGATTAGGCGGATTGCGAGCGGAACGGAGTGGAGCGAGCTCCTATGCGCTCTCTTGATTTCCTCTGCGCCTTTCTGGATTTTTTCGGGTGCCCGCGCATATAGTACGGTCAATGCAAAATCGGAAAATGTGGAATCCTGTTTTGCCTCTTAGTATCGTTTTGTACCATCCTAGCGACAAATCCATAAGGCAGGCAAAAAATCAAGATTTTCCAAAAGGCACACTGAAATTCCACTTTTTCCAAATTTCGTTCTTTTCGGTTCGATTTTTGGAAAATGTGGAACGGAAGTTTGCCCCAAAAGGGCACAAGTAATTTTCCTTTTTCTTCGGTGAACGGACGCCCCAAATTTACATTAAGGAGCGTCAAAGAAATGCGAAAACAAGTCCAAAAAGAGCGCTGTACCAAAATCATGCTCACCAAATGCAAAGCTGTCTGTCACCTGTACGACAAAGTGCAGCTTGCCGCCGCGAAAATGCTGGATGCTGAACCGGCGATTTTTCAATTTGAATGTAATGTTCCTATCCTCTGCAATAATATTCCTGTCAACGACTTGAATCTCCCCAGCGAAACCTACACCACAGATTTTGTCTTGCACTATGACGATGGACATACGGCAGTCCGTGAGGCTGTCTTTCAGTCTTATTTAAGCCGTCCCTCGGTTGCGGAAAAACTGGAACTATCCCGCCGATACTGGCAGCAGCAAGGCATCTCCGATTGGGGTATCATCATCGACAAGGAGGATACCAACCATGAGGAATCTTGACATCCTTGCCGCTGAAAACGGCGAGCACGTCCGTGTCCTGCTCTGTGGAGAAGAACAAAGCTATGTTGTCAGCTGCCAGCACTTTCGGATGCCGTACCCCGTTGCATCGGAATTGCTTGCAGAATTGCAGCCCGTTCCTGCCGAGGCGTACTCTGTTTTCGTTCTGGATGAGGACATCACTAACCGCCAGCGCGAGGGACGCAACCGCAAGCTCGACCTGATTGCGCCGCTGTTAGAGGATGCTTGTATCTATGATAAGTCCCACCGCAATGAGATTGTCCGCCAGATAGCTGCCGAGCATAATATTGCCCGCCGCACGGTGCTGCAATATCTTTGGCGCTACTGGGTATACCAAAGTAAAAATGCACTTTTACCCGCAGAGCGTCCCGCGCCAGAACAGCATGAGCTTACTACCGATGAAAAAGCCATCCGCTGGGCACTGAACAAGTATTACTACACCCCGCAGCGGCAGAGCTTGCAGACCGCCTACAAAATGATGCTGCGGGCGAAATACTGCGATGCACACGGCACATTGAAGCCGGAATATCCCACGTTCTGGCAGTTCCGCTATTTCTTTCGTAAGAACCGCGACCCCATCAGCGAGACCATCAGCAGGCAGGGACTTAAAGCCTATCAGCGCAATCATCGTCCGTTTACTGGCTCGGTCTGCGATTATGCACACACCATCGGCGTGTATATGACCGATGCCACCGTTGCCGACATCTACATCGTCAGCCGCCTTTCCCGCAAGCCCATTGGCCGACCTGTCATTTACACGATGGTCGATGCCTACAGCCGCCTGATTACCGGCGTTTATGTTGGTTTAGAGGGCGGGCAATATGCGCTGCGTCTGCTGCTTCAGAACACTTTTACCGACAAAGTCAGTTTTTGTCATCAGCACGGAATCGACATTGACCCACAAGACTGGCCGAGCCATCATCTGCCCACCAAAATTATGACAGACCGAGGCAGCGAGTTTGTGGCCGGGACATTGGAAAATCTGTGCGAGAGTTACCACATCGAGATTGAAAATCTTCCCGCGTATCGCCCGGATTTGAAAGGTGTAGTTGAAAAGCTGTTTGATTTGGTTCAGAGCGCCTACAAGCCCCTGCTTAAAGGCAAAGGTGTCATCGAATCCGATACGCAGGAACGCGGTGCGCCTGACTATCGCAGGCAAGGCACATTGGATTTGGAGCAATTCACGGCTGTCGTTCTTCGCTGTGTTCTGTTTTACAATTCAAAATCTGTACAGACAGGTTTTACTCGCACTCCAGCCATGATAGAAACCAACACACCGCCACTGGCTGCAAGTATCTGGTCGTTCTGTGAGGCGCAGGATGATTGTCCAGTAAAGGAAGCCACTGACAAGAAACTGCTCTATACGCTACTGCCCCGTGCTGAGGGAAAAATCACGCAGCGCGGTCTGGAAATTTTCGGCCTCCGCTTTTCAAACTGCACTTTTAAAAAGCGTTTCGTTTCTGCCGGTCTCGGTGGACGGGAAACTGTACAGATTGCCTATGCGCCGGAATGTATGGATACTGTTTGGCTATACGAAAATGGCACTTACTCGGCTTTTGATTTGGCTCAAAAAGCCTATTTTGGCAAATCGCTGGCAGAAATTGCTGATGCACAGCAGCAGGAAAAGATAGAACGTACTGACTGGAAAAAGCAGGAATTGCAGGCACAACTCGACCTCATGAGCGATATACAAGCCATTGCAGACGGCTCCGAACGTACAATGCCAGACCGCAGCAATATCAGCAGGCAGATACAACGCAACCGCAGCACAGCCCGCAAACAAGAAAGCGTATCGCTGATGGATTTACTGGCCGAGCAACAGGAGGATGATTTCGATGCACGCTGATTATGTCCCCAATCCGCTTTATGATAACAACCCGTTCATAGAGGCTTTGCCACCGATGCTGTCTGGCAAAGACTTGATTCGCGCTCTGGCGGTCATCCCACCCTATAGCGATAGTGACCGTGACCGCAGCACCGGGGAGCGCTTGCAGCTGTTGTCCTCTCTATACGAGTTTTACCAGCCCCTATCTATGACGATTGACCTGTACTGTGAAATCTACACTGCCATGCAGCATTGCTATGGACAATATTCAGTCCAGAGCGAAGCCGCCGCCATGCAGAATGGTTACTCGCTGATGCACGGCAATGCCCTTGCGGCATCCGTCGGCGGCGGCAATTCTTTTTCTGTCATTGGCGTATCAGGACTTGGCAAGTCCACCGCATTGCAACGCGTATTATCATTGTTCCCGCAGGTTATCGAACACACTTCGTATCACGGGCAAAATTTTTATTGCCATCAGATTCCGTATCTAGTCGTGCAAACCCCGCACGATGCGTCCATTAAAGCACTGATTTTGGATATTTACCTGCAAATCGACAGTTTGGTTGGAACCAGCTATCAAAAAGATGCCCTATCGCGCAGATTGAGCATTGATGTCCTTGTCAGCCAGCTCAACCAAATTGTACGGGTCAATCATATTGGCCTGCTGGTGATAGACGAATTGCAGAACATTGCCTATCGTAAAAGCGATGGCGGTATACGTTTCTTAAATTTTCTCGTTCACCTTATCAACGGGGCAGGAGTAAGTATCTGCATGGTCGGAACGCCTCGCGTCTTGCAGGTATTGCAACAGGAGTTCCGCTCTGCGCGGCGAACCACAGGGCTTGTCTATGACCGTCTACCCAATGATAAGGAATTTGCGTTGCTCCTGCATGGGCTGTGGCATTACCAGTACACGCAATATGCCACCGACCTGACACCAGAGCTTGCAAACTGGCTGTATCGCAAGACACAGGGCATCCCGGATATACTCGCCAAGCTCTTATATAATGCCCAAAAGCAAGCTATTCTTGATGGGCGCGAAAAGCTGGATTTAGAAGTCTTTGAAAGTGCATTTTTAAGAAACTTGGGGATGGTATCCGAATACATCAGTGAGCTTTCCACCAAATCCGTAGCCAAGCGGCAGACAAAGACCGCGCCGGAGGTATCCGTAGGTTCCGCAGCCCCCACCAAGATTGTTGGAAATGATATACGGGCGTTACTCAAAAAAGCAAAAAAGAACGGCGAATCACCTGTATCTGCTTATGCTGAGTATATCAAAGGCGAGGTGGCAATATGATTAGCTTCTTTCCCTCGCCGTACCCTGATGAACTATGGTACAGCGTCATTTGCCGCTACCATGTTCACAGTGGCAACTACTGTGCTAAGCACACCCTACGGCAGCTATATGGGGACAATTTCTGTGCTCCCAGTCTGATGCTCTGCGGGCCTATAAAGGCGCTGTTGGCACAGCTTCCGCAAGGTTTCTTGTCCGCAAGGGATGTTGTAATGCAGCACACATTTTTCCCATATTACGCACGATTTTTTCCCACACAGCGTAAGCGCTCCTCTTATGCCTATGTTGTCAATGGCAATCCATTAGCTGTACATCGAATGGGCATTTCCCAAGCCAACGGTAATCATTGCTCCGTCATGCGCTATTGTCCCGTCTGTTATCAAGAGGATTTGCAACTATATGGTGAGCCTTATTGGCATCGCAGCCACCAACTGCCGGATATGCAGATTTGCACCAAACATCGCTGCTGGCTTGTCGATACCGATGTCACATACAACAGCGCACGGCAGCAGGAACTATTTCCTGCAACATTTACTATGCAGCTAAAAAAGCTGCCAGCAGAACCCGTGCCGGATTGTCTGCTGGCATTAGATTTATTGCTACAAGATACTTTCGATTCCAATTTTGATTATAGGGACGGCTCTGTTTACCACGCCATCCTTGACTGCGCATTACGTTCCCGTGGCTGGCGTTCCCTGACCGGAGGTAGAACGTATGCCACTAAAATTGAAACTGCACTTTTAAGTCTATATGGCAATTATATTCCCACAGCCGACATATCCGCCAAGCAGCTGCACGCCACACTATGCAGCAAATCCGTTGCACCGCGATACGTTCTGCAACTTGCTGTCCTGCTGGAGCTGTCTCTCAATGACCTGCTCCACACGCCTGATGCCGTGCCAGACTATAAGGCCAAGATGAAAGCAATGTATCAATCAGGAGCCAGTATGTACCATATAGCGCAGTTATACGGCATGGATGCAAAGACTGTGGCAAGATGGGTGAAATAGCATATGTAGAAGAGTTGGCACAAGACTTTACTTACACGAGATAAAATATGACATCGTCTGCAGATTATCTTTTCTCGTTATAGACTGCATCCAAGGCGTTCCAGTTCCTCAAACACGCTTTTTTCAACCAATTCAAGAGCTGTAACATCTCCAATATATCCATACGGTATATTACGGCGCACAGCAATATCTTTTATCGGGTTATATTCTTTATGACCCATATTATCTGTTTTGAATAAGATTGCATCTGCATTATCAATCTGATTCTCCGCAGTTATTGATTTATCTTTCGTTACTACTACAGCTTTCGGAAACTTTTGTGCAAATTTTGTCATAATATTTTGGTGTCCGCCAATAAATACCACCTTCTTGCTTTCGAACACTTTTGTAAGGCATCCAACATAATCGATTTTAGGCTCTTCGGGTAAATCGATTTTTTCTGCTTCTTCCCTCTCGGGTATGGCGCGGCTCAGTTCCTCATTTTGGGCTTTCAAATCTTCTAGTTGCTTCTTTAAGCATTCAATTTCTGATTGCTGAGTTTCAACCTTTGATTGGATACTTGCGTAGCGATTACGAGCAATTTCTGCATTCTTTTCCGCCACTTCCAACCTTTTATGATATTCATCCAAAGTGGATTCTTGCTTTGCAATCAGTTCTTTGTCTTGTTTTATCCTCGTCTGACATTTTTTAAGTTCATTGTCTAGTCGCTTTCCTTGCGGATTAAAGAAGTATTCACTAAGCGTCTCTCTTATTGCTTTCTTACATTTTTCCGAAAGAAACGTGTAGTAGGTTGCGTTAAACAGCGCCGCTTTATATTTATTCCGGATGTTTTCAGCTTCTTCTATAATTTTGTCGTCATATGTACTCTTTTCTTGCTGGTCAATTTCTTTCCATACTTTCTCAAGCGGAACAGCTCCATCATCAACATGAGCAGCTTTATAGGCAATAATGCTAATACTTGTTAGCATATCTTTCGTCAATGGGAATTCATCCATTGATTGTGAATTAAGTATTCCGCTGGAATTTAATGCTCCTGTAAGCGGAATTGTATACTCATCCACATCCGCTTTTTCTGCTAATGTTGTATATCGTAGCTTTCTTGCGTCTTCTGTAAATGTTGTGCTTAAGTTCTTTCCCGAAAATCTTTTACTGACAATCGTCTTCGTTAAATAATTATACCTTTCTGTATGGGATATACTATTCACTGAATAACTAGCATCAATTAGTTTAAGCGCAAAAAAAGCGTTTAGATATATGTCTTTGTAGCACTTTTCAAAGTTCTGATAACGAGGTGCGTAAGCCGCAAAGAAAGCTCTTGTCGGTGTATTGATAAGATTTTGTGTGAAAGCATTGTAAGCCACAAGGCATTTCTGCTTGTCGTCCCGTTCATCATTTTCAATTTGTCTGTAAAGGAACATCAACGCATTTTCGTCAATCGAAGGTAGTCCTTGCCTTTTGCTATTTTTTATATATAGTTGCATTACTTCATTTATGAAGTTCATTGGCTCATTCTTACAGTCATACAGTATGCACGCCATCATCACAACGGCATTTTTGTTTTGAACACTGTTAAGTCCCAAGATAAAGTGTAGTGGATATTTCCCATCACAGATATTCTTTATATAACTATCAACTTCATCCCTGTTATTTTCTCTGAATTTCTTTGCCACCTCCATACATTCCTTGCAACAATAAGAAAAGCATGCCATTCGTTCTGCATACTGAGTCATTAGGCTCTCTGGCGTTATCATAATCATTTTATTTTCATCGCCGTATTTGCTCATATTTATCTCCTAATCTTCACCTATTGCAGCTTAAGTATCGTTATTCTTCCATACTAATTTCTTCATCGCATACTTTCTAATATTGAAACCAACACATTGTAGATAGACCCTGGTTTTTATTTTTGTTTTCTCGCCCATCAGAATAGCTCAATATCTAGCAAAACAGCATATTCATTCTTTGACCTTTCACCTCAATTAGCCATTCTCTACCGTTTGCTGTTTCTTTGATTATACAATACATTCTCCCACATCATCATACCAAAATACGTCTCATATTTTTAGTGAATCTGTATATCACTTACGTTATTGGAGCTAGAATATTTCCCTTCCTCTAGCCACTTTCGGATGACCTATGCCTCAGCTTCTGCTTTTCCTGTAGTTTCTTTCCGCCTTTTCCCATTCTTACGTGCTTTCCGCTTCTCGTTGTATTCCGCTTGAATCATAAGAAAATCATCCATCAGAACCTTTTCCTTGTTGCGGTTTCCCTTGATAACCATAGAAGGGTTAATCCGCCAAACACAATCAAATTCCATCGCAACAAATCCTTTATCTGTAAGCGTATCCATCGCTCTCTGTACAGTGGCTTTCGAGCAACTTAAATTTTCTGCAATCTTTTTCATCGGCCCAGTATATGTATTATCACTGTTTCGCATTGCACACACCAAAAAATTTAACACCTCAGATTCTTTGCCGCCCAGCCCGGAAAGAGTTTCAAAAAACAAATGATACACTTTAATAAAATCGCTTTTTGCAGTATCCAGGCTTTCTGGTGTTGGATATTCTATCGGCAGGAATAACGGGTCATTGCCATTGCTATCGGTTATAATCCAGTCACTCAATGGGCGGCCAAGCAGTGAATCATACTTTGACATCAACCGTGCCTTAACAATATTATCGCCCTTTACCAGCAATCTTGGATTGAGCATCCAAATCCGCTCGTCATCAGTCTTAGCCAGCATATCATTTTCCATCATCTTTTTGAATGTTTTACGAACTGTTGTAACATCGCAACCCAGTTTTCTAGCAATGGTTTTATAGGCTCCGATAAACTCATTCTTTGTGGGCTGCGTTTTTTGCAGGATATATGCCACCACCTTGCTTTCTGCCGCGGAAAACGTTGAAAGCAGTTCAAAGAATTTTTTGTCTGCTTTCCAAAAATGCTTTGCCCCGTACTCGGCTTTGTGCTGCTCGTGCTGAAACTCTAATGCCTCGCCAGTTTTTGCATTCTCAAAAATGACAGTTTCAACGTCCTGTTTGCTCATTTTCTTCATTGTATTGCTCCTTGATACTTTAGGGGTGATTTCATGATACTTTGTGTATTTTTGGAAAATATTTCCTTTTCAAATATTTAATTATATGTCGTTATATTTCTACACTTTCCATTTCAAAAATGCCAAGTCTCTCATCTTATATCTTATATTGTCCAATGTTATTCATTTCATGAAATATCATTGAATTAAATAAGGAGTATTGCGGAAAGTTGCATCCTAACCCATAAATTTTCGATTTGTTTATCCGCTTTTCCTTATTTCCTCCTATATAAGTTCGCGCTTCGCGGGATAAATAGGAAAAAATAAGAAACAACTTATTACTCCCTATAAGTTCACGCTCCGCGGAGATGATAGGGAGAAAATAAGAGCTAACTGCTACATCTTTCATTATTTATTTCCTTCACATTAAAATTAAAAGTTTCCTCTTATCTTTTCCTATAAGTTCGCGCTTCGCGGTCTGCATAGGGGAAAAATAAGCTGTATCTTTGATGGAATCCTTTGCCTTATTGCTATGCCTAAATTCTTACTCGCTTCCATTGCAGTGTGCAGCTTTTTGCTCTACTAGTAATAGGTTATCTGTCCATTTTATTAACCATGTAGTCATTGATAGCATTTTACGTTCTGAACACAGCTTTCTGGCTGGCAAATGGTTTCATCTTATCTTGAAAGGAAGCAACTTCCTTATGTTTGGTGTTTTTTCCTACATTTCTAACGCCACCTTTCGTTATAGCCAAAAGCGTTGACTGCCATGCACTTTTGGGCGCTTGGAGCACTATAATTTAGGCTGAACCACTTCACCCAGAATATCTGTAGCGCAATGGTAGGTTGCTTTTTTACGTTCTGAACACAGCTTTCATGTAGGGCAGGCACTTCCCTCTTGTTCTGAAAGTTGTGCGTTACCTTTTCCCTCTGCATTTTTAGCGTTGTTTTGCTTGCAGCCCAAAAGGCAGGCTGTCATTTTCCCTATTGGCTGTGTGCTAAATCTTGGCGGGATGTTTCGTTCAGAACGTCAGCAACGTAACGGTAAGCTGCACTTTTACGTTCTGGAGATAAGCTACAGGCAGGTTGACACTTTCCCAAAAAGTTGGCACTGCTCATAAAGTTATCGCTTTGAACTTTGCAACCATTTTGCAGTTATCATCCATCACAGGGTTGCCGATGATGCGTATTATTCTTTTTTCAATGTACAAAAAAAGAGCCTGCACAAACATAAACTGCAATTCCGCAATAGGGATGCAATAAATTTTGTACAGGCTCTTTATTGGCCTATATTCAATTTTTAATGTAATCGCGTAAATTTTTATATACTCTTCGAGGTTACATATATATTATGCCTCGATTCGCACAGAATGTCACTATATTTTTTTGCATTATATTAGCCCAAAATATTTATCAAAGAACGCTTGCAATTTTGCAATAATTCCATCCTTTTTAGCCGTTCGGTTGCCGCCGCCAAAGCGCGAGACCGGCGGCAGGATGCGGTCAACGTCTGTGCCGGTAGTCTTTAACACACCATCGCGGAAAGAGTTATCCACAAACTTGCGCGTTTCGTCCGGCTTGAGCTTTTCCTCCGCAATAAGTGTATCAAGGTCGATTTTCTTTTGTTCAGTGACAAACTTTATCCAGTCGTCATCTACCTTGGTAGCCGTATTGATGGTCGCAATAAAGTTTTCAATCAAGTCTTTCTTGCTGCGCAGCTGCATACTGGAATCCACGGCCTTGCGGATGTCAACAAGGATTTCTTTATCCTCGCAGTTGCTATCGTGATACTTAGCAACCAGCATAAGGATATAGTCAATGTTGATTTCCACCTGACGGATAAGCTCCATCTCAAAAACTATATCGTCATTGATGACTTCCTTATCCGGCTTTGGAGTCCGCATTTCATGATAGAGGTCAAGATAGCGGCTTTGGTAATCTTGCATATCACGCGGGGCAAGCAGCTCATTGCCTGCAAAATCATCAAACGAGGTAAGGATATTCCTCATTCGCAGGATTGCGCCAAACAGTGCGATAAAATCCTTTTTGTTTTGGTCTCCAACAATCGGCTGGTCCAGCGGGAACTTTGCTTGCAGCTTGGCAATCAGCTCTTCGTAGCCATCATGATGTTTGCCGCCTTCATCATAGCCATCATAGTAGGCTTTATAATTTTTCAGCAGAACAACGCTGCCCGCTTCACTATCTCCAAATAGTGCTAAGGCCTCGTTGGTTTCTTCCTCCAAATTGCGGAAACAGACAATGTTGCCGTATGTCTTTACGGAGTTCAGGATGCGGTTCGTGCGCGAGAACGCCTGTATCAAGCCGTGCATGGCGAGGTTTTTATCCACCCAGAGCGTATTTAGCGTGGTAGCGTCAAAGCCCGTCAGGAACATATTAACGACAATCAGGATGTCAACCTCGCGGTTTTTCATGCGCAGGGAGAGGTCTTTATAGTAGTTTTGGAATCTGTCGGCCGAGGTATCATAATGCGTTTTAAAAAGTGCATTATAATCTTTGATTGCGGATTCCAAAAAGTCGCGCGAACTTGCATCAAGCTGGCTGGTATCGTCAGAATTTTCCTCACCCAGCAGGCCGTTAGCGTCTTCCTCGTCCTCGTTGGCGGCATAGCTGAAAATCGTTGCCACGCGCAGGCGCTTTGCTTCGGGCAAGTCCTGCATCTGGCGTTTGAACTCCAGATAATACGCCTTTGCCATTGCAATCGAACTGACCGCAAAGATGGAGTTAAAGCCCGACAGGCGTACACTGTCCTTAACTTCTGCGACCTGCCCGCGTGTCTTATCGGTTGCCACCGCCTCAATATTGCGCAGCGCACGGAAAGAATACGTCTTACCGTTACGTTTCGTCTTCTGGTCGAAATGTTCTAAGATATATTTGACGATTTCCTTTACGCGGCGCGGGTCGGCAAGTGCCTTTTCGGTGTCGATGGCCTTGACCTGCTTATCACCAATGCCTGCTTTGCGGTTGACCGTATCCACATAGTCAATGCGGAATGGCAGAACGTTGTTATCGTTGATAGCGTCAACAATCGTATAGGTATGTAGCGGCAGAACTTTCTTACCCTCTTTATCAGGCTCACCGCCAAATGCCTGCGGTGTGGTTTTCAGGGTAGGTTTGCCGCGCGTGCTGGCATTGGTTGCAAAAATCGGCGTACCCGTAAAGCCAAACAGGTGATAGTTTTTAAAATACTTGGTGATGTCCTCGTGCATATCGCCAAACTGGCTGCGATGGCACTCGTCAAAAATCAAAACAACGTGCTTTTGGAAAATCTCGTGTCCCTTATTGCGGGCAACAAACAGCGCCAGTTTTTGAATCGTTGTGATGATGATTTTATAAGTATGCGGATTGCCTTTGGCATCCCGGTCTTCCAGCTGGCGTTGCAGCACCTGCGTGGAGGTGTTGCCGTTGGCTGCTCCTTTTTCAAAGCGGTCATATTCTTTCATGGTCTGGTAGTCCAAGTCCTTGCGGTCTACCACGAACAGAACTTTATCAATATAGGGAAGATTGGACGCCAGCTGCGCCGTTTTGAAGGAGGTCAGCGTTTTGCCGCTGCCTGTTGTGTGCCAGATGTACCCGCCTGCCGCCAGTGTTCCCGTCTGCTTGTAGTTGGTTGAAACCTCAATGCGGGACAAAATACGCTCTGTCGCCGCAATCTGGTACGGACGCATCACCAGCAGCAGGTCTTCGGACGTAAAGACGCAATACTTCGTCAGGATGTTCAGCAGCGTATGGCGGGCAAAGAACGTGCGGGTAAAGTCCACCAAATCGGGAATGACGCGGTTTTTTCCATCCGCCCAAAAGGACGTAAATTCAAAGCTGTTGCTTGTCTTTTTGCTGCTCTTTCGGGTCGTTCCGGCGCTCTCTTTAATGTGGCTGTCGCGGGTCGTGTTGGAGTAGTATTTCGTGTTCGTTCCGTTGGAGATAACAAAAATCTGCACATACTCGTACAGACCGCTGCCAGCCCAAAAGCTGTCCCGCTGGTAACGGTTGATTTGGTTGAACGCCTCCTTGATAGGCACGCCGCGCCGCTTCAATTCCACATGAACCAGCGGCAGACCGTTTACCAGAATCGTGACATCATAGCGGTTATTATAGTTGCCGCTGTTTTCCACATATTGGTTGATAACCTGCAAACGGTTGTTGTGGATGTTCTTTTTATCCAACAGCGTAATATTGACCGTAGAGCCGTCCTCGCGGGTCAGGTTCTGAATGTTGTCCTCTTGGATGCGGCGGGTCTTTTCTTTGATGCCATCGTTCGCATTGGCGATTTTATCCTTAAAAAAGTTGTCCCATTCCTTATCCGTAAAGGTATAATGGTTCAGAATCTCCAGCTGGCGGCGCAGGTTTGCCACAAGGTCAGCGTTATCGTGGATAGGAAGATAGGCATAGCCCTGCTCCTCCAACATCTTGATAAATGCCTGCTCCAGCGCGGCCTCGCTCTGGTAAGCGTCAGAGCGTTTGCTTTGCGGTTCGTATTCTGTTACAACGGTACTTTCGTTGCTGGCAGCAACTACATTGTAAGTGCTCATGCACCCAACTCCTTAAATGTTAAGAGCTTGTCCCGATAGTATTCGTATTGCTTTTGCCGTGCCTCGATTTCGGCGGGGAGGCCGGTGGTGAGGTCATTGCAGAGGGTGTCAAAACGGTCAAGGATGGCTACAATATCGGATTGCTTTTCTAATGATGGGATTGGTAATTCAAGTTCTCGTACAATATCTGCATTTAGATTTTGTACTGCTCCTCCAAAAGAGGCTTTTTTCTTCATTTCTTGCTGAATTTCATTCGAGTTTAGCAGATGATACAGGTAATCCGGCAAGAGCCAGTTTTCATAATCGCTTATTGCTAACCAACCGTCATGAATACAGCCGTCTATTTTCAATATATACGGTCTGCCAAAACTCATCGAATTGGAGAGTATAAAGTCGCCTTTTTTGACGTATCTGGATTTTTCAGCGCCCTCTTTTGTTATCTTCTCTGCTGTACTTACGATATATTTTGTGTTTGGCTTAACATCGCCAATTTTTATCCAACAAACGCCATCCTTATCCGTAGTGATATAGCTTCGTATCGGTCTTGGCGATGCACCTCTAACGATAGTTGCAATCTCTCCGAAAGGCAAGGCAACATAGCCAAACACATACTGCAAAAGCTTAATTAGGCTTTGTCTGTCTGTCTGTCTGTCTGTCTGTCTGTCTGTCTGTCTGTCAAGATTATGTCGTCAGCCGCAGCAAACGTCAAGAGCATATCCCGATAATATTCATACTGTTTTTTACGGGCTTCAATTTCCGCAGGCAGACCAATGTTAAGGTCAGAACAGATGGCATCGAAGTTATCCAGCACTTTTGCTAAGCGTTCCTGTACTTCATACGGGGGTACGGGAATTTTATAGGCAAGCACCTTTTGAAAATCCAGTGAATCTACAGTTCCGCCCTGCTTTTTAGTCTTTACAAGGATGTCTTTGCCATTGCCTTGAATTACATGAAAAGCATAGCGAGGGTGTACATCGTTTGCCACCGACAGAATTTTAATATCCTGATTTACTGTTGTTTCAAACGGGATATATGCCACCGGGAATGTATGTTTTAATATGCCGGAACGGGTCACAATTGCAATGCTGTTTTCCGGATAAACCGTCATAGAGGCATCCTTTACCGCCCATTCGGTGATATGGTCTTGCGTATCGCTTAATGTAGAGGATTTCATATCCTTAGAAGAAATCCAAGGAATCGTTCCATCATTCCAATAGCGCGGTTCAGCCATAGATGGAGTCTTGCCGCCAGACCATTTTCCCAGTTCCGCCAGCGTTCTCCACTTTGTCTCAAATGTCCCCCCCCTGTGGACACCGAAGGTCAAAAGTGTATCGCGGTAGTATTCATACTGCTTTTTGCGTGCTGTAAGCTCCTCTGTAAGTTTCTCCGTAATCTCCGCTGTAAGCTCCGTGAAATTGTCAAGTATCTGAACAATTTCACGTTGGACAGGCAGCGGCGGAATTGGTATCTTGAACTTTGCAAACTTTGCCATATCAACAGAGGGAAAACTCGATATGTTTGTGTTATTCAGGCACCATTCATCTAACTTATAGCAGTAATAATAAACAAATTTAGGGTCGAGCTTTTCCTCATATTCCGGGCGGCGAACTAAGTAAGTAAATCTTTGATTTGCCAGTGATTCAACCGTTATCAGCGCATGTTCACCGATAGTCGCGGACGTTGCCACAATAATAGAGTTGGCGGGGAAAAGCTTTCCCTTAACCGCAGCAGGCGTAATATGTTGTGCCGAATCTGAGAGAATGTTTCCGTTTTCCCGAATGTCCTCCATGCGGAACCACGGTATTGTCCCACCCTCCCAAAATTCCGCTTTCGCTTTTGAGGGCGTGTATCCGTTCCTCATTTCAAATACACTTTTTAATTCCTTATACTCAACGCCATCTGGGCAAAGTTCTTGTATCAGCGTATCTAATTTAGTCATTTTGTCCACCATCACCCCAACGCTTCTTAAACGCTTCGCTTCGTTCGTCAAACATTTCTTTGCTGTTATCTTTTAGAATCGGATATACCATCCATTCCTTACCGGGAGTTTTGGACCTTTCCCAACAACATACATTGTTCCTTAAAAGTTCGATTATAAAAAGCACTCCCTTTGTTGTTGCATATGGTATTCCTTTTTTCTCACATTCGAGTGCTTTATATGTAGCTGCAAAAAGGTATGCCGCTTTATCTTGTATCGGGGTTTCTGTCAACGCCATAGAAATCTCAAATTTATTGCTATCAGTTTTGTCCACTTCACATGTAACACTTGACTCTGATTTCACATAAGGCAATTCAAATGCCTTTAATCTAAAATCTTCTCCTGCATACTTATACACCGGCTCATTTTGCTTTTTTAATTGTTCTCGAATTGCTTTCGTTTGTACAACAACAACTCTATCCCTTTCCGTATCCAAAGTTTCTGCGAAATAAAGTATAGCAAACGAGAATCGACTTGTATCAACCTTTTCCTCTATTAGCGCGACAATGTTATCAAGAATTGGCGTGTACCCTCGTCTTCCTTTCCTTGTTTTTCCATCACGCCATAAATATAAGTGGTCAAAGTCTCCGTGAATTTCCACCAAGAGTCCTAACTTCACATCATTATTGCCACATATATCACTTAGATTTTCCCAATATGCGTCAGTATGCTCTATGTGCTTTTTTAATCCGTATTCAAACGATGCAACAAAGTTTCCATATGTTGCTTTTTGTTCTACATCAATTTGATTTCTTAGTAATTCAGCCAAGTCATTCAATGTCTCTTGCGGCACAGGTTGTGCATTCAAAACTTTGTCCCGATGTTCGTGGTAAAATTCATTAACGTACTTTTGCTCGACTACTGCCGTTGATGCCACTGCATTCGTCTTCTTTTGTATTACATGAGCATCGACACGAAAGTGCTCAATACCAATCAGCACTTTCTTCCCGTTTGTTATCGGTGGACATAATACAACAAAATCAGGGCGGTCTCTATCCACTTTCTTAAAACCCTCCCGCAATCCAGCTTGAAGACTTTTAGCAAGCTTTTTTGTCCATCCGCGTTGTTTTAAAGCCAATTCAATCGCTTTGTTTAAACAAGCTTCTTCCGCCGCCCTGTTTCCCATCGTTTCCACCGCCTTTTTGCTTTTATCAAACGTTAGTGTATCTCATGCCTTTTACGGTTCCAATTTTATCAAGTTCTCTACTCTTTCTACAATTCTGTCTTTTTCCAGACCTTCAAATGCGTCTTTCAACGCCGCATATGCCATTAACAAATCATTTCTTCTGTCTTCTTCTCCAAAGCATTTTATCGATTGTGCTAAATCCATCCTATCTATTTGCTTATCCATTTCATTCAGTAACAATTTATAGCCATACATTTTTTGTAATAATTTTTCATATTCGCAAATAAATGACGCCATCTTCTCGCCCAGTTCTCTTGGAAATATCAACCGACTTTCCATTGCAAGTTTCTTCAATTCTTCCCTCTTCGTCAAAAATTCTTTGCGGGCCAGACTTGAATTTGGCCTCTGCATCGCTTCCATACATACTTCTAAATAAGAATTATTAGTCAACCAGAGAAAATTGACATCAACGTCAAATAGTGGGTTATCTTTCCGCGTTTCTCCGAAAATAACCCTATTTTCGTTATAAAGCTCATATAAACCATAAAATGTAAAAAAGTTATTTAGTCTTCTTTCAAAAAGCTGGTGCTTATTGCTCAACTTTATCTGACGTTGCGTTTGTACAAGCGTAAAAACTGATATAATTAAGGATATCACAGAAAATGCCATGCTTGACATGGTTTATCTCCTTCTTGTTCGTCACTACATTAAAGTTTCGGATAACTTACAACGCATTATCGGTTTATCATCAGTAGGCTTTTCTTTCAATTACTCTATGCCGAGTGGTTGTTGCATTTTTTATGCTAACCACTTTCCACTTACCTTTCAAGTGGCTGTTCTATCCATCACTCGGCCTCAATCTCCGCAATAATCTTATCAATCTCGTCACGCAGCACCTGTTCCCGCGCCACGATGCGCTTGATTTCTGCGTTCAACTCGGTAATGTTGATGACCTCGCGGGTGTCCTCCTGCTCCACATAGGTGGATACAGACAGGTTATAATCCTGTTCCGCAATCTTGTCGTTATACACAAGACGGCAGAAATAGTCCTTATCCTTGCGGTCAATGAACGATGCCACAATTTTTGCAATGTTGTCCTCGGTCAGTTTGTTATTGTTCGTGACCTTGACAAATTCTTTCGAGGCATCAATAAACAGCGTCTTGTTCTCTGCCTTGCTCTTTTTCAGCACCATAATGCAGGTTGCAATGCTGGTGCCAAAGAACAGGTTTCCGGGCAGCTGAATAATGCAGTCGATAAAGTTGTTATCAATCAAATACTGGCGAATCTTCTTTTCCGCGCCGCCGCGATACATGATACCGGGGAAGCAGACGATAGCCGCCGTGCCGTTGGTTGCCAGCCATGCCAGCGAGTGCATGATAAAGGCCAAATCCGCTTTGGATTTCGGGGCCAGCACACCGGCAGGGGAGAAACGCGGGTCGTTAATCAAGACCGGGTTATCATCGCCTTCCCATTTGATAGAATAAGGCGGGTTGCTGACGATGACCTCAAAGGGTTCCTCGTCCCAATGCTGGGGCGAAATCAGCGTATCCTCATGGGCGATATTGAATTTATCAAAATCAATATCGTGCAGGAACATATTGATACGGCACAGGTTGTAGGTCGTCAAGTTGATTTCCTGGCCGAAAAAGCCCTGACGGACATTCTCTTTGCCCAGAATCTTCGCCGCTTTCAGCAGCAGAGAGCCGGAACCACAGGCCGGGTCATAGACCTTGTTGACCTCGGTCTTGCCCACAACAGCAAGGCGGGTCAGCAGTTCCGAGACCTCCTGCGGGGTGAAGAACTCGCCGCCGCTCTTGCCAGCGTTGGAGGCGTACATACTCATTAAATATTCATACGCATCCCCAAACGCATCAATCGTGTTTTCCTTGTACTCACCGAGCTTCATCGCGCCGATGCCATCCAGCAGCTTGACGAGCATTGCGTTGCGCTTTGCCACCGTAGCGCCCAGCTTGTTGCTGTTGACATCAATATCATCGAACAGACCGGCAAAATCGTCCTCGCTCTCGGTGCCCTTGGCCGAATCCTCGATATGGCGGAAGACCGCCTCCATCGTCATGTTAAGGTTATCGTCCTGCGGCGCACGGGCGCGGACATTGACAAACAGTTCAGACGGCAAAATAAAGAAACCTTTGGTCTTCACCAAGTCCTCCCGCGCCTGCTCGGCCTCCTCGTCAGACAGCTTGGCGTAGTCAAAATCCGCGTTGCCTGCTGCGATTTCGTCCGCGTTGATGTAGTTCGTCAGGTTCTCGGAAATGTAGCGGTAGAACATGATGCCCAGAACGTAGGATTTGAAATCCCAGCCATCCACGCTCCCGCGCAGGTCATCAGCAATCGCCCATATTGCGCGGTGAAGTTCTTCGCGTTCCTGCTCTTTTTTATTATCCGGCATCGTGATTCCTCCAAATTTCAAGTACACTTTTTAATTGTATGTATATTATAGCAGATACTCTGTCCCATAATTTGGACTTGCAGCAAAAGATACATATTTTTATTTATTATAACGAAAAAGCGGGTGTATGTCACCCGCTTTTTGCTGCTATTTTTTTTGATTGATGGAAAGAATGAACTGTGACAAAAGAAAAAGAGGACGGTCACCCGTCCTCCTAATCAATCGTCATTTTCCGCTTTGCTTTTATCTTCAACAATTTCATGCTCAACGCCATTACCTGCGTCAAGCGCATCAATGCCACGGCGCAGGTGTGCCAAATTGCTTGCAGAATAGAACGGGTCTACAACAATTTTAGAATCAAAATTTTCCTTAGGCTTTTGTGACATATACAGCACCTCTTGCATATAGTATATGCCCGCACCAATTATGTGTAAAGTGATTTTTATTTGAAGTAGAAATTTTTCCGCAGCCTGATTGCCCCGTCATCACAGATTACAAAGAGGTCTTGTTCCAAATGTGCAAGGTCGGCTGGCTTGATGATGGGCTGTGATTTCTGGTTGGGGTCTGTTGCCAGCAAAGAACGCTTCTCACCAATCATTTTTGAAAAATACTCCTGTGTTTCGGTGTCCTTGCAGCCCAATATGACTGTAAATTTGAAGTTGCCCAGCATAGCTTTCCGTTCATCTTTACCGTAAATCATATCGAGGTCGGCTAACGACTGGGTCAGGACAAGGATTCTAATTCTGCGTTTCCGCAGCTTGCGCAGGCTTTCAACAATTTGCAGTTTGCCGAACGAAGCGAACTCGTCAAGGCAAAATAGAATCATTTGCTTGTTTTCTGGCGGTCTGGATGAAAAATATTCCATCGACTGGGCCGTAATAATGCGCAGCAGGTCGCCATAGATTTTGAGCTTTTCATCAGGGATATAGATATATACGCTACTGGTTTCCAGTGTGGCCGGGCTGATTGACCGCTCATAGCTGGCCGATTTCCGAAGTGCATTTTTAATTTTTTCGTTTGTGGCAAACAGTTTTAAGGCATCGTCTGCCGCCTGCTTGCAGCCCGCCGTGTTTTGCTCTGACGCGCCTGCGAACGAACTGATGAACATATTGGCAATCGGATTCTGCTGCTTTGCAATATCGTTCAGCAAACTGCGCCAATCGTGACCGAGAAAGAACTCACAGATTTCCACAAAGCCCCAGCCCATACCGTAGTAGCAGATAAGCGCTGCCGTTATCATTTTGCGGCCATTCTTACAAAAGAAGATGCCTGCCTCGCTGTCGTTGGCTTTGTCCGGCAACAGCAGGTAGGCAAGTTGTTCCAAACGCTCCTGCCGTTCTGTCTCATCCGTTACCGCATTGATTGAAGCAAACACATCATACGGGATGCAGTTTTCCGCTGTCGGGTCAAATACAATTTTGTTGGGCGTGTTGACGTTAGCTGAAATGTCGCCGGAAATGTCTACCACCAGCGCTGTTCCCTGCCAGCTGCGTAGCGTTGGAATCAGCAGCGCACTGGTCTTGCCTGTGCCAGACGGCCCCATTACGAGAATATGCCCCTCGTCCTGTTCAGGAGAGTAGGCCAATAGGCTCAGTTTCTTGCCAAACAGGATTCCTCTTGCTTGCGCTGGCTGCCGATACGCAAGATTCTTTTTGGAAAATGGATTTGGCAGATGATTAACCTGCCCGCGCAGATACACCAACAGCAGCAGTATAACCAGTAGAATTGCCGCCACGCCATAGAGATAACAGCTGATAATCCATATAACTTGTTTCATGGTCGCACCTTATTAAAAGTGAAGCCCCTGCTCAATTCTGGATTCTCCAAAATATAACGCAGGGCGTTCCACTTCCTGCTGGTATTCCTGTTTGCGTTCGGCTTTCAACTGTGCAACAGTGCGGTTGCCGCCCTGCCGTTTGGTTACGCCAGTCATAACGCGGGCATCTTCCAGACCGTGCTCGTTCAGGTAGCGTTGCAAGTCTGGATGAAAATTTCGCAGCTCGCGGCGGTCAAGAACATCGTTCGCACAAATTTTATAGCCCTGCTCGTGTTTTAAATCTTCCTCTACTGGGATAAAACAGAAATGTAAATGCGGTTGGCCGCCCTCGTCATCATGGACGATGGCCTGCACGACATTTTCCTCGCCATAACGATTTTCTAAGAAATCATATGTTGCACAGAAAAAGTCATCGTAGCGGGCAGGGTCTAAATCCTGCGGGGCCGTTACAACCCAGCCTGCCATAACCTTTACGTCATCGCGGCTATAGCAGTACAGTTCCGATTTGCGCTGCAAAAAATAGTCATACTCGGTCATGCCCCTATCGGGGGACAGAACATAGTCCTGCCCCTGCCGAGACGGGTCAATGTCGGGATTGCCGGAATGTTCGATTTCGCGGCGATTGTGCCGCAGTTGATTGCGGACTGCGCCAGCTGAAAACTTCTCTACACTTGCCATTGTATCTCACTTTCCTTTACGGGGTTCATGTCCCCTCCGCCCACGCCTTGAAATGCCCTGCACAACGAAGCAGTGCATTTAGTCGCGGACTGATGTGCCATACAAGGTATGGCAGTTTCCCCGGAAACTCCCACCGCCCTTGCGGGCTTACCTTGCCAGAGGGGCGTGACCCCTCTGGACTCCCCGCTGCCGACAAGACCCGCTTGCCGTCAGTGAGGGACTGCGGCCCCCATCGGGACGATTTTTCATCGTCCCTGCCCCTATAAGATTGGCGGTGCCAAGTTCTGCACTTCCACGCAGAGCATCAGCACCGCCCTTGCTGCGACCTGTACGCCTTACTTTCGCAAAGGCGTGTCAGGTCCTATTTTTTCTACCCGATGTACGGCACCACTGGCCCATTGCATCATGTTCAATCCCTGTAAGGAACTGCATGCCCTCAAACCAATTGAACGGCTGGCTAGGCTCACAACGAAACGCAAGCGCTGCCAGCACATCATACACAGCCTTTTCGCTCCACAAAGTATCCCACTCTGCAAAAATGTCATCCACCAAACGCGCACCGTTAATTTTGCTGATGCCGCCAACCGAAATCTGTTTACCGAGAATATTGTAGACCTCAACAGCAGATTCCCACAGAGCATCGTTTTCTGTAATGGTGCGGTTCTCTACATCCTCATGCAAATGGTACCGGGCAAAAAATCCTTGCAAGCGGTCTGCATCACGCACCGGGCGCGTTCCTAACGCTCTGATACCGCGCGTCATCGACTGCTTGATTTCCTGAGCTTCCAACTCTCCCGCTGTATGGCGCTGTAAAATAAGTCTTGCCTCCGTGCGGAACGGTTCCGTAATCGGTAGAAACTGATTTTTGATTGCCATATTGATGATGTCTCCAATTTTCAATCCAAAGGTTTTGGTTGCCTCAGCGATAAGCATATCACTCTCAGCATCCGATGCAAAGAAACGTTTCATAATGTTTTCCTCCTTTAAAACGTTCACAATCAAATACATTATGTATATATCGCTTAAAGTTTGCACGCAGAAATATATACATTTTGTATGTTTGGAATCGTTATACGTGTGCAATAACGGTAAAAGGGATTCCCCTACAAATTTCATTTTCTGCAATTCGCAAGGATTGGCAAGCAAAAAATGCTTTTTATAAAAAATTATTTTTTCACTTAAAATCGTTATTTATATTTTAAAAGGAAAAGACTGATAAACCGCTGCGGCGGAAATCGAGAAGCGTGGCCCTGCCGCTCAAAAAAGTATATAAGCCCCCAGCCCTAAGTCAACAGACTTTCACGGCATATTCTCGCACTTTTGCGTGGAGTGCTGCGATATTCCATGTTCTGTTGACACCGGGATGGGGGCTTTACTTTTTCTTTTCGCCGGCAGGGGCCAAACCTGCAAACCGCTTCTGCTGGGAATAAAAGTAAACTTTTAAGACGAAAGGACAAAGAAAATGAAACAGACAATTAAAACAAGCCGTGTGGCAGGTCAACTAGAGAAAATGTTCCGCGCACTTAATAGCCGCTTTTTTGACGGTGAATTGCCGGAAGTCGTAATCAGCCTTAAAAAGACCGCCGGCGCGTATGGGCACTTCACCACTGGTAAGGTCTGGAAAACAGGCGAAGAGCGGCGCTACGAAATCAATATAAGCTCTGCCAGCTTAAACCAAGAGTGTGCTTTTCTGGCTGGCGTGTTAGTCCATGAGATGGTACACGAGTATTGCGCTGAACACGGTATAAAGGACACCAGCAATAACGGCGTATACCACAACAAGAATTTCAAGCACATTGCAGAAACCCACGGTCTGGAAGTCGAACACCATCCCAAATATGGTTGGACAATTACCAGCCCCGGCCTTGAACTTCTGGATTTTGTTGAGGAACAGGGCTGGCAAGATTTCCAGATGGTCGAGAGCCTTAACCTACTGGATGTACTCGGAACGCTCCCCAAAGGCGGCGGCAGCAGCGGTGCAGGCGCAGAAACCAGAACGAAAAAGCCCAGCAGTACCCGCAAATATATTTGTCCCAAATGCGGCAACAGCTGCCGAGCGACCAAGGTCATCAACCTAATATGCGGCGACTGTATGGAAAAAATGGTCGTTGCCGAATAAATCATAACAACAGCGATAATGGTCGAGTGAGAGTAGACCGCCATTTTTATATGTACACTTTTAAAGGAGCTTCACAATGCAATACGATTATTATTCCTGCCCGTATGAGCCTGATACCGGCATACCACCATGCGGAGAAATGCCAGAGTGCCAATCCTGTTCTTGGTGCTACCTTGCAGACAGCGAAAAGTAGAACGATGGCGGCGGTCACACGAGCGACCACCGCCATCATTTCCAGTATCAAATTTAAGCTATGCGCAAGTAGTATCAAAATTGCTTGCTATCGTATGACAAAGTAAGTATACTATCAGTATCAAAATTAACGAGCCTTAGAGGTAATACCACTATGCAGATATATGGCTACTGCCGCATTTCCACGCCGCAGCAAAACATTGAACGACAAGTGCGCAACATTCTGGCAATGTACCCAACCGCACATATCATCCGAGAAGTATATACCGGCACAACCTATCAAGGCCGCAGAGAACTGGACAAGTTGCTTCACACCGTGCAAGCAGGCGACACTATTGTATTTGACAGCGTATCCCGCATGAGCCGCAATGCAGACGAGGGTTGCCAACTATACGAAGACCTGTACGCCCAAAATGTAACGCTTTGCTTTCTCAAAGAGCCACACATCAACACGGAGACTTACCGCCAGACCATCCAGCGGCAAATCAGCACCCAGCTGAAAACCGGCAATGCCGCTACCGACAGTTTTGTATCCTCGGTCATTGCTGCACTGAATCAGTACACCGTTGACCTCGCCAAAGAGCAGATACGCCTTGCCTTTGCGCAAGCTCAAAAGGAAGTTGACGACCTGCACCAGCGCACCAGAGAAGGAATGTTGACCGCCAAACTGAACGGCAAACAGATAGGTCAGGAGCGCGGTCGCAAACTGGTAGTCAAAAAAGCCGCCGCTTGCAAGGAGTCCATTAGAAAATATAGTAGGGATTTTGACGGAACGCTGTGCGATGCAGATTGTATCAGGCTCATTGGCATTGCACGGAATACATATTACAAGTATAAAAGGGAACTGCGAGAGGCAATACCCCTATAACCGAAACAGCCTGTAAAATGATTTCTCATCCCACAGGCTGTTATCTCCATGACAAAGAAAATGAGAATGGTGTCCTGTTCGCAATCCTTTTTATCTCTTGTCACACATCATTGTAATGCCTACACTTTAATTTAAAAGTGCATTTATAAAAATTACAGTTTGTCGTCGCATATTGACTTATATTCTTTTCTATATTACTATGATACAGGGCGTTCACCGAAGACTAAAGAGACAAGTTAAGAATCCACACGCAGGCCCCTCCGCCATCCGGCGGCGGGGTTTGTTTTTTACAGCAAAACAGTACCGCCCGCGATATGGTATTACCCGCGGGCGGTGCTGCTATTTCTATTTGATAAAGAAAATGAGAACGGCGTCAGTAACGGCGTTCTCACAAAAGATGCTTTCTTTTTGATTACAACCGTATCATACCGTTCCCCACGCAAAAAGTCAATCACTTTTGAGCAGGGCGGTGTATTTATGCCAATTTTTCCTCTCTTCTATTGAAAACTTTGTTTGCATGGTGCGCCAGTTTTCTGTATTTTATCCTATTACAACGTCATCCTCCCCCGGCAAGCCCTGCCATTTTGTAGGGCAAGGATTATCAAATAGTCAAATATAACGGATGCAGCACAAGGTTTTTCGGCACTTTTCCGATTGACGCACCGCATGGGACAGCGTACAATAAAAGTACCAATTTTTGCAACAATAATACAATTGCGTGCTTTGATTCAAGCCCTTCAAAAAGGAGAGAATACTGTTCCATGGGTTCCAATTCCACTACTATCCCCACCACCAGCGTGGCAGAGTTAAAGTATCTTTCGCTGCTGGCACGGGATTATCCCACCCAGGCCGCGGCTGCCAGCGCCGTTATCAGCCTGGAAGCCACCGCCAAGCTGCCCAAGGGCACCGAGCATTATATCAGTGACCTGCACGGCGAAGACGAGGCTTTTATCCACCTGCTGAACTCCGCTTCCGGTGTTATCCGCGAAAAAGTTGATCTTGTCCTGGGTGAAAACGTGCCCAAGGCCATCCGTGCCGAGCTTGCCACCCTGATCTACTACCCGGCGCGCAAGCTGCCCCTGCTCAAGGCCCGCTACCCGGAACGCTTTGAGCTGGAAGCCTGGTACCGCCAGACGCTGCTGCGCCTGATCGATGTATGCCGCTTTGTTTCGTCCAAGCACACACGGGAATATGTGCGTTCCTGCCTGCCGCAGGGCTGTGGGCATATCATTGACGAGCTTCTGCACGCCCACTTTGAGGACCACAACAAAACCCTCTACTATGGCCAGATCGTGGGCAGCATTATCGCCAATGACCGCGCGGACGCTTTCATCATCCGCCTGTGTGAGCTGATCAAGCGCCTTGCGGTGGACAAGCTGCACATTATTGGTGACCTGTTTGACCGCGGCCCCCGCCCGGACCTGATCCTGGACCGACTGATGACCCACCACAACGTGGATTTCCAATGGGGCAACCACGACGTTGTGTGGATGGGTGCCGCCGCTGGCAGCGCGCTGTGCTGCTGCACGGTGCTGAAAACCACCCTTGCCTACCACAACCACGGCATGATTGAAGATTTTTACGGCATCAATCTGCGCCACCTGCTGCGCATGGCGGAGCAGTATTACGGCAATGAGGATCTGACCATTTGGATGCCGCACACCGACGCCACCCGCGGCCCCTACACGGACGGAATGCTGCACCGCTGTGCTGTCATGCACAAGGCCATCACCATCCTGATGCTGAAGCTGGAGTGCGAAGTGATCGACCGCAACCCGGATTTCAAGATGCAAGGGCGGGATTTTTTGCGCCGCATTGATTACGAAGCCGGAACGGTGGATTATTTTGGCAAGAACTATCCCCTGCGGGACCGCAACTTCCCCACGGTAGATCCAGAGAACCCGGCCCGCCTGAATGCCGACGAAAAGTTTGTGCTGGACAAGCTGGTGGCATCCTTCCGCCACAGCGAAAAGCTGCAAAAGCACGTTGCCTTCCTGTATGCCAAGGGCAGCGTATACCACATTGAGAACGGCTGCCTGCTGTACCACGGTGCGGTGCCCCTGACGGACGAGGGCGAATTTGCCGCCGAAACGTTTGAGGGCCATTCCCTGCGGGGCCGCGCGCTGCTGGATTACTGTGACCTGCGCGCCCGCCTGGGCTATTTTGCGCCGGAGGGCTCGCCGGAGCGGCAGAGCGGGCAGGACTTTTTGTGGTACTTGTGGTGCGGCAAGCTCTCCCCGCTGTTTGGCCGCAGCGCCATGACCACCTTTGAACGGCTGTACATTGAGGACCCAGAAACCCACAAGGAGATCAAGGATCCCTACTATACCTGGTACGATGATGCGGCCATCTGCTGCCGTATCCTGGCGGAGTTTGGCTTAACGGCCAACTGCCACATTGTGAACGGCCATGTACCCGTGCGGGAAAAAGCCGGCGAAAGCCCCATCAAGGGCGGCGGGCGCTTGTTGGTGATTGACGGCGGGTTCTGCCGCGCTTACCACGAGCGCACCGGTATTGCGGGGTACACGCTGGTGTATTCCAGCCACGGCATGAGCCTGCGCACCCACCAGCCATTTGAAAACACCGCCAAAGCAGTGCAGGAAAACCTGGATATTTTGTCCCGCGTGGATGTGGTGGACGATAACCACACCGACCGCGTTCTGGTGGAACATATGGACGAGGGCGCCAATCTGTACGCCCAGGTGGCCGACCTCCACCGCCTCATCTCCGCCTACCGCACCGGCCTGATCAAAGAACAGCCGACGAAAGATACGATCTGGTAGCAATTACGGGGATTTTCCAGTTTTTTTGAAAAAAAGGCTTCGGCGAAAAAACTTTAATTATAATAGAATAAATTATAGGATAAATCGAAAACAGCCGCAGCGGCAGGGAGCCATTCCCCCACCGCTGCGGCTATTTTATTTGTAGGTTCGTTTGGTTCATCTGTAGGGCGCGATGTCCTCATCGCGCCGGAGAGAACCATAAACCATTTGTCACAAACCTGCAAACAATTTGTAGGGGACGATGGGCCTTACCTAATATTCCGCATATTCCGCCATCCGGCAATAGGGCAAACGTCCGCAGGCGCACAATGTGCACCCCTATGGGTGAGATATGCGTTTATTGCCCGTTGTGCACAATAAAACAATCTGTAGGGAACGGTCTTGACCGTTCCGGGGCCAAGGGGGGCGGATGTCTTTAGGTTTGTTGCAGAGAACCACCCCTCAGGCCGCTTCGCGTCCATCGCAAACCTAAAGTAAGATATTGGCTCCCCTTTGAGGGGAGCTCCGGCGAAAGCCGGTGAGGGGTGGTTCCCCGCGTAGAGCCTAAAATTTATGGTTCCACATTTCCATCCGGGGCGTCGAGGACGCCGCCCCCTACCATAGGGCAAGGCAAAACATCAAATTTATAATGTGCAATAAGACAAAGCTCCAGCAGGACGATGCAAGCATCGTCCCCTACAGATAGGTTTCGGGCTGCGTTAAGATTGCGGCATTCAATTTACGTTTTCCCGGCGCGATGAGGGCATCGCGCCCTACAGATTGTTTTATCATTCATCCCGCATTTCTAAATACCAGCAACCCTAATATTTCCTGAGCGGCGCACCGCGCCGCGGTCCACCACAATTATTCTTTATTATTTATTCTTTATTCATTAAGCGCCCCCAACTCCTAACTCCTCCCTCCTAACTCCTAACTAATCACACAAATTCCCTCCACGCCTGCTCCGCCCCGGTCTGGAACGCGCACAGTTCTTCCATCAACTTGTGGGCGCCGGGGCTGGCCTGGGGGTAGTCGGTTTCGGCGCGCTTGCAGTCCAGCACGCCCTGGCCGCTGCCCTCCGCCAGCATGGTGGCAAGGTTGCGGGTGCTTTTGTCCAGCATGGTGCGGGTGCGGATGCCCATGCTCACACTCATGCGTGCGGCGGCGCTCTGACCCTTGGCCTGTGCGCCGATGGCATCCAGCGCCGTGTGGGCCTGCTGGTTCAGGCGGCGGTACTCGTTTTTCTGGCGCATCATCTCGTCTTTCAGCTTCTGGTCATACGTCAGCCCCATCAGCTCATCCAGGGTGTTTTTGCCCATCTCGGTGTTCTGCACGATCTCCTGCAGCATGGCTTCGTTATCACTGGTTTTTTGCATATTCTGGTTTTCCGGCATAAAAAATCCCCCTTGTGTACAGCCTTTCCTTTGGGAATGTTCCCAAAGCTAGTATGGCTCCACAAGGGGGATTTATTCTTTTGTTTCAGCTTCTTCAGCAGCCGGAAAGGCGCTGCTCGGCCAGGGCCACCATCAGATCCCAGCTGCCGGCTTCGCCCCAATCGGCAGAGCTGAGCGACACGGTAAATTCGCCGCGGCGGGACAGGGTGATGCCGAACGTGCGGCGGGATTCGCCCAGCGCTTCATGCAGCGCAGCCTGCAGTTTTGCCGCCGGGGTGCCAACGCTCACCACCAGGAAAATGCCGTCTTCCAGGCGGACAACAGCGTTCTGCTGGTCCGGCCCAGCAGCCAGCTGCAAAATACCGGCTGCGGTATTCAGGCAGCAATCTGCTGCGTGAGTGCCTTCCTCGCGCAGCAGGTTCCAATACTCGTTCACGCGGGCAGCAACCACGCTGACCGGCTTGCCTGCGCAGGCAGCAGCCGTCACTTTTTTGCGGTAAGTGGAATCCAGGAACGCACGGTTATATACACCGGTCACATAATCGCGGCGCATCTCCTCGCGGTACTGGCCCAGCAGGCGCAGCAGGGCGTTTGCCTCGCGGTCATTGGCGGGCAGATCTGCCGTAAGGAAATAGGTGGCAGCCAGCACAAACGGGCGGTGCTCCACCTGGATGTTCTGGTAAAACACAAAACCGGTATCCTCACCCAAAATCGGCTGCCAGCCACGGCCATCTGCATTCAGCACAGGCACAGCATCGGCATGGCCGGTGGCCTGCAGGGTAGCGGGGTCCACCTCGGCCTGGGCCAGCGGGTCGATCAAAGTAACCTGGTCAAAAAAATTCTGCAATGCGGTAACCTGCATGCCAATTTGTTCCAGAGTAAATTCCTGCATGACGCGTCTTCCTCCATGTAAAACATACAAGATCCAACAAAGCGTTTTTCGGTTCTCTATGTTGCCCTAATGTTGTAATGCTACAACTTGACATAAAATCTTTGTATATTTTACCATACCGTGCATGTTTTTCCCATACCCGCATTACACAAAGAATTGCTTAATAATAAAAGTATTACTGTTCAAAAAATCACTTTGCACTTTTTGCTGCTTTTTTCGCCGGTGCTGTCGTTTTTTCCTCTTTTGCGTCAGCCGCCTTGGCCTTGGGCTGCGGGGCGGGCGCTTTTTCCTTTTTCGGCTCCGCTTCCGGCAGGGGTTCCGCGCGGAAATACCGTGCGCTCATCTCGTGGATCTTCCGCGCCAGCGCGGGGGTCAGGTCCTTAGCGGCAACGCGCCACTGCCAGTTGCCCGCCGGGTTGCCGGGGGTGTTCATGCGGGCTTCGCTGCCTTTTTCCAGCCAGTCGGCCATCGTCACAATAGCCAGCTCCGCCGGGCTTGCCAGCACACCGCGCAGCAGGCCGGTGATCTCGCCCTCCTGCTCGGTCAGGGCAAAATATGCCTTGGCCTGTTTGCGCTGGGCGGGGGTGGTTTCGTTTTCCAGCCAGCCGCGCAGGGTGTTATTGTCATGGGTGCCGGGGTAAGCCACGCAGTGGGCCGGGTAGTTATGCGGCAGGTCCAAGCTATCGGTGCCGTTCAGACTGAACTGCAGCACCTTCATGCCGGGGAATCCGCTTTCCGCCAGCAGCACACGGACGGAATCAAAAATTTCGCCCAGATCCTCGGCCACAATGGGCAGGTCACCCAGAGCGGTGCGCAGAGCACGGAACAGGTCCATGCCGGGGCCCTGTTCCCACTTGCCGCCGCGAGCGTTTTTGTCCCCCGCCGGGATAGCCCAATAGGTATCAAAGCCGCGGAAGTGGTCAATACGCAGGATATCATAAATGCTCAGCGCATGGCGCACGCGGCGCACCCACCAGGCATAGTTGGTACGCTTGTGGTAGGCCCAGTCATACAGCGGGTTGCCCCACAGCTGGCCATCCTCGGCAAAATAGTCCGGCGGGCAGCCAGCCACGCGGCGGGGGTGGCCCTCGCTGTCCATCTCAAACAGCTCACGGCCTGCCCACGCATCGGCAGAATCCGCCGCCACATAGATGGGAATATCGCCCATGATCTTGATGCCCTTGCTGTTGGCATATGCTTTCAGGGCCTGCCACTGCTTGGCGAACTCATACTGCACAAAGGCCCAGAAGCCCAGTTCATCGGCATGGCCGGTGCGGAACTCTTCCAGCGCCTTGGGGTCGCGCAGACGCAGCGGGGCAGGCCAGGTCTGCCAGTCGCACATCTTGTTTTCTTCTTTGATTGCCATGTACAGGCAGTAATCCGGCAGCCAGGCATCGCTCAAAAAGGTAAAACGGTACCAGTCATCGCTGTAGGGGGTATCGTACCCCGGCACCGGGCGCTGCTGCAAAAATGCGGCGTATGCCTTGCGCAGCACCTTGTAGCGCTTTTGGTACAGCAGGGCATAGTCACAGTAATTGGGGTTGGTGCCCCAATTTTCTTTGGCGTAATCTTCCGGCTTCAGCAGGCCATCCGCAGCCAGCTGATCCAGGTCAATAAAATACGGGTTGCCCGCAAAAGCCGAGCAGCTCTGGTACGGGCTGTCGCCATACGAAGTCGGGCCAACGGGCAGGATCTGCCACACGCTCTGTCCGGCCAGCGCCAGAAAATCCACAAAATCTCTGGCAGCCTGGCCCATGGAGCCAATGCCATACCCGCCCGGCAGGCTGGAAACCGGCATCAGGATACCGCTGCAACGCTTCTTCATTTTTTCTCTTCTCCTTAAAACTTTTTGTATTCCGCAAAGCCTATCTAGGGTGCGCCTGTTTTTCAGGTACACCCCGGGGCATCAGTTATCGTCTGCTTCGGCGCTTTCTGCGCCAAGGGCCGCCATCACGGCGCTGCGCCAGGCAGCGGCGGCATCTTCATCCCACAGGCCATCCCGCTGGGTAATGCCGTCCGCTTCATAATACAGCCCGCGCTGGGCCTGCTGCAATGCGGCGGCCTGGATTTGGTCCAGCGCTGCGCCAGGCAGAATACCGGCTGTCACCTGCGCCGCCTGCATGGCCGCGGCGGCGTTCTGGTTGCTGCCGGTACCCCAGGGGGTGATCAGGTCCAGGGTGTCGATCAACGCGCTCTCCCCCGCCTTGCTGGTGTACAGCCACAAAATAGCGGCGGCTGCGGCGCGGGCGCTCTCCTCATCGGCATCCGCCGGGATAGCCAGCCAGGCACGGTTGGCCAAAATGGGGTAATTCATCAGCCCGGCCAGGTTGAACCGCTGGTTGGCAATGTCGGCTTCGGTCAGGTTATTTTTGATGGGCAGCCACACCAGCGCGTCTTTCTGGGCGCTGCTCAACGCTGCGCCGCTGTCACTGATCAGGTCGGCCAGGTAGCCGCGGTAGAACAGGGCATTGCCCTGCTGGAACAGATACTTGCTGGTCCATAGGTCTGCAATGCCGGCCTGCCAGGCGCTGTTGGCATCTTCCAGCCGCAGCTCCTGCTCCAGCGCGTTCAGCGGACCGGTCAGGTTTTCTTCGGTCAGCGGCTCCCCCGCCGCCAGCAGGGCGGTGGTGTACAGCGCAGGGGTATTTTCCGCCACGCCGCCATCCCCGCTGTTGCCGCTAACCTCCGGTTCCTGGGCGGCAAACACGCCGTTCAGGTTTGCCAGTGTCTCCCGCCGCTCAGCGGGCAGGGTGTAAACATTGCCGTTCAGCGTTACCTGCACAGCGCCGGGTTCCGCGCACCAATGGGTCACAGCTGTTACGAAATCGAACCATTCCTCCCAGGTCGCAGCGCGCAGGTCGTCCAGCGCGGCATCGCTCTGCAAAAGCTCGGTCAGCACACGGTTATCCGCCCAATAGGCATACAGGCTCTGGCCCACCGGCAGGGCGGTGACGGTGCTTTCCGTATCCAGTCCGGCACGCTGCGCGGCGGCCAGGCCTACCTGGATCCCCAGGGCAGTGCGACCCGGGAACAGGTTGCGCAGGTAAATGGAAACGGCCCAGAGCGCGGCGGCGGCCAGCAGCTCGTTCTCCGCCAGATTCTTCCAGGTTCCATCATCCTGCGGCGGGGCATCCAGAATGACCAGGTCCGCCGTTTCGGTCTCAAAGCTGTTTTGCAGCGTCACATTCTGCGCCTGGGCATACAGCTCCAGCGCGCCAACAGCAGCGCTGGTGTCCAGCAGGCCGTTCACCGTCAGGCTTTGGGGTGCCGCGGTGGGCACGGCCTGGCTGGGTGCTGCGGTTTCGCCGGTAGCAGCCGCCCCTTGGCCCGCGCAGCCCGCCAGCAGGCAGCTGCTCAAAACCAGTGCTGAGATTCGTTTTTTCATATGGTTCCCGCCCCCTTTCCGGCTCCCACCTTGCCGGGGAGCCGCCGGAATTATAACTGATTTTTATTATAACGGATTTGAACTGTTTTTTCCACTGCCGTTTTATGCTATAATGTAAAAATATTCCGAAAGGGGGATGACCTTGCATGCCCGCAACGGCAAAACTATACGAAACAGACCCATATGTTCAAACTTTTACCGCCACAGTGCTTGCCTGCACCCCGGCCGGGGAACAGTTTGCCGTGCAGCTGGACCGGACCGCCTTTTACCCGGAGGGCGGCGGCCAGCCCTGCGATACCGGTGCGCTGGGCACCGCCCTTGTAACGGATGTGCAGGAGCATGGCGGCGTGATCACCCACACTGTCAGCGCAGCGCTGCCGGTTGGGCAGACGGTGGAAGGCCGCATTGATTGGGCACGCCGCCGCGACCATATGGAGCAGCACACCGGTGAACACATTTTAAGCGGCACTTTGCACCGCCTGTTTGGGGCGGAGAATGTGGGCTTTCACATCGGTTTCCCCGCGGTGCGGATGGATATGAGCGTTCCGCTGACCGCCGGCCAGCTGGCCGAAGCAGAAGCCCAGGCCAACGCGGTGATCCGTGCGGACGCCCCGGTGCGCTGCTGGTACCCCGCGCCGGAAGACCTTGCAAAACTGACCTACCGCAGCAAAAAGGAAATTGACGGTGCGGTGCGGCTGGTAGATGCCGGCGGGGCCGACCTGTGCGCCTGCTGCGGCACCCATGTTTCCACCACCGGCCAGGTGGGGGCCATCAAAATTTTGAGCGCCCAAAGCTACAAGGGCGGCACCCGGCTGGCGGTTGTGTGCGGGGAGCGTGCGCATCAGTCCATTGCTGCCGCCTGGCAGGATGCCGCCGCGGTGGGCACCCTGTTAAGCTCCGCCCCCGGTCGCCTGCTGCCCGCCGTGCAAAACCTGCAAACGGCGGAAGCTGCCCTCAAGCAGCGCCTTGCCGCCATGCAGAACGCATTGTCCGAAGCACTGGCCCAAGCCGCCGTGCCCGGCCAGCCTGCTGTGCTGCACTGTGACGGTGCGGATGGCGACGGACTGCGGCGGATCTGTTTGGCGGTATCGGCCCGCACCAACGCGCTGACGGCGGTGCTGGCCTCCGGCGGGCAGGGCCTCGCCTATGCGCTCTGCCTGCCCGGCGGGGATGTGCGCCCGGTGTGCAAGGCGCTGAATGAAGCGTTCGGCGGGCGGGGCGGCGGCAAGCCCGGCTTTTGCCAGGGCAGCCTTGCCTGCACTGATTTTGCCGATGTCCAGAATTTTTTAGTGAATTATCATGAGTGAGGTATTGTTGTATGCGTATGCGTTTTAAGCCCTATGCCAGACCGGAACTGCTGGCCTGCGATTTCCATGTTCACGAACCGCTGACCCATGCCGGGCACTGGCATGAGCTGTATGCCCGGCCGGAGCAGCCCCTGCACCTGGAGCTTGGCTGCGGCAAGGGCGGCTTTTTGAGCCAGCTGGCCCCCCTGCACCCTGATATCAACTACCTTGGCATTGATATCACGGATAAGGTCCTGATTTTGGCCAAGCGCAAGGTGGAAGCCGCTTACGCCGCCGCTCAGCTGCCGCCGGATAATGTCAAGATCGCCTCGCTGGATATCGAGCGGCTTTCCGGCGTGTTCAGCCCGGCGGATACCGTGCAGCGCATCTACATCAACTTCTGCAACCCGTGGAGCAAAAACGCTGGCAGCAACAAGCACCGCCTGACCCACCCGCGCCAGCTGCTGCAGTACCGCGCTTTGATGCCGGAGGGTTCCGAAATCTACTTCAAGACTGATGACGATGACCTGTTCCGGGACAGCCTGGGTTACTTTCCCGCTGCCGGGTTTGAGATTACCTGGCAGACCTTTGATCTGCACAAGAATGAGCCGGACTGGAACCTGCGCACCGAGCACGAGGGCATGTTCAGCGAACAGGGCATTCCCATCAAGGCGCTGATTGCCCGCAAGGGGCCGGATTCCAGCGTGACCTGGGTGGAGCCCAAAGAGCTGGCCCGCCGCCTGGAACCGGAGGAAGAAGCCGACCCCGCCGGGGAGGTACAGGAATGACCACTTATGCCCTGCTGCATACGATATTTTTCTTTTTCGTCTATGCGTTCCTGGGCTGGTGCGTGGAGGTTGCCTATGCAGCCATCACCACGCGGGAGCTGGTCAACCGCGGATTCTTGAACGGCCCAATCTGCCCCATTTACGGCTGCGGCATGACGGTAATGATCGCCGTTCTCGGCCGTTTTACCATGCCAAGCAGCGATATGGCATGGTACCAGAACGTACTGGTTGCCTTTTTCGGCGGCATGGTCATCACCACGCTGGTGGAGCTGGTTGGCGGGTACATCCTGTACAAGATGTTCCACACCCGCTGGTGGGACTATTCCATGTATCGCTTTAACCTGGGCGGGTTCATCTGCCCGCAGTTCTCCTTGCTGTGGGGGCTGGGCAGCGTGCTGCTGATGGTGGTGGTTCACCCGCTGCTCAGCAAGCCGAGCGCCGCTATCCCCACCCTTGTGCTGATCTGGCTGGATGTTATTTTCGGCGGCCTGTTCCTGGCGGATCTGATCGTATCCGCCATTCAGGCTGTCGGCTTCAGCAAACAGCTGGCCCGCATTGATGAGCTGCGCAAAGCCATGCGCACCACCAGCGATGCCCTGACCGAAGTGATCGGCACCAGCGCCATGACGATGGACACCCTGCTGGATGAGCAGAAACTGCAGCTGACCCTGGCCGCCATGGAGGGTGCCACCAACGCCGCCGAGCTGCGTGACCAGCTTCGCGAACTGGCAGGCAAAGCCGGCACCCTGCGCGATACTACCATCCGCCTGAGCAAGCAGCGGTTCTTTGGCACCGGCCGTTTGCTGCGGGCCTTCCCGGACATGGTCCCCGACCGCCGCGAAGCACTGGCCTCCCTGCGCGTTGGCCTGAGCAAAGCCACCGCCCGCGCCAAAGCCGCCGCCAAACAGGCCGTAAAAACCGGCAAGAACGTCATGAAAAAAGAAGACAAGTAAATATCTCCCTATACCAAAAGCCGCCGGGCAGCAAGCAAAGCACTTGCCGCCCGGCGGTTTTGTTGTTTTTGTTTGTAGTTTGGGATTTTTAAGGTTTGTGGCGTGGAACCACCCCTCACCGGTTTTCGCCGGAGCTCCCCTAGAGGGGAGCTGGACGCGAAGCGGCCTGAGGGGCGGTTTCCCGCTGCCAGGCTAAAAATTTGTAGGGAACGACACCTGCATCGTTCCGCATGACGGGCCTTGCCAAATATTTTGCCCCTGAATACCGCAGACACCCGCGGGCGCACAATCTGCGCCCCTACGGGTGGGCAGCAATTAAAACCTGATGATTTGGGTTGGGTGACCCTATCCTACCGTGAAAAAAATGCCGATTGTGCTGTACCGATTATCCCTTTTTCCGATTGAACCCAATATACAGCACCAGCCATGCCGCCGCCACGCACACCAGGGTAATCAACCCCAGCATCTGCCAGCTGTGCACCAGGTTGGGCACGGTGGCATCGTACATCGGGCTGTCCAGCCCTGCTTTCAGCCAGGAAAGGCGGTCGTTCAAATCGGTGGAAGCGCCCAGCGCCCCCATGCCCCAGCGGCAGACAATGATATAGCTGATGGCCGTCAGCGCGCCGGTCATACTGAACATAACGCCGCTGAACACCACCTGACCGATGATGAGCACCAGCACCAGCAGCACCGCGGCTTCGCTGCTTTTCAGGCTGGCAGATACCAGCAGACCCATGGCACTGGATGCCGCCATGAGCAGGAAAATCGTAATGAAGATTTCTACATTGGTATCCAGCAGCAGGTGGTTTTGCGGAATATGGATGATCTCCACAAAGCCTGCCGTCAAAATGCCCGCCTGCACGGCTTCCACCAGAAACAGGGTGATGGCCTTGCTGAGCACCGTTGCCAGCAGCGAAACGCCGACGCTGGCTTCACGGAAGATAATCTCCCGGTCTTTACAGATCTCGCGGTAAGAGTTCAGCAGCCCCATAAAGGACGCCATGGCGCACACAATGAACAGCACCGTGCGGCTGCCGATGTTGATCAGGTTGGAGGTAAAGCAGTCCGGCTCCCCCACCAGCTTGATGACAAGCACCATCAGCGGGGCCTGCAAAATCAAGCTGCCAAGGGTCAGCTTCTGGTTCCAGATCAGCTGAAAATTGCGGGAGATGAGCACCGCCAGCTGGCGCAGCAGCTTGCCGATTTTTACGCTTTGCATCGTTTTTCCGCCTCCTTGGCTGCTGCCGGGAACCGCGCTGCAAGGCGATTGAATTCCGGGCTGGTAAAGTATTTCCGGCGGTAATATTCCACCTGTTCGGGGTCGTGCAGCTTTTCAAAAATATCGCTGGTCAGTTCCACATCAAAATATTCATCCATCGCTTCGGGCGAACCATAATAGCACAGCACGCCGCCCGTACCCAAAAAGGCGATCTTATCGCATAGATTGATGTTGGACATGTTGTGGGTAACCATCAGCACGGTGCAGTTTTCGTGGCTCAGCTTGCGGCACAGTTCCATCATGCTGCGGTCCAGATCCGGCGAAAGCCCGCTGGTGGGCTCATCCAATATCAGCAGCCGGGGCGAAGCCAGCAGTTCCATGGCGATGGAAACCCGCTTTTTCTGCCCGCCGGAAAGGTTTGCAATCATCGTTTTTTCCCGCCCGCCCAGGTCAACGGCTTCAATGGCGTGGGCCACAGCAGCTTTGATCTCGGTGCGGGTGGCATCGCGTGCAATGCGCAGCTTGGCGGTGTAGGTCAGGCTTTGTTCCACCGTCAGCTCGTCGTGCATAATGTCTTTCTGCGGCACATAGCCCAGCACGGCATCAAAGGCATTGCGGTTGCCGCGGGTGTCAATACCGTCAAAGCAGACGCTGCCGGAGGTGCAGGGCGACGCCCCGGTGATGCAGCCCAGCAAACTAGATTTGCCGGTTCCGGAACCGCCCACCACAACCACAAAGCTGTTGGGTTCCACCCCCATGCTAGTGCCGTCCACAATGTTCAGCGGCTTGCCGGTGTTGCGGTTTTTGACGGTTTTATACACATCCAGCAGTTCAATGCTGATGCCCACCTTATGCTCATGGTAGTGCAGCATTCCGCCGGAAAATGCAAACACCTGGGTGGGCACATTGATGACAGCGCCGTCCGTCAGCAGCTCATTGCGCACGCGGGTGCCGTTCAGGTAAGTACCGTTGGTGGAGCCAAGGTCATTCAGTTCATAGTGGCCGTCCTTATACACCACCTCGCAGTGGTGGCGGGAAACACGGTCGCTGGTCAGCTGCACATCGCAGTCCTCGCCGCGGCCGATCAGGATGCGGCGCTTGCGGCGCACATCCAGCTCCCGCAGCACGGTGGCGTTGGGCGTTTCCCGCCGCAGGGCGGCGGTACCCTCGCCCTGGCGGATTTCCTCCACGCGGAAGGTGATTTCCTGTGTGGTTTCGTTGCCGTCGGTATTCAGGCCGATCACATCCCCCGGCTGCAGGGTCACTTCCTCACCGGAATGGATATAGCGGTTATTGTACCAGGTGCCGCAGGTCGTGGAGCCTGCGTCCTGCATCAGCCAGGCATTGTTTTTGTATTCGATTGTGAACTGGTGTTCCCCCACATTGTTGCGGCGCAGCACAAAGCTGCAATCGCGCCCACGGCCAAACACAAAGGGAGCTGCCGTGCTGGAAAGGGTCAGCTTTTGGCGGTTGCGCCGCTCGCTGACGGTTAAAATAATCTCACTGGCCAAGGGAGTCACTTCCTCTCTTTCGGCGCTGCATTCCAATTGAACTCCGGCCCACACAGCGGCACAAAACGCAGCTGTGCGCCGCCCACAGCAAAGGTATCCCCCGCTGTCAGCGGCATTTTTTCAATCAGGCTTTTTCCGTTCAGGGTGCACAGCTCGTTGGAAGATCCCGGTAGCGCACACCAGTTGTTATCCTGTGGGTCATACACCACAATGCCGCGCCGCACCGCAAGCGGGCTGTTGGCATCCAGCACGGCGGGGTTCCCGGCCGCATCCACCCCCAAAAAGTTTCGGCCTTCGCCCAAACGCAGGTCCTGCCCGCGGGCGGGGCCGTCCAGTACCACCAGCCAACCGGCCACCGGGCCTTTGGGTGCGGCAAGGTCAACCTCGGCAGCGGTGCCGGGCTGAGCAATGGCGCTGCCGGCCTCCAGCCCGCCATTGCAATAGGGGCATTCGGGGTGTTTATCGGCATCATAAAAATGGCCGTTGGGGCATTTGGTCAGTTTCATCATTTTCCTCCTTCGGGCGCGTTTACAGCACAAGCCGCAGAGTGGTGCGGCCAATTTTTATGGTATCGCCGTTTTGCAGGCGGTATTCTCCGCCGATGGGGTCGCCGTTCACCATCACAGCAGCTCCATCCAGCGGGCGCAGGGTCACGCCGCTGCTTTCCACTTCCAGCACTGCGTGCTGGGGGCGGGTGCGGCCATCCGCCAGACAGAGGTCACACTGGGCGGCATCGCTGCCGATAATCAGGCTGCTTTCCACATAGGCGGACCAGCGGGTTTCTGCAATGCCCCGCCGGGTAGAAAGGTACAGGGTGATCCACCGCCTCGGCAGGCTCTGCTGCACGGGGGCGGCATCGGTCAGCAGGTGTTCGGCTTCGGCCAGCTTTTCCTCAGTGCGCTCCTTGCGGCCGCGCAGCAGGGCTGCCGCAGCCAGCACCACCAACAGCCCGCCCAGAATAATGGCAGGCAGCCGGAATCGTGCCAGATAGAACGCCCTGTCCTTGGGCCAATCCTCCACGGTAAAGCGGTATACGGTGCCGGAATCGCTCACGTTGGCCGCGGTCATGGCGCTGGTCATCTTGTTCAGCTTAATGGTATAGGTTCCCTGGTACAGCGGCTCGGTGTACAGCGAAACGCTTCTGCCGTCCGCGCTGGCAAGGGCCTGTTTAACTTTTACATGCCAGTCCCAGATATCCTCGCTCTGAATGCTGTAACAGGTCAGGTCCTCCGCACGGCCCACGGCCTGGTTAAACCGAATGGTCATGGCATAGCGGCCATGCAGCGTCACGCTTTCCACCGCCGGTTTGGCCAGGCGGTGGCCCATATACACGGTAGCGTTGGTTTTCACTGCGCTGCCCAGCTGCGGCACGCTCAGGGTCAGCACATCCAGGCGCTCGCCGTAAAATTTTTCATCCACCGCGGTTTTGATCTCCAGCGCATTGGCAAGGGCCTGCTGTTTTTCAGCCAGGGTATCGGCCAGTTCGCTTTCATGCACCACATCCAGCTTATCGCCGCCCAGGGCCTGGCCCAGCTCGGCAAGGGGGTTGTCATCATCCACCGTCATAAAGATATCCAGCGGCATGTTCAGACGGCTGGCGGCATCTTTGGCCACAGCGCCCAGCAGAGCTGTGCTGGTGGCGGTATTGCCCGCTTCCGTCAGGGCAAAGATCACCTTGCGCGGCGCAATGCTCTGGTAATTTTCGTTGATATCGTTATAAATTATTGTGGCTGCCTGCACCAGATTGGGCTCGTTCTCTTCCTGGCTTTCCAGCGCGTTCACGGCGTTCACTGCCGCCCTGGTATCAATGGTCGCGGGCAGAACGCAGGCTGCATCCCCGGCCAGGGTATACAGCATAATCTGGTCCTTTGCGCCTTTGGCGCTGATCAGCCGCCGCAGCGCAATGCGGTATTCTTTCAGCGTGGTTTCGTCCACACTGTTGTCCACCGCCAGTACATAGCAGATCGGCTCGTTCGCCATGCCGATGTTGCCGGTGGGGATCTTTTCATCTCCCAGGTACAGTTCCACCCCTGCCGCCCGCACAAGGTCCGGGCTGATGGGCTGGCCTTGTGCATCCGTTGCCTGAACAAACACGTCCAGCTCCGGCACGTTGACATAGATCTGCTCAATGGAAAATTCCCCGATCGTGGTGCCTAATGCTTTGGGCGCACACAGCAAAGCTGCCATGACTGCAGCAACAGCCATGGCAACCAAAACCTGTGTGAATTTTTTTACCGCAGCAATTTTCACTTACAGGCTCCTATTCTTTAGGCAATACCGCATAATTCTAAGTGCCGATACGGCGAGCGAGGTGCGGCAGA